>Ga0136846_1216132_pt1 | contig 11688 bp, 12 predicted proteins | sample HopSoiMetagenom2_FD_96841 | JGI IMG/M metagenome (GOLD analysis project Ga0136846, IMG submission 96841) | Grasslands soil microbial communities from Hopland, California, USA - 2 Assembly 2016 (version 4) | ecosystem: Environmental > Terrestrial > Soil > Grasslands | place: USA: Hopland... | reverse complement strand
GACGTGGCAAAGAGAAGCGTATAGCCGTCCGGCGGCGCGTTGGCGGCGGCTTCAAGGCCGATGTTGCCGCCAGCTCCCGGGCGATTCTCGACAACGACGGGTTGGCCAAGCCGCTCGGAAAGCGTTTGTGCCACCAGGCGGGCGACGGTGTCGTTCGCTCCGCCGGGGGCGACGCCGACGATCAGGCGAACAGGCTTGGTCGGATAATCGAGCGCAAACGCCGATGGCGAGATGGCGCAAGCGACGGTAGCCGCCGTAGCGAGGCGAAGGATGCGGGATATGACAGCCATGAGCTTGCTCCCAGAACCGTTCTGCTCAGGACACGGCCGCTTTCGATTGTTGCATCATGCCCAGGTATTCGCCAATCGCGGGACGCGACAACCCGAGGTGATCGCGCAGCGTCGTGCCGGTATACGCTTTGCGGTAGAGGCCGCGCCGCTGCAGCTCCGGAACGACGAGGTCGACGAATTCGTCGAACTGACCCGGGAACCAGGCCGGCATCACACAGAAACCGTCGGCGGCGCCTTCCACGAACCACTTTTCGAACGTATCGGCGATGGTCTGCGCGGAGCCGCATAGGACCCAGTGTCCGCGCGCCGCGGCGGTGAGGTTGTAGAGGTCGCGCAGCGACAGGTTCTCGCGCCTCCCCTTGGATAGGATGGCCCGGGCGAAGCCCTGTGACGTGTCGGCGACCGGAACATCCGGAATTGGGCCATCGAGAGGGTATTTCGAAATATCCGATCCCAGCCGTGCTGAGAGCATTGCCAGTCCCTCGGTCGAGTCGACATAGCTTTGCAGCGTGTTGAGTACATCGCGTGCCTGCGCGTCCGTCTTGCCGATGATCGGCATGACGCCCGGCAGGATCGTCACGCTGTCGGGATCGCGGCCGAAACGGCGAACGCGCTCCTTGAGGCCGGCATAGGCGGCCTTTGCCTCCTCGGAATCCTGCACCACCGAGAACACGACATCGGCCGTGCGGGCCGCGAGATTCTGACCTTTCTCGGAGCCGCCGGCCTGGAGCACCAGCGGTTGACCCTGCGGACAGCGGCCGGTGTTGAGCGGACCCTTGACGGAAAAGTGCGGACCCTGGTGGTTGAGCGGCTTGACCTGACTTTCGTCGAAGTATTTTCCGGTCTTGAGATCGGCAACGACGGCGTCGTCGCGCCAGCAATCCCACAGGCCGCGCGTCACGTTGATGAACTCTTCGGCGATCTCGTAGCGCAGATCATGGTTCGGATGCGTGCGGCCGAAGTTGCCGCCGGCCGCGGAGGCCGAGGTGGTCACCGCGTTCCAGGCCGCCCGGCCGCCGCTGATGTGATCCAGCGACGCGAACATGCGCGCCACCGTGTAGGGATCGCTGTAGGTCGTCGACATGGTCGCGGCGAGACCAACATGCTTTGTCGTCATCGCCAGCGCCGAAAGCAGAGTGAGCGGCTCCAGGCGGCAAGCATAGGACGGATGGTTGCGCAGATTGGCTGCCAAGCCGTCGCCCAGGAACAGGAAGTCGAACAGCCCCCGTTCGGCGATGGCGGCCACGCGCTGGAGCACCTTGATGTCGAGAAAGGTCTGATCGGCACCGGGATAGCGCCAGCCGGCGGTGTGATTGCCGGTTCCGAGCAGAAAGACGCCAAAGTGGATCGACCGTGGCATGACTGCACCTCTAAGAGGCAGGGACTTCAATCGCGCCTTGAAGCCTAACGCGTTTACAGTCCAGCCCTAATCCTCCTGCGACGCTGCCGTCCACGGCGCCACGTAGCGTTCTGCCAATCGCAGCAGCGCTGTCAGCGTCACGCCGAGCAGGCCGAGCGTCACGATTGGCACGAACATCTTGTCGACCTGGAACGTGCTGGCCGAGCGCACGATCAGATAGCCGATGCCGGAGATGGCGGTGTAGAGGTCGGCCAGTACCATGCCGATCAGGCCGCGGCCGAGCGCAAGCCGGATGCCGGTAACGATGAACGGCAGCGCGCCGGGCAGCACGATGTTGGCCCATAGTTGCCGCTCCGAGCAGCGGAACGCGCGCCCGACTTCGAGCAGCTTCGGGTCCACCGCCTTCACGCCCTGGTAGGTGTTGATCACCATCGGGAAGAACGCGAACAGGAACAGGATGATGACCTTCGCCGTGATCTCGTAGCCGGCCCACAGCACGATCAGCGGGACGAGCGCGACCGACGGAATCGAATAGAGGAAGGTGATGTAGACGGTGAGGCCGACATCGAGAATGTGGAAACGCGCCAGCGCCAAGCCCAATAGCGTGCCGAAGATGATCGCCAGCGTCAGCCCGATCAAAAGCACGACCAGGCTCGGCCACAGCCCGGCCCACAACTCGCCGCTGGAAATCATGCCGACCGCGGCCACCGCGACCTTCGCCGGCGAGGTGAACAGCACCGGGTCGACGTTCATCGCGCCGATCTGCCAAATGCCGAGAAAGATCGCGAGTGAAATGAGCCGGATACCGAAATTTTGCAACCCGGCTCGGCGGCGGCGCGCGATGGCGACGCGCTCGGCGCGGGCTTGGTCGTCGGCGAGCTCGCGCCGCGCATCGGCCGGGGTCTGTGCGTGCTGCACGGTGCTCATGCGACCTCGCGGGGAGCGCGGGTCTGCTGCGGCCGCGCCGTATGCAGCTCGCCCCAGATGTGGGCCCGCATCTCGCCAAAGCGCGGATCGGTGCGCAGCGCATTGCCGTCGCGCGGATGGCCGAATGGCACCTCCAGCACCTCCTTGATGCGGCCGGGGCGCGCGCTCATCACCGCGATGCGGTCGCCCAGCAGGATCGCCTCGTCGATCGAGTGGGTGATGAACACCATGGTCTTGCGCTCTTCCGGGCGCTCCATCAGCTGCAGCAACTCTTCTTGCAGGATTTCGCGGGTCTGCGCGTCGAGGGCAGCGAACGGTTCGTCCATCAGCAGCACGGAAGGGTTGATGGCGAGCGCCCGCACGAGCCCAACGCGCTGCTGCATGCCGCCGGAGAGCTGATACGGGTAGTGCTGTTCGAAGCCGGACAGTCCGACCAGGTCGAGATAATGGGTGACGCGCTCCTTGATGACAGCGGCCGGCGCGCCGGCCATCGCCAGCCCGAAGGCGGCGTTGTCGTAGACCGTCTTCCACGGCAGCAGGCCGAAATGCTGGAACACCATGGCCACGCCGTCCGGTGGGCCGGCGACCGGCTTGCCATGCACCAGCAGTTGCCCGGTGTTGATCTCGGTCAGGCCGGCGATGCAGCGCAGGAACGTGGTCTTGCCGCAGCCGCTCGGGCCAACGATGCAGAGGATCTCGTCGCGCTTGACCGCCAGCGACAGCTGGCGGAACGCCACCACGGTGCCGTCGAGGAACAGCTTGGATGCATTGTCGGCAACGATGACCGGACTGTCTGCGTTCACGCTCACACTCTGACTTGTACTATGGCTTTGTATTCAGACTTGCACTAGCGCCCGGCGGCGTAGCCTTGCATGCCGCGCGGATTAGCGGCGGCGCGGCGGCGCTTGCCGTCCTTCGACGCGGCGGTGAGGCGGCCTTCCGACCACTCCGGCTCGACCTCGATGATGTGGCCGCGCTTGGTCAGTTCGTCGCGGGTTTCTTTCGGCACGCGCTTCTCGATCTGCAGGACGCCCGGTCGCGAGGTGCGCGGCCAGAACGAGATCGGGAAGTGCTCGGAGTGCCAGGCCGGCGCATCGATCGCCTCCTGCAGATTCATGCCGGCGTGGACGTGGCGCAGGAAGAACTGCGTGATCCACTGGTCCTGCTGGTCGCCACCGGGCGAGCCCCAGGCGAGGTAGGCGTCGCCGTCGCGCAGCGCCAAGGTCGGCGAGAGCGTGGTGCGCGGCCGCTTGCCCGGCGCGAGCGACGCCGGATGGCCTTCCTCAAGCCAGAACATCTGGCCGCGGGTGCCGAGACAGAAGCCGAGCTCGGGAATGACCGGCGAGGATTGCAGCCAGCCGCCGGATGGCGTCGCCGTCACCATGTTGCCGGCCTGGTCGACGATGTCGAAGTGCACCGTGTCGCCGACCACTTCGCCCATGCGGCCGACGGTCGGCTCGCCTGCGCCCATGCCGGCGACGAGCTTGGCGCCGGGCTTCAGCTTGACGATCGCGCCGAAGCCTTCGACCGAGCCGGGCCGCAATTCCAGCGATGCCTTGTCGGAGACGAGCTTGCGCCGCTCGGCGTTGTAGGCGTCCGAAAGCAAGGTCGGAAACGGCACCTCGACAAAATCCGGATCGCCGTAGAACTTCTCGCGGTCGGCGTAGGCGAGCTTCGAGCACTCCACCACCAGATGGATGAAGTCCGGCCCGACCACGTCGAGGCCGTCGAGATTGAAGCCCTTGAGCAGCGCGAGCTGCTGCAATGTCACCGGACCCTGGCTCCACGGCGGCTTGCATACGGTGTAGCGGCCGTAGTCGTAGGTCAGCGGAGCTTCGAGCCGCGCCTGCCACTTCGCCATGTCCTCACCGGTCAGCACGCCCTTGTGCGGCGAACCGCTGGTGTCCATCACCGCCTGGGTGCGGCAGAATTTGTCGATCGCTGCGGCGACGAAGCCCTGCGACCAGACCTTCCGCGCCTTCTCGATCTGCGCGACGCGGTCACCGCCGGCGCTCTCGGCTTCCTTCAACACCCGCGTATAGGTCGCGGCCAGCGTCGGATTGGTGAACAGCTTGCCCGTTTCGGCAGGCTTGCCGTCCTTCAGGTAGATCGCGGCCGAGGTCGGCCAGTGATCGCGGAACAGCTTCTCGACCGTCCTGATGGTGGCGTTGGCGCGCTCGACCAGCGGATGGCCGTTCTGCGCGTACGAAATCGCGGGCGTCAGCACCTCGGCGAGCTTCATGGTGCCGTAGTCGCGCAGCATCGTCATCCAGGTGTCGAACATGCCGGGCACGCAGGCGGCGAGCAGGCCGGTGCCGGGCACCATGTCGAGGCCTTCGCTCTTGTAATGCGCGATGGTGGCGCCGGCGGGGGCAGGGCCCTGGCCGCAAATCAGCTCGGGTTTTCCCTTGCGCACGTCATAAAGCAGCACCGGCACGTCGCCGCCAGGCCCGTTCAAATGCGGCTCGACGACCTGCAGCGTGAAGGCCGTGGCAACCGCGGCGTCGAAGGCGTTGCCACCCCGCTCCAGGGTTCCCATGCCGACCGCGGTTGCGATCCAGTGGGTCGAGGTGACGACGCCGAACGTGCCGTCGATCTCCGGCCGCGTGGTGAACGGGTTGGGATTGATGTTGCCTGCCATTATTGCCTGCTATGGGCCTCGTCCTGTCGGGCCGTTCTTATAGCACGCGGATCGAAAGCATGAAGGTCCCCGGCGCGCGAGGGCTGTTGCGCCATTGCTTAGATTTCGAAGTATGATGCCGGGATGCAGGGCGAGGCCGGGCCGTCATTGCTGCGCCACTGGATCGCATGCGCCGCCACGCGCGATCCGGACAAGGCTTTCATCGTCTCGGCCGACGACGGCCGGGTCTTGACCTACGATCAGTTGCGCGCGCTGACCGGCCGGATCGCGACGCATCTGCGGGACCAGGGCGTCGGCGCCAACGACCGGGTCGCATTGCTCTCCAACAATTCGATCGAGCATCTGGTGACTTACTTTGGCGTGCTGGCTTACGGCGCGACCATCTGCACCGTCCATGTCGAGATGAACAGGAACCAGCTCGACAGCATTCTTCCCATGCTTATGCCGCGTATGGTGCTGTGCGAAGACGGGCTTGGGCTCGACGACATCTTCAAGGCCGTATCGGCGACGTGCCGGCCGCTCGGCGCGTGGGACGACCGGCGCGGCGACAGCTTCTTTGCGGCGGTGAACGCCTGCGAACCGGGCGATGCTTACGCCGATGCCGGCGCCGACGACGCAGCGGTCGTTCTCTTTACCTCGGGCACCAGTGCGCGACCGAAGGGCGTGGTGTTAAGCTTCCGCGAGCTTCTATCTAACGCCGAACCGACCGCCGACGGCTTCAACCTCACCGCGCACGACCGCATCTACGATTTCCGCTCGTTCAATTGGTGTTCGGCGCAGACCTTGAGCGCGGTGCCGCCGCTCTGCCGCGGCGCGACCCTGATCCTCGGGCGCAAGTTCTCGCGCAGCCGCTTCTTCGACCACATCCGGCAGTACGGCGCGACCATCGCGACCGGCAATCCGACCACCATTGGCATCCTGCTGAACGGCGACGCCGCAGCGGCGCCGGAACTGCCGACGCTCCGCTTCATGACATCAAGCTCGGCGCCACTCCTGGTCGACGAATGGCGGCGCTTCGAGGAGCGCTTCGGCATTCGCGTCAGCCAAGGCTACGGCTGCAGCGAGGTCGGCTGGATCGCGGCGCAGCCGGGCGAGCAGCGCCGCATCGGCACTGTCGGCCGGCCGCACGATTATCACCGTCTGTCCATTGTCGGCGCCGAAGGCCAAATGATGCCGCGGGGTGAGCCCGGCGCGGTAGAGCTCGGCGGCCTGAGCGGCAACGCCTACCGCACGCTCGCCGACGACGGCTCGATCCGTATCGACTGCCAAGGCCGCATGAAGACCGGTGATCTCGGCTTTCTCGACGGTGATGGCTATCTGCATCTGACCGGGCGCGCCAAGGATCTGATCATCCGCGGTGGCGTCAATATCTCGCCGCTGGAGATCGACGGCGTCCTGATGCGGCGGTCCGAGGTGATCGAGGCCTGCACCATCGGCGTGCCAGACCAGACATACGGCGAGGAGGTGGTTGCCTATGTCGTGTTGCGGCCCGGCGTTACGATCGGCGCCGACGACATCCTGCGCCACTGCGCCGCGGCGCTGCCGGCGTTCAAGACGCCGAAGCAGATCGTGATGAGTGATGAATTGCCGAAGACCGAGCGCGGCAAGCTCGACCGCAAGGCGCTGGTGGAGCGCTGGATCCGCGGAACAACGCCGGCATGAAGCTCAAGGACGAACCGAACAACTGGATCGGGCTGGTGCTGATCCTGGTCTTGATCCTGGTGTTTGCGCTGGTGATCCACTGGGCCGGGCTGCCGAAATCGCCGGCCTGAATATCGGCTCATGCCCACCCGCGCCCACCTCTTGCCGCGCTGCTGCAGCGCCTTGATAATCTCAGGACGACATCACGGGAGAGTTCGCATGCCAGGCTCCGCGCGCACGCACCGTCCCGCCGCCGCGACGATCGCAACTGTGATGTTCACGCTGCTCGCGGCCACATCCGCCATTGCACAGACTTATCCGGCCGGGCCGGTCAAGGTCGTGGTGCCGTTCGGCGCGGGCGGCGCGACCGACGTTCTGGCCCGGGTGTTTGCCGACCAGTTGCAGCAGCGCCTCGGCCAGCCCTTCACCCCCGAGAACCGCGGCGGCGCAGCCGGCCAGATCGCGGCGACGGCGGTGGCGCGTTCTCCGGCCGACGGTTCGACCCTGATGTTCACCACTGCCGCGCCGATCACCATCGCGCCGCTGATGAATGACAAGGTGCAGTACGATCCGCGCAAGGACTTCGTGCCGATCGCCGTGGTCGCGGTGATGCCTGTCTGGCTGGTCGTGAATGCCAACTCACCGGTGCAATCGGCGGCCGACATCGTCGCCAAAGCCAAGGACAATCCCGGCAAGCTCAACTACGGCACCTCTGGCGTCGGCACCGAGCTGCATCTGTCGGCCGAGGCGCTGTCGCGCTCGGCCGGCATCCAGATGCAGCACGTGCCGTTTCGCGGCGGCGGCGAGGTGATCGCCGCGCTCCTTGGCAACCAGCTCGACTTTGCGGCGCTGAGCACCGCCTCGATTGCCGCAGCGCTGAAGCAAGGCAGCTTGCGGGCGCTCGCGGTCTCCTCGCCACAGCGGATGTCCGACTTCCCCGACGTGCCGACCTTCGCCGAAATCGGCCATCCCGGCGCCACCATGATGCCGTGGTGGGGCTTGATGGCGCCGGCCGGCACGCCGCAAGCGATCGTCGCGCGGCTCACGCAGGAGCTGGAGGCAGCGACCAGAAGCGAGCCCGTCCGCGAGCGGCTGAAAGCGACCTTCGTGCAGATCGACTTCGCTGGCCCGCAGGAGTTCGCGCGGCGCCTTGAGGCTGAGACCGCGCTCTATGGCGACATCATCCGCGCCGCCAAGATCAAGCTGGATTGAGCCGCATGAAGCGCAGCACGGACCGGATCCGCACCACGCACGCCGGGCGGCTGCCGGTTTCGCCCGGCTTGGAGAACCTGCCGGTCCGGCTCTATCTCGGCGAGGTGGTCGATCCGGCCACCATCGCGGAGGGGATCGCCCACGGCTTGCGGAAGCAAATCGATATCGGCATCGACTGCGTCGGCGACGGCGAATTCTGGAAGGCCCGCGACTTCATCTATTACAGCCGTCATCTCACCGGGCTGGAGCGGCGGCCGCTCAAGCCCGGCGAAACCGGCTCGACGCGGACCAACACCCGCGAGCGCGATGAATTCGCGCAGTTCTACCAGGACTCCGACAAGGCCGGCACGATCTTCTACGTGCCCGGCGAACGGCCGACGCCGCCGGAGCGGGAGTGCACAGTCGCGAAGGGTCCGATCAAGTCGAGGGGCACCGCGGCGCTGGCCCAGGAGATCACGGCGTTCAAGGCGGCGCTGGCGCGGTCCGGGCGGACCGTGGACGAGACATTCTTCTGCGTGATCGCGCCAGGCTGGCTCGATCACTTCATCTACAATGAATATTACAAGACCGATGAGGAGTTCATCTTTGCGCTCGCCGAGGCGCTGCGCGAAGAATATCTGGCGATCGTCAACGCCGGCTTCATCCTGCAGATCGACGATCCCGGCCTGGTCGACTGGTGGGACATGCTGAAGCCGGCGCTCAGCGTCGAGGACTATCGCGACAAGTTCGCCAGGCTGCGCGTCGACGCCATCAACCATGCGCTGAAAGGCATTCCGGAAGACCGCGTGCGCTATCACCTGTGCTGGGGCTCGTGGCACGGGCCGCACACCCACGACCTGCCATTCGAGCACATCGTCGGGCTCATGCTGCAAGTCAACGCGCAGTGCTATTCGTTCGAGGCGGCCAACGTGCGCCACGAGCACGAATGGAAGCTGTGGAACGACGTCAAGCTGCCGGACGGCAAGATCCTGCTGCCGGGCGTCGTCAGCCACTCCACCAATCTGGTCGAGCACCCGGAGCTGGTCGCCGAGCGGATCATGCGGTTCGCCGGCGCGGTCGGCCGCGAGAATGTCATCGCCGGGACCGACTGCGGCCTCGGCGGACGCGTGCATGCGGAGATCGCCTGGGCCAAGCTCGGCGCCCTGGTCGAGGGCGCGCGGCTCGCCTCAAAGCGGCTGTGGCGATAGCGCCGGCGTTTAAGCCGACTTGCGCTTGGATTTCGCCTTGGTCGCCGGCGCCGCCGCGGTCTTGGGCTGCTTGGCCTTGCCGCCCGCGATCGCGAACTTGAACTGCGGCTGCTTTCGCAAATCTTCCGGCTTGGCCTTCCCCTTCTTGCCCGCAGCGGGTTTGGCCGCGCCTTTTTCGGCCGCAATGCTGCGCTTCAGCGCGTCCATCAGGTTGACGACGTTCGACGCGGGCGCAGCGGCCTTCTGCTTCGACACCGGCGCGCCGGCCTGCTTGTGTTTGAGCATCTCAACCACCGCCTCTTCGTAGTGGTCGACGAAGCTCGCGGGATCGAAATCGCCGGCCTTGCTGTCCAGGATATGCTCGGCGAGCTGCAACATGTCCTTCGGAACTTTGGTGGTCGGAATTTCGTCGAAGTACTCGCTGGCGTTCCTCACCTCGTAGGCATAACGGAGCGTCGTGCCGAGCAGGCCATTCTCCCACGGCTGCAGGGCGATGACGCGCTCGCGCTTGGCCAGCACGATACGGCCGAGCGCGACCATGTCCTTGCCGCGCATCGCTTCGCGGATTACGGCGAACGCCTCGCGGCCGACCTGATCATTTGGCGCGATGTAATAGCTGCTGTCGAGATAGCGTTCATCGATCTGCGCGCGCGGCACGAAGCTGTCGATGTCGATGGTGTGATTGCTCTCGATCTCGAGGGCCTCGATCTCGTCGTCCTCCACCTGGACGTAGACGCCCTTGTCGACCTCGTAGCCGCGGACCTTGTCGGCCGCATCGACAGGCTCACGCGTCTCGTCGTCGACGAGCTGCTGCCGCAGACGGTTGCCGGTCTTTCTGTTGATCTGCCGGAACGACACGCGCTCGGAGCTCGTGGTCGCGGTGAACACTGACACCGGGCACGCGACCAGCGAGAGCTTGAGGTAGCCTTTCCAAGAGGGACGGGGCGCCATGGCCTACTCCATACAAAATGGCGGCAGCAAACCCGGGAGTCTCCCGGCAGGGCCGGACCAAGTCCAGTACAATTAAAAAATGTGACTAATGTTCGCGTTTTGTTTACGCGATCACACCGTCTGCCCACGCGTTGAAGGCATCCAGCACGTCGTTCATGACCTGCGCGTCGGTGCGGCCGCTCCGCGCCAGCACGTGAAACGAGTGATCGGCGTCGGCGAACAACCGCAACGTGGCCCGCGCGCCCAGCGCCGCGCACATCGGTTCGATCTGATCGGGCATTGCCAACGCGTCGCGGGTGCCCTGCAGGAATAGCATCGGAATCTCGACGTCGAGCAGATGCGCGCCGCGTTCGCGCGACGGCTGGTTCGCCGGATGCAACGGGAAGCCCAGGAAGGCGAGGCCTCGCACGCCCGGTAGCGGCGTCGCGGCCTGCGCCTGCGACGTCATCCGTCCGCCGAACGATTTGCCGCCGGCAATCACGGCAGTTTCGGCAATCGTTTGGCGGCCGCCGCCACCGCGGCGCGCACCGCCGCATGCGCGAGCTTCGGCGAATCGGGCCGCTTGCTGCCGCGCTCCATGTAGAGGAACTGGTAGCGCAATGTGGCAATGCCGCGTTCGGCGAGGCCGTCGGCGGCGGCCGCCATGAACCGATGCGTCATGCCGGCGCCGGCGCCATGGGCCAGCACGTAACAGGCCTTCGCGCCGCGCGGCGCCTGGAGCAACCCGGAGACGCGTGTGTCATCGGCGAGCGCGATCGATAGAGGCTCGGGAGATGTCGTAGGCATGTTTTCCGCGGGGCTGCGAACGGCCGATCCAGGGTTTATATAGGACGGACGCGTTCAACAGGAGCGACCGATGTGCCGCAATATCCGCACGCTGTTCAATTTCGAGCCGCCTGCGACGGACGATGAGATCCGCGCGTCGGCGCTGCAATTCGTCCGCAAGCTGAGCGGCTTCAACATCCCGTCGAAGGCGAACGAAGACGCGTTCAACGACGCAGTCGAAGAGATGTCGGATGCGGCGCGGCGGCTGTTGCGCTCGCTGGCGACCACCAGTCCGCCGCGCAACCGCGAGGTCGAGGCCGAAAAGGCGCGCGCCCGGTCGCGCGAACGATTTGCGCGCGAGCCGATTGCGTAAGCGTTACCGCCCCGTCTTCGCCAGCGAGTTGACCCAGCCGACCATCCGCGATTTGGCGTTTTCCAGGTCCTTCTTGGAGAAGAAGTCCTCCGGCTTCACCTTGTCGACCGGATAGACCGGGCGGAGAAAGTCGCTCTCATAGCCGAACGGCACCGTGGCATCGATGCCCATGCCGCCCTCGAAGCGGGTGTTCGACGCGGTCCATTGCTGGCCGCCCGCGGTCATGCGCTCGGACGGCATGAAGGTCTGGCCGCGGCCACCGGGGATCGGGTTGAGGATGTCGGTCTGCGGATTGACGCGCGTGGTCAGGCACCACATCACGTCGTCCATCGAATAGGGAT
>Ga0136846_1213557_pt1 | contig 11689 bp, 9 predicted proteins | sample HopSoiMetagenom2_FD_96841 | JGI IMG/M metagenome (GOLD analysis project Ga0136846, IMG submission 96841) | Grasslands soil microbial communities from Hopland, California, USA - 2 Assembly 2016 (version 4) | ecosystem: Environmental > Terrestrial > Soil > Grasslands | place: USA: Hopland... | reverse complement strand
GTGCGCCTCGGCCAGCGGCACCAGGCTGCGCATCGTGCCATTGAACGCGGCGCCGAAGCCCAGGCCCGCGATGAGCGAGCCGGCGAAGAACGTCGCGGTGGAATGCAGCTCCACCCCGGCCAGCGTCACGACCAGCCCGACCACCAGCGCCGCGGTGCCGCCCGCGAGCACCGCGCGCGCCGGCCGCGTGCGCACCACCAGGACCGTGGCCGCGCCGGCGAGCACCAGCGTGGCCACCACGCCGCCGCCGATCAGCGGCGAGTGGATGCCCGTGACGATGCGTGCCAGCGATGGCCCGAGCGACGCGTAGAAGCCGCCCAGCGCCCACTGCGCGGTGTTGACCGGCAGCACCTGCCACAGCGTCGGCCAGGCGCGCGCCGGCACGGCGAGCCGCGGCTTCATCGCCGCCAGCGCTCCGGGGCGCTTCGAGACCGTCTCCGGCAGGAAGAACGCGGCCAGCGCCTGCGCGACGAGGATCGCGAGCAGCACGTCGAACACCAGCCGCGTGGGCGCGGGCGCGAACTGCGCCAGCGCGCCGGCGCCGAGCGCGCCCAGCCCCATGCCCACCAGCGGCGAGACGCTGTTCAGCAGCGAGCCGCGCTCTCGATGGATGTCCAGCATGCCGGCGCTCAGCGCGCTGGTGGCGATGCCGGTGGCCACGCCCTGCACGGCGCGCGCGACGACGAGCCAGGCGACGGAGTCGGCGTGGCGGAACACCAGCAGCGAGGCGATTTCCAGGCCGAGTGCCACCAGCACGACCTCGCGCCGGCCGCGATGGTCCGACAGCGCGCCGAAGAACAGCAGCGCGCCCAGCAGCGCGAACGCGTAGGTGGCGAAGACGACGGTGAGCGTGAGCGCCGAGAAGCCCCAGGCCTCGCGGTACAGCGCGTACAGGGGCGACGGCGCCGTCGAGGCCGCCAGGTAGGCGACCAGGATGGATGCGTTGAGCCACAGCGCCGCGGGCCGGCTCATGCGGCCGGGCGTGGCGGGGATCGCGGACAGCGGGGTGCGGGCGGTGTTCGACATGGGCGACTCCAACTCAACCAAACGCAAAGTCTTTGCGTTAGTGGATTGTGCCTCCCTGGCCTCGCTAATGCAATTCCTTTGCTTTAAGATGGCTTCCCCATGACGACGATCAACCGCACGATTCCCCGTCCCGGCGGCCGCAGCGCCCGCGTCCAGGCGGCGGTGCACCGGGCCACGCTCGAGCTGCTGGCGCAGCACGGCCGTGCCGCCCTGACGGTGCCGCTGATCGCCGCCCGCGCGGGCGTGACGCCGTCCACCATCTACCGCCGCTGGGGCGAGCTGGCCGACGTGCTGGCCGACGTCGCCGTCGAACGCCTGCGCCCCGATGCCGACCCGGCCGACACCGGCAGCGTCGCCGGCGACCTGCTGGCCTGGGCGGAGCAGTACCGCGACGAGATGTCGTCCGAGGTCGGCCTGGGCATGATGCTGGACGTGCTGTCCGCCAGGCGCGGCGCGCTCGCCGAAGGCCAGCTGCCCGTGCCCTGCCAGTGCGCGGCCTTCACCGCGGCGCAGATCGAGATCATCGTCGACCGCGGCATCAGGCGCGGCGAGCCCGTGCCCGACGTCGACGCCGTGATGGACACGGTCGTCGCGCCCGTCGTCTACCGCGCCCTGTTCGGCACCGCGCCCATGGCGCCGGAGCGCGCCCAGGCCCTGGTCGAGGCGTGCATGAAGACGGCGCGCAAGGCCCCGACCACCGCGGTCGCCTGAGCGACAGGCCCGCGAGGACGGCGCGACTCGGCCGCGGTGCCGGCCGTCTAGACCTGGTGCGCCGCCACGATGCGGCGCTCTCCCACCAGGAAGGCATCGGCCACCAGCTGGAATGGCCGCCAGTCGACCTCCGACTCGCCGGCCGCGCAGAGCTCGGCGAAGCGCGCGTACAGCCGGGGGTATTCGCCCGCCAGGGCGTCGTCGGCGCCCAGCGGCCGGTCGTCGATCTCCAGCACGCCGCCGCCACGGGAGAGCCGGAGGCGGCCGGAGGTGGTGACCAATGCGATGTCCCACGTCTGCTCGCCCTTCTGGCGGAAGTCGAATTCCGCGTTCACCGTGACGCCGGCAGCCGTTCGAAGGCTGAGGCGGGCCGCGATCGGGGCCTGCTGGTTCTCCGGGAAATCGAGGACGGCCTGGTGCACGAAGACTTCATCGGACAGGACCTCCGTCAACAGCGACAAGGCGTTGATGCCCGGGTCGAAGACGCCCAGGCCGCCTGGTTCCCAGATCCACTGCTGGCCGGGGTGCCAATGATGGACGTCTTCCTTCCAGGTGATGCAGCCGCCCGAGAGGGTGCGCCCGCGCAGCCACTCGCGTGCCGTGTCCACGCCCGCGGCGAAGCGCGAGTGCCAGGTCTGGAACAGGGTGCAGCCGTGCCGCGCCGCCTCGGCTTGCAGCAGCGCGATCTGCCGCGTCGTCGCAGCGGGCGGCTTCTCGAGCATGACGTGCTTGCCCGCCCGCAGCGCGGCGAGGGCCGCCTCGAAGTGCGCCTGGGGCGGCGTGCAGATGGAGATGGCATCGAGCTGCCTCACCTCGGCGAGCAGGGTCTCGATGTCGGCGAAGTTCGCCACGCCGTCCACGCGCGCGTTGCGGCTGGCGCAGGCCACGAGCTCGAAGCGCGGGTCGGCGGCGAGCGCCGGAATGTGTTGATCGCGGGCGATCTTGCCAATACCTACCAGGCCCAGTTTCAGTGGCATACGCATCTCTGTCGGGAGTTGCCGCCTGCATCGACAGGCGGCGATCGTTGAATCGATCGACGGGCCGGCCGCCCGTCGACGCCTTCATCTTAGCGTCCGACGCCAGGCCCGGGTGCGCGTCGGCGCCGGACATCCCTGCGCCATCCGAGGTGTCGAGTTTCGTCCTATCCTGCGGCCTTCATTTCGGGAGAGCCCATGACAAGGAACCGTGCATCGCTCGTTCTCGCCGTCGCCGCATCGGTGGGCGCGCCTGGAGCCCATGCGCAGGACGCCTCGCCGCTGCTGGAGCGCATGGCGGGCACCTGGGACGTGCAGCAGCGCATGTGGCCGGCCCCCGGCGCCGCGGCGGTCGAGCTGCCAAGGGCCGTGGCGCAGCGGCGGCTGTGGGGCGGCAAGTACCTCGAGGAATCGATGGAGCCGGCCGCCACGGAGGCGCCGCCGTCCGCGGCCTTCCACCGGCATGCGCTGCTGAGCTACAACCCGGTCGCGAAGCGCTACGAATACACGTCGCTGGACACGCGTGCGCCCCAGCTGATGACGGAGATCGGCGCGCCGCTGCCGTCGTCGGATCCGGCCGGGCCGGTCGGGCTGCAAGGCGGGCGCTTCCTCGCGCCGGACTGGGGTGGCTCCAAGAACGTGTCCTTCCGCTATCGCCTCACGATCGGGCCGGTGCAGCCCGACGGCAAGCAGACCGTGCAGCTGCACCTGACGCCGGAGACCGTGCTGCCGAAGAAGGAGTTCCTGGCGTTCGAGTACGTCTACAGCAAGCGGCCGTAGCCGCCTGTCGCCTGCCTGCACGCTGCCCGCGCGCGACGTCGCCCGGCATGGTGCGGCGACCGCCGCGCCCTGGTCAGCCCGCGCTGGCGAACGCCGCGTCCATCATCACCTGCGTGCCGCGCGAGAACTCCAGCGGGCAGGCGTAGGGCTCGCCGTCGCGCACCGCACGGTTGAACGCGGCGGCCTGCAGCTCGTAGTGGTTCACCGCGGGCCAGCGCTCGATGATCGTCTCGCTTGCGCGATGCAGCTCGAGCCGCGCCTCGCCGAAGACACGCGCGTTGAACGGCACCGGCAGGCGCAGCACGCCGGCGTCGCCATGGAAGGTGATCTCCTGGCGCGGGTGCATGCGGATCGACGTGAAGCAGGCGTAGTCGGCGTCGCCGAACTTCGCGGTGATCGCGGCGTACACGTCGATCCCGTTCTCCCACTGGATGCGGGCCCGCACGTCGGTGCCTTCGAGGCCGGTGGCCAAGCGCGCGCCGCCCATCACGTAGACGCCGATGTCGCGCAGGCCGCCGCCGCCCAGGTCGGCGCGGTTGCGGATGTTGCCGGGGTCGCGGTTGTTGAACGAGAAGGCGCCGTCGATGCGCCACAACCTGCCCACCGCGCCCTCGGCCAGCAGCTGGCGCGCGCGCTGCCACTGCGGGTGGTGGACGATCATGAAGCCCTCGGCCGCCAGCACGCCGGCGGCGTCGCGAGCCGCGATCAACGCGTCGAACTCGTCGGCCCGCATGGCCATCGGCTTCTCGCACAGCACGTGCTTGCCGGCCCGGATCGCCTTGAGCGTCCACTCCACGTGCAGCCCGTTGGGCAGCGGGATGTAGACGGCGTCGATGGCGGGGTCGGCGAGCAGCGCGTCGAAGCTGTCATGCACCCGCAGGTGCGGGGCGAAGGCGCGGAAGGGCTCGGCCTTGGCGCGATCGGAGGTGGCGAGCGCCGCGACGTGGCCGCCTGGCGCCAGCGTCAGCGCCGGCCCCATGAATTCGCGCGCGAATTTCGCGGCACCCAGGATTCCCCATCGAACGTCCGTCATGAATGCAGCCTCCGCAAGCGACCAGTTCGGGCCAGCATACCGCGCCGTGCGGCACCGGCTGGCCGACCGGCGCGAGCAGGGCCGGGCTCCGCGGCGCGCGCCGTTCAGCCGGCCGCGGGCGCCGCGATGCGGCCCCTGGCCACTTCCAGCAGCGGGCCGATGATGTCCAGCGGCAGGGGGAACACGATGGTCGAGTTCTTGTCGGCGGCAATCACGGTCAGCGTCTCGAGGTAGCGCAGTTGCAGGGCCTGCGGATGGCGGCCGAGGATCTCGGCGGCCTCGCTCAGCTTGCCGGCGGCCTGCAGTTCGCCCTCGGCATGGATCACCTTGGCACGCCGCTCGCGCTCGGCCTCCGCCTGGCGTGCGATGGCGCGCACCATCGTCATGTCGATGTCGACGTCCTTGATCTCGACATTCGTGACCTTGATGCCCCACGAATCGGTCTGGGCATCGAGGATCTTCTGCACGTCCAGATTGAGGCGGTCGCGTTCCGACAGCAAGGCGTCGAGGTCGTGCTTGCCGAGCGCGGCGCGCAGGGTGGTCTGCGCGAGCTGGCTCGTGGCCATGAGGAAATTCTCGACGCGGATCACGGCGTGTTCCGGATCGACGACCCGGAAGTACAGCACGGCGTTGACCTTGACCGAGACGTTGTCGCGCGTGATGACGTCCTGCTTGGGGATGTCCATCACGATCAGGCGCAGGCTCGTGCGCACCATCTGCTGCAGTGCCGGAACCAGCAGCACGAGGCCCGGTCCGCGAACGGCCTGGAACCGGCCCAGCGTGAAGACGACGCCGCGCTCGTACTCGCGCAGGACGCGCACCGATGCCGCCAGGGCCAGCGCCAGCACGACGAGCAGCATCACGAACATGAGCGATCCGGCCATGGCGACTCCTTCGGCGGCGAATTCCGCGCGACGGCATCGGGCGCCGGTCGCGCCCCGACCCGTGCGGCGAGGCCGCGCGCGGTTGCTGCGTCGATGGTAGGCCTGCTGCGTGCCGTCGTCCATTCGGCTGGCCGCGGCGGGCATCGCGGCAGCGGCTAGCGTCGCTCCCCGCGCCGATAGCGCCCGGGGGTCAGCCCGGCATGGCGCGCGAACGCGCGGTTGAACGCGGCTTCCGAGCGGTAGCCGACGGCCTCGCCGATGCCGGCGGTGTCCTGCTGGCCGAGCGCCAGCAGCCGCGACGCGAGCTCCATGCGCAGCGTGGTCAGCAGCTCGAGCGGCCCGGTGCGCGCGTGCTGCGCGAACAGCCGGGCGAAGGCGGCGCGCGAGAGATGGCAACGGGCCGCGAGCGAAGCCACCGTCCATGGCGCGCCGGGCGATTCCAGCATCGCGACCAGCGCCGGGGCGAGGCGCGGGTTGGCCATCACGCCCAGCACGCCGGCCCGTGTCGTCGCGCCGTCCGCCGCGGTCTCGAGGTGCGCACGCACGGCCAGCGTGAAGACGGCTCCCGACAGCTCGGCCACGATGGCGGCGGCGCCGGCGCCCTGGTGCTCGATCTCGTGGGCCATCATGCGCAGCAGGCCCTGCAGCCAGCCGAACCCGGGGCGCTGCGCGAACTCGACGACGAGGCATTCGGGCAGGGCCTCCAGCAGCGCGCTGCGGCGCCGGCCGCGGAACTCGAACTCGCCGCACAGGATCTCGATCTCGGCGTCGGCGGGCTGGGGCACGTTGGTCTTGAGGTCGACCAGCGGGCCGGCCTCCGTGCGGATGACCGGGCTCGCGCCCGCCGCCGCGCCCACCCGGCTGCGCGCGCGTGACGCATGCGCCGGCGCGCGCGCGGGTGCGTCCCCGTGGCCGCTCGCGCGCAGCGTGTGCGCGCTGCCGCGTGGCAGCAGCAGGAGGCTGCCGGCGCGCAGCGTGAACGTGCGGCCGGTCTCGGGCAGCAGCAGCTCGCATTCGCCGCGCAGCACCACGTGGAAGGGCGCGCGCCACGGGCCGACCGGGTCGTGCGGCGCCGCGAAGGCCGCGCCGAACAGGCAGCGCAGCTCCATGCGGCCGCGCGGATCGAGCAGGGTGACGAGGTGGCTCAGCGGGTCCATGAGAGACGTTCGAGCAATTCGGGTGGATTGACTGGCATTCAGCATCTCGATTGTGGCGAACAGAATCGATCCCGTCGATCACCTCCTCAACGGAGCCCCGCCATGACCGCCCATCGTGCGCTCATCCCGGTCTCGTTCTTCAGCATCCCCGTGGGCCTGCTCGCGTTCGCCAACACCTGGCACGTGGGCGTGCGCCTGTGGCACCTGTCCGCGGACGTCGCCCAGGCGTTCACGCTCGCGGGCCTGGCCGTGTGGGTCGCCCTGCTGGCGCTCTACGCCCGCAAGTGGTTCGTGCAGCGCGCGGAGGCGGTGGCGGAGCTGCGGCACCCGCTGCAGTCGGCGTTCGCGGCGCTGCTGCCGGTCTCGAGCATGCTGGCGTCGGTCGCCCTGATCCCGTTCTCGCGCGGCGTGGCCACGGGCCTGTTCGTCGTCGCCTTCGCCGGCCAGCTCGCGTTGGGCCTCGCGCTGAACGGACGCCTGTGGACGGGCGGCCGTCCGCCCGAACTCGTGACGCCGGCGATCTACCTGCCCAGCGTCGCGCAGGGCTTCGTCGCCGCGACCGCGTCGGCCGCGTTCGGCTGGCAGCAGCTCGGGATGATGTTCTTCGGCGCGGGCCTGCTGGCCTGGCTCGCGCTCGAATCGCTGATCCTGCAGCGCGCGGCGGTCGGCGCGCCGCTGCCGGTGGCATTGCGCCCGCTGCTGGGCATCCAGCTCGCGCCGGCGGTGGTGGGCGGCGGCAGCTGGCTCGCGCTCACCACCGGCACGCCCGACATGCTCGCGTGGCTGCTGCTGGGCTACGGCCTCTACCAGGCCCTCCTGCTGCTGCGCCTGCTGCCCTGGATCCGCGAACAGGCGTTCGTGCCGGGTTACTGGGCCTTCAGCTTCGGCAGCGCGGCCCTGCCGGCGCTCGCGATGCGGATGGTCGAACGCGGGGCGACCGGTCTCGTGGCCGGCCTGGCGCCGGTGCTGTTCGTGGCGGCCAACCTGGTGTTCGCGTTGCTGATCGCGGGCACGCTGCGGATGCTGGCCAGGGGGACGCTTCTGCCCTTGATCTCTCCCGCGCCGGCGACGACGGTCCGCTGAACGGCGAGCATGTCCTCGATGCGGCCCCCGGCCTGCTGAAAGGCCGCCTGCCGGTCAGCGGGCCGCAGGCTGGAACGCCGGGTCGCCCATCTGCCACAGCGCGAACGACCACAGGTCGGCGATCTGGTTCTCGCGCTGGGCGTTGCTGGAGCCCAGGCCGTGGCCTGCGTCGTAGTCGATGCGCAGCAGCGCCGGCTTGCCGCTGGACGTCGCGGCCTGCACGCGCGCGGCCATCTTGCCCATCTGCCATGGCGACACGCGCGGGTCGTTGGCGCCGGTGCTGAACAGGACGGCGGGGTAGGGCGTGCCGTCGCGCACGTGGGCGTAGGCGCTCATCGCGTACAGGCCGTGGAAGCCGGCCTCGGTCTTGACCGTTCCGAACTCGACGATGTTGGGCGGGCCGTTCGGCGAGTTCTCGGCACGCAGAGTGTCGGACATTCCGACGAGGTCGAGGATGACGCCGAACAAGGCCGGGTGGCGAGTCAGGGCGCCGCCCACGGTGATGCCGCCGGCGCTGCCGCCCTGCCCGGCGAGGCGGGCGGACGTCGTGAGGTGGTGGTCGACCAGGTACTGGCCGCAGGCGGCGAAGTCGGACACGGTGTTGAGCTTGGTCAGCTTGTAGCCCGCCTGGTGCCAGCCCTCGCCGTACTCGCCGCCGCCGCGGACGTGGGCGTAGGCCAGCACGCCGCCGCGCTCGAGCCAGGCCAGGTTGGTCGGCACGAAGTTGGGCTCCTGCGAGATGCCGTAGGCGCCGTAGCCGCCGAGGATCGTCGGGTGGCTGCCATCGGCCGCCATGTCCTTGCGGTGCAGGATGGACAGCGGAATGCGCGTGCCGTCGTCGCCGATGGCGAACACCTCCTCGGCCACGTACGCCGACGTGTCGATCGACGACGGCGGGTTCAGGCCGGTGTCGTCGGTGCTGCCACGTGCCGGGTCGTAGGCCAGCGTGCGCGTGGACTGCAGCCAGCCGCGCAGGCTGATCAGCGCGCCGGGTTCGCGCTCGTCGGTCACGAGCGCGCTGACGTCGCCCTCGAACGGCAGGGGCACCGGCTGGCTGCGGCGGCCGTCGAACGAAACGCGATGCACATGCGACACCGCGCCGTCGCGAACGCGCGCGTACAGGCCGTCCCGAGCGATCTCGACGTCGGTCAGCACGCCGTCGCCCTCGGGCAGCACCACCGTCGCCCGGGCCAGCGCCGGCCTGGCCAGCGGCAGCGACAGCAAGCGGAAGCGCGGCGCATCCTTCTGCGCCAGCAGGTACAGCGTGTCGCCATGCAGGCGGAACGCCGTGACGCCATCGCCCGCGTCGGCGATCTTCTTCCATGGCGTGCCGGCTCCCTTGACCTGCGCGAGCGGTGCCACGTAGACGGTCGACGGGTTGTCGTCCATGTTGTGGTTGGCGATGGCCAGCGCGAACCGCGAGTCCGGCGAGGTCACGAGCCAGGTGCCCTGGCCCTCGGGCACGTCGATCCGGGCCGACACGCCGCGGCCGAACACCGCGGCGTCGCCCTCGCCATCAGGGTGCGTGCCCACGACGTGCAGGTAGGTGCGGCCGTTGAACATCGTCTGCTCCGGCGGCATGTCCGGGGTGCGCTGGGGATAGCGCAGGTAGAAGAACGACTGGTTGTCGGGCCGCCACGACACGCGGCTGTTGGACGTGCGGTCGATGGCCTCGGACAGGATCGCGCCCGTGCGCACGTCCATCACGTGCAGCACGCTCTTCTCGGAGCCGCCCGTGGACAGGCCGTAGGCGATGCGCTGGCCGTCCCACGACGGCATGAAGAAGTCGAGCGCGTAGTGCGTCGACGTTCCCTTGCCGAGCGCGCCCGGGTCGACCAGCAGGTGTTCCTCGCCTCGCGCGCCGTCGCGCCAGTACAGGCGCGGCAGCGGTGCGCCCGGCTGGATGGCCTTGTAGAACAGACGCTGGCCGCGCTGGACCAACGCGCCGCGCTGCAGGTCGGCGTTGAGCAGCGCGTGCACGCGCTCGAGCAGCGGCCGGCGGCCGGGCAGGGCGTCGAGCTGCGCGCGGGTGTAGTCGGCCTGCGCGCGCATCCAGGACTTCACCTCGGGGTTGTCGAGATCCTCCATGTAGCGGTAGTCGTCGACGACGGGCGTGCCGAAGTAGGTGTCGATGACCGGACGCACCGGGGCCACCGGCTGGCCGGGCGCCGCGGCGAAGGCGGATGCGACGAGGACGGCGGCGAGCGCGCAGCCGCCGAGCACGGCGCGCGGGAGGACGGGGATTCGCATGGGCGGGAGCCTGGTGAGGACGATGGCGCGCGAGTTTACGTGCGCGCCGCGAGGCCCGCCGGGTGGCAGGCAGCGCGATCATGCAACGCGATTCCCGCCGCCGCCGCCGTCCGCCGCGGGAAGGGCGAAAATGCGCACATCGGCGCGCGTCGCGGCCGAGCACCCGAAGGTATCTTCCTCGCATGACCGATTTCAGCTTCTTCTGGCACGACTACGAAACCTTCGGGCGCGTGCCCCGGCGCGACCGCCCCGCGCAGTTCGCCGGCATCCGCACCGATGCGGACCTGAACGAGATCGGCCGGTCGGTGATGCGCTATTGCCGTCCCGCCCCCGATTCGCTGCCCGATCCCGAGTCCTGCCTGCTCACCGGCATCGTGCCGCAGACCTGCCTCGAGCAGGGCCTGCCCGAGCACGCCTTCGCGGCGGAGATCGAGGGCGTGCTCGGCCAGCCCGGCACCATCGGCGTGGGCTACAACACGATCCGCTTTGACGACGAGGTCACGCGCCACCTGTTCTGGCGCAACCTGATCGACCCGTACGCGCGCGAGTGGCAGAACGAGTGCGGCCGCTGGGATCTGCTCGACGTCGTGCGCGCCACCTGGGCGCTGCGCCCCGAGGGCATCGAGTGGCCGAAGCACGAGGACGGGCGCCCGTCGTTCAAGCTCGAGCACCTGACGCAGGCCAACGGCATCGCCCACGAGGCCGCGCACGACGCGCTGTCCGACGTGCGCGCCACGATCGCGCTCGCGCGCCTCATCAAGGACAGGCAGCCGCGCCTGTGGGACTTCTGCCTGAAGCTGCGTCGCAAGGAGGCCGTGTGGACGGAGATCGGCGCCAACCGGCCGTTCCTGCACATCTCGGGCATGTTCGGCGTGGAGCAGGGCTGCATGGCCATCGTGTACCCGCTGGCCCAGCATCCCACCAACAAGAACGAGCTGCTCGTGTGGGATCTCGCGCACGACCCGCGCGAGCTGGCCGGCCTCGACTCCGAGACGCTGCGCCTGCGCATGTTCACGCGCAGCGCCGAGCTGCCCGAGGGCGTCACGCGGCTGCCGATCAAGTCCATCCACGCCAACAAGTCACCGATCGTCGTCGGCAACCTGAAGACGCTCACCGCCGCGACGGCGCAGCGCTGGGCGATCGACGTCGAGCGCGCGATGGCGCACGTGCAGGCCGCCACCGACGTCGCCGCGCTGATGCAGGGCGCCTGGCGCGAGGTCTATGCGCGCCCGGCGGCGGCGTCGGCGGTGGACGTCGACGAGGACCTGTACGGCGGCTTCGTCGGCAACGACGACCGCCGCAAGCTCGAGCGCCTGCGGCGCCAGACGGGCGAGCAGCTCGCCGGCCAGCGCGTGGCATTCGACGATCCGCGCCTGGAGGAACTGCTGTTCCGCTACCGCGCGCGCAACTTCGGCGACACGCTCAGCGCGCAGGAGAACGAGCGCTGGCTCGACCACTGCAGCGCGCGGCTGCACGAGGGCGCCGGCGGGGCCATGACGCTGTCGGCCTTCTTCGAGCGCATCGACCAGCTCAACGAGCAGGCCGAGGAGACGGGCGACGAACGCGCCGCCGGGATCCTCGGCGCGCTGTACGACTACGCCGAGCAGATCGCGCCGCCGCTGCGCGAGGGCGCATGACGTCGACGACCGGCGGCGACCCGGTGCGCGTCGCCATCGTCGGCGCGGGCGCCGTCGGCTGCTACTACGGCGGCATGCTGGCGCGCGCCGGCGTGCCGGTGACGTTGATCGGGCGTCCGGTGCATGTCGACGCCATCCGGCGCGACGGCCTGCG
>Ga0136846_1236957_pt1 | contig 11694 bp, 8 predicted proteins | sample HopSoiMetagenom2_FD_96841 | JGI IMG/M metagenome (GOLD analysis project Ga0136846, IMG submission 96841) | Grasslands soil microbial communities from Hopland, California, USA - 2 Assembly 2016 (version 4) | ecosystem: Environmental > Terrestrial > Soil > Grasslands | place: USA: Hopland... | reverse complement strand
CGTCGGCACGAAGCCAGGTTCTCCTGCGATACTACCGACGGAACTCCGAAAATCGTCGTGATGGGGGAGTGGCCAAGTATGCCGGATGGTATTTTTCCTCTCATATATAGTAGGGTGATACGAATCCGCCCCCCTTTCCGTGCGGCATTGGCGCTATTCCGCCACCTCGTCTTAGGCAGAGCGCACGCCCGCGCGGGGTTTGGAAAACCGGGAGTCTGCAATTGCACAGCACGAACAGCATGTTGGCAGAGCAGCTTGTCTCCTCGCCTGGCCTGTTATCGGTCCTCCACGCACCAGCCGGGTTCGGCAAATCGACCTTGCTGACCCATGTGCGCGAAAGCCTGGAGCAGCGTGGTGCGGCAGTCTCTCACGTGCTTGATGTAGGAACCGGTGATGCGCCATCGCCCTGGATCCTGCTCGACGAACCTGCGGCCTCTACACTCGACAGCGATGCGCTTCGCGAGGCGCTGGACCGCGCCGTCACGTCGAAGGTCGGCATCATCATTGCCACCCGGCACATCGAGCGCCTGCCGCTGGCGCGGCTGCGAGCCGACGAGCGCTCTGTCCGCTTGGGTTCCCACCAGATTGGAATTTCCCACCGCGAAGCAGTGGCTGCCTTTAAGAAGGCCCTCGCGAAACGAGACGCCGAATGGCTGGCCGGGCTAATCGGAGGCTGGACCGTCTCGATCCCGTTCCTCGTGGCGCACGCGCGCGATCGTGACGCACGGTTCGACAAGGATGGCGATTTCCTCGATGCCTCCGGCCTGTCAGCGTATATCAACGAAGAACTGCTCGCCGACCTGCCGGTCGACTGGGTATCCGCGCTTCGATTCGCCAGCATTGTCTCGACCTGCGACCGAGCGATGCTCGACGCCATCCGGCCGGATGACGATCTCGGTCGCCACCTGGTGTCGCTGCGCAGGCATCTGCCGGGTCTCGTTGATGACCGGGCAGGCGAAACCTGGATCAACCCGCTGTTGCGGATGCACCTTATGCGGCAGTTCGAGCAGCTACCGCGCACTGTGCGCGCCGAGGCGCTGGAGCGGGCTTCGGTCGATTGTGCACGCAAAGGAAGAGAGGTCGAGGCCGCCAATTTGATCATGCGCGTTGGCGACGCCGACGCGATCGCAGCCTTTGTTCGCCGATCACAGGGATTGCTCCTGTGGACCACCGCCGGATTCGATGTGATCCGGGACATCGTCATTCAGGCCGACCTGCATGGGATCGAAGAACCTCGGCTCAAGCTGCTCAAGTGCACCGTCCTCATGAAGGACGGCCAGATTGCCAAGTGTGAGCGCTTGCTGGAAAATGTGATGCCGCTCCTTGCAGGCGACGAAGACGCCCTGCGGGACGCTGACGAAGTTCGCGCGACGCTAGCCATCTACGGTTGCCGCACCGTGACTGACGAAGACATTGCGCGCTTCCGGCAGAACATATTTCGATACGGCGACGCCGCGCCTTGGAAGACGCTGATCCTGTTGATGCAATGCATCCTGAGCATCCAGCGCGGCGACCTCGATGATGCCTCTGCCTTTATCGTCGAGGCTGCAAAGCAGGCGCGCGCGTCCGGGAGCGACTACAACCTGCTGTTTCTCGATATCCACGCCACCAATCTTGCGCTGGCGCGAGGCGATCTGCAGCGGGCCCGAATTCTGTTGGGCCAGGCCCGAAAGGCATGGCGCCAGAAATTCTCCAGCGACGTCGGCGTTCACACGATCCTGGATGCGCTGACTACGAGCCTCGAGTTCGAAGCTGGGCGCCTCTCAAGTGCGCGCGTGCATATTCGACGGTCGACACATCATATGCCGCATGTCGAAGCGTGGCTGGATATCTACGCCGCTGTTTATGAGCCGATGGCGCGAATCCTTTGCTTGGATATCGGCCTGCCGGCGACCCTGGTAAGCCTGTCCGCGCAGCGGGAGGCACTGGACGCCAGCGGCCTTCCCCGTGTCACGCGACTTGTGAGTGGTCTCGAAGCCTGTCTCCGCGGCGAAGCTTTGCTTCGAGCGGAGCCGGGAGAAAGCCTCGGCGCCGTTCCTGGACCGGACGCGCCGACCACACTATGGAGCTGGCAGGAACGCGAACTCTTCGGAATGGCCGAGGCCTATCTTCATCTATCCGAAGGCCGCCCGGACTCCGCGGCCGAGGTTCTTCGCGCACTGATCGGCTTCGCACAGCCGCGCGGTCTCTTCAGGAGTTGCCTGCGTGCGAAGCTCCTGATGGTCGCTGCACTCGACCGCTCCGGCGACGAGGATGGCGCCGACCGGACTTTCGAGAAGACGCTGCTGCTTGGCGAACGCACGGGCATGAGCCGCGTTTTTGCAGAAATAGGTGGCGAGGCCGTGAGGAGGCGCGTCGCGAGAAGTCTTACAGCCTGGCACAACGATGGCACGGGCAATCCTAGACGGATCAAATTACTGCGCACGCTAGCGCGATGGGGAGAGGTCGCGCAGCTGCCCACAACGCCACGGTTGACTCCAAGGGAGGCTGATGTGCTGGCCGCGTTAGAGCAGGGGGGGATCGACAAGCTGATCGGACGCCGGCTTGGCGTCTCGGAACATGCCGTTCGCTATCATCTCAAGAACATCTACCGAAAACTCGGCGTCCACGACAGGGTCGGCGCGCTGTCGCGGGCGCGCGACGCCGGCCTGCTTGCCTGAGCGCGCTGCGGAGGAATAGCATCCTACCACCAAGGAATCAGCACCCTATTAGGCAGGAGTGCGCTCCTCCCAATCGCGTCCCTTGTCTGTCCGCGACCACCAAGATCAGATCAGCGCTTCAGCATAATTTGAAGGATGATCATGCGCATTGGCGTAGATGTGGGAGGAACCAATACCGACGCGGTGCTAATCCAGGGAAGCCGGATTATTGCTTCGGTGAAGCGGCCTACCTCGGTCGATGTGAGCCATGGAATTCGATCGGCAATCGAGGCACTGCTGAATGAAGGCGGGGTGGCCGCCGGCGACATACATGCGGTGATGATCGGTACCACCCACTTCACCAATGCCTTCGTCCAAGCGGTGGGCCTGCAGAAAGTAGCTGCTGTCCGGATCGGATTTCCGGCAGCGCGCGAGATCCCGCCATTCTCCGATTGGCCCGAGCGCCTGCGCAACGCGGCTCTTGGAAGGATCGACATGGTGGCCGGCGGCTACCAGTTCGACGGACGTTTGATCAGCGCCGTGGATGAAGCCGAAATCCGGATCGTTGCGGGAAGGATCCGTGATGCTGGTTTGTCCGAGGTCGCGGTCGCCGGCGTTTTCAGCCAACTCAACGCCGACCAGGAAGAACGGGTCGCTGATCTGATACGGAACGAAATTCCGGACGCTAGCATCACCCTTTCGAGCGAGGTCGGGCGTACAGGCCTGCTAGAACGCGAGAACGCGGCAATCATGAATGCCGCGCTGCGGCCTCTGGCGGCGAAGGTGGGCGAAGCCTTCGCTCGCGCGCTGATCGAACTCGGCATCCAGGCCCCCTTCTTCGTCAGCCAAAATGACGGCACGCTCATGACAGCAACCCACATGCAGCACTTCCCCGTGCTGACCTTCGCTGCCGGCCCGACGAACTCGCTACGGGGTGCTGCCTTCCTCACCGGGCGTTCCGACGCGCTGGTTGTCGACATCGGAGGCACAACGACCGACATCGGCGTCCTCGTCGGCGGGTTCCCGCGCCAGTCGAGCCTCCACGCCGATATCGGCGGTGTGCGCACGAACTTTCGCATGCCTGATCTGCTCTCGATCGGGCTTGGCGGAGGTAGCCGGGTGGTGCTTGGCGAAGCGCCGCGCATCGGCCCGGAGTCCGTTGGTTTCCGACTGGCCGAGGAAGCCCTCATATATGGTGGTAACACGCTTACCGCGAGCGACGTCGCGGTCGCTTCGGGCGCGGTCCGGTTCGGTGATCCATCACGAGTGCGCCAACTAGACGGCGCTCAGGTGCGCTCTGCCATGAAGTGCATGCACCGGATGATTGAGGATGGGCTCGATCGCATGAAGACGAGCGCGTTGCCGATGCCGCTCATCCTGGTTGGCGGCGGCGCGGTGCTGATTACCGAGGAACTCGCCGGGGTGAGCGAGACGCTAGTGCCCGAAAGGGCCGGTGTCGCAAACGCTGTCGGGGCTGCGATCGGTCAAGTCAGCGGTTCGGTCGACCTCATCTACAATCTACAAGAGTTCGGCCGCGAGGCGGCGCTGGACAATGCGCGAGCGCGTGCGACGGCTCGAGCGGTCGAAGCCGGAGCCGATCCTGACACCGTAACTATCGTCGATCTCGAAGACCTGCCCCTTCAATACCTGCCAGGCGGTGCTGCGCGCGTCATCTGTCGTGCGGTAGGCGATCTCATCGTGAAGGAGCCGGCCATTGCCTAAACTGATCACCTTCGACGACATCGACAATCTTGCGACCGGGTCGGCGTTCCTCGGGACGGGGGGTGGAGGGGATCCCTACATCGGCTCTTTGCTGGCGAAGGAAGCCATCGCCAAACATGGCGCCGTGCCGCTTCTGTCCCTCGACGAAGTGCCCGACGATGCGAAGGTGTTCATTGCCTCGGGGATGGGTGCTCCAACTGTCGATATCGAGAAGCTCTGCGCCGTCGCCGACATGCATTATGCTGTCGAAGCGCTCGAGGATCATCTCGGATATCGTGCAACTGCAATCATCTCCGCCGAGATTGGCGGGCTGAACTCGGTCGTGCCGGTCGCCTATGCCGCGATGCGCGGGTTGCCCCTCATTGATGCGGACGGCATGGGAAGGGCCTTCCCGTCGCTGCACATGACCGCCTTCAATGTCTATGGAGTGTCCTGCACGCCGATGGCGCTCAGCGACGAGCATGGCAACGTCGTCATTTTCAAGACGAAAAACGCCGAGACAGCCGAAGAACTTGCGCGTCCCGTGGTCACCGCGATGGGCGCGAGCGCCAGCTTATCAGAATATCCGATGACAGGGGTCGAGGCGAAGCGCACCGCCGTGCCTGACACAGTCAGCGCTGCGATCGCAATTGGCGCGGCCATACGAAGCGCCGACAAAAGCATTGCCCCCGTCGACCGATTGCTCGCGACGCTCCGCTCGCTGCCATATTACGGGCACGCCTACCGTATTTTCGACGGGAAGATCATCGACATCAGCCGCGACACATCGCGCGGCTGGGTGTTCGGACGCTGCGTCGTTCAGGCCCTCGAAGGATCGTCACAGGCCGAGATTCGCTTTCAGAACGAGAATATCGCGGTGCGCGTCGATGGCGTCCTGAAGGCCATCGTCCCCGACCTCGTCTGCGTGGTCGATCTGGAGACCGCCCAACCGATAACGACCGAGACGCTACGCTACGGACAGCGAGTCACTGTTGTCGGGTGCAGTGCGCCGCCTCAACTGCGTTCGCCCAAGGCGCTCGCGTGCATGGGGCCGTCCGCCTTCGGCGAGACAGTGACTTATGTCGAGATTGAACGCTTACTCGGGCTAGATCCGACGGCGGGCGGCGCGGGGACATGACGACATCCCATCTCAATCGCACCAAGTGTCGCGATGCATTAAGGTTTCCAACGAGAATTCGTCCTTGGTTCCCAAAGAACATCCTCGCCGAAAAAGCATGCGTAGTTGCCGAAGCGAGAATTGTGATCAGATATGCATGGAGTGCCGAAGATTTCAGTGGAAAACGTGGCGAAGGCCAACAGCACCGCGGCACAGATCATGGAAACAATTATGAACGCTGAGCCATTGACCGGTGAGGGAGATCCACAGCCTGACGACCTCGATCTTATGGGTGACGAGGAGTTTATGCTGACTGCCGTCCCAGATGCGGCCACGATTGCTGCCTACCGCATCGGCGTGATGCTGGTCGCCGCGAACATTTCGCTGCCAGTGTTTGTCCTGGGTGGGCAACTCGGCGCAGGCATGGGGATTTGGCAGACCGCCGTGGCCAGCGCCTGGGGCGGACTGATCCTCGCTGTGCTTGCCGGGGTCTGCGGTTACGTCGGCGCCCGGTCACGCCTCACCACCTATGTGCTGATCAACACAGCGTTCGGCCGCCGCGCAGGCGAAGTCGTGAACTTCGTCCTCTCAGTGTCCACGATCGGCTGGTTTGCGGTCATCGTCATCCTCTTCGCAAAGACGATGATCCAGATTCTCGGCCAAGGAACCGGCGGTGCGATGCTGATGACATGTGCGGTAGCCGGGGCGGCGATCATGGTCTTGACGACGCTCGCCGGGTTCAAGCGGATCAACACCTATTCGAACATCACGCTGCCCCTCAAAATGCTGCTGCTCGCATGGACGGTCTATGCCGCCATCCACCGACACGCCATGTCGCTGCCTCTGTCGCCGCCGAAGGCCCAAACAATCGATCAGACCACCGCAATATCCTTCATTGTCGGCGCATGGATTGTCGGCGCGGTCACCGCGCCCGATCTGTCGCGCTTTGCGCGACGCCCGATGGCCGGCGCTTTTGCGTCGAGCGTGGGATTGGGTGTTGGCTATCCGCTGATTTTAGTTGCGGCATCGATCCCGGCCGCGCTGACCGGCAACACGGATATGATCGAAACGATGCTAGGCCTCGGCCTCGGCATCGCCGCTCTCGCGATCATCCTGCTCTCTGCGTGGACGAACGGCACCATCAACCTCTATTCTGGCACCCTCGTGCTCAGCGCAGTGTTTCGACGCAGCCGGTTCATCCACCTCACGATCGCTGGTGGAACGGTTGGCCTCATTGCGGCGGTGACTGGCCTCGCCGACCAGATTCTCCCCTACCTGGAGTTGCTAAGCATAACGATCCCACCAATCGCTGGGGTCTATTTGTCGCGCTATTTTCTCGATCTGCACCCGAGGAGCATTCCGCCCCTTCCTGTCGACTGGAACGTGAACGCGATCGTTTCGTCCACGCTGGGCATCGCGTTTGCCGGCTTGGCTGACCGATTCAACTTCAGCCTGTCTGGGATCTCCGCGATCGACTCTCTCGTTATGTCGAGCTTGATCTACCTGTTGTACGAACTGATCCGTGTCGGGCTGTGGCTCCCGGCGGATGCTTGACGGATGCCACGAAAGACGACGGGCAACAATCGCCCTGAAATGAACGATGATAAGCGCCGGTATCGTCGCTGAAGCGCGCCGCGCCTCTGGTACCGTTCGTCCAACCTAGGCTGGCGTGGCGGGATACTGCCCGCCACGCTAACCATTTGCCTCAGAATCATATGTCTCAAGCAGCGACCCGGGATTGCAAAACATGCTTCCCTGTCCCAGCTCTTCGGCGAGGTCGGGACCTGCAGACTTAGGCGGGCGTTCTCAAACTATCGCTCGCAACGAGGATACGCCGCACGTTCTCGTGATCCGCTTCCACGCGAAGTCCTGGTGCGGTTGGCAAGTGAACGAAACCGTTGCGGACCAAAGAGGAGAAGTTTGTCGGACCTTCTGCCAGACGAAGCGTCGACACATAGGCATGTCCAACATAGATCAGATTGATCATGGTCGCAGCGTGCTGCAGGTACGCAGCCTGCGTGCTGCCGAACTCCAGGATCTAATTCATGTAACATCCAATACCAAGTACCTGTCCCAAAGCGACGATACGTTGCGCACGGAGGTTTACTTGGTGCTTAACGATAGCCCGCGCACATGCTCTCTGATGCACGCTATTGATAGAAAACTGAAGTTCGGCGCGAAAAATCAGCGTGGACTGCTGCGGCGATTATCGCCTTGAACACAACTAGCAGAGCCGGGTTGGAGTCGTCACAGTTGGCTATCATGGCGATGCTGACGTCCTCGTCCGGAAAGGTCAGCAGGATTGAGGTGAAGCCGCTGATGTGGCCGACGTGCCCGATTGTCTTGCGGCCGTCGATAGTTGCCATTTCTAGGCCGAACCCATATTGCACCGGCGCGGCCGGCCCCTTGCCCCCCGGCTCGGGCGCCTGCAAGGGCAACGTGCCGTCCTTCAGCCGATTTGGTGTGATCATCTCCTTCAGGCTCGCCGTCGAGACCACCCGACCGCCCAGCAGAGCTTCGTGCCAGCGGCACAAATCCTCGCTAGTCGAGCGCATGGACCCCGCAGGGCCCGCATAGGTTCGAGAGAATAAATGTGCATTGTCCCAGCGTCCCGGCTCGCCCTTGTGCCAAGCGTACCCTGAGGCGCGACGGAGCACCACGTCCGCCGTGTCATCCACCGCCGTATCGGCCAGACCCGCACGGGCGATCACGCCCTCCTTATAATATACCCCATAGGGCTCACCGGTCAGCTTCTGCACGATCAGGCCGAGCAGCTGATAGCCGGTGCTGTTGTAAGCCCAGACCGTACCCGGCGGTGAGATGTAGAGCGGTTTGGTCGCCAGCAACAATTTGTAGAGGGCTTCCGCGTCGTAATCGAGGCGGATCGCCTGGAGGACAGTCTCAGAATTGGGACCGTCGAAAAAATCCTTTAGACCTGACGTCATGGTCAGCAAATGGCGTAGGGTGATCTCTCCGCCGCGCGGCCAATCAGGAAAATACTTCGACAGCGGGTCGTCCACCGACAGCTTGCCCGCGTCGGCTAGCTGCATCACGCTGGCGGCAGTGAACTGTTTGGTGAGCGAACCGATCAGGAAGATCGACTTGGGCGTCGTCGCGGTTTGCGTCTCCAGGTTTGCAAGGCCGAAACCCTTAGAATAGACGAACTGTCCCTTGCGCAGCACGCTGATCGAGAGGCCCGGCGTCGCCTGGTCAGCGAGCAATTTTGCCGCCGCTGCGTCCACGTTGGTCCAGAGTGGGTCCGCCCGCGCCGCCGACGCCATTCCCGCCGCCGAGGTCGCCCGCACAAGCCCTGCCGCCGATGCCGCGCCCAGCGCCAGCCCCAACGACGCTCGCCGTGTCAATCCGTCCTGAGTCATGCCAAATCTCCTCCGCCAAGGTACCGGGAAAAATGCGATCGTGCCGCCCTCAAGCCCCGACTGCCGCTGTTACGATGATCTCGACCAAGATATCGGGAGCCCCCATCTCGCATTGCGCGGTCGCCCGCGTGGGTGCCGCGCCCGGGGTAGTCCAAGCGTCCCAGACCTCATTCATGCCTGCAAAATCGCGCGCAATATCCTTCAACCAGATCTGCGCCGTAAGAAGACGGCTCCTGTCGGTACCCGCCTCCGTGAGAAGGGCATCTATCTTGGCCAGGGCACCCTGAGTTTGCTCCCGGATTGGCTGGCTGCGATCTGCAGCGACCTGTCCGGCAACGTGCACGACACCACTGTACACCACGACGAGGCTGGACCGTGCATGAGACTTCAAACGCACAATGTCGGCCATTCCTCCCCCTTCGCGGACCGCCAACGACGAGCTGGCGACATTGTGTCAGGCCCTCTGTTGTTCGCGCTTATGTCCCCTGCTCTGCTAAAAGCAGCCCGCTACTCCGTCCAAGGCCGATTTGGATCGCTCCATCCGTTGAGGTTATGCCCTAAACCCGTATCAAGGAAATGGTCACCGCTTTCAAAATAACCCAGACGCCAGCGCATCAAACCATAAACGTTCGAAGGTTATCGATGGTCAGCTAAGAGCCGTAGATATATAAGAAAATCCGGCACCGCAGATATTGTCGACAAGCGGTTGGACGAATTAGAGACTTTCCGTAGGAGACTTCGAGTGCCGCGTAGAATTAATCTTCACCAGATCGAAGCGTTCAAGGCCGTCGTCGAGCGTGGCACCGTCATCGGCGCCGCCGAGATGCTCAACAGCTCACAGCCGGCAATGAGCAGATTAATCGCGCATCTGGAGCTGGACGCCGGCCTGAAGCTATTCGATCGGGTCAAAGGCCGCCTCGTCCCGACCACTCACGGCATGCGCCTCTATGACGAAATAGGCAGGATCTTCGCGGGCGTACGACAAGTCGAGAGCGCCATCGACGCGATCCGGCGCGAAGAACAGGGCCGTCTGTCGATCGGCGTCATTCCCGCACTTTCGGGGGAGTTTGTCCGTCGGGTAACAATGAGCTTCCTGGAGCGCGTCGGCGGCAACGTGTTCTGCGTTTTCGATCTCGCGAGTTCGAGTCAGCTAGCCCAGCAAGTAATCGCCCGTAAGCTCGATGTGGGGCTCGTCAACTTTGCTGTCGACAGCCCCTATGTCGTGCGCGAGCCGCTCCTCGAACACCCCCTCATCTGCGTGATGCCGCCTGACCATCCCCTCACAGCCAAATCGGTCGTGAGTGCCGCTGATTTGGAGGACGTTCCCTTCCTCGCCTTCTCGGACGGCGACATCGGCGTGTTGGTGGAGCGAATGCTCGAAGAGCATGGTGTTCATCCGCGCACTGTTGCCGTCTCGTCCATCGCAAGTCCGATCTGCCAACTTGTGACAGCAGGCCTCGGCGTATCGGTCCTACCGCCCCTGTTGACGAGTGGATACGAGGGCAAGCTTGTTGCGCGTCGGTTCGAACCGGAAATACCGTACAATTTTCAACTTTGCAGGAGCGTCGAGAGCAAGAATGCCAAACTGATCGACATTTTCGCCGAGGAAGCGCGATTGACCGCAGCTCAGATTTCGGCGTCAATGTTCGACACGTGAGCCGCAGGCCGCGATTGCCGTGGTTAGTGGGATGGCTACGGCCATACCAAAATCGGATGCCTTTGCCCGTAATCGGCCTTAGACGAGCGTCATATGATCTTTACGACCCTCTTGTGGTGTGCTTGCGCCACTCTCCCTCTGGGAGCTGGAGTAGACGCATCGTGAGCTAGCGAACATGCCGGCTTGGGGCCGTGGCGACCGTTCGCCTTATTATCGAGGACGATGGTCGATGCGAAGAAAATATCAATGGAAAGCGCGCCACTCGGTATTGTCTGTCATCGTCTTGGGCGTACTGATCTCGTCAATGGACAGGATCGCCATTTCGGTGGCTATCCCCTATTTGTCAGCGGATCTCCATCTTACTCCCGTTCAAATGGGCGCTGTCATGAGCGCCTTTTTCGTCAGCTATTCCATCATGCAGGTTCCCGGTGGGATCCTCGCTGATCGCTTTGGGGTCCGAAAAGTCGCGACCATCGCCCTCATCTGGTGGTCCGGCTTCACCGCGCTGACTGGTGCCGTGGCAAATTTCAGCCAACTCGTCGCAACGCGCTTCGTATTCGGCGTGGGTGAGGGGGTTTACCCGGCTTGCTCGTTCAAGGCAGTTGCCACGTGGTTTCCGAAGCGCGACCGCGCGACCGCCAACTCCGTGATGTTCTCGGCGGGCTTCCTCGGCACAGCGCTGGCGCCTCTAGCTGTGGTCGCGATCATCTCAACGTGGGGGTGGCGAGAGGTGTTCTTCATCTTGCCGCTCCCCGGTATCTTTACGGCCTTCCTCTTCTGGAGCCTGGTGCGCGACCATCCATCTGATAAGGCAAATGTCCCGCCCGCAGAAGTGGCGGAGATGGTCGCAGACCAGCAGCAAGAAAGCGCGGGTGCTACGGAGGGCAAGGAGGCGCTTCGAAGCGTCCTGCTCAACTCGATGGTCATTCGCTACTTCCTGGTGGTGTTCACCTTCGACCTGACATTCTGGGGCTTCACGACCTGGCTTCCTACCTATCTCGTAAAGGTCCGCGGCCTCTCACTTGTGGAGATGGGGATCGTAGCCTCACTCCCCTCGTTCGCCGGCACCGTAGGTTGCGTTCTCGCTGGATGGATGTCTGATCGCTACTTTAGTCGGCGTCGTCGGCTGCCGATCGTCGCGACACAGATGATCTCTGCCATGTTTCTGTATCTCATGTTCAAGGCAGACACGACGATGTCGCT
>Ga0136846_1236319_pt1 | contig 11694 bp, 3 predicted proteins | sample HopSoiMetagenom2_FD_96841 | JGI IMG/M metagenome (GOLD analysis project Ga0136846, IMG submission 96841) | Grasslands soil microbial communities from Hopland, California, USA - 2 Assembly 2016 (version 4) | ecosystem: Environmental > Terrestrial > Soil > Grasslands | place: USA: Hopland... | reverse complement strand
GCGGTATAACGCTAATACCGTTTACAAAAGCCTTTTAGTGACATTCAGGAAAACTAAATGGCCGGTAATTACAGCTGGTTATCAGCCGGCTTCACAATTTACTGCTGTTGGCAATGATGTGTATGAGAATCATTACCAGTCGTTCATGGCTTCAGCAAGTCATCAATACAAACTGGGATTGATCAAGGCTACTTCTGTTGTAATGATGAGCCGGTTTTACAATGATAAGACTGACACGGGACTAGTGTATTACAATTCCAGCAACTTTTTCTGGAACCAGACTTTTCAGTTCTCTTTTTTCTCCATGAATATGAATATGGCAAGAATGAAGAATGGAGAGCATGACCTGGTCGTAATGGAGGAAGGAATTTCTTCTTCATTTTTAAAACAGTTCCATGCGGGGTTTGCAGTAAAGATCAATAACCTGAACAGGTTGGTCACCCGTATTGGCTTCAATACTAATGCAAGAGTGAGTATACCAAAAATAGGGGAACTGGACCTGTGGATGGAGCAAAGTTACCTGCCTTCAACGCAGGCAACGCTGTTCCAGTATCGATCGTATAATCTAAGCCTCACCAGATATTTTTAAATATGAATAAAAAATCACGCACCATAAAATCAAAGTACATGACCAGGTATGTCCTATTAGCTGCTTTACTGGCAGTTTCTTTTGCTTCGTTTGCCCAGGTGCAGACGCAGGTGGTTGGCGATACCGTTTACATTAAAACTGATACCCAGCAGCGATTATCGGTTTGGAAAAATGGAACGGTAAACATTGCGCCGAATAATTACACCACCCAGCCGCTTTTCCGGGTTTATCCAAATGGGGATATTACTGCCGGTGCTGATAACCGTTATATAACCGACCAGTTCAAGAATAAAAATGGATTGCGGTTTAATAAAAAACTGGGTATACTGGAAGTGGGGATCAGCAACAATATCGATACAACACTGAATGTTGCAGGTGATCATTTCCAGCCTTCAGCCCTTGTCGTTAATTCTGACTCATCCAATGTTTTTACGGGCAAGATGATCTCTTCAATCATTGCAGGTGATTATATCCGGGTTCTATCGCCTGGGTCCCTTGCCTGGTCAATTGTGACAGGAGAGCAGCACACCATTACCGGATCCTTGTATAAATCTAATATGTTTGGATACGGTCATACTATTACTAATCCAGATTCAATAGCTGTAATAGGTTCAGCTATAATGGGAATTTCTAATCGTCTGGATTCAGCTAATGGTGCTACAGTAATTACAGGCTTATCAAACAGGGATTCAGGCTATACTATTGCAAGTTTTATTTCTGGCAGGGGAAACCGGTTTGGAGGTCATGCTCAATTTGTTTCAGGTGCTGGTCTTATCGCCATTGGTTATGCTTCTACTACTCTTGGTTCGGGAAATGTTGATTTTGCTTCCTTACCGCGAATCAGAAATCCGAACCCGCAACCAAATCTGAAAGCTTATCCATTGCTGGCAATTGGTAACAGTGGAGATTGGGTAGCTAATCGTCGTTCCAATGCGTTCACAATGCTATATAATGGGCGAACTCAAATTAATACTACCGGTTATGATTCTTCTTTAAGTGAAAGCCAGGTAACTCCAAAAGCCGCACTGGAGGTTGTGAGCACAACAAGTGGAGTGTTACTCCCAAAACTTACCACCACTCAACGCAACGCAATTGTAAGCGGTGATAAACATAATGGACTTTTACTTTACAACACCGATAGTACCAAATTCCAATTCTATGATGGCTCTGCCTGGAGATCTCTTTCAGATAACAGCAGCGGCCAGGGAGTAAATAAGGCTGTACAAACTTTAACGGATGGAAGTACCATAACCTGGAATGCAAATAGCGGTTTAAATAGTACTGTAACGCTTCACGGTAACAGGTCGCTTACAATCTCTAATCCAATTGCAGGTTATATATACAGGATCAGGATAAAACAGGATTCTACAGGTAGCCGTACTATTACCCATTGGCCGGATAGTACTTTATGGCCAACCGGAACACCTCCGACCTTATCTACAACAGGGAACGCAGTGGACCTTGTTACCTTTTATTATGATGGCACCTATTTTTATGGGGACTACAAATTACTCTACCAGGCCACGGCCAATGTGAGCATCATTCATACAGATGCACTGGCTGATCATGAAGAAGTCACACATACTCTAACGGGCGTTCCACCAGGTGCATTGCTGGTAATCACTACTGGTTGTGAATCCTCAATGCTGGACGCAAGTATTTCAAGCAGTCCTTCGCTTATGTGGGGTTCTCCCAGGTCAGAAGCTGAAGCAGTTAATAGCGGAGATGCTGAAATTTATACAGCGGTTTTTCCAACCGGAGGTTCCATCAACATTACAGTTAACTGGGGTGATAATTACATGTCAAGCGTTTGCTACACTGTGATCAACCAGGAAGCTGATGAAGATGGAGAAGATGCACACGCTACCGGGCAGGCAGCACCCTCCGTTAATATATTAACTACCCGGGAACATAGCATATTGTTTTGCGTAAGTGCTGATTTCAGTGCCAAAGATGGTGCCACGCGGCAATATAGGAATACACCTACAGAAGGCTTATACAACTATGATGTAGGTCGTGGCACCCAATATCATTACTATAAGCTGGCGCCAAACGTTACCACTTATACCGTAGGTCTTACTGATCCAAATGATATGGAAGCTGGTACTGCAGTATTTGAAGTAAGAAGCCGATAGCATTACCATTTGTGAAAACATCACATCAATCTTTCCGCATGAAACCAAATTTTAGAAATATTCTCCTGCTGCCATTAGTAATGTGTGCGCTAGTCAGCCGCGGCCAGCTGACTGTGAATGTGCTGATACCACCTTCCGGTTTAATGGACAAGCAGCAGCTTTGGAATATTATCCTGACTAATACGGAGCAATCTCCTTTATCTGTTCAGGTGCAGGCCAGCTTTTCAGATCTGAACACTGGTCAGCCTGTATTCACCGCATCAGCAGGCCCTATCATAGTAGGTATGGGAACAAAACAGCTTTCCGCCACTACGGTTGGGCAGGTTCAATACAATTCATTAAATGCGAACTACCGTATTGACCCAGGTCCAACCGGGTTATTGCCAGTAGGAAGTTTCAGTGTTTGCTACAATTTCCTCATTGATAAATACAATAAGGTAGTACAGGAATGCCAGCCCGTAACAATATCCCCATTAGGCCCATTGTTACTCAATCAGCCTGCCAATGGTTCCACATTGCAGGAATATCATCCACTATTCAGCTGGTTACCACCTACTCCTGTTCAATCATTAACCAGTTTGAAGTATGATCTGAAACTGGTGGAAGTACTGGCTAATCAGAGTGGTGCAGATGCCATACAGGATAATATTCCGCTAATGGTGATCCGCAATCTTTCAGTTGCCAATTACCTCCATGCACCTAATGCGCCACAATTAGTTCCAGAAAAGCAATACGCATGGCAGGTAATAGCTACCAGTAATTTATCTGAAATAGCAAAGAGTGAAATATGGTTATTCTCCACACGTCAGGAATCATCGGCATCTACATTAAAAGAAGCAAGCCCGGTTTTTATCAAATTAACCAAAGGAAGTTCAGTGGGAGGATTTGCAGTGTTTAAAGGCAATCTCCGCTTTGATTATTTCAACGAAACAAGGGACACTACCTGGAATATTAATGTGGTTGACATAACCGGTCTTCAGCATAATGGTTTTGCCCTTTCACTTGACAGCGTAAGGGTTAACCGTGGACAGAACCTGGTTGATTATCCGGCGGGTGAAGACAGAAGATTTATACATGGTCATCAATACCTGTTGCAGGTATTTAATTCAGCAAGTGAAGTTTGGCAGCTGCGGTTCGAATATAGAAAACAAGATTAATAGACAAGCCACCTATAAAAAGGATTGAATGATACTGAAATCCATTTCAAGTCACAGACGTACAACGGCGTTCCTGCTGTTTATGGTCTTTTATTTTGAATCAATCTCGCCATTGATGGCAATGGGTAATAAGCCTGTTGATCCTTATTCTTTTAATTCCTTTAGCGGAGGAAAATTGGATCATAGGAGTATTATCATCGACAATGGAAATAATTTTTCTGAAAAGAATATTGATGCTAAAAAGCAATCCGTCAATCTTTTCGAGCCATCCACTATTTCAGAAAATAATTTCAAGATAGAAAAGAAAGAATTCATTGATGGCCCAGGACAGCCGGAAATGAAAAGTTTTCAGAGTGTGAACGGTAATAATATGGTAGACCTGTTCACTGGTGACTTTTCATATAGCATACCCCTTCTGGATGTGGGTGGTTATCCAATCAGCATACATTACGGTAGCGGTATTACAATGGACCAGGAAGCGAGCTGGGTAGGACTGGGATGGAATATCAACCCTGGTACGATCAGCAGAAGCATGAGAGGATTACCAGATGATTTTGATGGCGTGAATGACAGTTTGAAAAAGGTGCAGCATATAAAAGACAATAAAACAACAGGTGTTACTATCGAGCCCAGCCTGGAAATATTTGGAGGGCCCATTAACGTTTCAGCCCGATTGGGGGTTTTCTATAATACTTATAATGGATACGGCCTGGAGACAGGAGTAGGAATTGGAGGAACGGCCACTTCAGCTTTTGGGTCATTAACGGGTAATCTATCCATCAGTAATAATTCACAGGAAGGTATACGGATAAGCCCTTCCCTCAGTGCAAGTTTCGGCAGGCATGAGAAAGAAGATGATGTACAAGGTACGCTGGGTATTTCAACCGGTTATTCAAGTCGTGGAGGTATTACTGAACTTCAAATCAATGGAGGAGTACAATCCTCCAATCAGGATTACAGAACACTATTTACAAATCCGGGAGCAAACTACCCTTTAGCTTCCATTTCTTTTGCCAGAAGAGCCTATACGCCTTCTATTACAATGCCCATAACCAACACGGCCTATTCCTTCACAGGAAAAATTGGAGGAGAATTGTGGGGCGTGGATCCTTCGGCAGCATTTACAGGATATGTAAATAAACAGTCTATAGCACCAGAAGATATAACTCAGAAAATGCCAGCTGCCGGATATTTGTATTCCTTTAACGCCAATGGCCGTGAAAATGTTATTCTGGATTATAACCGCCAGAACGAGCAGGAATATAACTACAAAACTACACCCGCTATTGCCATTCCACAATACACTTATGACGCCTTCAGTATTTCCGGTGAAGGAACAGGTGGCAGTTTCCGGCCATACAGAGGTGATGTAGGTTATGTATTTGATCATGCAATCAATACACGAAGCAGCAGCACTAATGGATCAATTGATGTGGGGTTGGGCTCAATAGCGCATACGGGTCTTGAAATAACCAATATTGAAACATCCAATGCCAATCATCGGTGGACGAGCAACAATGCCATGGAGCCAAAACTGCGGTTTCAATCTTCAGATACTACTTATGAAGCTTTTTATTTCAGGAATCCTGGTGAGAAAACAACCAATGCAAAAAGTTATTACCGTGCTATAGGAGATGATTCTCTTATCCGGATAAAACTGTCAGGCGGTGGTGAAAATGCAAGGGCAGAAAATGTTTTGGTAAAATACGATGATGAAGGAAAGCCGAATGCAGAATTACCGGTTACTGAAACTCTCGTTAAGAAACAGCGGGATAAACGCACACAGACTATTACTTATTTAACTGCTGCCGATGCTTCTGTGCTGGGTTTGGATAAGCAGATCAGGATCATTGAAGAAAATTTTATTCCGGTTGGAAATTGCCCGGATAGTAGCAATATTAAGGAAGTGCCGAGGGTGGATGACATGCACAAGAAGAATCATCTGTCTGAAATTGATGTATTGAATAGTGATGGCAGGAGATATGTTTACGGCATTCCTATTTATAATGCCTTGCAGAAGGACGTTACATTTTCAGTTGATACTATTCATAATGACACACTTTTCACGAGAGGTCTGACAAAATATCAACCCGGAGATAACACGCCAGGAAATCAGCGAGGAAAGGATGGGTATTATTCCAGTGAGGAAATGCCTGGTTATGCGCACAATTTTTTATTGACCGGTATTTTATCACCAGATTATAATGATTTAACTGGTAATGGAATTTCAGAAGATGACCCGGGTGATGCGGTGAAGTTCAATTATAGTAGGGTTTATGGGGCTGATAAGGGGTATTATCAGTGGCGAATCCCCTTTGATTCCATGAAGGCTAATTACAACGAAGGGTTTAAAAGTTATATACGGGATGATAAAGCAAGTTACCTCTACGGTAAAAAGGAAATGTGGTATTTGAACTCCGTAGAATCAAAGACCATGATCGCTGTATTCAATATCAGCACCAGCAGAAAGGATGCCTGGTCTTCAGCGGGTGAAAATGGAGGAGCTGATAAGACTAAGACTTCAAGGCGCCTGGAAAGAATTGATCTGTATGTAAAAGCAGACCTTGTAAAAAATGGAATAGTTAAGGCGAAGCCTGTTAAATCCGTTCATTTTGAATATACCCATGAGCTATGTATGGGTAGTTTGCCCACCGGCGATTCAGGTAAGCTCACTTTAAAGAGTATCTATTTTACGTATAACAAGAATAAAAAGGGAAAATTGAATCCCTATGTATTCACTTATCATTCTGAGAATCCCCATTATAACCCAAGGCAGACAGACCGCTGGGGATCTTATAAAAATCCGGCCAGCAATCCTGATGCAATGAGCAATGTGGATTTTCCCTATTCTACAGCAAAAAAAGATTCAGCGGATAAATACGCGGGTGCCTGGAACCTTACAGGAATAAGGCTGCCATCAGGCGGCAACATGGCGATCAGTTACGAAGCTGATGATTATGCCTATGTGCAGGATAAAAGAGCTACTCGCATGTTCACTATTGCCGGAATCAATGGCATAAATGACAGTGATCTTTATAACCGTTCAACTGGTGTGGATTATTACAGGATATATATTCAAACCCAGGATGAAATACATACCAGGGAAGATATTAAGCGCGGGTATATGGACATAGGTGATGTGTTGTATTTCAAGTTTGCGGTGAAGATGCCAAAGGATGATCTGGGAATGGGCTATGATATGGTGCCGGGTTATGCCACTGTTAAAAATTATGGAAGGAGTGACAATAATCACTTCTGGATTGAAGTAGCTGGTGTAGATGGTGCCAGTCCGTTTACAAGGGCAGCCTTGCAATACCTGCGATTAAACCTGTCAGGAAAAGCTTTTCCTCACTCGGAAGGTATTAACGATGTTGGCCTGCAGGAACTTATTAAAATGCTGGCTACCAACTTTACTGAATTTAAGAAATTGATGGATGGATTTGACGGAGCAGCCAGGAAAAGCAAGGAATGCAATAGAATAGATCTTGCACGCTCTTTTGTTCGTTTAAGTTGTCCTGATTATAAGAAAATTGGGGGTGGTTACAGGGTCAAGAGAGTGGAGGTATATGATAACTGGAAGAATATGACTACGCAAAAGGAATCAGTGTATGGACAAACCTATTCCTATACCACAACCGAAAAAGTAGATGGGAGAGATGTTGAGATCAGTAGTGGTGTGGCCACTTATGAGCCTGCCATTGGAGGAGAGGAGAACCCCTTCAGGCAGCCGGTCAGTTATGTAGAACAGTCAGCGCCAATGGCCCCGGTTAATTATATGTTCAGTGAAGAGCCACTGGCTGAGTCTTATTTCCCTGCGGCCATGGTTGGATACAGCAAGGTAAGAGTGCGCACCATTAATGCAAAAGCCAGATCAGCAAATGGATGGGAGGAAACAGAATTCTTTACCAGCAGGGATTATCCGACACTGGTTGAGCATACTTTACTGGAACCGGGGGTTTCAAAGATGAAATATGAAACAACTTCCAATATTCTTCGTCTGAACCACAAACATTATGTAACGCTTAGCCAGGGATTTAAAGTGGAGTTGAATGATATGAATGGGAAGATGAAAGCCCAATCATCCTATGCAGAAACTGATTCCGTGCATCCTATAGCCTATTCGCTCAATTTTTATAAGACAGATAATGATAAGGACCAAAAGAAGCATTTGAACAATACAGTCTGGGCCATAGATTCGGTGAGCGGTCACATTGATACGCTGGCAACAATCGGAAAGGATATAGAAGTGATGGCTGACTTGCGGGAACAGCGTTCTGTGGCCAATACACGCGGGTTCTCACCCAATATTGATATCATTCCATTCTGGTTTCCACCTTTCATACCGATTCCCTCCAAAGTCAATCTTCCTCAAAAGGAGGATACAAGATTCCGGTCTGCAGCTATGGTCAAGATTGTGCAGCGCTACGGGATACTTGATAGTGTGGTGGTAATGGATAAGGGGAGTGTGGTATCAACTAAAAATATATTGTACGATGCAGAGACGGGTAATGTGGTGTTGTCAAGGACTAATAATGAGTTCAATGACCCGGTATACAATTTCAATTATCCGGCATATTGGGCCTATAGTGGAATGGATCTGGCGTATAAGAATATTAATGCTGTTTTTTCGAAGAAGGGTGTGACTGGAGGTTACCAGCTCAATAAGGGCATATTATATAAGGAAGCCAGCAAAGAGCCATTCCCTGTAAACCAGTTTTTTGAAAGTGGGGATGAAGTGTATGTGTACAGTGCAACTAAAGCTGAGATCGGTGATAATTGTAATACGCTTTCCACGCTTCCAGGACAAACATGGAAGGGCAAGCTTTGGGTGATGGAGGCTTCCAGGACCTTGCAGAAAGATACCGGACTTTATTTTATTGATAGCCTTGGTAGAGTGGCGCCGAATATAGTGATCAGCAAGATGATGATTATCCGGTCAGGTAAGAGAAATATGCCGGATGTAAGCGCGGGAAATGTGGTGATGCTGGCAAATCCGTTGAAGAAAGTGAGTGATCAGTACAGGGTGGTGATTGATAGTGCAACAAAGGTGATCAATTCATCGGCTTCTACGTTTAAGGATTTGTGGAGAGTGGATAATACGATGTATCAGCAGGATAGCTGCTATAGCTTTTCCTACGAAGGAACTGATACCCTGCATCCTGTAAATATATTTGGCAATACTTCAGTATTATTTCGCCAAAGGCTTAGATATGATGACGGAGATTTCAAAGAATCTTATACGACCCCAAATAAGGCAGACAGAAATTTTGTGACCAGTTCAAATGTAGCGGGCATCCATAATCAACAATATTATAGATATAGTATCAAGTCTGTGATGAAATTTGATTTGGCATCAAAGTTTGGTACTACAGATTCAATAATCAGCTCGGTTTTACAGTTAAATCCAAGTGCTCCCACAACGGCGTGGCTTGATGTAGCTGGAAGTCCAAGTCCACCATCCTTCGAGGATTATGTTAATGCACATTTTCAAAATGGGGAGTTAAGCCAGAGAGATAATGCTAGTGAAATATACCAGGTTACTGTGCCTTGGGACCTAAGTACTGCATTTGATCTTGTTAGTGTTAGTAGCGGCCATGTGGGGCTGGACTCCGCTGGAAATGGAAGCTGTGTAGATAGAAGTCCAAATGTTACAACTTTTGTGCGTGATCTGGTGAAAAATCCGTCCAATAACTACGGATTTCAAATTGTATTGTCTGATCTTGATGGTGATGTAGGTGATCCGAATAATTATGAACGGATTATGTCCTATTGTACGCAAGACTTTATCCCACATGTGGGAGCTTCTCCTTCTGGCGAATGTGTAGCTTGTAATACATCCTATCTATCCGTCCATTATATTACTCAGAAAGATACCTGCGTCAAAGTCTGCCGTAAAAGCATCGTTGATTCAGCTTCCAATCCATACCGTTGGGGAGTACTTGGGAACTGGCGGATGGAAAGAGCGTATACCTACTATAATTCCCGCCAGGAAGATGATGCAACAACCAAGGTAACTAATATCAGAGCAGAGGGAACATTGAAAAACTTCGTGCCTTACTGGTCATTTGCCAATACAGGTATTACCGGCTCAACAGATACCACCAAATGGGTTTGGAACAGCGCTATCTCCCTATTCCAGAAAAGAGGATTTGAAGTAGAAAATTATGATGCATTGGGAAGATACAATGCCGGACTTTATGGATATAACCAGACAGTTCCTGTTGCCGTTGCACAGAATGCCCGCTATCAGGAGATCCTGTTTGATGGGTTTGAAGATTATGGATTTAAAACTGACACTTGCATTCAATGCAAACCTGCAAGAGAATTTGACTTCTTAAAAGGGAATTCTGGTGTGGATACAACGATGGAGCAAAGTCATACCGGTCTTTATAGCTTAAAAATAAATAGCGGATCGGATGGTTTACTGACAGTGCCTGTTACCTATGCTGACACGCTTTCAAAAGTATTTGCAGGAATTCATAAAGATACAATTCAGACAGGAATTGTATCTGGTACCGGAACAGGCTTAACAGGTAAATACACAATGGGGCATGATAACGGGTCAGCCTGTGTGCCTACAGGGCCACAGCATACCAGGTTAGATGCGAATGTATTTTTTGACTGGGCCGATGCACCGCCTTACCTGTCCGGCGATTGTGACGGTTCCTATAAAGTTGAGTGGACGGGCACTATTCAACCGCGGTTTTCTGACTGGTATACCTTTTATTTCCAGTACAATGGAACAGCAACTATAGTACTTGATGATACAATCGTATTGCATGATAATGCGGTTTTCCAATCAGACGAGATTGAAACTGACTCCATTTTCTTGCATGCAGGCTCCCTGCATTCCATTTCCATCAACTATACCAAAATGGAGGCAGGTGTTGGACTGGCACGATTCAGTTGGTCCAGTGCCGTTAGCCAGTTTAAAGAATTTGTTCCAACCTCCTTACTTTATCCTGTAGCCCCTGGATTAGCGGATACTACCGGATCTGCATCTAACCTCGGGCAATATATATGTCGAACAGCGGCTACAGTAAGAGATTCTGCCATACTCAAAAAATCATTCTCGCCCATTACTAATAAACAATTAACAGTTAGCGCCTGGGTCCGCCTGAATGTGGAAGATTGCTATACAACTCCCACACCTCAGAAAGCCATAAAAGTTGATTTCGGTTCAGGTGACACTACCTGGTTGCAGAAAACAGGTCTTCGTATTGAAGGTTGGCAGCGGTATGAAGCAACCGTTTCAGTTCCATCCGGCGCCACTGGAATGTTATTACACCTGAAACCTTTATCAGGTGATAGCATTTTTGTAGATGATATCCGCGTACAGCCTTTCAATAGCAGTATGAAATCCTATGTATACAATCCCACCAATATGCGGTTGATGGCGGACCTGGATGAGAACAATTATGCCACCTTCTATGAGTATGATGATGATGGAACCCTGATAAGAGTGAAAAAAGAAACCGAGCGTGGAATTATGACCATTCAGGAAACAAGAAGCGCACTATTAAAAGACAATTAAAGATTATTAAAAAAGAAACTGTAAGAATCGATATGAAATATTTACTTATTATACTATTCGCGCTGGTGGTTGTTCCAAAGAATTCCTTTGGACAACCAGTGCCAAAGGGAACGGAAATACAGGAACTGGTTTGGGTATCTGAAGTATATGCCCATATTCCTAACCTGTGTTTCTCCATGAAATACACGTACGCAGACAGCCTTTATCCGGCCACCATATTGGATTCAACGTTATTGAACTGCAAACTCAGTAAAGGGAAATCGTTTTCTTCCAATAGTG
>Ga0136846_1213840_pt1 | contig 11696 bp, 11 predicted proteins | sample HopSoiMetagenom2_FD_96841 | JGI IMG/M metagenome (GOLD analysis project Ga0136846, IMG submission 96841) | Grasslands soil microbial communities from Hopland, California, USA - 2 Assembly 2016 (version 4) | ecosystem: Environmental > Terrestrial > Soil > Grasslands | place: USA: Hopland... | reverse complement strand
TACGACCTGGGCTCGCGCGAGCCCAACATCCAGGTCTGGAACGTGAACCTGCGCGGCGACCGCTCGCTGACGCTGCGCCACAGCCAGCACAACGACCGCCCACTGCACGAGACCTCGCAGGAAGTGCTCAAGCATGTCGCGCGGCTGTGGGGCTTCGACGTGCACCTGGAAAGCGTCAACGGCAAGGGCGAGACGACGGGCCGCTGGTCGGTCACGCCGCCGCAGGGCTGACGCCGGCCTCCTCGCCGCCTCTCCGCGTTTTCCATCATTCGCGCGCCGTTCGTCCACGCAGGGGATGACGCGGCGAGCCAGTGGAGGTAACGTGGCGCCGCAAAAGAGCGTGGGAGACAAGGTTCAACGGATGCTGAAAGTCGCATTGCTTGCAGCGGCCGTGGCGCTGGCCGCGTCCGCGGCGACGGCCGCCGGCCCCGCCGCCGATGCCATCGCCCCGACCGCCGCACCGGCGGACACGCCATGCCACGCCGGCCAGTCGCTGGAGCTCGCCTGCGCACTGCGCGTGGCCAGCGCCGGAGGCGATGCGAGCGCCGCCGCGGCCGAGCTGGCGGGCCTGGCACCGCCCGTCATGAGCACGGTCGACTGGGCCCCGCGAGCGTCCGCGGACGACCTGGCCTTCAAGGACGCCGCCACCGACGCCGGCTCCTTGCTGCCCGCCGCTCTCTACCGCGAATGCGACCGCTCGCGCCGCCTCGGGCCGGCGCTGCTGGCGATCGGCGCGCTGGTCATCCTGCTGCGCCGCCGCCCGGGCTGAGGCCGCCCGCGGGCCGAGCGTCCCGCCGCCTTCATGCCAGGCTGAAGATCTTTCCCGGATTCATGATGTCGTTCGGATCGAGCGCGCGCTTGATCTCGCGCATCATCGCCACCGCGCCCGCGCCGGTCTCCTCGACCAGGAAGCCCTGCTTGTGCAAGCCGATGCCGTGCTCGCCCGTGCAGGTGCCGCCGGCCGCGATCGCGCGCTGCACCAGCTGGTGGTTCAGCCGCTCGGCGGTCTCGCGGTCCGCGGCGCTGGCAGGGTCGATCAGGTAGGCGACGTGGAAGTTGCCGTCGCCCACATGGCCGACGAGGAAGTGCGGGATGCCGGCGTCCTCGGCCTCGTCGAGCGCCCGCGTGACCGCGTCGGCCAGGCCGGAGATCGGGACGCAGCAGTCGGTGGTCACCGCGCGGCAGCCGGGGCGCAGCTGCAGGCCGGACAGGAACGCATGGTGGCGCGCCGTCCACAGGCGCGTGCGCTCCTCGGGCGTCGTCGCCCACTGGAAGGCGGTGCCGCCGCGCTCGGCGGCCAGCTCCTGCACGGTGGCGGCCTGCTCGGCGACGCTCGCCGCGCTGCCGTGGAATTCCATCAGCAGCATCGGCTTCTCGGCCAGGCCCAGCTTGTCGTTGCGGTTGACGGCGATGACGGCGTTGGCGTCCAGCAGCTCGCAGCGCGCGATGGGCACGCCCATCTGGATGATGGCGATCACGGTGTCGACCGCCGCCGCCGCACCGTCGAACGAGCAGACGGCCGCGGCCACGCTCTCGGGCAACGGGTGCAGCTTCAGCGTGATCTCGGTGATGACGCCCAGCGTGCCTTCGCTGCCCACCATCAGGCGCGTCAGGTCGTAGCCCGCGCTGGACTTGCGCGCCCGCGTGCCGGTGCGGATGACCTCGCCCGATGCCGTGACCACCGTCAATGCCAGCACGTTCTCGCGCATCGTCCCGTAGCGCACGGCGTTCGTGCCCGATGCGCGCGTGGCCGCCATGCCGCCGATCGTCGCGTCGGCACCCGGGTCGATCGGGAAGAACAGGCCCGAATCCTTGATCTCGCGATTGAGCTGCAGGCGCGTGACGCCCGCCTGCACCGTCACCGTCAGGTCTTCCGGGTTGAGCTGCAGCACGCGATCCATGCGCGAGACGTCGACGCTGACGCCGCCCTGCACGGCCAGCAGGTGGCCCTCGAGCGACGAGCCCGCGCCGTAGGGGATCACCGGCACGCGATGCCGGGCCGCGGCGGCCACGACGAACGTGACGTCCTCGGTGCTCTCGCAGAACACCACGGCCTCGGGCGGCGGCACGTCGAACGGCGATTCGTCGCGGCCGTGCTGCTGGCGCACGGCCAGAGAGGTGACGAAGCGCTCGCCGAAGTGCTCGCGCAGGGCCAGGGCCATGGCGGCCGGCATCGGGCGCGGCTGCAGCTGGAAAGGAAGGTCGACGGCGGTGTTCATGGGCGCGGTCCGGTTGGCCGCTTCGAGTCTACGCCCGCGGGGACGGCCTCGGGCTCAGGCCGTCAGCACCCGCAATTCCGACGGCTCGAGGCCGGGATTGATCTCCACCAGGCACACGTCGCCGTCGGGCAAGCAGGCGAATTCCACGATGTACGCCGTCGGCGGCAGCGCCGCGGCGATGCGCGCCGCCAGGGCGCGCATGCGCGGCATCGCGGCGCCGAGCAAGCCGGCGGACTGGGCGCGCTGGCAGGCGCTGACGAACCGCACGCCACGCGCGTCGACCTGCCAGCGCGCCTCGCTGACCTGGCTGAAGTCGCGGTAGGCGAACAGGTGCAGCATCAGCGGCGTGCCGCTGTCGAGCCAGGCGCGGGCCACCCGGCGCTGCGCGGCGGTGGGTTGCGAGAGCAGCCGCTCGACGACCGGCCGCAGCGGCATGCCGCGAAAGATGGGACGCAGCGACCCGCCGTCGCGCCAGCTCTTGATGCCCAGCTTGCCGAACAGGTCCTGCGGCGCCTCGGCCGGCAGCTCGGCGGGCCAGCGCGCCGGCTCGAAGCCGGCGCCAGCGGGCTTCAGGGCAATGGAGAGCAGCGGCTGGTTCAGCAGTGCGGCCCGCAGGGGCGGGGGGAGGCGGTCGATGTCGACGGCCAGGAGCTTGTCATGGGCGGTCTGCAGCGTCATGAGGCGGATCTCCAAGAGCAGGGCGGCCCGGGCCGCGTTCCATTGATGACCGCCTCGGCGCTTCCAGCCGCGCTGCCGGGCACGCGCTTGTCCTCGGTGCGCCGCGGCCAGGACCCGACGCGGCCAGGGGCGGGCTCGTTCGCAGCCGCCCCGGTCGCTTCGTCGGCGGCAGGACGGGCGGAAACCGTCACCGTCTCACCTGTCCCGCGCTAAGGCCGGCTCGGCCTCAGGCTGTTGATGAAGCCTTCGAAATCGTCGGCGACGAAGCCCAGCGCCACGTTGTCGTCGAGCCCCCAGCGGGAAGGGTTGTCGGGCCAGTACAGCACCTGGCCCGGGTTCGTCGCGATGTCCAGCAGGATGCGGCCGTGACCCGCATCGCTGCCCACGGTCAGGTATCCGGGAGGAAGGCTCGGGCGGGTTTCGTCGTCGGGCGATTCGGTGGTGGTCATGTACCGATGGACCTGGAGCAACTTGTCCGGACGGAACAGGAAGGAGACGTCGCCCTCGCGGGTCTCCCTTCCCGCGGGCGCATCGATCGTGTACCAGAAGACGCAGCGCCCCTGCGGGTCGCGGCCGAACACCACGAACCCGTAGCGCGAGACGAAGTCGACATAGCTGGGCGGCAGCTTGACGCCGAGGGCGGCCTCGAGGGCCGCGATGTCGGCGGGTGTGGCCTTGGGCTTGGGCAGCTCTCGCCAGGCCTGCTCCATCTCGGGGGTGATGTTGAACATGGGGCTAGAAAAGTTGATTGTTGATCATCGAGTTGCCGCCCGTGTGGGCAACGCCGTCCATGGTGCGGTCGTGGATGACCTGCGGCACGTAGCCCACGGAGCCGTCCTCGAAATGATGAAGGGTGAACTCCTCGGCATCGGGCGGTTGCCAGTGGGGATTGCTCTCGCGCATCTGTGCCAGCAGCGCGTCGCCGTCGGTCCTGGCGTTGCCCGTCACCTGCCAGAGCTGGTGCTTGCCCCCTTCGACGTACGCATCGAAGTCGGGGGCGCCGTTCCTGAACTGGACCTCCCCCACCTGCCGGCCATCGGGCAAGGTACGCGGCTCGTTGAACTTGAAGACGCCATTGCCGTCGGCCGGCTGGGCCCCGCCCACCCAGCTGCCCTTCGAGCTGTTCGTCGGCATCTGCAGCTGGCGCTTGCCGTCGTTCTTGAGCTTGCATACCTCGCAATTGGCGACGCGGTTCTTGGCGTCGAGCATCGCCTGCTGCACGGTTTCGAGTGCCTTCTTGCGCGCCGCAGCCACCTGCTCGAGCGAGAGCCCGGCATCCTTGAGCGCGGCCTTGCCGGCGCTGGCCAGGTTGTCGCCCGCCTTGAACATCGCCTCGATCGCCCCGGCCACCTTGGGCGCCTTGCGCGCGATCTTGACCGGCTTGGCGACCGCGTCGCCGAGGTAGGGCACCAGGCTCACGGCGGACAGGGCGGCGCCCAACGGGTCGCCGTTGGCCAGCGCGATCGCCAGGCCCGCGCCGTCGCTGACGGGCGTCGGGTCGAAGATGCCGGTGACGCTGGTGATCAGGTCCGCCTTGTCCAGCGGCGACATGTCGGCCGCCGCCTCCATCGTGCGATCCCAGACGTTCTTCTTCAGCTCCTCGCCGAGCGCCTCGTTGTACTTGTCCGTCATGCCGGTGCCCCCCAATAGCGTTCGCGCCATTCGCCGGCGCCCTGGTAGCGCGCCGCGCGCAGCCAGGCGTCGCCGAACGACTCCTGCGCCAGCGCCTGCCAGCGCGCCATCGGCGCCAGGTCGCGCCGATCCAGCACCTGCGCGATCGCGGGCTCGCGCCAGAAGCCGGGGGCGACGTCGAAGCGCAGCTGAAGGAACACCCGCAGCGCCTCGAGGTCGGCCAACCCGAACGGGGCGGCGATGTCCAGCGTGTCCTGCACGACCCAGTGCAGGTACGGCATCGGGTATAGCTCGAACAGCCGTGGGCGGACCTCCAGCAGGTGTTGGAGCAGGTCGGTTTCCAGCCGGGAACGGTCAGCCAGGGCCAGCCGATTCATCTGCTCGGACGTGAAGGTCAGCGTCGCCATGAGCCAAGGATAGCTTGCGCCAGGCTGTCCTTCTCCGACACGGCATGGGGTATGCGCGCTGAGCTTGTAACCGTTCGTCTATGGGCGGCCCGCGGTCGTCGCCGACGAACGTCCTACACTGGTGCCATGGCCAATCGACTCTCACAGATCGCCACGCGCACCGGCGACGACGGCAGCACCGGGCTGGGCGACGGCACGCGCGTGCCCAAGAGCCACGGCCGCATCGGCGCCATGGGCGACGTGGACGAACTCAATTCGCACCTGGGCGTGCTGCTGGCCGAGCCGCTGCCCGACGACGTGCGCGAGCTGCTGGTGACGATCCAGCACGAGCTGTTCAACCTCGGCGGCGAGCTCTCCATTCCGGGCTTCACGCTGCTCAAGGACGAGGCGGTCGCCGGCCTCGACGCCGCGCTGGCGCGCTACAACGAGACGCTGCCGCGCCTGATGGAATTCATCCTGCCCGCGGGCACGCGCAGCGCGGCACTGGCGCATGTGGCGCGCGCGGTCGCGCGGCGCGCGGAACGCGCCGTGGTGACCCTGGCCGGGACGGAGACGATCAACGCCGCGCCGCGCCTGTTCCTGAACCGCCTGTCCGACCTGCTGTTCGTGCTGGCGCGCGTGCTCAACCGCGCCAACCTCGATGGCCTGGGCGGCGACGACGTCTACTGGAAGAGCGAGAAGCTCTCGCGCAACCTCGATCCGGACGTGCCCTGAATCCGCCGAGGTGCGACGCCAGCAGCCTCGCAGGCGGCAACGTCGCTAGCCCTTGAGCTGCGCCAGACGGGCGTCGACTTCGCGTTTTCCGATGCCGCGCAGCGCGGCGATCGCCGCGAGCGCCTGCGGCCGTGGCTTCGCCTTGCCGGCTTCCCACGCGTAGATCGATTGACCCGTCGCCCCGACGAGGAGGCCGAAGTCGGCGGCCGACAGGCCCAGGCGCTTGCGGTTCGCCGCCATGCCCTTGGCGCGAAAGCGCAGGCCGGCCGCGTCCGCCTCGCCCGACTCCGCCGTCGCGGCGGGACGAGGCCGGGCCTCGGCGGTGGCCGAGCTCCGGGCGAGTCGCTTGACCATCGCTTCCAGGGCCTGGATTCGGCGCTTGAGGCTCGCGATCTCGCTGCGCTGGGCGGCGACGGCCTTCTTCAGCCCGTCGCTGTTGCTGCGCAGCTCCTTGCGAGCGAGCCTGGTGATTTCAGCTTTGAATATGGTGGCGATGTTGGGCATGGGCTCTCCGGCGGTCGCATCGACGCCGCATGCCGCAGTCGACCTCGATCCGGTCTGCGATCTCCTTGGCGCCATCGATGCCGATCCCTGTGGCGCGACTGTAACCTGCCGGCGTGCCCGGCCGCGTAACAGCCCGCTAGCGAGCGCGCGGCCCGGCATGGCCGAGGCGCCGCCACGCTGTCGCGGCCTGTCGATTGCTCGTTCGATCCGCCAGGACGTCTGGTGGCATCGAGCGGGAATCAGGCATGGCCAAGACTGTGGGCGATTTCATCGTCGAGCGGCTCCACCAATGGGGTGTCCGGCTGATGTTCGGCTATCCGGGCGACGGCATCAACGGCGTGTTCGGCGCACTCAACCGCGCCGAGGGAAAGATCCGCTTCATCCAGGTGCGCCACGAGGAGATGGCGGCATTCATGGCCTCGGCCTATGCCAAGTTCACCGGCGAGCTCGGGGTCTGCATCGCGACGTCCGGCCCCGGCGCCTCGCACCTCGTCACGGGTCTCTACGACGCGCGGCTCGACCACATGCCCGTGCTCGCGATCGCGGGCCAGCAGGCGCGCGACGCGCTCGGCGGCCACTACCAGCAGGAAATCGACCTGCCGGCGCTGTTCAAGGACGTGGCCGGCTCCTACGTCCAGCAGGCCGGGATGCCCGCCCAGGTGCGCCACATCGTCGACCGCGCGGTGCGCGTGGCCGTCGCCGGGCGGCGTGTCACCGCGATGATCCTGCCGAACGATCTGCAGGAGGAATCGTACGAGGATCCGCCGCGCGCGCACGGCACCCTGCGCTCGGGCGTCGGCTTCGCCAGGCCGCTGGTGCTGCCGGCGCCAGCGGATCTCGAGCGCGCCGCCGAGGTGCTCAACGCCGGCAGGAAGGTCGCGCTGCTGGTCGGGGCGGGCGCACTGCAGGCGACCGACGAGGTCATCGCCGTGGCCGACGCCCTGCAGGCGGGCGCTGCGAAGGCGCTGCTCGGCAAGGCCGTCCTGCCGGACGATCTCGACTGGGTCACGGGCTCGATCGGCCTGCTGGGCACCGAGCCCAGCTGGAAGATGATGAACGAGTGCGACACCCTGCTGATGATCGGCTCGGGCTTCCCGTATGCGGAATTCCTGCCGAAGGAAGGACAGGCGCGGGCGGTGCAGATCGACATCGCGCCCGAGATGCTCTCCCTGCGCTATCCGATGGAGGTCAACCTCGTGGGCGACGCGGCGCTGACGCTGCGCGCGCTGCTGCCGCTGCTGCGACCACGCACCGACCGCGCCTGGCGCCACGACATCGCCGGCTGGATGTCGGACTGGTGGAGGAAGCTCGAGGACCGCGCGATGCAGCCGGCCACGCCCGTCAACCCGCAGCGCGTGGCCTGGGAGCTGTCGCCGCGCCTGCCCGGCGACGCGATCATCACCAGCGACTCGGGCTCCTGCGCCAACTGGTATGCGCGCGACCTGCGCATGCGGCGCGGGATGATGGCGTCGCTCTCGGGCGGCCTCGCCTCGATGGGCGCGGCCGTGCCCTACGCGATCGCCGCGAAGTTCGCCCATCCGGCCCGGCCGGTGATCGCGCTGGTGGGCGACGGCGCGATGCAGATGAACAACATGGCCGAGCTCATCACGGTGTCGAAGTACTGGCAGCAGTGGAGCGACCCGCGCTGGATCGTCTGCGTCTTCAACAACGAGGACCTGAACCAGGTCACGTGGGAGCAGCGCGTGATGGAGGGCGATCCGAAGTTCGATGCGTCCCAGCAGATCCCGGACGTGCCGTACCACCGGTTCGCGGAGCTGATCGGCCTGCGCGGACTCTATGTCGACGATCCGGCGCAGCTGGGGCCCGCCTGGGACGAGGCGCTCGCCAGCGATCGTCCGGTCGTGCTGGAGGTCAGGACCGACCCCGAGGTGCCCCCGCTGCCGCCACACATCACGCTCAAGCAGGCGACCGCCTTCGCCAAGGCGCTGGCCAAGGGCGACCCGCGCGAAGGCGGCGTGTTCATCGGGGCGATGCGCCAGGTGCTGGGCACGCTCCTGCCGGGCGAGCATCGATGACCCGGCGGCAGCGTCACCTGCCGGGGTGGATCCTGCGATTTCGCGCAGGCTGACCGGGTGCCTGGAGCGCGGGAGACAACGCCATTGCGCGCGCGGTCGCGGAATCCACGCCGCGCCGGTGGCGTTCGCGCCCGCGTGACGCGCCCGCGAACGGCGCCGCGCGTCAGGCCTTGGCGCGGCGCCGTGCGAGGACCGCGTCGCGCAGCACGTCCAGCACGGTGATCGAGTCGTCCCAGCCGATGCAGCCGTCGGTGATGCTCTTGCCGTATTCGAGCCGGGCCGGATCGTCCTTGCCCGGCGTGAACTTCTGGGCGCCGGCGTTCAGGTGGCTCTCCACCATCACGCCGAAGATGCACTCGTTGCCCGCGCCGACCTGGTCGGCCACGTCGCGCGCCACGTCCACCTGGCGCTCGAACTTCTTCTCGCTGTTGGCGTGGCTGAAGTCGATCATCAGGCGGCATGGCAGCTTCGCGGATTCGAGCTCCGCGCACGCGGCCCGGACGCTGGCCGCATCGTAGTTGGGCGTCCTGCCGCCGCGCAGGATCACGTGGCAGTCCTTGTTGCCACGGGTCTCGACGATGGCGACCTGGCCGTTCTTGTGCACCGACATGAAGTGGTGCGGCCGGCCCGCGGCCTGGATCGCGTCGATCGCGATCTTGAGGTTGCCGTCGGTGCCGTTCTTGAAGCCCACCGGCGCCGACAAGCCCGACGCGAGCTCGCGGTGCACCTGGCTCTCGGTGGTGCGCGCGCCGATCGCGCCCCAGCTGATCAGGTCGCCGATGTACTGCGGCGAGATCACGTCCAGGAACTCGCCGGCGGCGGGCACGCCGAGGCGGTTGATGTCCAGCAGCAGCTGGCGCGCGATGCGCAGCCCCTCGTGGATGCGGTAGCTCTCGTCGAGGTACGGATCGTTGATCAGCCCCTTCCAGCCGACGGTGGTGCGCGGCTTCTCGAAGTACACGCGCATCACGATCTCCAGCGTGTCCGCGTACCGGTCGCGTTCGGCCTTCAGCTTGCGCGCGTATTCGAGCGCGGCGGCCGGGTCGTGGATGGAGCAAGGCCCGATCACCACCAGCAGGCGGTCGTCCTGGCCGGCGACGATGTTGCGCACCGCGTTGCGCGTGCCGCCGATCAGCGCCTCCACCGGCGTGCCCGCGATCGGGAAGAAGCGGATCAGGTGCTCGGGCGGCGGCAGCGGCGTGACGTCGCGGATGCGCTGGTCGTCGGTGTCGCTGGTGCGCTCGCTCAGCGACAGCGTGTGGCGCGCGTCGGGCGTCTGCTTGGCATTCGTCATCATCTGCTCCGGGTTTCTCGTGAGTCTGGCGATTCGGGATGCCGGCACCGGCGAAAAAAAACCGCCGGGTGGGCCGGCGGTCTTTCGAAGGTCTCGTTGCCTTTCAGCGTGCGATTGCCTCTCCAGCCACCAGGCGGGGCGAGAACCAAAAGTACGCAAAGAAGAAACGCGAGACGTTCATGGAAATTCGAATGTAGCACGCCGACCCGCCCGGCGGCTTCGCCGAGGGGAAAGTCTCGCTACGCCAGCCGCAAGCCGGCCTGCTGCCACGACAAGGCACCGGCGCCGCCGCTCGCACGTCCCAAACGAATTTCAAGGGAGCGGCGGAACCGGCTCTGCCGGGCCGCTCGCGGCCGGCCCCTCGGGGGCAGGGAGCGCGCGCGAAGCCTCCCCTACGGGGGACAGCGACCGTGGGGCCGTCAATACTCGGCTCTGCCGGGCCGCTCGCGGCCGGCCCTCCTCGGGGGGCAGCGAGCGCGCGCTAAGCCTCCCCTGCGGGGGATAGCGAGCGTGGGGGCACCATGTCAAGCCGTGCCGCCGACCACCAGGCCATCGATGCGCAGCGTCGGCTGGCCCACGCCCACCGGCACGCTCTGGCCTTCCTTGCCGCAGACGCCCACGCCGGAGTCGAGCTCCATGTCGTTGCCGATCATCGAGATGCGCGTCAACGCGTCGGGGCCGTTGCCGATCAGCGTGGCGCCCTTGACCGGGTACTGGATCTTGCCGTTCTCGACCCAGTACGCCTCGCTCGCGGAGAACACGAACTTGCCGCTGGTGATGTCGACCTGGCCGCCGCCGAAGTTGGTGGCGTACAGCCCGCGCTTGATCGAGGCGACGATCTCCTCGCGCGGCGTGTCGCCGCCCAGCATGTAGGTGTTGGTCATGCGCGGCATCGGCGTGTGCGCGTAGCTTTCGCGGCGGCCGTTGCCCGTGGGCTTGACGCCCATCAGGCGCGCGTTGAGCGAATCCTGGATGTAGCCGCGCAGGATGCCGTCCTCGATCAGCACGTTGCGCTGGCTCGGGTTGCCCTCGTCGTCGACGTTGAGCGAGCCGCGGCGGTCGGCGATGGTGCCGTCGTCCAGCACCGTGACGCCCTTGGCCGCGACGCGCTTGCCGATGCGGCCCGCGAACGTGCTCGAGCCCTTGCGGTTGAAGTCGCCCTCCAGGCCGTGGCCCACCGCCTCGTGCAGCAGCACGCCCGGCCAACCCGGGCCCAGCACCACGGTCATCTCGCCGGCGGGCGCCGGGCGCGACTCGAGGTTCGTCAGCGCGGCGTTGACGGCCTGGTCGACGTACTTCGACAGGATCTGCTCGGTGAAGTAGCCCAGGCCGAAGCGGCCCCCGCCGCCGCCGGAGCCGGTCTCGCGGCGTCCGTTCTGTTCGGCGATGACGGTGATCGACAGGCGCACCAGCGGGCGCACGTCGGCCGCGCGGGTGCCGTCGGCGCGCGCGATCAGCACGACGTCGTGCTCGGCGGCCAGGCCGGCCATCACCTGCACGACGCGCGGGTCGCGGGCGCGGGCCATCTTCTCGATGCGTTCGAGCAGCGCCACCTTCTGCGTGGAGTCGAGCGTGGCGATCGGGTCGCCCGTGCCGTACAGCAGCCGGCTGCCGGAGATCCGGGTCTTGCCCTGCAGCTTCACGCGCCTGCTCTGGCCCGCCGCCGCGATCGCGCGCACGGTGCGCGCGGCGTCCATCAGCGAATTGGCGGAGATGTCGTCGGAATAAGCGAACGCGGTCTTCTCGCCGGCGACGGCGCGCACGCCCACGCCCTGGTCGATCGAGAAGCTGCCGCTCTTGACGATCCCTTCCTCCAGGCTCCAGCCTTCATGGCGCGTGGTCTGGAAGTAGAGGTCGGCGTCGTCGATGCGGTGCTCGCCCATCGCGGCCAGCGTCGTCGCGAGGTTCGCCTCGGTGAGGCCGAACGGCGCCAGCAGCAGGCCCTCGGCAATGGCCAGTCGTTCGATCGTCGGTTCGCGTGTGATCACGGCGGGCTCCTGGTTTGCTGGTTCGGGGACAAGCCGGCACGTTCCGGCGAATCCTTGGGAAAGGTGGCTCGATTGTGCAGGTTGTCCGCTCAGCTGGCGGCGCCTGCGCGGGCGTCTGGGAAAAAGTTCCATCGGCGGTCGAGCTGCCAGGCCCTCTGAAGAAGGAGTCTGACATGTTCAACCGCCAACTGCTCGTCATCGCCGGCATGGCCCTCGCCACGAGC
>Ga0136846_1235602_pt1 | contig 11697 bp, 8 predicted proteins | sample HopSoiMetagenom2_FD_96841 | JGI IMG/M metagenome (GOLD analysis project Ga0136846, IMG submission 96841) | Grasslands soil microbial communities from Hopland, California, USA - 2 Assembly 2016 (version 4) | ecosystem: Environmental > Terrestrial > Soil > Grasslands | place: USA: Hopland... | reverse complement strand
GGCGACGACTACCCGACCCCGGACAGCACCTGTGTACGGGACTACATCCATGTGATGGACCTGGCGGAGGCTCATGTGGCGGCGGCCCGGGCCCTGGAGGCGACCCCGGGCCGTGACCTCACCCTCAACATCGGCCGGGGGGAGGGCGTCTCGGTCCGCGACATGATCGACCACGTGAACGAGGCGACGGGCCATACGCTGCCCCCGGTCGTGGCCCCGCGCCGCCCGGGCGACCCGGCGAGGGTCGTGGCCTCGGCCGACCGCATCGCGGCGGAACTGGGCTGGAAGGCGAAGCACGACGTCCAGGACATGATCACCTCGGCGTGGGCGGGCTGGGTCCGACTGCACCCGGAGGCGACGACGAGACGGCACTGACGGTTCGGGCACGCCAGTCAGTGACGCCGGCAACCGGTGGTGCGAGGTGGTGTGACCACCAGGGTCCCGGCGGCGACGGGGCAGGTCGTACCGATCAGCCCGTCACAGCGCCTTCAGGGCCGCCGCCGTCGCCCGGGCCAGCGACCCCAGGTACCCCTTCGGCAGCTTCGGGTTGCGGATGACCACCGAGCGCCAGTAGAGCGGCCCCGAGATCAGGTCGAGGGCCAGGTCGGGGTCGATGCCCGAGCGGACCTCCCCCCGTTGCTCCGCCGCCGCGACGATCCCGCTCGCGACCCCTTCCTGCCCCTCCCGCAGCGCCTTCTGCATGGCCTCGGCGATCTCGGGGTTGCGGGCGGCCTCCGCCTGGAGGTCGGGGATGATCTGCGAGGCCACCGGGTGGCGCAGCGCACGGGACGTCAGCTCGTACAGCATCCGCAGGTCGCCCTCAAGGGTGCCCGTGTCCGGCGCGGGCAGCCCCTGCACCGCTATCGCCGAGACCAGGTCGAGCACCAGGTGCAGTTTCGAACGCCAGCGCCGGTACACCGCCGTCTTGCCGACGCCCGCCCGGCGTGCGACGCCCTCGATGGACGTCCGGGCGTACCCGACGGCCGCGAGTTCCTCGAACACCGCCGCCCGGATGGCCTCCGTCACGTCCTCCCGCAGTACGGCGGCTCCGGCGGGGGCCCGGCGGCGGGTCCGTGCCGGTGCGGTCCCGGGCTCGTCGGTGTTCGTCGTCATGCGGACCAGCATAGGGGCGTCACGACGAAACGGTTGCGTTCCGACGCTGAATCGGAATACGCTCCCGTTGCGACGATACGGACCCGTCCCGACGTAAGAATTTGGAAAGAAACGCGTAAGGCACCGGCGTTCCCACGCCGGAGGGGGCGCCGGAGAAGCGGGACCGGTCGCGCGCCCTTTTCCACTCCCCCCAAGTGAAAGCAGCGGATGTGAGCCAGGTTCTCCACACACCGCCCCCGTCACAGGCCACCCCGGCCGACGACGACCTCACGGCGCTCGCCGCCCGGTACGGGCTCTCGGTCAGCGGAGCCCGCCCGACCCTGCGCGCGTATGACAGCCAGCTGTGGGCGCGGCGGCACTTCATCACCGCGTTCGCCACCGCCAAGCTCACCGCCCAGTACAGCCAGGCGAAGCTCGGCCAGGTCTGGCAGGTGATGACCCCGCTGCTCAACGCGGCGGTCTACTACTTCATCTTCGGCGTCCTGCTGGGCACCAAGCACGGCGTGCCTGACTACATCCCGTTCCTGGTCACGGGCGTGTTCATCTGGACGTTTACCCAGAGCTCGATCATGGCGGGCACCCGCGCCATCGCCGGCAACCTCGGGCTCGTCCGGGCCCTGCACTTCCCGCGCGCGGCCCTGCCGATCTCCTTCTGCATCCAGCAGCTCCAGCAACTGCTGTTCTCGATGGCCGCGCTGATCGTGATCCTGCTCTGCTTCGGCGTCCCGGTCACCGCCTCGTGGCTGCTGGTCATTCCCGCCCTGGTACTCCAGTTCGTGTTCAACGCGGGCGTGTCGATGGTCATGGCGCGGATGGGCGCGTCGACTCCGGACATCGCCCAGCTGATGCCGTTCGTGCTGCGCACCTGGATGTACGTGTCCGGGGTCATGTGGAGCCTCGACAAGCTGTCCGCGAAGAACCACATGCCGCACGTGGTGACGCTGATGCTGGAGAACAACCCGGCGGCGATCTACATCGACCTGATGCGCTTCGCCCTGATCGACAGCTACCACTCCAGCTCGCTGCCGCCGCACGTCTGGGCGGTCGCGACGGGCTGGGCGCTCCTCGCGGGCGTCGGCGGCTTCATCTACTTCTGGAAGGCTGAGGAGACGTACGGCCGTGGCTGAGAACCCGAACGAGCAGATTCCCACCGTCGTCGCGAGCGGCGTCGACATCGTCTACCGGGTCAACGGCACGGGCGCCGGACGAGGTACCGCGACCGCGGCCCTCAACCGGATGGTGCGGCGCAAGCAGAGCGAGAAGGCGGCCGGGGTGCGCAAGGTGCACGCCGTCAGGAACGTGTCCTTCGTCGCCTACCGCGGCGAGGCCATCGGCCTCATCGGCACCAACGGCTCCGGCAAGTCCACGCTGCTCAAGGCCGTCGCGGGCCTGCTGCCGGTGGAGAACGGCAGCATCTACACGGACGGACAGCCCTCCCTCCTCGGCGTCAACGCGGCCCTGATGGGCGACCTGACGGGCGAGCGGAACGTCTATCTCGGCGGTCTCGCGATGGGCATGTCCCGGGAGCAGATCAAGGAGCGCTACCAGGGCATCGTCGACTTCTCGGGGATCAACGAGAAGGGCGACTTCATCACCCTCCCCATGCGGACGTACTCCTCCGGCATGGGCGCCCGGCTGCGCTTCTCCATCGCCGCCGCGAAGGACCACGACGTGCTGCTGATCGACGAGGCGCTGGCGACCGGCGACCGCTCGTTCCAGCAGCGCTCCGAGGCCCGCATCCGCGAGCTGCGTCAGCACGCGGGCACGGTGTTCCTGGTCAGCCACAACAACAAGTCGATCCGCGACACCTGCGACCGCGTCCTGTGGCTGGAACGCGGCGAACTCCGTATGGACGGCCCGACGGACGACGTACTGAAGGAGTACGAGGCCTTCACGAACCGCCCGGCAACACCCGCCCGGGCCGCGTAGAGCCTGGCCGTGCCCCGAAGGGGCGCGGGGAACCGCGCGACCAGCCCCCACCGGCTCGCAGATTCGTCACCGCGCCTCCAGCGGAGCGTTTCAGTGCCGGAACACCCACGTCCGGTAGACGAGGAAGCGGAACGCGGACGCGAGGACGATCGAGACGCCCTTCACCTCATTCGACTCGACCGGACCATGCAATCCCAGCCCGTGATAACCGACATAGAACAGCCCGCTTTCCATCGCGATGCCGATCGCACTGAACGCGAAGAACAGCACGATCTGCTGCCGGGTACGTGAGGCCCTGTCCCGGTACGTGAAATAGCGGAAGCCCAGAAAGTTCGTGCCCATGGCGATGAGGCTGGCGAGGACCGTGGCGGTCATCGCCCGCCAACCCAGGCCGTGCAGCAGCAGGTTGAAGACCACGAAGTTCACGAGCACGCCACTGCCGCCGACGGCGCCGAATTTCACTGCTTCAAGGATTATGCGCCGTACCGACCGGACAGGAACGGACAGCCGGTTCTCGGAGACATTCACACTCACGCCCGCGACTTTATCCGAGGCGTCCGGTCTAGCAGGAAACGGTAAATTCCCCGCCTGCTTTTCTCTAACAGTTGTCAAGAAAAACGGAGGCGCCCCGAGCCATGACGGCTCGGGGCGCCCCTGTGCGGTACCGGCTACGAATGGCTCCGCAGCAGTGTCCGCATCGTCCGCATGGCGACCGACAGGTTCGCCAGGTCGAAGGCGTCCGAGCTCTGGATCTCGTCCAGGGTGGTGCGCGCCCGGCCCAGGAGTGCGGCGTTCTTCTCCTCCCACGCCTTGAAGCGCTGCTCGGGCGTCGACGAGTCGCTGCCGGCCGCGAGGATGTCCGCCGTGAGGGACGCGTGGGCCGCGTACAGGTCCTCGCGGATGGAGGCGCGTGCCATGGACTGCCAGCGGTCGGCGCGCGGCAGCTCGATGATGCGGTCCATGAGCTGGGTGATGTGGAGGCGGTCGGCGAGGTCGTAGTAGACCTCGGCGACGTCCATCGGATCGCGGCCCATGCGGTCGGCGACCGAGACGATGTCCAGCGTCGGGAAGGCGGACGAGAAGCCCGCGACCCGGGTGGCGAGCTGGTCGGGGACTCCGGCGCCCGTCAGCTCGTCGTAGATCTTCTGGTACCACTCCAGATCCGCGCCGCTCAGCAACTTGGCCAGCTGGGACCAGACCTGGCCGACGCGCTCGCCGAAGAACTCGACGGTCTCCGTGAGTTGCACCGGCTGCGGCCGGTTGTTGAGCAGCCAGCGCGTGCCACGCTCGACAAGTCGCCGCGAGTGCAGGCGGATCCGGGTCTGGACGGCGGCCTCGACGGTGTTGTCCAGCGCCTCGACCTCGTCCCACACCGCGCTGGAGTTGAAGATCGCGCGCGCGGCGGTCTGCGCCCGCACCACTTCCTCCAGCGAGGCGCCGGTCTCCTCACGCAGCCGGTGCAGGAAGCTCGTACCGCCCGTGTTGACCGTGTCGTTGACGAGTACGGTCGTGATGATCTCGCGGCGCAGCGCGTGCCCGTCGATCTGCTCGGGGAACTTCTTGCGCAGCGCGCTCGGGAAGTAGGCGTCCAACAGGCGGCGCAGGTACGGGTCTTCGGGCAGCGAGGTGCGCAGCAGCTCGTCGGCGACCGTGATCTTCGTGTACGCGAGGAGCACGGCCGTCTCCGGACCGGTCAGCCCCTGCCCGGCGTTGAGGCGTTCGCGGATCTGCCGGTCGGTCGGGAGGAACTCGATCGCGCGGTCCAGATGGCCTTCCCGCACCAGGTGGCGCATGAAGCGCTGCTGGGCGTGGAGCATGTCCTTGGACTGGGCGAGGGCGTTGGCGATGGCCGTGTTCTGCGCGTAGTTGTTGCGCAGGACCAGCGCGCCGACCTCGTCGGTCATCTGGGCGAGCAGCTTGTTGCGCTGCTTGACGGTCATGTCACCTTCGGTGACAAGTGAGTTGAGCAGGATCTTGATGTTCACCTCGTGGTCGGAGGTGTCCACGCCCGCGCTGTTGTCGATGGCGTCGGTGTTGATCTTCCCGCCGCGCTGCGCGAACTCGATCCGCCCGAGCTGGGTGAGCCCGAGGTTGCCGCCCTCACCGACGACCTTGACGCGCAGGTCTCCGCCGTCGACGCGGATGGCGTCGTTGGCCTTGTCACCGACGTCGGCGTGCGACTCCGTGCTCGACTTGACGTACGTGCCGATGCCGCCGTTCCACAGCAGATCGACCGGCGCCTGGAGGATCGCCTTCATCAGGTCGGCCGGGGTCATCTTGGTGACCGCGCCCTCGATGCCGAGCGCCTCGCGGATGTGCGAGTTGACCGGAATGGCCTTGGCGCTGCGGGGGAAGATGCCGCCCCCGGCGGAGATCAACTGGCTGTCGTACTCCGCCCAGCTGGACCTCGGCAGCTCGAACAGGCGTCGCCGCTCGGCGTACGACGTGGCCGCGTCGGGCTTCGGGTCGATGAAGATGTGCCGGTGGTCGAAGGCGGCGACGAGCCGGATGTGCTCGCTCAGCAGCATGCCGTTGCCGAACACGTCGCCGCTCATGTCACCGACGCCCACGACGGTGAAGTCCTCGCTCTGGGTGTCGACGCCCAGCTCACGGAAGTGCCGCTTGACGGACTCCCAGGCGCCGCGCGCGGTGATGCCCATGCCCTTGTGGTCGTATCCGGCCGAGCCGCCCGACGCGAAGGCGTCCCCGAGCCAGAAGTCGTACGACTGGGCGACCTCGTTGGCGATGTCGGAGAAGGTCGCCGTGCCCTTGTCGGCGGCGACGACGAGATACGTGTCGTCCTCGTCGTGCCGTACGACGTCGGCGGGCGGCACGACCTCGCCGGCCACCAGGTTGTCGGTGATGTCGAGGAGCGCCGAGATGAACGTCTTGTAGCTCCTGATCCCCTCGGCGAGCCACGCGTCCCGGTCCACACCCGGATCGGGCAGTTGCTTGGCGACGAAGCCGCCCTTGGCGCCGACCGGCACGATGACGGTGTTCTTCACCATCTGCGCCTTGACCAGCCCGAGGATCTCGGTACGGAAGTCCTCGCGCCGGTCCGACCAGCGCAGCCCGCCGCGCGCGACCTTCCCGAACCGGAGGTGGACGCCTTCCACCTTCGGCGAGTACACCCAGATCTCGTACGCCGGACGCGGTGCCGGCAGGTCCGGGATGGCCTGCGGGTCGAACTTCATGGAGACGTAGTCGTGCGGCTTGCCGCTCGCGCCGCGCTGGTAGAAGTTCGTCCGGAGGGTCGCCTTGATGACGGTGAGGAAGGACCGCAGGATGCGGTCCTCGTCGAGGGAGGCCACCTGGTCGAGGGCCGCGTCCAGCTCCTCCATGAGGGCGTCGGTCAGCTCGACGCCCGCCCGCTGCCGCTCCGGCGACATCCGCGCCTCGAACAGGGACACGAGCAGCCGGGTGGTGTGGACGTTGTTGCGGAGGGTGTCCTCCATGTAGTCCTGGCTGAACGTGGAACCGGCCTGCCGCAGGTACTTGGCGTACGCCCGCAGCACCAGCGCCTGACGCCAGTCGAGGCCCGCGCTCAGCACCAGCGCGTTGAAGCCGTCGTTCTCGGCCTGCCCGGTCCACGTGGCCGAGAAAGCCTCCTGGAACCGCTCGCGGCCGTCGTCCCCGAGATAGTCGCCGCTGCTCAGCGACTTGGGCAGCCTGAGCCCGAAGTCGTAGATCCAGGCGGCGCTCCGGTCCGAGCAGCGCAGCTCGTACGGCCGCTCGTCGATCACCTCGACGCCGAGCCGGTTGAGGACGGGGAGCACGGAGGACAGCGAGACGGACTCGCCGGTGCGGTAGATCTTGAAGCGGCGCTCACCGGGCGCCGCGCTCACCGGCTCGTAGAGGCTCAGCGCGAAGTTCGTGCCGACGCCCAGCTTCTCGAGGTGGACGAGGTCGGCGACGGCGGCGCGCGGAGTGTGGTCGGCCTTGTAGCCCTCGGGGAAGGCGTTGCCGTAGCGGCGCAGCAGCTCGGCGGCGCGCTCCTCGCCGCACTCGGCGCCCAGAGCCTCGGCGAAGGCGTCGGCCCAGGACCGAGCGGCCTCGACGAGCCGCGCCTCGATGCGCTCCTTGTCCTGGTCGGACAGCTCCGGCAGTTCGGTGCCCTGCGGGACCCGGACGACGAAGTGCAGCCGCGACAGGATGGACTCGGTGTTCCAGGCGGTGAAGTCGACGCTGGTACCGCCGAGTTCCTCCTTCAGGATGTCGATGATCCGCAGCCGTACGCCGGTGGTGTACCGGTCGCGGGGCAGGTAGACGAGGGCGGAGTAGTAGCGCCCGTACTCGTCCTGGCGCAGGTAGAGGCGCAGCCGGCGCCGCTCCTGGAGGTAGAGGACCGAGGTGACGATCGACCGGAGTTCGTCGGGCGGCGTCTGGAAGATCTCGTCACGCGGGTAGGTCTCCATGATCTGGAGCAGGTCGCGCCCGTCGTGGCTGTCGGGCGAGAACCCGGCGGACCGCAGTACCTCGTCGACCTTGCGCCTGACGACGGGCACCCGGCGCACGGACTCCGTGTACGCGGCGGAGGAGAACAGCCCGAGGAAGCGCCGCTCACCGACGACGTCACCGTTCTTGTCGAACTTCTTCACGCCGACGTAGTCGAGATACGACGGCCGGTGAACGGTGGCGCGGCTGTTGGCCTTCGTCAGCACGAGGAGCTTGTGCTCGCGGGCCTTGGCCCGGGCGTCGGCGGGCAGCCGCTCGAAGGACGGGCTGACCGGATGGCCCTCGTCCTCGGAGTGGAGCGGGTCGGCACGCAGAATGCCGAGGCCGGTCCCCGGCACGGCGGCCAGCGAGTCGTCCTCGCGCAGCTCGTACTCGCGGTAGCCGAGGAAGGTGAAGTGGTCCTGCGCGAGCCAGCGCAGCAGTTCGCGCGCCTCCTCGACGTCCTGGTCGACCAGGACGTCGGCGGTCGGCTCCTTGGGCAGCTCGTCGGCGATGCGCAGCGCGGCGTCGCGCATCTTCTCCCAGTCCTCGACGGCCTCACGGGTGTCGGACAGCACGCGCAGCAGGTCGCTGGTGATCTGCTTCAGGTCGGCGCGGTCGCTCTCCCGGTCGATCTCGACGTGGATCCACGACTCGACGTGCGCGTCATGCGGCAGGTCGGCGCCCCCCAGGGCCGCGCTTCCGGTGTCCCGGTCGGGCAGTACCTCGATGAGGCGGCCGGTCAGGTCCCGTCGTACGACGAACTGCGGATGGACGACGAGATGGATGCCGCGTCCCTGCCGGGACAGTTCGTTGGTGACCGAGTCGACGAGGAAGGGCATGTCGTCCGTCACGACCTCGACCACCGAGTGGCTGCACGTCCAGCCGTTCTCCTCGACGGTCGGGGTGTGCACCCGCACGCTCGCCGTGCCCTGCGGGCGGGTCTCGCCCAGCCGGTAGTGCGAGAAGGCGGCGCCGAAGACGTCCACCGGGTCGCGGCCCGCGAGGTCCTCCGGGGCTGTGTGCAGGTAGTAGCGCTGGAGGAACGCGAGCACGGTGCCGTGGTCCGGCGCGTCGGGGTCCTGGCCGGGCGCGGTCTCGCGTGTCGTCCCAGTCGGTAGGTGCCCCCCGACCGGGCTGTTCTCAGCTACCCGGGCGGCCCTTTCGAGCAGCTCGGTCTTGGCTTCGTCCAGCTTGGTCTGCATTGTCCTCTGACTCCTGTCGCGCGTCGTTGCGTGACGTAGAAGGAAGTACGACTCCCCCTGCGGTACAGCGCCTCGACGCGGGGTCTCCGGTCTGTTTCGACGCTATGCCGCAGGGTGGGAAACGCGGGGGGTTATCAGCCATTCCCGGCACCCCGACGAAGTGTGACGCTGCTCTCGCCGACGCCGGTCCGTGGGGTGCGTACGGCGTCCTGGGAACCCTCGGGGTTCCCTCCCGCCCGCGCCGACCAGCGATCGCCGCCCGGGCACGGATGTGGTCCGTGCACTCCGGGCGCAGGGCAGGGACGAAGGCGTCCCCGCGACGTATCGCGCTGATCACGCCACCAGGCTATCGCTCATGACGGGGGCCACGTCATGAGCCATTTGTGTACAAAAGAAGGCCGGGAAGTTTGACGTTCTGCACAGTGGGAGAAAAGAAGACCCCCGAAACGCCTCGAACGGGAGCGTCGCCGCAACTACGCGGCCATCCGCGTGGCCTCCGCGACGGCCTCCTCCAGGCTGTCCACCACGGGTACGCCCACCTCCTCGAGGCTGGCCCGGCCGTGGGAGCCACCGGTGTAGAGCACGGCGCGCGCGCCCACGTGCAGGGCGGCGACGGCGTCGTCGGCCGCGTCCCCGATGACCACCGTGCGGGCGGCCTCGACACCGGTGAGCGCTTCGAGATGGCGCACCATGTGCTCGGCCTTGCTGCCGCCGGAGGGCCCGGTCCGCCCGTCGACCCGTACGAAGTGCGCCTCGATCCCGAATCCCCTGACCAGCGGGACGAGTTCCGCATGCCCATACATGCTCAGAATGGACTGACTGTGCCCGGCCGACTGCCACCCGGCCAGCAGCTCCCGCGCACCGACGGCCAGCTCGCACGCCACCCGGTGCTCCGCGTAGTACCGGTGGAAGATGTCGTCCATGGCAGCCCACTCGGCCTTCGTGGGCAGTCGCCCGAGGAGCCGCTCGTAGAAGCGCGGTACCGGTACGCAGTACAGCGTCCTGTACTGCTCAAGTGTGATCGGTTCCAGCCCGAGCTCGGCGAACGCCGCGTTCGTCGCCCCTATGACGGCGTCGGTGTCGTGAAACAGCGTCCCGTTCCAGTCCCACACGATGTGCGCCGCTCCGTACTTCCCCATACCAAGAAAGTACAGCCAACCCGCCCGCCGCTCAGTCCGACAATCCCACCAGGTTCGGAATCTCCTGGGTGGCGTACCAGAGCAGCTCGTGGTCCTCGGCCCCGTCCACCGTGAACTGCGCGTCGTCGTCGCCCTGGTCGGCCGCCCCCAACGCCGCCGCGGCCGCGGTCACATCTTCCTCCGCGTCCCCGGAGTCGACGTGCACGGCAGCGGCCTTCCCCAACGACACGGCCCCGCCGACCCGGACCTCGCCCAAGGCGACCGGATCGAGCCCCCGGCTGGGGTCGGCCACGGCCACGCCGTCCGCGACATCGACGGCGACGACCACCCGGCGCCGCGCGACCCCGGGGTCCATCGCGAGCAGCCGCAGGGACGCCAACGCGGCCCGGTTCAGCGCCGCGTACTCCAGTTCCTCGATGTCGTCGGACAGGTACCACTCACGCAACGCGGGCGTGACGGCGTACGCGACGAACGGTCCCGCCCCCAACTCGCCTGTCTTGTACGCCTCGGCGAGGCCCTGGAGGGTCAGGGGGACGTAGACGCGCATGACTGACCGCTTTCGTAGAAGGCGTTTCCGACGACCCGGGACGACCTTCAGGATACGTCGCGGCGTCCCCTTTCGAGTCCCCGCTCACGCCCCTCCGAACGTCCACCGCACGCCGCGAAATTCACCCCGGACACCGCCCCCACCAGGCCTTTACCCTCCGGGAATCACCCTGATAAGTGAATCCACAGGCCCGCCGACCCGCACCCTCTCTCTCCTTCTCTCTCCTTGCAATCGATTGGCTACTCCCCGTACAAGATCTCCAACAGAAAGTTACCGCCCGGTATCCGCTCGGGCCTCAGGACAAGAACGGGGACATTCCATGAACAAGGTGATGACCAGGACGGTCCGCCACACCCCCTCCCGCCCGCCGGTACGCAGGGACACCCGCCGCCCCGGCAGCGCCCCGCACCGCACGCCCCCGGGCGGCGGCACCCCCCGCACGCCCCTTCCCGAGGCCACCACCCCTCGCGCTCTTCCGCAGCCTCGCCCCACCGACCTCTTCGCCGACCGCCTCCTGGCCGTCCTGAGCGGCGAACGCCCCGTCCACAGCATGCTCCGCCACACCGTGGGCCGCGCCTACGACGAACTGGCCTGGCTCGCGGCACGCGGCCCCCTGCGCACCCGCGGCGCCCGCCCCGTCGTCCGCGACGTCGGCTACTTCGAACCCAGCCGAGGCGCCCTGGAAGCCTTCGCCCGCATCGGTGCCGGCGACCAGCTCCGCGCGATGGCCTTCCGCCTGGAACTGGGCCGGGACTTCCGCTGGCGCTGCACGGCCGTCGAACTGGGCGGCCCCCGCAGGCCCCACACGGCGGACGACTAGACACCCGGCACGCGGAAGGGCCGGCCACCCTCGTGGGATGCCCGGCCCTTCACGCAGAACGTCACACAGCGCCTACGACGAACTCACCGCCGACCGCCTGCGTCACTCTGCTTACTCCTGCTGCTTACTCCTGCTGCTTACTTCTTACGCCGACGCCCGCTGCGCTGCTGCTTGCGCCGCTCCGCGCGCGTGAGCCCGTCCGCCTCGGACCGCACCTCGTCGTCGTCCCCGACGAGGTCGCCCTCGACGATGCCGCCCTCGCCGTCCACGGTAGGCGCGGAGAAGTGCAGCCGGTCCGGCCGCTGCGGAGCGTCGAGCCCCTTGGCGCGGATCTCGGGCCGGGAACCGGCACTCGCCCGCGCGGGCACCGAGTCCTCGGCGCCCTTGTCCAGCGACGGCTTGACGTCCGCGACCGGGACCTCCTCGACCTGCTGCTCGACCTGGACCTCCAGGTTGAACAGGTAGCCGACGGACTCCTCCTTGATGCCCTCCATCATGGCGGTGAACATG
>Ga0136846_1227527_pt1 | contig 11697 bp, 15 predicted proteins | sample HopSoiMetagenom2_FD_96841 | JGI IMG/M metagenome (GOLD analysis project Ga0136846, IMG submission 96841) | Grasslands soil microbial communities from Hopland, California, USA - 2 Assembly 2016 (version 4) | ecosystem: Environmental > Terrestrial > Soil > Grasslands | place: USA: Hopland... | reverse complement strand
TACAGCACGCGGTGGTCCGGTACGACGTACGTCGTCGACCTGACCGTCGCGGGAGTCCGCACCTCGATCGGGATCACAGCGGGCGGCTCACTGGTCCGTCTCTAGGCTCATTCGAAGCGGATCGTGGTCGCGCGCCCACGCCCCGTCGCCATGGGTCATCCTCGACGGCTGTCAGGTTGCCACTTTCGGCATGGCCGAAAACCTTTCCAGAGCTTGGGTCGTCGGGGATGCTGGTGAGGTGAAGTGGTGGCGGCGGAAGAAGAAGGTGGTTGAGCCGGGCGACGACGCGCCTCGGCGGGGGCGGCCGGTGCGCAACGAGGTCAAGGATCTGCGGGCCCGGCTGACCGGTGAGGGGTACACGCTCAAGCACTGAAGCACCGCTGAGATGACAACCAACCGGGGCCGGTGCGCATCTCACAGGGGGAGCATGCAGCGGAATCGGGGATCACCGCGTCAGGTGAGTGTGACAAACTTTCGACCGAGGCTGGGGTACGTCGACGTGCAGAGACGAGTTCGTGAGTCCGTGGTGGGCTCCGCCGTTTCGATCGTCGTGAGCTCGGTCGTCATCGCGCTGGTCGGCGGCCTGCTCGTTCTGCTCGAGCCGGAGGCGTCGACGCCCGGCACCAGCGTCACCGGCTCGTACAGCGTCGCGACCAAGGGCCCAGGACCGTACGGCTCGGGCACGCTCGGTCCGTGGCAACACCTGCTCCGCCGCGTCTCGCCGGAGGACCAGATCCGCGACGTCCTCACCTTCGACGGGGTCTTCATGTTCGGCGACAGCATCGCCGTCCAGGACAGCGCCGCCCTCGAGCGACTGCTGGCCGACCGCACCGGCGACTCGATCGCCTTCCACGACTGGTCCGGCCAGCCTGCCTCCGCGGCAGTCGATGCCCTCGCCCAGTGGCAGCGCGACTACGGCCTGCCACGCCGAATCATCATGGCGGTCGGCACCAACGACATCTTCGACCCGCCTGCCTTCACCGCCCAGGTCGAGCGCGCCCTGAAGATCGCCGGCCCGGACCGGACCGTGTACTGGGTCAACGTCTACGCGAGTCGCCTCCGCCAGCCGTCCGGGATCCAGGACGCTGACCTGGCCAACAGCCAGTGGATCAACCAGCAACTCGAGGACGCCGCCTTACGGCACCCCAACCTGCGGATCATCCGCTGGTCCGAGTTCCTCTCCGCACAGCCGGACGGGCCGTCGACGTACCTGCGCGACGGCGTCCACACCAGCGAGCCGGCCGGCGGCAACGCCCGCAACAACCTGATCGTCCAGGCGCTCCAGACTCCCCGCCGCTGACGACGGACAGCTTCCGCAACGGCTCGCCTCGGCGGCCTGATCTGCGGGCGTTTCAGTGCGGTGGAGCGTCCGCTCGGGAACCTGCAACCGGAGTCGGTAGTCCGCGCAACTTTTCCACCGGTCTCGGACATCTATACAGGCAGAGGAACTGAGCTGACCTCTGGGGGCGGCAGACGAAGCAGGGGGCGTGTCCGGCACCACCATCGATGCCGAGTGCAACCTTTGGCAGCTCGTCGGACGTTCCTGCAGCACCACCCGTTAGTCAGCACCAGAAAACCACCTGACCAGACTCGGCACCGCTCGGTCCGAATTCAGGTCTAGATCGGAACGCGGCATGCCGGGGGCATGCTACGAGGGGGAACGACGATGCCCGCGAGACATCTGCGAACGATGGGACCGACCTGGCGAAGCCTGGTCGTGCTGATCGCGAGTACCGCGGTACTGGCCGTCGCTCTGGTGCTTCCGCGGGGTGGTGCCGAGCCGCAGGCCGCGCCGGACCCGACCATCTCGCGAAGGCCCGAACCGCCGACCGCCCCGCCGACGCCGGCACGGAGGAACACCTACACCTGCCCGGCATACAGCGGGATCGACTACGCGAACCCGGTGGCGAACCTCTACCACGACACCTACAACTGGGGTACGACGCCACCGACCAAGATCGGTGACGGCAAAGGCAACATCAACTGGCGGGTGAACCCCGACAAGAACCCCAGTTGGTACATGTGGCTGCACTCACTTCGTTGGCTGGGGCAAGGAATCAACGCCGCCGCCAAGGGCGACAAGCGCGCCCTGCAGCGAGTCACCGCGATCGCGCACGACTGGGTCGTCGACAACCCGTACTCGTGGAAGTCGGACGTCGGCGCGTACGAGTCGACCATGCACCGCACCAACGTGCTGATCTGCTTGCGGCAGGCAACGTTGTCCGGGCTGCACGTTGCTCAGCTGCCCCCGGCGTACGCCTGGCTCGACAAGGCGCTGCTGGATCACGCATGGTTCCTGCAGAAGAACTGGAGCGGCGACTGGAACCACGGGACCGACGAGAGTCTGGCGCTGTTCGGCATCGGATGCACGCTGAACAGGACCGACCTGAAGACCGTGGCGGTGAACCGGCTGACGAGCGCGATCAAGACCTCGATCGACACGCAAGGCTCGACGAACGAGCAATCGACGGCGTACGCGCAGTTCAACTACGCGTTGTGGGGCCGCGCGATCGACGTACTGCAGAAGTGCGGAGTCGACCCCGGGACGACGATCAAGGCGCGGCGTCGCGAGCTCGCGACGTGGCTCGCGCTCGCTACCAACTCGCTCGGAAACCTGCCGCAGCTCGGTGACTCCGAGGTCGTCCGTACGGTGCCGGTTGCCGGCACGGTTCTCGAGTACGCCGGTACGCTCGGAGCGCGCGGGATCCGGCCGACCCAGCGGATCGGGATCTTCGACGCCGGCTACATCTTCGGCCGCACCGGGTGGGGCGAGACGCGGTCGTTCACGCAGGAATCGACGTACAGCATCCGGTTCGGTCCGACGCGGAAGCTGCACGGGCACGAGGACCATACGTCGGTGACGTACACGTCGCACGGCCGGGACATCCTGATCGACGGCGGGCACTCCGGGTACAAGTGGGACGACTGGCGGAGCTGGGCGAAGAGCCAGTTCTCCCACAACGAACTGACGGTGGAGTCGACGGCGAGTGAGCACCCGGAGACGAAGCTGACCCGGTCGGCAATCAAGCCAACGTCCGAGTTCTATGAGTTGAAGGATCAGCTCGGTCCTGGGATCGATCGGACCCGCGGAGTGCTCGTGCTGAAGGACCCGGATCTGATGGTGGTGCTGGACCGCGGTACGTCGAGCTCGCAGCACTCGTACTCGACGCTGTGGCACCTGCCAGAAGACCAGAAGGTGGTTGTAGCGGGCAACGATCGCGCGGTCGCGCAGAAGCCGGGCGACCGGGTGAAGACGACGCTGCTGCAGATCCCGTTCCAGCAGGAGACGACGCCGATCGAGGTCACGACGGGTCAGACCAGTCCTGTCCAGGGTTGGCACTACACCACCATCGACAGGAAGCTGCCCGCGTCGGTGGTCCAGTTCAACCGCACCGACCGGAACGCGAGCATTCTCTCCGTGATCGCGCCGACCCGGGCCAACGCCGCCGTCTCGTACACGACGTCCTGGCAGGGCTCGCGGATGCTCCTCAACCTCACCGTGGACGGCACCACAACCGTCATCGGAATCTCCGCCGAAGGCACCATGCAACGCATCAAGTAGCCCCGCCTGGGCTGATGCCAGCTCGGCGTCCCCCGACGCTGTCGACTTCGGTCGGTTGTGGGCGTCGGGGTGGGCTGCGATGGTTCTGAGGATGCCGTCTCGGGTCCGGCGGTCCTGCGGCCGACGGTCTCGGGTCAGGTGGTCTTGGGGCTGACCGGGCGCCAGTCGCGCGGCGGGTCTTCGCCGACTCGACCGTCGACGGCTTCGCGGATGAGGTCGGCGTGACCGGTATGACGCCCGTACTCTTCGATCAGGTCGCAGACCAGGCGACGAAGGCTGGCGTGCTGTCCGTTCGGCCAGGAGATGTGCGCCGGCTGGTCGAGCCCGCCGTCGGCGATCGCGGTGGCGAGCGTCGCCCGGGAGCGCGCCACGGCATCGTCCCAGAGCGTGTAGAGCTCGTCCGGCGTGTTGTCGACCGCGGAGTTGAACTCCCAGTCGTTGTCGTCACGCCAGCCGTTCTCGGTCCACGGTCCACCCATCGGTTCGCCGCGGAACTTCACGTTGAACAGGTAGTCCTCGTTGGCCGCGAGGTGCTTGAGTAGTCCGCCGAGGGTGATCGTCGACGCGCCGATCCGGGTATCGAGCCCGGCCGCATCCAGCCCGTCGACCTTGTAACGGAACGTCGTACGCAACCGGTCCAGCGCACCGACCAGGTGCTCGACGTCGGTCCCCGCAATCGGCGGCTCCCACGGAGGAGATTCCCATTGAGTCTCAGCCATACCGGCACCGTAAACCTCATTCCGGACACTTCCCTTCCGGAACATCTAGGCTGATTCCGGTGACCATCATCAACCTGGAAATGACGTCGCCTGACCAACTGGTGCCCGGCCGCCCGGCGCCCGCTCCGCTGATACTGAGCGAGGCGGGGCCCGACTCCGCAGCCGTCGTCCGCGACCTCTACAACCGCATCTTTCCCAGCGTCGGCGGTCGCGCCACTTGGTCCGTCACCGACTGGACCGCGGAACTCACCCAGCCGGGCATTCGCACCTGGATCGCCCACGTCGATCGAGGTCCTGAAGGCTCGCAAAACCCCGCCGAACCCGCCGGTTTGGCCAAGCTCGCCGCCGAACCGGCCGGCTTCGCCGAGCTCGCCCCCGAACCCGACGGCTCCGTCGGCATCGTCGTCTTCGGGCTGGTCCCCGAACGCCGCTCGAAGGGGTACGGCGCGGCCTTCCTCACCGCCATCACCCGAATCGCCTGGACGCTGAACACCCCAACCACCCGCGTCTGGCTGCAGACCTCGACCCGAGACCACCCCCACGCCCTACCCAACTACCAAGCCCGCGGCTACCGCCCCTTCGCTCCGTGATCGTCTCTGGCACATGGGTTCTGCGTGCATAAGAACAGGAGATACTCGCTCAGCGAGCCGCATCCACGCGATCCGTCAGGCGTGCGCGGGGCTATACGTACACGACTACGTCCCGTCGATCTGCACGCTGCAGCTAAGGTCTTCCTTCCGGTGCGACCATCTACCGACTAGGACTCTGCGGATGCGACGGTATGCGGGTGTGATCGCGATGTACGACGAGCAGGTCGCGCTCGTGCGGGAGCAGTACAAGACGTGGGACGCGCCGTACTGGAACCTCCCGAGCGGTTCGATCGAGGACGGCGAGACACCCGCAGCCGGAGCGATTCGCGAACTGCGCGAGGAGTCGGGGCTCTGTGCAACCGAGCAGTCCCTCGAGCTGGTGTGGACGACCGCGGTGATCGTCGACGGTCTGTCGGTGTCACGCTCCTGGAACTACCAGACCGTGGTCGACGATCCGTCCTTCGCCATCGACGATCCGGACGGGTTGATCCTCGAAGCTCAGTGGTTTCCACGGCAAGACGCCGTACGCCTGCTGCAGCAGCAGCCGTGGCCGGCGATGGGCGTTCCCGCGGTCCACTACCTCACCACCGGCGTACGCCGACTTGACTGGATGTTCACGGTGTCGGACGAGACCTGGACATGGGAGCTCCCCACAGCCAAAGACTGAGCGCCACCGACACGGCGTCCAGAACCCTTGGTTTCAAAGGGGGTTTACGAGGAGCCGTCAGCTGCGGTGCGGTAGCCAGTCGGTGCGTTCGTAGATGTTTCGATCACCCAGCCATGAGCGGAAGCTGTCATACGTCTGGACGCCGCCGTCGACGACAGCCTGGTAGAGCCAGTAGCCCGGCGCTCGCTCGCCCAACTCGGCCGCCTCCTCCTTCACCGCAAGGATCGCGTCGCGATCCTGCCCCGTGAGCCTGTCCCGCAACGCCGCGGTCAATCCCGCCCCACGGGTCACGCCCGACCCATGCGCCAATCCCACATGTCGACTGTCCACGTCTCGTCCGGCATGCGCTCGTATTCGAGCTTCCAGTACTGCCCTCGCTCGTGCCGATCCCGCGCATCCAGATAGGTGATCCGCCGTACCCGAGCCAGCTCAGCCAGCGCCCCCAGCACCGCGAACCCGTCCGCCACCCGCGGCTCGTCCGACCAGATCTCCAGGTCGATGTCCGGCGCCACCACGAGCTCGAGCGCCACCGACCCCACCACCACGACCTCGCCGTACCGACTCCACCGCCGCAGCAGATCCAGCTCCCCCAAAACCTCCTGTGCCACCCGCAACCGCTCCCACGCCCGATCGGCACGTTCAGCCGACGTCATCCAGGACCCGCCTCCCCCGCTAATCCTTCGAGCTCCTCACGATGGGTACACATTCTGCGAGGGCCGTGGTTCAGCCGCCTGTGATCAGTAGGAGGAGGCCGGAGATGACGAGGCCGGCTTCGACCAGGATGACGAAGGCGGGGACGGGGAGGCGGTCGAGGACCTTCTTGCCCGTCCAGGCGCCGCCGGCTGCCGCTGGGGCCAGCGCGAGCCCGATGAGTCCGGTGCGCCACGTGAGCACAGCGGCGGCGCCGAACACGATCAGCTTGGTTAGGTGCATGACGACGGCGGAGGCCGCTTCGGTGCCGATATAGGCGCCGCGGAGCAATCCGCGGGCGAGGAAGAACGGTGCAACCATCGGCCCGACGCTGCCGACCAGTGCGGAGCCGAATCCTGATGCCGCGCCGATCGCGGCGAACCCGCGGTCGCCCACCCGCGCCGTCTTCGGATGAATGCGGCGCCAGACGACCATTGCCAGCAGAAAAACACCGATGACGCGGGTCAGCGCCGGGAGTGGTGCGCTGGTCAACAGCAACGCACCCGCCACCGCAGCCGGCACTGCGCCCACGGCAAAGATCGTGACGAGTCGCCGGTCGATCTCATGGCGGTTGAACCAGACCCGGCTGCCGTTGCTGGCCAACTGCGCAACGGTGAGCACGGCCACCGCGTCACGAGGACCGAACACCGCAACGAACACCGGCAACAGCAACACCCCGCCGCCGAATCCGGCGACGGCTGACAGCAACGCCGCGCCGAACGAAGCCGCGATCACGAGCGCGGCCAACCCCAGGTGATGCGTCACCACCCGAGCCTCGCAGACCCGCGGCGCAACCGTGAAGGACAAACAGTTTCCGTCAAACGGGCGGGGTCGGCCCGGTACGTGGCCGATGCTTGACTCCTTCTCGACGCGAGCTCATTGGGCACGATGCGGCCCACGGTGCGGCTGTCGGCCGGCAGCGCGTAGGCTGCAGGACACCCGGGACGACGACACCCACTGTCAGGTGCCAGCCACGCCGGCCACCCTTTGGATGTGTCATGGATGGTGTCCGTCCGGCTACGCGCGTCGGTACGCACTGGTCGATCAAACAGTGACTGGCCTTCCCGTCGAACCCGACTCCAGCCTGCCGGGGCATGCTCAAGCGCCCGACACCATGGTGGAGCTGACGATTCGGACCGCGGGCGCAGTACGTCACGCGCCGCGGCTCCTGCGAGCCTGGCTCACCGCGACCGAGACCTGCGTGCGCGACGAGACCGGGATGCTGCTGTGGTTGGCGACCCCTACCGAGGTCGCCTGGCTGTACGACGGTCAACTGGTCACATCGCCTGCGCTCAACGACCGGGACCCAGCTGAACTCGCACCGTGGGAACCAGCGACAGAGGTAGCGGCCCTCCGCACTGTGGAGTCGGCGACTTTGTGGCTCGGCACGGACGTGGAGCCCATCCCCAGGGCGGACGGAACTTCACTGAACGGCCGGGCCGTCACCTGGTTCGACCTTCCGCGCTCGCCGACCAGGAACCTCGAGATCGCCCAAGACAGCGAGACCGGTTTCGTCGTACACATCAGCGGGACCGACCCCACGTACGGCAACCTGCTCGTCGAGGCCACCGCAATCGCCGTTCTGCCCCGGGACGAGGCGCGATTCCAGGCTCGCCTGCAGCTCTGACCGGGGGTCCCCGTGCAAGCCCGCACGCACCGTTCCCCGAACCGAGCGGGTAGAGTGTAGGGACTCCGGAGCGACGACATTCCAAGTGGCGTGTCGGGAACCCCCGCAGCCTATGAGGCGATGCTCCATGTCCAGCCGGCCACACTCAATCTCCGGCGGCGCGTCTTCCCGCTCGGCCGCCGATCACGATCTGTCACATCTGTTCGACGAGGTCGTGGCCGCCCGCGCGGCCGACCGGCGGGCGCGCGGACCACGACGTCCGGACGACCCGTTCCGCAGCGACGCTCGTCGCCTCGCTGTGTCACTCGGTGCCTACGCCAACGCGCTGGAGCGGTACCGGCTGCCCGTGCCGCCCGCGATTCGCGACGAGTTGCGGCTCCGAAGTGGGTTGCCGTCATGAGCGGCGAACAGCACATCCGGACCCTGCACGCGCACGCGGAGTGGATGCTGCACAGCTTCCCGCTCCCAGGACACGTGATGGTGCTGACGGCAGCAGGCTGGCGCCGAGGCTGGCTGATCGCTCGCGAAAACGGCCCTGCCGGCTGGCGGGGGCTCGTGCAGTACGAGGCCGGCGACGTGGAGATCACCGAGTACCTGTCCTCCGACCACATCGCCTCCCCGGACATCTGGCTCTCAACCGAAGCCGGCTCAGAGCACCAGTACAGGTCGCACCGCTAGCGCGGCAGTCGTAGTACGGCGGTACCGCATCGCGAGCCGCCGCAGAACAATGGGTGGTGGCAGTCGCGAGCTCGATCTCGGTGGCGAGGGTCTCAGGTGTCGTTGTGAGCCAGAGACGAGGAGAGGTCGCGGTAGGCATCGGCCTGGGCGAGGAGGAGGGCGGCCTTGTTCTCGAGTGCTTCGACCGCGTCCGCGCCGGCAACGAAGCGCAGCGGCGGCTCGTCCTGGCTTGCAAGCTGGACGAGTGCATCCGCGAGCTTGGCGGGATCGCCGCCTTGCCGGCCGTTCATGCCGGTGAACGCCTCCACAGTCTGCTTGCTGCGCTCGGCGTACTCGTCGATCGTTGCTTCGGCGTACCTTGTCGACTCCGGAGTCAGCAGTTCGGTGCGGAAGAAGCCAGGTTCGACGAGCATGGTGCGGATCCCGAACGGCGCGATCTCCGGGGCCAATGACTCCGTCCATCCTTCGACCGCGAACTTCGAGGCTGCATAGGCGGTCATGAACTCCCCGCCCACGAGCCCCGCGGTCGACGAGATCGTCAGTACGAGTCCGGAGCGTTGCGCGCGCAGGACCGGCAGCGCAGCCCGTGTGAGGTTGATCGGGCCGAACAGATTGGTCTCGATCTGCGCCCGGAAGTCCCCAGGGTTGATGTCCTCGAAGAACCCGGCGTAGTAGTTGCCCGCATTGTTGACCAGTACGTCGATCCGCCCGAACCGCTCGACCGCCGCCCGGACGGCCGTCTCTGCGGCTGCAGCGTCGGTGACGTCGAGGCTGACGACCTGCAGATCGTCGTGGTCACCGAGCGCGGCTTTGACTCGCTCGGCCTTGCGCCCGGTGCCGACGACAGCGTGACCCGCGGCCAACGCAGCCTTGGCGATGTCGACGCCCAGGCCGCGGCCCGCGCCGGTGATGAACCAAACATTCTTGTCAGTCATGCGAGTGTGTTCCTCCGATTGGGTCTCGAACACCGCCTGCTCGCGGTGGCAATGTCCACCGAACCAGTCGCTGCGGCGCGGGAGGAGTCCCTGTGAGAGGGGTACTGAGAGGGACCCCCAAACCCGGGAACCCGCTCATACAGTGGAAGACATGGCAGCCCGGAACGACGATCGCGACACCAGTGGCGACGTGCGAGGCGACGTACGCACCGATATCCGGGAGTTCCTCAGCACCCGGCGGGCCCGGATCAGTCCCGAACAGGCTGGACTACCCATCTACGGCGGTGCCCGTCGTCGCGTCACGGGTCTGCGCCGCGAGGAGGTTGCCCTGCTGGCAGGCATCTCGACCGAGTACTACACCCGCCTGGAGCGCGGCAACGCCACGGGTATGTCCGAAAGCGTCATCGAGGGCATCGCGCACGCGCTGCAGCTCGACGAGGCTGAGCGGACCCACCTGCTTGACCTGATCCGCAGCGCCGGCAGGACCCGCCGCCCAGCGCGCCGTCGGCCAACCTCGGAGCGCGTCCGGCCAACGGTGCAGCGCGTCGTGGACTCGATGAGTGGTACGCCGGCGTTCGTACTCAACGGCCGACTCGACGTCCTGACCGCGAATGCACTCGGCTACGCGCTGTTCGCCCCGGTCTTCGCCGATCCAGTACGGCCGTCGAACACCGCCCGGTTCGTCTTCCTCGACCCGCACGCCACGAGCTTCTTCCGCGCCTGGGACTCAGTTGCCAACGACACCGTCGCAACGCTCCGCGCCGAGGTCGGCCGAGATCCGTACGACCGTCAGGTGTCCGACCTGATCGGCGAACTGTCCACCCGCAGCGAAGGGTTCCGGATCCGATGGGCCGCGCACAATGTACGGATCCATGCCACCGGCATCAAGCTGCTTCACCACCCGGTCGTAGGAGACCTCGACCTGCCGTTCGTATCCTTCCCGCTGGCATCCGACCCCAGTCAGAGCCTTCTGACCTACACTGCGGAACCCCGATCTCCATCGCAAGACGCGCTCGATCTGCTGGCCAGTTGGTCTGCAACCGCCGACAACCTTGAGGAACCAGCGTCAACACCTGACTGAACTATCCGACCTATTCGAGAAACAAGTTGCCCAGGGCCACAGTGTCGACGCGCTGCCGACGTTTGGTTTCTCTCACAGAGAGCGCCGGGCCTCAATACTTCACTCGGAAATTGCCGACCAGGTGGATCAGGTTGTTGTCAGGGTCGGTGATCGGGCACAGTCGTACACCTTTGTTGGCGTCGATGATCTCGCCTGTTTCTATACCCAGCTCGCGGACTTCACGAGCGCCTTCCTCGATGTCGGATACGGCCAGGTTGAGCATTCCGTTGCCGGCACGCCGGGGATCCTCGGTCACCTGAACCCAGCCGCCGCTGGTGACCTGCCATTCGACCAGGTTCGGCATCGGATTGTTGTCGGGTTCGCGGCCGAACAATTTTGTGTACCAGGACCTGCCTGCCTCGATGTCGCTCACTGCGACTACTGCGAGCACATAGTCCACGTGGGCCATGATCAGTTCTCCTTTGCCTTGCTGGTCGCGGCGAACTCCGCGGCCAGGGTGTCCAATTGCTGCGCCGTGCCCTCCTCACGCCAAGCTGGTTGCTCCTGGCCGGGCAGATACATGCCGTGCTCGGTCAGCACCAGCAGGGTGCCGTCGTCCTCCGCATGGAACTCGACACTGGTGACCGAGACGGTGGACAACCGCTCGCCGGTGCGGAGCGTGGACGTCGTGAGGATTCGCTCATTGGCGACGATTTCGGCGTACTGCGCCTCGTAGGTCAACGGGCGCCCCTGTCCATCGAACCCCTTGACCGTCTCGAGCCCGCCGACCACGAAGTTCTGCGAGTGCTCTGCTCCTTGGGCCATCCAACGCTTGCGCGCCTCCGGACTTGCCCATGCGTCGAACACCCGCTCGACCGAGGCCGGGTAGCGGCGTTCCAGCGTGAACGTCGAGTGCGTTACTTCCATGCTCACTTTCCCTTCAGGTAGTCGTCGAGGTGGTCAAGTCGCCGTTCCCATTCGGTGCGTTGACCGCCGAGCCAGCGTTCCGCGTCGCGCAGCGCCTGCGGTTCGATCCGGCAACTGCGCACCCGGCCGACTTTCTCGGTCACGATGACGCCGGCCTCTTCCAGCACCTTGAGGTGCTGCATCACCGCGGGCAGGGACATCGCGAGCGGCTCGGCCAACGCCTTGACCGGCGCCGGACCCCC
>Ga0136846_1240696_pt1 | contig 11698 bp, 9 predicted proteins | sample HopSoiMetagenom2_FD_96841 | JGI IMG/M metagenome (GOLD analysis project Ga0136846, IMG submission 96841) | Grasslands soil microbial communities from Hopland, California, USA - 2 Assembly 2016 (version 4) | ecosystem: Environmental > Terrestrial > Soil > Grasslands | place: USA: Hopland... | reverse complement strand
CGCTTCCGCGGGCGCCGCGGCCTCCTCTACCACCCGCGGCGCCGCGCCCGCAGCTGGCTCGTCGCTCGCCGCGGCGAGCCCCGGCGGCGAAGCCGCTTCGGCCGGTGTCCGCGCCTCTGGCGGCGCGGCGGCGGCCGCGCTGTCCTCGGGTGGCACAGGCGTCGAGGGTGTCTCGCCCTCTGCCGCCGCCTCCGCCGGCAGACCGGTCGAGGGCGCGCCGCCGTCGGCGGGAGCTGCCTCGGACGCCGGCGCCTGCGCCGGCGGGCCAGGAGCGGGCGCCGCCTCCGCGGCCTGCCCTCCGACCTCCTCGGGCGTCGCCGTCAACTCTTCCGTCTGCTCCGGGCGCGCGGCCTCCCCGGCGTCGGCGCCGGGCTCGGTGCCCGCGGCGGCGACTCCGGCGGACGGGTCCAGCGGCGGGAGGTCACCGCCCTCGACGAGGTCCCGGTAGCGCGGGAACAGGTCGCGGCTGAGGGGGACGAGGCGCAGGATCGCGGCGACCGGGCCGTGAGCCTTGATCTGCCCCCGGGCCAGCGCGACCGCGATGTTGACCTCGCCCTGCCAGTAGGCGTGCGCGGTGTCGCCATCCATCGCGAGCACGACGTCGGGGCGAAGCTCGGTGTCCCCCAGGTCGACGCGCAGGTCGCCGCCCTCGCGGAGGTTTGCCGTTATCCGCGCGTTGGGGCGGCGAACGTCGTATTGGACGACCGCGTCGGCGGCCCGCAGCCGCGCCCCGAGGGCCTCGTCGGCGGCGGCGGCCCGCAGCAGATAGCCGATGTGGCCATAGACGGCGCGTTCGTCCTGGAAGTACGGCATGCACGGGGAATCTACCGGCGAGTGGGCCGCGGGGGCCCGCGCGAGGTTGGTCACCATGGACGATGACGGCGGCGTTGATTGGACGGCCGGGAAAAGAGGCCGCTGCTACGTTCCGGCCAAGAGCCTGTCTGAAAAGGTCGACGGAAGGAGGCAACCGTCTCGCCCGCCAGACCGCCGCCCGGTGAGGGGCCGAGGCCACCGCCATCGGCCGCGTGATCGTGCTGCGGCTGGCACCACGATCCGCCCCTCCGACCCACCGCCCGGTTTGCGACAGGCTCCAAGTCCCGAGGAAGGAGACCACGCGATGGCCACCGCCACGCAGCAGCTGCAGAACCTGATCAATGGTGAGCTCGTCGACGCCGCCGAGGGCGCGACGGACCCCGTCCTGAACCCAGCGACCGGCGAGGAGATCGCCCACGCGCCGGCGTCCGGCGACCAGGACGTCCAGCGTGCCGTGGCGGCCGCCCGCACCGCCTTCGAGAGCTTCCAGAACACGACCCCCGCGCAGCGCCAGGACCTGCTCCTGAAGCTCGCCGACATCGTCGAGGAGAACGGCGAGGAGCTGGCCGCCATCGAGTCGGCCAACGCGGGCAAGCCGATCCACGCCGTCAAGGACGACGAGATCCCGGCCATGGTCGACCACTTCCGCTTCTTCGCGGGCGCGGCGCGCAACATGGAGGGCAAGCCCGCGGGCGAGTACCTGGAGGGCTACACGTCGTGGGTGCGGCGCGAGCCGGTCGGCGTGGTGGGGCAGGTGACGCCCTGGAACTACCCGCTCATGATGGCGGTCTGGAAGATCGGCCCGGCGCTGGCCACCGGCAACGCGATCGTGCTCAAGCCCGCGCCGACCACGCCGATGTCGACGCTGCGCTTCGCCGAGCTGGCCGCCGACGTGCTCCCCAAGGGCGTGCTGAACGTCATCGCGGGCGGCAACGAGGCGGGCGCCTCGCTGGTCACGCACGAGGACGTCGACATGGTGGCGTTGACCGGCTCGGTGGCGACCGGCAAGTGGATCGCCGAGCACGCCGCCAGGACGCTCAAGCGCGTCCACCTGGAACTGGGCGGCAAGGCGCCCGTCGTCGTGTTCGACGACGTCGAGCTCGAGACGGCGCTGGAGACGATCGCCGGGACCGGCTACTACAACGCCGGGCAGGACTGCACGGCCGCCACCCGCGTGCTGGCCGGGGCGCGCGTCTACGACGACGTCGTCTCCGGCCTGTCCGAGCAGGCCAAGAGCTACGTCATGGGCGACACGAGCTCGCCGGACACGACGCTCGGCCCGCTGAACTCCCGGCGCCAGCGCGAGCGCGTCGAGGGCTTCCTGGACCGCAAGCCGGGCCACGCCGAGATCGTCACCGGCGGCCGCGAGCCCGAGCTGCCGGGCTTCTTCCTCGAGCCGACCGTCGTCGCGAATCTCCAGCAGAACGACGAGATGATCCAGAGCGAGATCTTCGGCCCGGTCATCACCGTCCAGCGCTTCAGCGACGAGGAGGAGGCGATCCGCTGGGCCAACAGCACGCGCTACGGCCTGGCCTCGTCGGTCTGGACGCGCGACATCGCGCGCGCCCTGCGCGTCTCCAAGGCGCTGCGCTTCGGCGCCGTCTGGATCAACGACCACATCCCGCTGGCCAGCGAGATGCCGCACGGCGGGATGAAGGAGTCCGGCTACGGCAAGGACCTGTCGATGTACTCGCTCGAGGACTACACGGTCGTCAAGCACGTCATGGCGAGCCTCGCCTGACCCACCTCGCCTCCCTCGGTGGCGGGCGCCCGCCCGCCACCGAGCGCGGGGTGAGCGCGCTGCGCCGTTGCCCGACCTCTATCTGGTCCCTCTCGAGCACGAGGAGCTGCTGATCCGCCGCGGCCGGCGCTCGGGGCTGTACACGATCGCCGCCGTGCACTCGACCATGCGCGGGCCCGCGCTGGGCGGCTGTCGGATGTGGACCTACGACGACACGCGCGCCGCCGTCCGCGACGCGCTGCGCCTGTCGCGCGGCATGACCCACAAGTCCGCGGTGGCGGGCCTGCGCCTCGGTGGCGGGAAGGGCGTGATCGTCCTGCCGCCGGGCGCGCCGCCCACGGGCCGGCGCCGCCGCGACGTCCTCCTGGACTTCGGCGAGACGGTCGACGCTCTGCAGGGCCGCTACGTCACGGCCGAGGACGTGGGCACCGCGACGCGGGACATGGTCACCATCGCCGAGGCGACCCGCCACGTCACGGGCCTGCCCCGCCGGCGCGGCGGCTCGGGCGATCCCAGTCCGTTCACGGCGCTCGGGCTCGAGGCGGCGATCGTGGCCACGTGCGAGCACGTGCTGGGCTCGACCTCGCTGCGCGGTCGCAGCGTGGCCGTCGTCGGGCTCGGCCACGTCGGGCTGCGGCTCGCCCGCCGGCTGGCCCGCGGCGGGGCGAGGCTGGTCGTCGCCGACATCGACGAGGCCAAGAAGGCGCACGCCGCGCAGCTGGGCGCGCGCTGGACGACGCCCGACAATGCGCTGCTCGCGGCGGTCGACGTGCTGGCCCCGTGCGCGCTGGGCGGCGTGCTGGATCACGAGACCGTTCCGCACCTGCAGGCACCCGCGATCGCCGGGGCGGCCAACAACCAGCTCGCCGATGACGCGATCGCCGACCAGCTGCAGGCGCGCGGGATCGTGTGGGCGCCCGACTTCGTGGTCAACGCGGGCGGCATCATCAACATCAGCGTCGAGCTCGAGCCGGGCGGCTACGACCCGGCGCGCGCCCGCCGGCGCGCGCGCGCGATCGGGGACACCCTGCGCGAGGTCTACGACCGCGCGACGGCCGGCGGCATGACCCCGCTGACCGCGGCGATGGAGCTGGCGCGCAGGAGGCTCGCCGACCCCTCGTCGCCCGCGTAGCGGGCGGCCAGCCAGAGCGCGTCGCTGCCGACCGGCACGCGGACGGCGTCGCCGTCGGCGGCCGCGTCGACGAGCTGCCGTTCGGCGGCCAGGAGGTCGGGCGCGTCGTTGCCGGACCGCAGGATCTCCGCGGCCTCGGCGGTGGTGAGCCCGAGCGGCTCCTCGGCCAGCGCCTCGCGGACGTCGTCGGGCGCCGGGCGCCGGTGCAGGGCCGGATCGAGGTTGGCCAGGACGAGGTCGTAGGCCTCCAAAGGCTGGAAGCCCCCGGCCTCCAGGCGCGCGTCCCCCCGTTCGAAGATCAGCGACGGCGCGGTGTAGCGCACCTGGCCGTCGGTAGACGCGGCCTTGCCCTGCGCGTCGGTCGGTCCGCCCTCGGCCCTCCGGGCCAGCGCGCGGTCGTGCTCGTACTCCTGCACGAGCTCCGGGTCGTCGATCGCCGCGACGGCCGCGTCGGCGTCCAGCGCCGGGATCGCGTCCAGGGCGCGCCGCAGCGCCTCGTCGTCGTCGAGCCGCATCGGCGACGTGAACTGGAGCAGCTGCAGGACGCGGAAGGCGGCCTCAGCGAGCCGCGGGTCCTGGCGGCGGGCGGCGATCACGGCGCGGCACGCGCGGGAGGTCGCCGCTACGCCCGCCTTGGGGGCGGTGGCGAAGGGCATCCCCCACCGCCGGCGGAACCGCAGCCAGCCCTCGGTCATCATGCGTGGCGTGTAGCCGCGGTCGATGTACTGCCGGGCGTCCTCGGTCAGCCCGATCATGACCAGGCGCCACTCGAGCTGGTCGCCGAAACGCCAGCGCAGGGCGGCGAGCGCCGGCGCCGCGGAGTAGGCCCACGGGCAGCCCGGGTCCGAGAAGTGCGTGACCCGGATCGCGTGGGCGGAGCTTCCGTTCGCGTTCGCTTGCACGCGCAACTTGTTCCCGCGGACGCGTTTCCGCGAACCGCGAGATGCGCCGCCGGTCCGCGCGCGGGCCGAGCCCCGCGCGCGTCAGGGCGCCGCGCCCGCGAGGAGGCCGGTGACGTCCGGACGCTCGACGCCCCCGGGCAGCCGGCCCTCCTCGTCGAGCTTGTCCAGGTGCGCGGCGAGGGTCAGCGTCGCCGCCCCGCGCAGCGCGGGCGGCGAGTCGGGCCAGGCCCCGGCCAGCAGCTCACCCACCGTCCTGGCCCCGTCCTGCAGCGCGGCGACCAGGCGCCGCTCGCGGACGAGCCGGTGGTCGCGGTACTCGCGCAGCTTGGCCGCCGGGGCGCGGACGAGCGGGCCATGGCCGGGGCAGATGACGTCGAGGTCCAGCGCCGACAGGCGCGCCAGCGCCGCGAGGTAGGCGCGCAGGGCCCCGGGCTGCGGTGAGACGAACACGCTGCCGCTGCCGAGGACGGCGTCGCCGCTGAAGAGGACGCGCCCGGCGAGGAACGCGAGATGGTCGGCCGCGTGGCCGGGCGTCGCCAGCGCCATGAGCGGCCCGAATCGCTCGCCGTCGCGCAGGCGCACGTCGGCCTGCTCGAGGCGCGCGGCGGCGACCGGCACCCGGCGGCCCGACGCGGCGACGAGCGCGGGCACCGCATCGCCGTGGTCGTGGTGGTCGTGGGTCACCGCGATGCCCCCCAGGCCGCCGCGCCGGCGGGCGGCCTGCTCCACCCGCTCGACATGCGCGGGCAGCGCGGGACCCGGATCGACGACGTAGCAGGGGTCGCGACCGACGAGCCAGGTGTTCGTGCCTTCCAGCGTGAACGGCGACGGGTTGTCGGCGCGGACGAGCTCGACGTCCACGCGCGCACGCTACCGCGCGACGAGCCGGTAGACGGGGCCGTCCAGCGAGGTCAGGTACACTCGGCCGTGGTTGTCCTGGCCGAACGAGGACAGGCTCGAGACGTGGATGCCCGGCAGCGCGCGACCGCGCGTCCGGCGTCCCGGACGAAGGCGCGCGCTCCAAATCTCCGACTTGCAGAAGTCGCCGTAGAGGTAGCGCCCGGACAGCGAGCGCAGCGCGGGATCGCGCACGACGTAGCCGCCCGTGATCGAGCAGAAGCCGTCGGAGTGCCGCTCGGTGATGGCCGGGAAGATCGCGCCCGGCGCGGGCTCGCCGAAGTTGCGGCGTCGTCCCTCCCACGGCCGCCAGCCGAAGTTCGCGCCCGCGCCCCGTCCGCGGGCGACGATGTCGACCTCCTCGACCTGGTCCTGCCCGACGTCGGCGATCGCCAGCGCGCCGGTGCGGCGGTCGAAGGAGAACCGCCACGGGTTGCGCAGCCCGTAGCTGTAGACCTCGGGGCGGGCGCCGGCGCGACGGACGAACGGGTTGCCGGCCGGGACGCTGTAAGGCCGCCCGCCCGAGCGACGCGGGTCGATGCGCAGGATCTTCCCGAGCAGCGAGCCGAGGTCCTGGGCGTTGCCGCGCGCGCCGTGCAGGTCGTCGCCACCCCCGCCGTCGCCCGTGCCGATGTACAGGTGGCGGTCCGCCGCGAAGAGCAGCAGCCCGCCGTTGTGGTTGGGCTCGGGGTCGTCCATCGCCAGGACGACGCGAGCGCTGGCGGGCCGCACGCGCTCGGCGGAGGCCGCGCGGTACTCGACCACGTACTCGCGCGCGTCGCGGCCCGTGAAGTAGACGTAGAGCAGCCGCGACCTTCGGAAGTCGGGCGCGAAGGCGACCGAGAGCAGGCCCTGCTCGCCGCCCGAGAGCACCTGGGAGCGGATGTCCAGGAACGGTCGCGCCTGCTGCCGGCGGCCGCGGAGCACCATGATCCGGCCGCCCTGCTCCACGACGTACAGATGGCGGTCGTCACCGGGCGCGGACGCGACGTAGAGCGGCGCCTGGAAGCGCCCGATCTGCTCCAGGCGCGCACCTCGGGCCTGCGCCGCGTCGGCCCGATCGGCGCCCCCGTGCTCCTGGCCGCCCGCGCCACACGCGACGAGGGCGGCGGCGGTCACCAGGATCGCGACAGCACAGCGCATTTTTGCAGGATGACGTCTTGCGCCGCGATCAGCGGCAGCGCCGTGCGGGTAGGTGAGAGGCATGGCGCTTCGCGGTGGCATCGACCTCGGGGGAACGAAGATCCAGGCCGTCGTGATAGACGAGCACCACGACGTGCTCGGCCAGTCGCGCGGCAACACACCACAGCGAGGCGGTCCGGCGGACGTCGCGCACGCTATGGCCGACGTGCTGGGTGAGGCGGCGACCGCGGCGCAGGCCCAGTCGGGCGACCTGATCGGAGTCGGCGTCGGCTCGCCGGGCCAGGTCGACGCGGAGGCGGGCACCGTCACGAGCGCCAAGAACCTGCCCGGCTGGGACGGCAGCTTCCCGCTCGCGGATGTCCTCGGAGACGCTGTCGGCGCGCCGGTGCGCGTCACCAACGACGTCGGCGCGGCGACCGACGCGGAGGCCCTCCTGGGCGCTGGGCGCGACCTGGAGTCGTTCATCGCCGTGTTCTGGGGCACGGGCGTCGGGGGCGCGTTCGTCCAGGGCGGCCGGCGCTGGCGCGGGCGCGGCTTCGCCGGCGAGATCGGGCACATGGTGGTGAAGGTCGACGGCGCCGTCTGCGGGTGCGGCCGGCGCGGCTGCATGGAGGCCTACGCCGGCCGGCGCAACATGGAGCTGCGCGCCCGGCGCATGGTCGAGCACGGACGCGAGACGGTGCTCTTCAAGCTCATGGAGCACAAGAGCCGTGACAGGTTGACGTCGGGCATCTGGCAGAAGGCGCTCCGGCAAGGCGACGAGGTGGCGCAGGAGGTCTTCGACCGGGCGATGCACGCCATGGGCGCGGCGGTGGCCAGCGCCGTGAACTTCCTGGATCCCGAGGGCGTCGTGCTGGGCGGCGGGCTCGGCGTGCGGTTCGGCGAGCCCGCCGCGCGTCAGCTTGCGCGCGCGATGCAGCCGCATCTGTTCGTCGACCAGCGCCCGCCGAGCGTCCGGGTGGCCATGCTCGGCGACCTTGGCGGCGCGATCGGCGCATCGTTGCTCGTCGCTCAGGACGTGCCGGCGGGCATGACGGCGTAGTCGGCCCGTACCCGGCGCGCGGCATTTGCCGGCGACCGGTCCGCGACATTGCTCGAGCGCCGTAGCCGCTCGGCGTTGTTCCTGCACCGGTCGCGTCCAGAAGCGGTGCGGCGCGATGACGCACTACTACGACAAGGCGGGCCGTGCGGGTTTGCGCGCTCCCCGGCCAGGCAGCGGTTGCCTTCCTCACGATCCCACTTCGGAGCGGATTTTGCGATCCCGCCGCTCGAGCTCCAGATCGCGACGTAGCGGGAGCCTCAGCCAGGGCGGACGCCGCGTGCATGGATACGCACCGCGGCCGCCGGAGTGCTCCTATCAGGCGAGGCCAAAGCAGAAGGCCCGCCCGAGTTAGGGTCAGCGCCATGATGGATGAGGAGGTCGTACCGGTTCTCCGGGTCGAGGACGCGACACGGGCGGTCGCGTGGTACGGACGCCTCGGGTTCGTGAAGGAGTGGGAGCATCAGTTCGAGCCCGGCTTCCCATGGTTCGTCTCGGTGGCTCGGGGCAATGTCCGGGTTTACCTGTCCGAGCACGAGGGCGACGCTCGGCCGGACACGTTGCTCCACCTCTACGTCGCGGACATCGACGCAGTCGCCGAGGAGTTCGGCGTTCCGGTCGATGAGGAAGGGCTTGCCGGGCGAGAGTGCGCTCTCGTGGATCCGGACGGCAACCGCCTCCGCGTCGCCACGCGGCGCTCCTGACCGCAAACGGCCACGCCGACGGCGACTCTCGCAATCAGGCGAGGCTGTCGGGTAATTCGTCCGATCCGGCCGGGAGCCTTCGGGGCATGGGCGCGCGGTTCATCGGTTGTGATCGAGACCAGGTGTTCTTGATGCCGCCGTCGCTGCGTGACTGGGTGCCGGAGGGGCATCTGGTGTGGACGGTGCTCGAAGCGGTCGGCGAGTTGGATCTGTCGGCGATCTACGCGGATTACCGCGATGACGGGCGCGGTCGGCCGGCCTATGAGCCGTCGATGATGGTCGCGCTGCTGCTCTATGCCTACGCGCGCGGCAACCGGTCGTCGCGTGGGATCGAGCGCGCCTGCGTCGAGGACGTCGCCTTCCGCGTCGTGACGGGCAACCTTGCTCCGGATCACTCGACGATCGCCGAGTTCCGCTGCCGGCACGAGCAGCCACTGGGCGAGGTGTTCTGCGGCGTGCTGGGGCTGTGCGCCGGAGCGGGGCTGGTGTCGGTCGGGGTGGTGGCGATCGATGGGACGAAGATGGCGGCCAACGCGTCCAGCGACGCCAATCGCGACTTCGGTCAGATCGCGCGCGAGATCCTTGCCGAGGCCGCGGAGATCGACGCGCGTGAGGACGAGCTCTACGGCGACCAGCGCGGCGATGAGCTGCCCGAGCAGCTGCGCACTCGTGAGGGGCGACGCCAAGCGCTGCGCGAGGCCAAGGAGCGCCTGGGCCGCGAACGCGAGCAGATGTCCGAGTCGCAGACTGACGGCGAGCCGCCGACGCTGGAGCTCGATCCTGGCCAGTTCGTCACCCGACCGCAGGGCCGTCGAGCGTGGGTGCGCGAGGGGCGCCGCGCGCTGGACGCCGCGCGCGAGCGCGAGGGCCGTCCGATCGCCAAGGACAGGACCGACCGACTGTTTGAGGCGTGCCGGCGCCTGGAGGAGGAACTCGATACCGACAGCGCCTCGCATGCGGCCTATGACGCGTGGCGCGCGCGAGGGGTCGCCGCGGATGGGTCGCGGCGGATGGCGCCGGGGATGGTCAAGCGGCATGAGCCGGTGCTCGCGCCGACCGGCTTGATGAACACGACCGACCATGACTCGCGGCCGATGCGCACGCACGGCTTCAAGCCGCTGCAGGGCTACAACGCCCAGCTGGCGGTCAACGAGCAGCAGGTCGTCATCGCCGCCGAACTCACCACCGACTCGCCGGACTTCGGCCATCTCGAGCCGATGGTCCGCGCCGCACAAGGCGAGTTGCGCGGCGTCGGGGTTGGCGATCCCGATGTTGTCCTCGCTGACGCCGGCTACTGGCATCAGCGCCAGATCGAGGCGGTCGTTAGCGGCGGCATGCAGGTCCTTGTCTCACCGGACTCCAGCCTGCGTCGCGGCCCGCGGCCGGGGTGGACGGGCGGGCTTTACGACTTCATGCGACGCGTGCTCGCGACCCCGGACGGCAGCGCGCTCTACCGACGGCGCCAGGCCACGGTCGAGCCCGTCTTCGGGCAGCTGAAGTTCAACCGCCAGATGGGCCGCTTCCAACGCCGGGGCCGAGCGGCCTGCCGCTCGGAATGGCGGTTTATCGCCGCCACCCACAACCTCCTCAAGCTCCACCGCCACCAGATCGCCGCCGCCCAAGCCTAGGAAGGCGTCGGCCGCGCCGTCGCGGCCGCCTCGCCGCGTTTCCGCCGCGCCGGCATCAAGGCGTCGTCGCGGAGTTTCCCGACAGCCTCAGGCGAAGGCAGCAGCGCCGGCGCGGCGCTCGGCACTGCCGCCTTGGGACGAGGACGAGCGCCTGGGGCTCGCTCACTATCGCTTCGCGCGAGTACCGACACTCCGCCCGCGCTCGCCTGGCATGCGAAGCAGCACTCTCGCGGCGCACCGCTCGCTGCTCAGGCTAGGCGAAAGGACTAGTCGCGCTCTGGCGCAACGGGTTGTCCCGGGGATCGCATGGAGGCCGGGGCACGCCGCGGACGTTCGGGGCTGGCCTAATGGCGGCGTCTGGCTGCGGGCGCGAGCGCGGGGTTGTCGAAGGAGCTGTCGGCGGGGTTAACCGTGATGCCGGGCGGGACGATCTCGTCGATGCGGTCAAGCACGTCATCGGCCAGGACGACGTCGGCCGCGGCGAGCTGCGTCTCAAGCTGTTCCATCGTGCGCGGGCCGATCAGTGGGGACGTGATCGCTGGGTGTGACTTGGCGAATCCGATCGCGAGCTGAATCAGCGTTAGCCCAGCCTGCTCGGCGAGCTGCGCGAGCTCCTCCACGGCGTCGAGCTTGCGCTGGTTGTACGGGTTGGCCAGGTCAAAGCGCTCGGGCAATCGGCTGGCGCGGGAGGACGACTGCTGGCCGGTGCCCTTGCGCCAGCGGCCGGATAGCCAGCCGCCGGCCAGCGGGCTGTAGGACATCACGGCCATGCCGTGCCGTGCGCAGGTGGGCAGGACGTCGACCTCGACGCCGCGCACGAGGATCGAGTAGGGCGGCTGCTCGGTGACGAACCGCTGCAGGCGCCGGTTCCGCGCTGTGCATTGGGCCTCGACGATCTGGCTCGCCGGGAACGTCGAGGAACCGATGTAGCGGACCTTGCCCTGGTGGACGAGGTCGCTGAGCGCCGACAGCGTCTCGGCGATGTCAGTGCCCTGGTCGGGGCGGTGAACCTGGTAGAGGTCGATCCAGTCGGTGTTGAGGCGGCGCAGCGAGTCCTCGGCGGCGCGCATGATCCAGCGGCGGGAGTTGCCGCGCCGGTTGGGGTCCTCGCCCATCGGGTTGTGGAACTTCGTCGCCAGCACGACGTCGTCACGCCGGCCGCGGGCGAGCGCCTTGCCGACGATCTCCTCCGACTCGCCCGCGCCATAGACGTCGGCGGTGTCGATGAAGTTGACGCCCGCGTCCAGCGCCGCGTGGATGATCTTGATCGACTCGTCGTGATCGGGGTTGCCCCATCCGCCGAACATCATTGCCCCGAGGCAGAAGCCGCTGACCTGAACGCCGGTGCGCCCGAGTGGCTGAAGTTCCATCGTGGTGCTCCCTCGTCTGGGGGTTGAGCGTCGGTACGCCCGCTGCCGACCGCGTGAGGACGTTGCCAGAATCCCCCGCCCTTCACGGCGCGAATCTCGCGCCTAACTCCCGAGCGAGAGCCCGGGTCCGCGCCGCAGCGAGTCGCCAACGCCTTCAGGCCGCACAGAGCGGCGGCGCCGAAACCGTGGGTCGTAGCGCTATCGCTTTGAGGCTTGCTGTTTTGATTCGGGGGGTCGGTGACGTCCGACGCCGAGGAGAAGGTCTCGACCGGGCGGCGAGCTGACTCTCTTTGAGGCTGTCGGCCGGTTTGGCCTGACTTCCTTTGTTG
>Ga0136846_1241448_pt1 | contig 11702 bp, 4 predicted proteins | sample HopSoiMetagenom2_FD_96841 | JGI IMG/M metagenome (GOLD analysis project Ga0136846, IMG submission 96841) | Grasslands soil microbial communities from Hopland, California, USA - 2 Assembly 2016 (version 4) | ecosystem: Environmental > Terrestrial > Soil > Grasslands | place: USA: Hopland... | reverse complement strand
TTGCGGGCAACGCGACGGCTGGGTCGCCGTTGGCGTTCACGAACGACTCGACTGCGCCGACGACTCCGTCGGTCGCGCTGACCTCTCCGCCCCCGGTGTACACGACTGCGTCCGTCGCGCTGACCCCGACCGACGGCACCGATTCTGGCTCGGGCGTCGACGTGACGACGCGCGTCTACCAGCGGGACGAGGCGACGATGACGAACGGCGTCTGCGGGACGTTCGCGAACACGTGGGCGGCGACGGTGTCGAACCCGGACACGACGGTACTGACAGGCAAGTGCTACCGCTACCGCCTGCTCGAGAAGGACCGCGTCGGGAACACGTCGGCCGCGTCCGCGGCGACCGCGAGCGCCCGGATCATCTTGGACGACGCCGCGGCGCCGGTGAACGCGTTCGCGATCACGAGCGCGACGGGCGGGGTCTACTTCACAAGCCCGGGCGGGACGGCCGGCACGGTGTACTACCTCGGCTCCGCGGCCGGGAGCTTCCGCGTGACCGACACGGCGACCGATGCAGGCTCCGGCGTCGCCGGCGTCACGTATCCACTCGTCTCGACACCTGCGTGGACGCACGCCGTGGAGACGGTTTCGACCGGGCCTGCGTACACGTCGTCCACGTACTCCTGGACGGCGGGTGCGACGACCTCTCCGGGCGCGCAGGCGATCGTCGCGCAGGATCTTGCGGGCATCGCGACGGCTGGGTCGCCGTTGACGTTCACGAACGACTCGACTGCGCCGACGACTCCGTCGGTCGCGCTGACCTCTCCGCCCTCGGTGTACACGACTGCGTCCGTCGCGCTGACCCCGACCGACGGCACCGATGCCGGGTCAGGCGTCGACGTGACGACGCGCGTCTACCAGCGGGACGAGACCGCGGTGACGAACGAGGTGTGCGGCACCTTCCCGGACACGTGGGCCGCGACGGTGTCGAACCCCGACACGACGGTGCAGAGCGGGAAGTGCTACCGCTATCGCCTGCTCGAGAAGGACCGCGTCGGCAACCAGTCGGCGCCCTCCGCGGCCACCGCGGTGGCGAGGGTCGACCTGGGCGGGCCGCCGCCCGACACGACCATCACCTCGCAGCCGGCGAACCCCTCCAACGACCCGTATCCGAGCTTCGCGTTCACGTCGACCGCGCAGGGCTCCTTCCAGTGCGCGATCGACGGCGCAACCCCGGCCCCGTGCAGCGCCCCATACGGCGTCGACGCGCTGGGAGACGGCGGTCACACCTTCTCCGTCGCAGCCGTGAACGCCTCGGGCGTCGCCGACCCGACACCGGCGACGTACACGTGGTCGATCGACACGACCGGTGACCAGCTCACGGTCGACGAGGCCCACTACACGTACACGAGCGGTACCTCGGTCGCATTCGACTGGCGCGGCAAGCCTGCCGACCTTCGCTACGGGTTGACGCCGTCGTACGGATCGACGGTCACGGGCCACATGCCGATCCCGCTTCCCTTCTCCTCGACCGGGCCGTTCCGGCAGGTCGAGCTCACGGGCCTGCAGGCCGGGACGACGTACCATTACTCGATCGGCGGCGGAGCCGACCACACGTTCTCGACGGCGCCGACCGGGACGTTCCGTTTCGACGTCATGTCCGACGTCGGCAGCTCGCTCAACTCGTCGGCACTCGCGCCCGAGATGAGCCGGATGGCCGGGGATGCGCCGGCATTCGTCCTGGCACCGGGCGATCTCACCTACGCGAACGTGGACACTCAGCCTGCTGCAGACCAGCACTTCAACGACGTCATGGCCTGGAGCCTGTCGGCCGCGTACATGCCCGCATGGGGAAACCACGAGTGGGACAGGGCGCAGGACGATCTACGGAACTACAAGGGACGCTTCAAGCTTCCGAACGGGCAGGCCGCAGTCGACGCGCCCGCACTCGGCTGCTGCGGTGACGACTGGGGCTGGTTCGATGTCGCCGACGTCAGGTTCATCTCGTATCCCGAGGCGTACACGACCGCGACAATGACGGCCTGGCAGCAGGCGGTCGACCCGATCTTCGCCGCCGCACAGGCCGACCCGAGCATCCACTACATCATCACGTTCGGTCACCGGCCGGCCTACTCCGACGGCCTTCACGCAGGGGAACAGCCCCTCGCGTCGATTCTCGACGGCTTCGGCGACAGGTACAACAAGTACGTCCTCAACCTGAACGGCCACTCGCACGACTACGAGCGCTTCCAGCCGATCCACGGCGTGACGCACATCACTGTCGGGAACACCGGCTCACTCGAACCGCCATGGCTCACGACAGATCCGCGCACCGCGTTCCGAGCGATGCACCGCGGCCACCTCCGCGTCGACGTCGGGCCGGACGGTATGCGGATCGAGGAGGTGTGTGGGGCAGCAACGTCGACGGGCGACGACATGACCTGCACGGCGGGCACGGTCTTCGACTCGCTGACGATCGGAACGCCTCCTCCGCCGCCGAACTACGGGCCGACTCTCTACGTCGACAACGGCAACCCGTTCTGCACCGACAACGGCAGCGGTACGCAGCTTCAGCCCTTCTGCACCATCAGCGCTGCCGCGTCGCACGCGGGCGCCGGCCAGACGGTGCAGGTCGCCTCCGGGACGTATCACGAAACCGTCAGCGTGTCGGCATCCGGAACAGCACAGTCGCCGGTGGTGATCACGTCGGCGCCCGGCGCAAACGTCGTCGTGACCGGCGGGAGCAGCGGCTTCCTCGTCTCCGGCGCGAACTGGGTGACGATCAACGGCTTCACCGTGACGGCGACGACCGGTCAGGGGATCCTCGTCCAGAACTCGACGGCCGTCACGATCTCCAACAACCACGTGAGCTATGCCGGCCAGCCGGTCAGCGGTCAGAGCAGGTCGGGGATCTATTGCAGTGCGAGCAGCAGCTCGATCATCTCCGGCAACGACGTCGAGCACAACACGAGCTACGGCATCTACCTGACCGGCTGCAGCAACGTGCTCGTCAAGGGAAACACGAGCGCCTATAACGCCTTCGGCTGGCAGCGTGCCGCGTCGGGCATCCGGCTCTATCGATCGGTGGCGAACACCGTCACGCAGAACTTCGCGCACGACAACGAGGACAGTGGGATCGAGTTCGACGGTGGCGCCAACAACAACCTGACCCTCGAGAACGTCACGTGGAACAACGGCGACCACGGCATCGACGACCTGGCGTCGCCCGGTCAACGCATCATCGGCAACTCCGTCTACAAGAACGTCGCGGCCGGGATCAACGTCGAGGGGAACTCGACCGACGCGACGATCAGGAACAACGTCAGCGTCGACAACGGGATCGGCAGCCCGCGCACCCGGTCGGACATCCGAATCGAGAACGGGTCGACGACGGGGACGACGATGGACTACGACCTCACGTACCTGACGACGCCGGACACGCTCGTGATCTGGGCATCGGTCAGCTATACGTCCCTCGCGGCCTTCCAGACGGCGACGGGCCAGGAGCAACACGGTCTCGCAGCCGATCCGAAATGGGTGAACGCCGCCGGCGGCGACTTCCGCCTCACGCCCGGTTCGCCCGCCATCGACTCGGCCGACTCGGGCAACCCCGACGAGTCGGCGACCGACGTTCTCGGCAACCCGCGCGTCGACGATCCGGCAACGACGAACACCGGAGCCGGTCCGCGCGGATTCGACGACCGCGGAGCCTACGAGTATCAGGCGCTTTCGATCGACCATCTCACGCTCGCTCCTGCGACCGCGACGATCGTCTCCGGAGATAGCCGCTCGTACACCGTGCAGGCGACGGACACGGGCGGGACGTCGTTCGACGTCACCGCGTCGAGCACGCTCACGATCGCGCCCGACGGATCGTGCGCCGGTGCCACCTGCACCGCGACGCTGATCGGGCCGCACACCGTGACGGCGAGCTTCGGCGGCAAGAGCGCGACCGCGTCGCTGGACGTCACCACCTCGACCGTCGACCACATCACGATCAGCCCGACGAGCTCGACCATCCCGGCGGGCGGCGCACAGCCGTACACCGTGCAGGCATTCGACGCCGGAGGCGACGCCGTCGACGCCACCAGCGCCGCGACTTTCTCGATCACCCCTGACGGCTCGTGCACCGCGAACAGCTGCACAGCCTCGACGGGACGCGTCCACACGGTGACGGCGAGCTACAGCGGCAAGACGGTTCAGGCAGCTCTGCAGATCGACCTGGTCAGGAACGGCGGCTTCGAGACCGATTTGACGGGCTGGAACGTCTCCGGATCGGACGCAACGATCGTGCTCGACCGTGTCGCCGGCGGGCACAGCGGCGGCTTTGCCGCCCGCGTGTCGAACACCGGCGCGACGACGGGCGCGTTCGGAGTGCTGCAGGACGCGCCCAACTGGGCCGCGACCACGGTCGCCGATACGTACACCGCGAGCATCTGGGTTCGCGCCGACGCGGCCGGCAGTATCTTCAGGCTCAAGCTTCAGGAGTTCAGCGGCGTGACGTTCGTCGGCAGCACCGTGACCCAGACGACGTTGTCGACCGGCTGGCAGAAGGTGACGGTCACATACATGGTCGCCAGCCCCGGGACGACGCTCGATTTCCAGGCGTACGTGGTCAACCCCGCTCCCGGTGTCGACTACTACGCAGACGACGCGTCGCTGCTGGTGGGCGTCGGCGGCTCGGCGTTCGTCCCGACCATCGTCGTCTCGCCGAAGAGCACCTCCATCACCGCCGGGGGCACCGCGACCTTCACGACCGAGGGGTTCGATTCCGGCGGCGGCTCGGTCGGAGACGTGACCGGTGCGACGACATTCACCATCACCCCCGACGGCACGTGCACCTCCAACGTGTGCACGGCGACGACCGGCGGCACGCACACCGTCCACGCCGCCTACGGCGGCGCGACCGACTCGGCGACTCTCACCGTCGGCGCGGCTGCGCTCGATCATCTCACGCTCTCGCCGGCGACCGCAGCCGTCGCCACAGGTCAGGGGCAGACGTACACCGCCACCGGCCGGGACCAGTACGGGAACTCGACGGGCGACCTGACCGCCTCCACGACGTTCTCGATCGCCCCTGACGGCTCGTGTGCGTCGAATGTGTGCTCGGCGACGGTCGCCGGTCAGCACACGGTGACGGGCACATCCGGCACGGCGACAGGAACGGCGAGCCTCGACGTCAGCCAGCCAACCGGCCCCCTCGACCACATGGTCGTCTCGCCGGGGACCGCAGCGATCGCCGCGGGCGCGGCACAGCCGTACACCGTCGAAGGCTTCGACGCATCCAACACATCACTCGGCGATGTGACCTCGTCGACGACCTTCTCGATCGCCCCCGACGGCTCGTGCACCGGTGCGAGTTGCACCGCTACGACCGCCGGTCCGCACACCGTGACTGCAAGCGACGGCGCGGTCTCGGCGACGGCGACGCTCACCGTCACCGCCGCTGCGCTCGACCACCTCGTGCTCGCTCCCGCTTCGGCGTCGATCGCGCCGGGCGGCAGCCAGGCCTATACGGCGGCCGGGAGCGACCAGTACGGGAACTCCATCGGGGACGTGACGTCGTCGACGACATTCTCGATCTCGCCGAACGGGTCTTGCACGGGCGCCTCGTGCACGGCGACGCAGAGCGGAGCCCACACCGTCACCGCCACGAGCAGCGGGAAGACCGGCTCCGCCACGCTCCAGGTCAGCGCCGGCCCGCTCTCATCCATCGTCGTCAGCCCCGCCGCCAGCACGATCGTCGCAGGCGCCTCGCAGTCGTACACCGTGAGCGGCTACGACTCCGACGGCAACCCGATCGGTGACGTGACGGCGCAGACAACTTTCTCGATCGCCCCCGACGGCTCGTGCACCGGAGCGGCCTGCACCGCGACCGCCGCAGGCCCGCACACCGTGACCGCGAACGACGGTGGGAAGACGACCACGGCGACACTGACGGTCACCGCGGGGTCCCTCGACCACCTCGTGCTGGCACCCGCGTCGGCGTCGATTCCGAGCGGCGGCGCGCAGGCGTTCACCGCCGCCGGCTCCGACCAGTACGGGAACTCGCTGGGGGACGTCACCCCGACCTCCGCCTTCTCCATCTCGCCCGACGGCTCCTGCACCGGCAGCACGTGCACCGCCACGGCCTCCGGTGCGCACACGGTGACGGCGACGAAGTCAGGCGCCACCGGTACCGCGACGCTCCAGGTGACGAGCGCCGCGCTCGACCACATCACGATCAGCCCGACGAGTGCGACCATCACGGCAGGCGGTTCTCAGGTGTACACGGTGCAGGCGGTCGACGGCGGCGGCACGTCGCTCGGTGACGTCACCTCCGGATCGTCGTTCTCGATCGCGCCGGACGGCTCGTGCACCGCGAACAGCTGCACCGCGTCGACGGGTGGCGTCCACACGGTGACGGCGACCTATAGCGGCAAGACAGCCCAGGCGTCGCTTCAGATCAACCTGATCGGGAACGACGGCTTCGAGACCGACCTGACAGGCTGGAACACGTCGGGCTCCGGCGCCAACATCGTCCTCGAGCGCGTCGCGGGCGGGCACAGCGGCGGTTTCGCCGCGCGCGTCTCGAACACGGGAGCGACGGCGAGCACGTACGGAGTGCTGCAGGACTCGCCGAACTGGCTCGGCACGACGCTGGCGGGCACGTACACGGCGAGCATCTGGGTCCGGGCCGACACGGCCGGCGGTGTCTTCAAGCTGAAGATCCAGGAGTACAGCGGGTCGACCCTGCGCGGCAGCAACGTCGCGCAGGTGACGCTCACGACCGCCTGGCAGCAGGTCACCGTGACCTACACGGTCATTGCGCCCGGGTCGACGCTCGACTTCCAGTCGTACCTCACGAGCCCGCCCCCGGGTGTCGACTTCTATGCCGACGACGCGTCCCTGACGCTCGGGTAGGCCGGGGGGTCGGTCGATTGGTCGGTTTCGCCTCACCCGCCGGCGTCCTGACCGCATCGCGCCGGACCGGCGCGATGACGGTGAGCGCAGACCGCCTCGCCCTGGTCGCGACGGCAGTCGCGGTCGTGTTCATCCCGTTCGTCCATCCCGCCGGGCCCGCCAACACTGCAGCCGCAGACGTCTTCGTGCTGCTCGCGGTCGGAATCGTAGGCCTCTGGTCGGCGTCCCGGAACCGCACCTGGCGGTTCCCGCTCGGCGTCCCGGTCGCCCTGTTCATGGCGGCCGGCGCGATCGGCGCGCTGATCGGCCCGGTCCCCGTCGCCGGGCTCGAAGCGATCGCGCAGGACGCCTACCTGCTGATCTGGTTCTGGGTGATCGTGAACGTGGCAAGAACACCCGCAAACCTGCGCGTGCTCGTCGCGACGTGGGTCTACAGCTCGATCGCGTGGGTCCTCGTCCTGTACCTCGGCCTCGCCAGCGGGTCGCACGCGCTGTCGGGGCAGACGCCGAACCAGGGCGCCAGGGTGCAGCTGACGCTGGGCGACCCGAGCTACGCGGCGAACTACTTCTTCATCTCCCTCATGCTCATGTGGGCGACACGCCGGCCGCGTCGGACTCCGATCCGGGTTGCGGCCTACGTGGCGCTCCTGGTCGCCATCGTCCTCACGGGCTCGAACAGCGGCCTCATGGCGCTTGCCATCGGATTCGTCGTCGGCATCGTGCTCGGCATGCGCCGGAGGCACGGCGTCGTCGCCGCGCTCGCCACGCTGCTCGGGGTTGTCTTCGCTGTCGCCGTCGCGGCGTCCACGATCAGCCTCCAGCACATCGAGGACCGGGCGAGTACCAGCAAGTACGCATTCATCAGGGACGGAATGGGGCGGGGGACGAGCGTCGAGCAGCGAGGCATGCTGCTCCACGAGAGCATTGCTCTCTACCGGCGTGGCAACCCCCTCGGCGAAGGGCCGGTCTCGACGAAGCCACGGCTCGGTGCCGAGCTCGCGCCGTTCGAGAAAGAGGCACACGACGACTACGCGGCGGCGCTGCTCGAGCGCGGACCGGTCGGGTTCGTCTCGCTGCTGGCCGTCGTCGTGATTCTTCTGACGTCCGCGTTTCGGGTCGCGGCGGATCCCGTGCGACGCGGATTCGATGCTGCGATCGCCCACCCGAACGCGCTCGCGGGCGCCCTGACCGGCACGCTCGCCGCAGGCGGCGTGTACGAGCTCCTGCATGTCCGGCACGTGTGGACGCTCTTCGCATTCGTGGTCGCCCTGTATCTCTGGAGCCGTGAGTAGCAGGATCGCCAGGCTGCGGCGCAGCCGCTACGGGGTCGTCGGCGAGAACGTCGTGGCGCGCCTGGGCGCCCTCGGGTCGATCTTCGTCGCGACCCTCCTGCTCGCCCGGAACGACGGCGCGTCCGCGGTCGGCGTCTACGCGCTCCTGCACGTCCTGCCGGGGCTCGTCGGCACGGTGATGTCGTGCGGCCTGCCGGGAGCCGTCGCCTACTTCCACGCAGGGGCGAACCGGGACGATCGGCGGCTCCCGACGACGATCGTCGCGCTCTGCGCCGCGGGCGCCGTCGGCGGCGCCCTTCTCTGGCTGGCTGCGGCTCCGCTGATCAGAGAACCGCTGTTCCCCGAGCTCGGCCTGGGCCTCGTGCTCGTCGTGGCCGGGCTCGTCGTCACCCGCCTCGTCGTCACCACGGCCAAGTCCTGCTCGCAGGGCACGGAGGACCTGCGGGGCTCGAACCGCGTGATCTTCACGGAGGAGTTCATGTTCCTGCCCGCCTACGGCGTCGTCACCGCCGCAGGCGGCACGAGCTTCGCGGCCGTCGTGCTGGGCCTGCTGCTCGCGGACGTCGCGACCGCGACGCTCTCCTGGTCGCGCCTCGTGCGCCGGGGCTTCTTCGCCGGCGCGGCCCGTCCGTCGCGAGAGCTCGCCCGGGGGGTTGCCGCCTACGGGATCCGCGCCCAGCTCGGCACGGTGATCTCGCAGCTGAACCTCCGCCTCGATTTCATCCTCCTCACGGTGATCGCGGGGCCGGCCGTCGTCGGTGTGTACGCGGTCGCCTCCAAGTTCGCCGAACTCGTGAAGATCGTCGGGATGTCCCTGTCGTACGTCCTATACCCGCGGTTCGCGCGCGAAGCCGGCGCGCGGGCGCTCGCCACCGTCAAGAGGCTCCTGCCGCAGGCGGCCCTCGCGACCGCGGTGTGCGTCGTGCCGCTGTTCGCGCTCGCGCCGGTCGTCATCCCGGTGGTGTACGGCAGGAGCTTCCACGGCGCAATCGTCCCCGCCCAGATCATTCTCGTCGGACTCGTCTTCGAAGGGGTCGGCGGTGTGCTGACCGGCTACCTGTACGGGATCGGCCGGGCGGGGCGCAACTCGTGGGCGATGGCGGTCGGGCTCGCCGTAACACTCGTCCTCGACTTGAGCTTGATCCCGCCGTACGGGTCGACCGGAGCTGCGATCGCGTCCGCGCTGGCGTACTCGACGACGACGGCGGCCCTGGTCGCGCTCAGCTGGCGCGACCTGACAGGCCGCGACCGGCCCGTGCTCCCGGCGCAGAGCGCATCCGGCGCCAAGGCGTGACTTAGCAGGCCACGGCCGCGGCGAGCGTCGCGAGCCCGAAGCTGCGCAACACGTCGCTCAGCCGACCGAACGCGAGTGTCCCGAATAGACCGCGCATCCGCTCGACCGCGCGCCGTCGGCCGAGCCCCTGGTGGAGCCGGACACGGCGGGCGACCTCGGGGTAGCCCTTGAGCTCGTCGGGAGCGAACTCGTAGGGGTGGAAGTACGCGACTCCGGGCCGCCCCGCGGCGGTCGCCGCCCGGAAGCCGCGCTCCAGCACCGCACGCGGGAGGAGGCGGAAGTAGCCACCGCCGCCGGTCGGAAGACGCATCCCTCCGACCTCCCACACGGTCACCGGCACCTCGAGGATGCGACGCCCGTCCCCGAGGACGAGGTGGTGAGGGCCTACGCACCAGTCCGCGATTCCGTAGTGCGCAGTCCTCGCGGGGAAGATGGAGGAATCGACGGTGAAGCCGAGTTCTACGAGGAGCTCGATCGCCCAGAGGTTCGATGGCCCGATCGAGAAGTCGGGGGCGCGGAACATCGTCGTCTCGGCTCCGAGCGCAGCCTCGATCACTTCCTTGGCACGCACCAGATCCTCCCGCAACTCGTCCCGGCTCATCGCATGCAGCGGTCGGTGCGTGTGGCCGTGCACCTGCACCTCGTGCCCGGCGCCCGCGATCGCCCCGACGACGCCGGGGTACCGCTCGGCGACGAGGCCCTGCACGAAGAACGTGCCGAGGACGCCGCAGTCCGCGAAGACGGAAAGCATCCGGTCGACGTTCCGTACTACCCGCTCGGTGACCGGCGCGTCGTAGTCGACACATGACTGGTACCAATCCTCGACGTCGACCGTCAGCGCATGGCGCGGGCCGTCACCCGGTATCGACTGGAGGGGTTCGACGCGCACGGCCGACGATGACCGAGAGCTCAGTCGAGGCGCGTGCCGCACGCATCTGAGCCTTGCATCCCTCGGCCCTCTCCGCAAGGGGTCTCGAGGCCTTGCGCCCCGCGCGCGCGCTGCGATACTCAGTTCGTGGTCGCTGACGGGGGAGCAGCCTTCTGGCCAGGCCGACGCGTGCTCGTGACGGGCGCGGCCGGGTTCATCGGGAGCCACCTGTCCGAGGCCCTCGTCACGGCCGGCGCGAACGTCCGTGCGTTTGTCCGTTACAACTCGCGAAACGACTACGGGTGGCTCGAAGCGGCCGACCCGGCCGCCGTGGCGGAGATGGAGATCTTCCGCGGCGACCTCGCGAACCCGGAGGCGGCCCGGAACGCCGTCGCCGGCTGCGACGTCGTGCTTCACCTGGGTGCGCTCATCCCGATCCCGTACTCGTACAAGCACCCTCGCGAGTACGTGACGGCGAACGTCGAGGGCACGTTGAACATCCTCGAGGGATGTCGTGCCGCGGGAGTGGAGCGCCTCGTGCACACGTCGACGAGCGAGGTGTACGGGACTGCGCTCCGGGTCCCGATCGACGAGGGGCATCCACTACAGGCTCAGTCGCCGTACGCCGCTTCGAAGGTGGGGGCGGACAAGCTCGCTCTCAGCTACCAGCAGTCGTTCGACACGCCCGTCGTCGTGGCCCGGCCGTTCAACACCTTCGGGCCACGGCAGACGGCACGGGCCATCATCCCGACGATCATCTCCCAGGCGTTGAGCCGGGAAGAGATCCAACTGGGGTCGACAACACCGACGCGCGACTTCCTCTACGTCACCGATACCGCCCGCGGGATGATGCGCTGCGCCGAGGTGGCGGGCGTCGAAGGGGAGACGTTCAATCTCGGGACGGGGCTCGAGATCTCGGTCGGTGACACGGCGGCGCGCATCCTGGAAGCACTCGGGGTCGACGTGCCGATCACCGTCGCGGACGACCGCAAACGGCCTCCGAACAGCGAGGTGGAGCGACTGGTCGCGGATATCTCTCGAGCGCGGGATCGTCTCGGCTGGCATCCCGAGGTCGATTTCGACGAGGGCTTGCGGCGGACGATCGACTGGCTGCGCGGCTCGCTCGAGAGCTACAAGCCGGCCCTCTACAACGTCTGAGCTGCGACCCTCGGTCGAGGGATCGTTGCCTGCGTAGACGGCGACGATGCGTGTCGTGACCGGCCAGAACTCCCGCCTCCGGTCACGCCGCGATGCGCGCCTCGATCCCTTCAGCCGCCATGGTCGCCGTTTACGCCGCGCTTGCCCTCGCGGGCATCGCGGTGTCCCAGGTCGCCTTCGGCGCGAATGCGTGCCACAGCGGCCACAAGGGCTGCGGTGGCGGGACCCAGACGACCACCGCCCGC
>Ga0136846_1212698_pt1 | contig 11703 bp, 9 predicted proteins | sample HopSoiMetagenom2_FD_96841 | JGI IMG/M metagenome (GOLD analysis project Ga0136846, IMG submission 96841) | Grasslands soil microbial communities from Hopland, California, USA - 2 Assembly 2016 (version 4) | ecosystem: Environmental > Terrestrial > Soil > Grasslands | place: USA: Hopland... | reverse complement strand
GCAGCCGGTCCTCGCCACTCGGGGCGAGTAAGGCATGTCTCCCAATTCCTGGCGGCGCCGGACGCCGCCCAGATCACGCGCTGGGTGCGTTGCCGACCCGTTGAAGACGCCCAGTTTGCGCGCGGGCCGGCGCCTTCCCAGCGCGCGCCTGGACGACGCCGGCATCCACCCCGAATTGGGAGACACGCCCTAGCCGACTCTCTCGGTCACGCCGGCGGAGGGTCCTGGGCGGCAGCCACTGCGGGTGGCGGTGCGGCCAGGAACTCGGTGACGATCAGCACGACCACCACGCCGAGCACGAACCACAGCGCGGTGTCACCGGTGGGGTGGTCGAGGGACAGGTACCAGAGCGCTGCCACCGCGAGGGTGACCACGCGGACGGCGACGCGGTACTGCCGGAGGAAGACGCCGAGCCGACCGGTGTCCATCCCGGCCCGGGCCCCTCCGCGGCGTACGAAGGCGATGCCGTTCCCGATGCCGGTGCGGGCCGCGGCCCCGGTGCCTCGCGGCGCGCTCAGCCAGGCGCCCACGGCCACCGCGACGCCCAGGACCAGGACGCCCCGGAGCGCGAACCTGATGAACGAGACGATCTGGTCGTAGAGCGCCCCCGCGGCGGCCGCGGACGAGCTGGCCGGCAACGCATCGAGGTAGAACGGGCGGATCACGTTGAGAGCGAGGCCCAGGAGGAGCATCGATGCGGCCACCGCGATCCCGGCCGCCAACACCACCCGGCGCCGGTCCCGCGAGATCATCACTGCGATCGCCAGCAGGGCGAGCCCGATCACCGGCAGCCACGTGGACAGGTCGTCGAGCAGACCGAGCGCCGTCTGGACCTTGCCGAGGTCGGAGGACTGGAAGACCGTGAACGTCGCGTTGACCTCGGGGATGCGGTCGGCGATCGCGAAGCCGGCGTCGGTGAGCTGTGTCTTGACCGCGTCGATGATCGTCGCGAGGCCGATCGTCACCTCTCCGTTCTCGATCTTGACCGCGTCCCCCTTGCCGGTGAGGGCTGCGACCAGCTGAGAATGTGCCTCCCGGTTCGCCTGGATCCAGGCGTCCTCGAAGGCGTCGGACTGGACGAACTTGAGGATCTGGTCGGACACGAAGTTGCGGATCCCAGAGGCCAGCGGCCCGATCGCCGCTTGGAGCGTGGCCGCCGCGGCGGGGGGCAGCCCTTGCTGGTTGATGGCGTCCACCAGCGCTGCGGTCGCCGCGTCGATGTCGAGGTAGCTGAAGACGACCTGCTCGACCCGAGCAGCGACTGCCTTCTGGACGTCCGGGTCGTTCGCCAGTGGTCCCACCGTCGCGATGTAGCGATCGGTGTCGTCGATCTGCCCATTCGCCCAGGTGGCCAGGACGGAGAGCGGAGCCAACAGGGCGGCGACCAGCACGAGGATGCCGGCGACCACCGGTCGCCACCAGCCCGTGCGATCGCGCCGTTCGGCGGGCGCCTGCTCCTTCTCCTGCTCCTGCTTGAGCCGGGCGACCTCGGCGCGCAGGCGCTCCACCTCGTCCTCGGTCGGGTCCGTCGGTTGCCCAGGTGTTCCGGCGCTGGTCACCCTCCCACGATCCGACAGTCATAGGGCAGGCACGTCACCCGCTCCGGGTGACGCCCTGGGCCCTGGAGACCGATGAAGGTGGTGTCTCCCGGCAGGGCATCACCAGACGGGTGCCATGTCGGGAGCCGTCGGGGTGTCGGGCGGGGAGACCAACTGATCTAGACCAGTCACCCTCCGGCCGGCGAATCACCCGGGGTGAGTCGGCAGGTGGGTGGGGACACCTCACCCCGCGGGGTGCTCCGGTGCAGACGTGCGACTTCTCCGCCGAGCTTTGCGATGAGCCTGTCCGTCGCCGTCGCGGAGGCCGCCGAGAGGTCGCGTGACCGAGCCGGCGTACCGCTCGTCCCGGCGTGGATGTTCCCGCGGTCACGGCTGAACAAGCTCCTCGACGACGCCGACCGACTGGTCACCGTCGTGTGCGCGCCGACCGGGGCCGGCAAGACCTCGGGAGTGGCGGCCTGGGCGGCGGAGACCTCATCGGCTGCGGGGACGGTGTGGCTCAACGTGGGACACGCCGGGTCCGAGCCCGATCTGGTGTGGCGCCGCCTCAGGCGGGGGCTCCACGACGCCGGCGAGCGCCGGCTCCCGCCGGCACCGGTGGCTCCCGCTGGCAGCTCGGCCCGGGTCGACGCTCTGATCGAGCTCGGTGAGGCCCTGCACGGTGGCGGGCCGTGGACCGTCGTGCTCGACGGCTTCCCGACGGGTGCGTCGTCTCAGCTGGGCTCGGACCTCGAGATCCTGCTCGACCACGCCGGTCGCTCGCTCCGACTCGTGCTGCTCAGCCGAGCGGAGCCGGCGTTGCCGCTGCACCGGTACTCGGCCGCGGGGGAGCTGGCCCGGTTGACCGATCGGGACCTGGTGATGGACGACGTCGAGATCGCGGGCGTCCTCCGGCTGGCGAACGTCGCCACGGACCGTTCGGTGGTCGCCGCGGTCGCCGCGCACACGTCCGGGTGGGCGTGCGGGGTCCGGCGCGCAGCCGTGGACCTCGTCGACGCCGCTGACCTGACGTCGGCCATGCAGGAGACCGACGGCGCGATCGAGGACTTCTTGACCCGAGAGGTCCTGACGGCGATGACACCGTCGGTTCGGCGCCTGTTGCTGTGGACGAGCGTCGTCGAGCGCGTGCCGGCCGGCGTCGTCCGGGCGGTGCTGGGTGCCGACTCCCGCCGGGCGGTCGACGAGGCCCTGGCAGGGACGGGCCTCGTCCAGCAGTCACCGGACGGCCTCCTGTCGTGTCACCCGCTGCTGAGGTCGGCCGCCCGGGCCCAGCTCGAGCTGGAACAGCCGGACCGGGGGCGCGCGCGGCGCCGGCGCGCCGTCCGCTGGTTCGCCGACCACGGGGCGGCTGACGCGGCCGTCGAGCTCAGCGCGGCCACGCAGGACTGGGCGGGCGTCGCGTCGATCCTGGTGCAGGCCCAGGCCGTGCCGAGGGTGATGGCGGGCACGGCCGACCTGGCCCTGCGACGGGCTGCCGAGCGACACGAGGTGCAGGCCGAGGAGCCGCTGGTCCGGGCGGCCGTCGCGCTCTCGCGAGCCGACCCCCTGACGGCCGAAGCGGCCCTGGCGAACGCGTTGGCGAGCCCTCGACAGGAGTCGCCTGCCCAGCTCGTCGCGATGGCCTTCCTGCAGCTCGGGATCGCACGGCTGTCGGGCCGTCCCGTCCCGGACGCCGACCTGGTGCCGCGGACCCGAGGACTGCTGGCCCAGGCCGACCCGACCCCGTCGGACGGGATAGCTGACCTGTCGATCCTGCTCGACGCCTACGCCGGCGCGGCGCACCTGATGAGCGGTCAGGTCGAGCACGCAGCGGCCACCTTGACCCGCGGCGCCGGCCACCTGTCGGTCGCGTGTCATCCGTCGGCAGGTGACTGCTCCGGGCAGCTCGCCCTGCTCGATGCCTACCGCGGCAACCTGCGGGAGGCCGCGCGCCGGGCCTCGGTGCTCCTCGCCGGCGCGGCGGGCGAGCCGCGGGCATGGGTCGCGCACGCCCACGTGGCCCTCGCGTGGGTCCACGTCGAGCGGGGGGACTACTCGCAGGCGGCAGCGAGGCTGGGACGTCTGGAGAGCTCGGGCGCCGGATCACGGGAACCGTGGCTCTTCCTCGCCGGACAGGTGGTGGAGGCGCGGACGCTGATCGACTCGGGGCGTCCGGACGAGGCGCTGAGACTGGCCGGGTCGTGGCCGACGGCGCTGGAGGGCGGTGCGCCGTCCGAGTGGCTGGTCGGCCAGGCGACCTCCGTGTCCGCCGAGGCACTCCTGGCCCTGGGTGAGTCACAGCAGGCGTTGGCGCTGGTCACGTCGGGACTGGCCGCGGGGTCGCCGGATCGTGCCGTGCTCACCGCGGAGGCCCGTCGCCGGATCGGCGACCTCCGTGGGGCCGGGGCTGCGCTCGTCTCGGCGGCGGACGAGCTTCGGCGAGCCCCGAGAGGGACTCAGGTGCGGGCCTGGCTGCTGGAGGCCCGGCTGGTGCACGAGCGTGGCGAGCTCGACCGGTCGATCCTGCTCCTGGAGAGAGCGCTGCGCGTCGCAAGTGCAGAGGGGCTTCGCCGGCCGCTCGCGGGCGACGGGCCCTGGCTGCAGTGGCTCCTGCCCAGGGACGGGACTTGCTTGCGGCAGTACCTGCCGTTCGTCCAGTCACTTCGCGGCGTACCCGCCGCCGAGCCCAGCGGCAGCAGCCTGCTGACCGTCTCGACCGAGAGTCTGCTCGAGCCCCTCACGGAGCGCGAGACCCAGGTTCTGCGGCTGGTCGCCCAGATGTGCTCTACCGACGAGATCGCCGCCGAGCTCTACGTCTCGCCCAACACCGTGAAGACCCATGTCAAGGGCATCTTGCGCAAGTACGGAGTCAGCCGTCGAGTGGACGCCGTCCGTCGCGGCCGTGAGCTCGGCAGCTGCTGAGCCTCACACGGCGAGGCTCACAGGGAGGGTCGCCACCCAAGCGAGGGCCGCGGCCAGCACGACGTACGCCGCGACGACGACCCCGATGCGCAGGCGACGGCTGGTCATCTTGCCGGCCATCCCGGCGAAGAGCAGCACGATCGTGTAGAGGACCACGCTCAGGACGTAGTTGCTGGACCGCTGGATGTTGGTCGCCACCGTGGCGGCGGAGGCCTCGGCCTCCTCGTCCAGCCGGGCCGCGTCCTCGAGAGCCGCCACGTGGTACTCCGGCATGGCGAACGGCGTCTGCGGTGCCGAGCTGTCGACGAGGGGGTCGGTCGCCAGCCAGGCATCGAACGCCGACTTGAACTCCGGGCGGAACCGCTCGACGTAGAAGGCCTGCAGGTCGGTGTTGCCGGCACACTTCGCATCGGTCCAGGCGATGAAGGTGGCCACGTCGACCTCGGTGTGGGCCGAGGCCAGGGAGGCGGCGCGGGCGGCGTCGATCCGGATGGCACTGGTGCGGCCGGCCGCCTTGGCCTGCTCGCCGTTCCAGCGGGTCGCCTGGTAGCTGCTCCAGGAGGCCGCGGCCGCCCCCAGGATCAGGAGGACGGTGACGAGGACCTCGAAGACGCCGAGGCCCGGGCCGTCCTCCGTCTCAGTCGGGGTCTCAGGTGGGGTCTCAGGTGGGGTCTCAGTTGGGGACTCCGCGGCTGTCACACGGCACCTCCAGCTTCACGTCGGCCACCGCGAACTGGGCGTCCATGAGCCGCAGGGTCCGTTCCATGGCAGTCGGGTGCAGCCGCCCCACGCCGTGTCCGTGGGGATGGTCGAAGAAGACCAGCAGCTGCAGGAGCACGCAGATCACGATGGTCACGCTGCCCATCAGCAGCGCCTGGGTCCTGGGGCCTTCGCCGCTGTCGGCGAAGAACAGCAGGTAGACGAAGATGACCACCGAGATCAGGAACATCGCCAGCCACAGTGGCAGCGGGATGATCCCCTCGGCTCCGTGGATCCGGTCGACCCGCGCCTGCTGGCGATCGGCGTTCTGGTCCATCCACCGGTCGTACGCCGACTGCTCGGCCGTCGTCTGCGGATCGGCGGCCCTCATGGTGCGGAACATCTCCGCTCCCCATGGGTTGATCTCCGAGTCGAGCGATCCGGTCGCCATGGCATCCCACTCCGGCCCGACGACCGAGCGCGCATAGCACTGCAGCTCCCCCTCGAGCGCTGACGCGGTGTCGGGGGGCAGGAACTGAGCGGTCTCGACCTGTTGGGAGACGATCGTGGCCTCCGTCTCGGCACCCGAGCGCGACGAGTCGTAGGAGCTGAAGGCCAGGAAGATGATGAAGCCGAGGAGCACCGAGAACCCGGTGGCCAGCACCCCGAACACGCCCGAGGCCCGGTCCCCGTCGGTGAAGTAGCTGCCGACCGGAGCCCGCCGCCGGACCAGGAGCATGGCGGTGACCGTCACCGCGGTCGCCGCCACCACGACGAGGAGTGCCACGAACAGGTTCACACTGGTCTCCTGCTGATCGAGGGGCCACGGCCGCCCGGCTGGTCGTCGCATTCTGGGCACGACGCCGTGGCGCCGCCATCACCCGCAGAGGGCGAGTGCATCGATCGGCCGTGGACCATAGGGTCGACAGGTGAGCAACACGCCCGCGTACGCCCGAGAGCTGATCCCGGGCGTACGGCCGGCAGGTCCCGCGTAGTGGCCGGCCGCCTGGTCGCCCGCTGGCAACGACTGTCCACCCGGCGCAAGGTCAGTGCAGTCGTCACCGTCTCGGTGCTCGTGGTGCTGGCCGCGCTGAGCTACCTGGTGAACAGCGACGGCATCACGGTCGTCGACGACGACCGCAGCGACACGTTCACCTACGTCTCGATCTTCGTGCTGATCTTCCTCGACGCCGTCATCCCCATCTTCCCGGGCGAGACGACGCTGAACGCCGCCGCGACTCTCGCGGCCCACGGCAAGCTCGACCTCGGTCTGATCATCGTCATGGGTGCCCTGGGTGCGATCCTGGGTGACTCGGCGCTCTTCTGGCTGGCCCGGCTCTTCTCGGTCAAGCTCGAGGGCCAGGTCACCCGGGCCAAGGCCAACAAGCAGGTGCGAATGGCCTTCGACCTGATGGACAGCAGCACGGCCGTGCTCATCATCGGGGGCCGCTACGTGCCGGGCATGCGCTTCGTCGTGAACGCGACGATGGGGCTGTCGGACATCGCCTACCGGCGGTTCCTGGGGTGGTCGATCATCAGCGGCATCCTCTGGAGCGCCTACACCTCCATCCTGGCCTACGAGATCGGCCTGGCCCTGGGTGACTTCCCACTGGCGTCGTTCATCATCTCGGGGCTGGTGACCACGATCGCGATCACGGTCGTGTTCTTCACGGTTCGGCGCAACCGCCGAAGGCTGGCCGCGGCGGAGTCGCCGGAACCGACCGAGCCCTGAGGCCGGAGAGCTCGGGTGTCGGAGACCGCGTTCGCGGTCATCACGCTCCTGGTCCTGGCCTGGGCGGTGGTGTCGAGCCTCCTGGTCAGGGCCAACGTCACTGGTGCCCTGGGCCTCACGGTGGCGGGCTACGTGCTGGCGAACCCGGACTGGGGCGTCCTCACCGTCGACGTCGACGCGCCATCGGTGCACCTCCTGGCCGAGGCCACGCTCGCACTCCTGCTCTTCTCGGACGCCGCCAGGATCGACGTGGTGAGGCTGCGGAGGGACATCGGGATCCCCTTGCGTCTGCTCGGCGTGGGACTCCCCCTCACGCTGGTCCTGGGGGCGATCGTCGCGGCCTGGTGCTTTGACGACCTGTCCCTCGCCCTCGTCTGCTTCGTCGCCGCGACCCTGGCGCCCACCGATGCGGCTCTCAGCGCCCAGGTGGTCAACGACGAGCGGATTCCCATGCGCTTGCGCCGGGCGCTCAACGTCGAGAGCGGGCTCAACGACGGAATCGTGACCCCGATCGTGGCCTTCACACTGGCGGTCGCCGCCACCGAGCTGGACGTCCACGGTGCGAGCCATTCCCCCGAGGGTGCTGCGATACGGGAGCTGGCCGTGGGACTCGGCGTCGGGCTTGCGGTGGGGCTGGCCGGCGGGCTGCTCATCGCACTGGGGTCGAGGCGGCGCTGGATCGTCCACGGCGGCCGGCGACTCGCCTCACTCGCGGCGGCGCTCTGCAGCTTCACCCTCTCCGTGGCGCTGGACGGGAACGGGTTCATCGCGGCCTTCGTGGCCGGGATCGCCTTCGGGGCACAGCTGAAGAAGGACGCGCCCGACGTCGACGAGGCCGTGGAGCTCCCGGAGCTCACCGGGGAGTTCCTCGCGTTCTTCGTCTGGTTCCTGTTCGGCGCCGCACTGGTCCCGGTCGTGGTCCATCACCTCGACGTGGCGACAGTCCTCTATGCACTGCTGAGCCTCACCGTCCTGCGGATGGTGCCGGTCGCCCTGGCCCTGGTCGGCACCGGGCTGGACGGACCGACGGTCCTCTTCGTCGGCTGGTTCGGTCCGCGTGGCCTCGCGTCGGTCGTCTTCGCCCTCCTCGCGGTCGAAGAGCTCGGAGCCGGCCCGATGGTGGCCCAGCCGATTGCAGCCGTCTGCCTGACGGTCCTGCTCAGCGTCGTGCTGCACGGCGTCTCGGCCGGCCCGTTGGGGCGCCGGTACGTGCGCTTCGAGCCGACCCAGGACGACGCGGAGGCACCTCGGTCCAGGACCGCGCACACCAAGACACGTCATGGTGGCTGACCGGTGGCGGCACCCTGGCTCAGCCGGAGCCAGCCTCCCGGTCGTCGTCCGGCTCCCGGATCGGCCGGACCACCAGCTCGATGACCGTGGTCACGATCGAGATGACGAGTGACCCCAGGATCGCGCTGCCGAGTCCCGCGACGTCGAGCCGGGCGCTGAGCCCTGCGGTCAACAACAGCAGGACGCCGTTCACCACAAGAGCCGAGCCGCCCACCGTGAGCACCGACAGCGGCAGCGCCACCAGGTGGAGCAGGGGCCCGACCACCGCGTTCACCAGGCCGAAGAGGAGCGACAGCGCGAGGTAGGTGAAGAAGCCGCCGTGCACGTCGATGCCGGGGAGGAGCGCGGTGGCCACCCACACCGCGGCGGCCATCACCGACCAGTTCGCCAGCACCCGCACCAGCATCACGAGGTCGTCGCGGGTCAGCCCCGCGCCGACGGAGTCCTGGTCGTCGATCTGGAGCTCGCTCCCGGGTTCGTGCAGCCGCAGTCTCGTCTTGACCATGCGGAAGAACGGCCCCTGTGACGCGTCGAACTCGGCGCCGATCGCCGTGCACGACACCAGCACGACGGATGCTGCGAGCAGCCAGCCGATGATGGCGATCGTGATGCCGAAGAGGCCGAACTCCTGGGTGTACTTGGTCACCAGCGGCGCCATGTAGACCGTGGTGGCGAGCGCGAGGAGGGACGACCCCAACGCCGTGGCGCCGCCGGCCACGAGGAGCCGGCGCCAGTGCACCTCCCGGTTGAGGAGGAGGTACGGGATCGAGGTCCAGAGGATCAGCCCGGTCGCGAGCGACATCGGGAGAGCCCACAGCCAGAAGAGGGACAGCTCCCTGACGAGCGCCCGCACGCCGTAGAGGACGAGGATCTCGGCCAGCATGGCCAACAGCCCGAGCGCGGCGAACAGGCCACCACGGATGCCCGCCTTCTCCCTCTCCCAGGCGGCTCGATACATCGTCTGCATGCGCCGGGTGAACGAGACGCCGGAGAACAGCAGGAGCAGCGCGCTCGAGACGCTGACGCCACTGGTGGCGCCGGTCGGCGTCGCGAAGAGCTGGTTCACCGCGGCCGCGGAGTCGCCGCTCAGGTCGAACTTCCTGACGATCGTGCTGGCCGCGGTGTTCGACCCTTCGGCTGGCCCCAGCGTCGCCATCAGGATGAGCAGGGGGATGAGCGCGGTGAAGGCCTGGGACGCGAGCACGATGCACCGGTCGAGCCCGGCCATCCTCGCGAACCGGCGCAGGCTGCGACCCAGGAAGGACCCCTGTAGCCGTTCGACCAGCTCCGTGACCCCGCGGGTCGGCACGTCGGCCAGCTGTCCCAGCCGAGGTCGTCGTGTGGCTGACACCCGCGTCTCCGAGGACTCAGGCCGGACCGGTGACGGCTGGGGTCACGCCCAGCTGCTGGTCACTCGCCAGGCTTGATCTCTGACCCGTGCACCGTGAGCGCCATGATGATCACGATGTCCAGCGCGATCATGGTCAAGGACCAGAACGGGTACGCCGCCAGGAACGCCACGTTCGCGAGCAGGCTCACCGCCGCCACGATCACACCGACGATCCGCGCCCACATCTGACCGGCCATCACGCACAACCCGGCGACCAGGATGATCACTCCCACGATGAGGTGCACCCAGCCCCACGTCGTGAAGTCGAGCTTCAGCGCGAGACCCTTGGAGGACACCAGGAAGAAGTCGTCCTTGAAGATGCCGACCAGGCCCTGGAACGCGTGGAGGGCACCGAGGATGACCATGAGAACCCCGGCGAAGGCGATCCAGCCGACCCACGGCGACGCTTGCGGGTAGCGACGTGCGCCCGTGCCAGCGGGTGGCCTGTCATCCACGTACTCGGTCATCGCTACTCCTCATCCTGGTCGGTCGGGATGGTGCCGACTCTGCTCCGGTGCGGCTCGGGGGACCTCACCCGCCACGGATGAGTCGCCCGGCGGTGCCGGCGTGTCACGGTCCCGTGCTCAAGGACTTCGGGCCGGAGGTGAGACGCATGGTGGTTTCGCTCCTGGCCGTGCGTGGTCCGGAACGAGCAGCCACTGGGGAGCTGCGATGACCGGACCGTCGGCCCGGACCCCAGAACCGGTCGACGAGCTCGGCCTCGTCGACTGGATCGTGGTTGAGTTCCCAGGCAGTCGGTTCAGGGGTGAGATCCTTCCTGCCCTCCAGGAGCTGGTGGAGCGCGGCACCGTGCGAGTGCTCGACCTGTTGATCATGAAGAAGGACGAGGACGGCAACCTCGAGGCCTTCGAGCTCGCCGACCTCGACGACTCCGAGCTGGGCTGCCTCCGCTCGTCGGAGACCGAGCTCGCGATGCTGCTCAGCGAGGATGACGTGCAGGCGGTGGACGCGGCCGTAGTGGCGGGGAGCACCGCAGCCGTCCTCGTCTGGGAGAACAGGTGGGCCGCTCCCTTCGCGTCGGCCGTACGACGGGCCGGGGGACAGCTGGTGGCCGGCGGGCGGATCCCCGTCGGTGCGCTCCTCGCGGAGATCGACGAGGCGGAGCAGCTCGCCGAGGAAGGTGTGTGACCGGGCGCCGCCTGGCGACGCAGCGACCGGCCGCGGTCATCGGTCCCGCCTCGTGGCCCGGCGAGGTCATCCGCTTCGGGTGAGTCGGAGCGATTGCGACAACCCCTAGCGTCGACGCGTTCCGGGAGCCTCCTCAAACCCGCAGGCGGTCGGCTCGGACAGAAGGCCCGAAGGACACACCATGACCGCAGACCGACACCTCCGAGGCAGCCTGCCGATCCCCGATCGCCGGGCTCCGGGACTGACGACCTACGACGCCAAGGACCCGGACACCTCGTTCCCGCCGATCGAGCCGTTGCTCCCGCCGGCCGGGGCGCCGAACGTGCTGGTCGTGCTGCTCGACGACGTCGGGTTCGGGGCTTCCAGCGCCTTCGGCGGGCCGTGCCGGACACCCACGGCCGAGCGGCTGGCCGCGGGGGGACTCCGGTTCAACCGGTTCCACACGACGGCCCTCTGCGCACCGACGCGTCAGGCCTTGCTGACCGGGCGCAACCACCACTCGGTCGGGATGGGCAGCATCACCGAGACGGCGACGTCTGCTCCGGGTCAGAGCTCTGTGCGCCCGAACACCATGGCGCCGCTGGCGTTGACCCTGAAGCTGAACGGCTACGCCACGGCCCAGTTCGGCAAGTGCCACGAGGTGCCGGTCTGGCAGACCTCGCCGATGGGTCCCTTCGACGCCTGGCCGTCCGGCGGCGGTGGGTTCGAGACGTTCTACGGCTTCATCGGCGGTGAGAACAACCAGTACGAGCCGGCGCTGTACGACGGGACCACCCCAGTCGAGCCCCCGGCGACTGCCGAGGAGGGCTACCACCTGACCGAGGACCTGACCGACCACGCGGTGAGCTGGGTGCGGCAGCAGAAGGCGCTGATGCCGGACAAGCCGTTCTTCGTCTACTTCGCGCCGGGCGCGACGCACGCGCCGCACCATGTGCCCAAGGAGTGGGTCGACAAGTACGCCGGCGAGTTCGACGACGGCTGGG
>Ga0136846_1237789_pt1 | contig 11704 bp, 13 predicted proteins | sample HopSoiMetagenom2_FD_96841 | JGI IMG/M metagenome (GOLD analysis project Ga0136846, IMG submission 96841) | Grasslands soil microbial communities from Hopland, California, USA - 2 Assembly 2016 (version 4) | ecosystem: Environmental > Terrestrial > Soil > Grasslands | place: USA: Hopland... | reverse complement strand
TAAACGAGTACGAAATCAACCGGCTTGGCATCGGTCGAAAATTTCAGACGCCCAGCGTGTACTCCGAGCACAGCGTCTGGGACAACCTCGTCCTCTCACTTAAAGGCCCGCGCGGCGTCTTCGCCTCCCTGTTCAACCGTCTTTCCTCGACCGATCGCGACCGCATCGACGAACTCCTCAAGCTCATCCGCCTCGACGGCAAGCGCGGCTGGAAGGCCGGACAGCTCGCCCACGGCGAAAAACAGTGGCTGGAGATCGGGATGCTGCTCGCGCAAGATCCCAAGATCCTCCTCGTGGACGAACCCGCCGCCGGCATGACCGACGAGGAAACCCACCGCACCGGCGAGCTGCTCATCTCCCTCGCCGGCAAGCACAGCATCGTCGTGATCGAGCACGACATGACCTTCGTGAAACAAATCGCCCGCGATGGCCAGGTCACCGTTCTTCACCAAGGCCGCGTCCTCTGCGAAGGGAAGTTCGACGCCGTCCAAGCCAATCCCAAGGTCCGCGAGGTTTATCTCGGCCGGGGCAAAACCCACAAATGAGTCCCCTGCTGCAACTCGTCTCCGTCGAGGCCGACATCGGCGGCTCGCGCATCCTGCGCGGCGTGAATCTTGAGGTGCACTCCGGCGAACTCGTCGCGCTGATGGGGCGCAACGGCGTCGGCAAGACGACCACGCTGCGGGCCATCACCGGCCTGCGCTCGATCCGTGCCGGCAGCATCACGCTCGACGGCCAACGCATCGACCGTCTCGCTCCCGACGCCCGCGCCCGCGCCGGCATCGGCTACGTTCCCCAAGGTCGCGACATCTTCCCGCACCTGACCATCGAGGAGAATCTCAACGTCGGGCTGGTCGTTCACGGCCGCAAGGGCGCCGAGGCCCGCGAAGGGCTCGATCGTGTTTTCACGCTTTTCCCCGTTCTCAAGGAAATGCTTTCGCGCAAGGGCGGCGTGCTCTCCGGCGGCCAGCAGCAGCAGCTCGCCATCGGCCGCGCCCTCCTCACCAAGCCGAAGCTGCTCATCCTCGACGAACCCACCGAAGGCATCCAGCCGTCGATCATCGACCAGATCGGCGACGCGCTCAAAGCCCTCAAGTCCGACGGCTCGCTCGCGATTCTGCTCGTCGAGCAATACGTCGATTTTTGCCGTGAGATTTCCGACCGCTTCTACGCCATGGATCGTGGCGCCGTCACCATTTCGGGCCCCACCGCAGCCTTGACGGACGATGTGGTCAAAGCGCATTTGCAGGTCTGATTTTCTTACCACCGCATGCACCTGACCCCGCGCGAACGCGAAAAACTCCTCATCGTCACCGCCGCCGATCTCGCCCGCCGCCGGCAGGCCCGCGGCCTGAAGCTCAACTATCCCGAGGCCGTGGCGATCATCACCTATGAGATCATCGAGGGTGCGCGTGACGGCCGCACCGTCGCCGACCTCATGAGCCACGGCACCACCATCCTTAAAAAAGCCGACGTCATGGAGGGCGTTGCCGACATGATCCACGACGTGCAGGTCGAGGCCACCTTTCCCGACGGCACCAAGCTCGTCACGGTTCATCATCCCATCCGCTGAATCCCATGATCCCCGGTGAAATCATCGTGGCCGCCGACGCCGCGCCGCTCGCGGCCAATGCCGGTCTTGAAACCAAGAGCATTGAAGTCGCCAACACCGGCGACCGTCCCATTCAGGTCGGTTCGCATTATCATTTTTTCGAGGCTAATTCCGCCCTCCGTTTCGACCGCGCCGCTGCCCGCGGCTTTCGTCTCAACATTCCCGCCGGCACCGCCGTGCGCTTCGAGGCGGGCGATCTCAAATCGGTCGAACTCGTCGCGCTCGCCGGAACCCGCGAGGTCTGGGGACTCAACGCCCTCATCAACGGAAAGCTTTAACGGGAATCCGGAAAATCAGGAAAACCCACTCTTTCGATGTCGCTTAAACTCACCCGCCATCAATACGCCGAGATGTTCGGGCCCACCGTGGGCGACCAGGTGCGCCTCGCCGATACCGAGCTGTTCGTCCAGGTCGAGCGCGACCTCATCGCCGAGGGCGGCGGTTACGGAAACGAAATCAAGTTCGGCGGCGGCAAGGTCATTCGCGACGGTATGGGCCAGTCGTCCACCGCGCTCGACGCCGACGCCCTCGATCTTGTCATCACCAACGCCCTGATTCTCGATCCCATCATCGGCGTCATCAAAGCCGATGTCGGCATCAAGCACGGCCTCATTGTCGGCGTCGGCCACGCCGGCAATCCCGGCATCCAGAGCGGGCTCGGCTCGGTTTATCCTGATCCGCGCACCGGCAAAAAGAATCCCATGATCGTGGGCGCCGCCACCGAGGTGCTCGCGGGCGAGGGCTGTATCATCACCGCCGGCGGCATCGATTCGCACATCCACTTTATTTGTCCGCAGCAGGTGGACGAGGCCATCTCCAGCGGCGTGACCACGTTGCTCGGCGGCGGCACCGGGCCGGCCACCGGCACATTTGCCACCACCTGCACGCCCGGAATCTGGAACATGCACCGCATGTTGCAGGCCGCCGAATCCATCCCGGTGAACCTCGGCTTTCTCGGCAAGGGCAACTGCAGCACGCCCGAACCGTTGCGCGAACAGGTGCTCGCCGGCGCCATCGGCCTGAAGCTGCACGAGGATTGGGGCACCACGCCCGCCGCCATCGACACCTGCCTTGGCGTGGCGGACGAACTCGATGTCCAGGTCGCCATCCATACCGACACGCTCAACGAAGCCGGTTTCGTCGAGGACACCCTGAAGGCGTTCAAAGGTCGCGCCATTCACACCTACCACTCCGAAGGCGCCGGCGGCGGCCACGCTCCCGACATCATCCGCGTGTGCGGCGAAGCCAACGTCCTGCCTTCCTCAACCAATCCCACGCGTCCTTTCACGGTCAATACCATCGATGAGCATCTCGACATGCTCATGGTGTGCCATCACCTCGATTCGAAGATCCCCGAGGACGTCGCCTTCGCCGAGTCGCGCATCCGTCCCGAGACCATCGCCGCCGAGGACCGCCTGCATGATCTCGGCGCGATCTCCATGATGTCGTCCGACTCGCAGGCGATGGGTCGCATCGGGGAGGTCATCATCCGCACCTGGCAGACCGCGCATAAAATGAAGCTCCAGTTCGGCCGGCTTTCGGGTCCATCGCACCCGGCCGCCGACAACTTCCGCGCGCTCCGCTATCTGGCCAAATACACGATCAACCCGGCGCGCACCCACGGGATGGGTCACATCATCGGCTCGCTCGAAGTCGGAAAACTGGCCGACATCGTCGTCTTCAAGCCCGCGCTCTTCGGGGTGAAACCCGAGCTGATTCTCAAGGGCGGTTTCATTTCGTGGGCCAACATGGGCGATCCCAACGCCTCCATCCCCACGCCGCAGCCCACGTTCTACCGCCCGCAATTCGGTGCCTTCGGAGCCGCGCTCGGGTCGACACACATCACCTTCGTCAGCCAGGCCTCCCTGGATCAGGGCGCGATCACGCAGCTCGGGCTGCGCCGTCGCCTCGAGCCGGTGAAATCCACCCGCACCGTCACCAAACGCGACATGGTGCTCAACGACGCCCTGCCGAAAATCGAGGTCGATCCCGAGACCTACACGGTCAAGGCCGATGGCGAGGTCCTGACCTGCGAGCCCGCGAAGGTGCTGCCGATGGCGCAGCGCTATTTCCTGTTTTGAGGTTTTAGTCGCACAACGGCGGAAACACGGAGAGGTTTGGCTCCGTTTTTCGCGTCCGCATTTCACCCATGCTTCTGATCCAATCTCCCGTCGTCGAACCCGACTCCACCTTGCCCGAAGTCGGCTTGCGCGTGGAGCGACGCACGCTGGCGAAACGGCTTTGGCGCGGCGTGGCCGAGGACGGCACGGAGTTTGGTTTCGAACTGGCGGCGCCGCTCATTCACGAGGTGGCTTTTTTTCAAAACACGGCTGCGCGTTACGTCATCCGGCAGGAGCCCGAGCCGGTGCTGGAAATCGCCCTCGATCTGCCGCCGAGCGCGGCCGCCGGCGTGGGCTGGGCGGTCGGCAACCTGCACTTGGAATTTTCCTCGGAGCCCGCCCGCCTGCTCACGCCGGACGAGCCGGCCGCGCGCCAGCTTTTCGACCGTATTCGGATCGCCTACCGTCCGACCACCGCGATTTTTCGCGCCGGTCGTTTCGCCCGGGGAGCATCCGCCGCCCAACCGCATGAACTCGGCTCCAGTCACAAGCACTGACACCGCCTGGCTCACGGGCCTGCTGCAGGCGGGGGATTCGTTTTACCCCACAGGCGCCTATGCGCACTCCTTCGGGCTGGAGGGCTTGGTGCAAATCGGGGCCGTTCACGACCGGGCGACGTTGCGCGAGTTCGTGTTCCTTTCGGCGCTGCCCGCCTTGCAACACGGCGAACTGCCGCTGGCGGCGCATGCGTATCAGGCGCTGGGCGCGCCGGACTGGCCGCGGGTGGGGGAACTTTGTGTGCTGTCCTCCGCGCTGAAGACCGCCCGCGAAGCCCGCCAGGCCTCGCACAACATCGGACGGCAGCGTGCCGAGCTGGCGGCGGCCTTGCACGCGCATCCGCTGGCGGCCGGTTTTCTTGCGCGGGCGGCGGAGGCGGATTGGCCGTTTTCGGCGGCGATCTCGGCTGCGCTGGAAGGCCGCGTGCTCGGCGCGCCGCTTCCGGCGGTGATGGCGGGGATTTATTATGCGAACATCGCCGGGCTGCTGGCCGCCGCTATGAAAATTCTCCGGCTCGGCCAAAACGGCTGCCAGACGCTTCTCACCGAGGCGCTCGGCCGCGCGCCGGCTGTCATCGCCGCCGCCGGGGAGGTCGCCTTCGACGACATCGGCTGGTTCAACCCCTGGCTCGACATCGCCGCCGCCCGTCACGAAACCGCCGATGGCCGGCTCTTCATCTCATAATTTTTTGGTAGCCGAATTTTTCCCCATGTCCCTCTCACGTCCTCCTCGCATTGGCATCGGCGGGCCGGTTGGTTCCGGCAAGACCATGCTTTGTCTGAAGCTTTGTCAGCGGTTGCGCGAACGCACCTCGATGGCGGTCGTTACGAACGACATCTACTGTTCCGAGGACGCGCAGTTTCTCATCCAGCACAGCGCGCTGCCCGCCGAACGCATCAGCGGCGTGGAAACGGGTGGCTGTCCGCACACCGCGATCCGCGACGACACCACCATGAACGAGCAGGCCTGCCGCGCGCTCGAGGCGAAATTTCCGGATCTGCAAGTTGTGTTGGTCGAGAGCGGCGGCGACAACCTCACCGCCACGTTTTCGCCCGAGCTGGTGGACGCGTTCATCTACGTGATCGACGTCGCCGAGGGGGACAAAATCCCCCGCAAGGGCGGCCCGGCCATTCGTCACAGCGATCTGCTCATCATCAATAAAATCGACCTCGCGCCGCTCGTCGGCGCCGATCTCGGCGTGATGGAGCGCGACGCCAAAATGCAGCGCGGTGCCAAGCCGTTTCTGTTTTGCGATCTCAAGCGCGAGCACAACCTCGACGCGGTCATCGCCTGGATCGAGCACGAGGTGTTGTTCAACCGTCGGCCGAGGACCTGAGGTCTTTCGACCGCACGCGCCATGGCCGAATTTCACGGACAGCTTGCTTTGAGCGCCGAGGCGCGCGATGGCCGCACCGTGCTGGCGGCGCAGTCGTTTCGCGCGCCGTTTAATCTGAGCAAGCCGTATTGGGATGTCGAATCGTCCACGTTGTTGGTGCAGGTGGTCAATCCGACGGCCGGCATTCTGGCCGGCGACCGCTTGGAATCTGAAATCACGGTCGGGGCGGGCGCGTGTCTATTGGTGACAACGCCGGCCGCGAGCCGCGTGTTTAAAATGCGCGAGGGCGCGGCCGAATGTCGTCAGCGTTTCACGGTTGCACGCGGCGGCTGGCTGGAGGTGATGCCGGAGCCGTTGGTTCCGCACCGGGGTTGCCGCTACCGGCAGATCATGAGCATCGAGGTTGAACCGGGCGGGGAACTTTTTTTCGCCGATCTGCTCATGCCCGGCCGCGTGGCTCATGCGGAGGCGTGGGTGTGGGATGCGCTTTGCCTCGAAGTGGACGTGCGCCTGGGCGGCGAGCGCGTGCTGCGGGAACGCCTGCATCACTCCGGCGAGGAGTTGCGCGCGCTCGCGGCGTTCATGGGCTCCGGGGCGGGCGCCTGTTTTGGCAACGCGGTGCTGATCGCGGAAACGTCGAACGATGACCCGGACTGGCGCGAGGCGATCCACGCCTTGCACGGTGATGGCCTGTGGGTCGGCGTGAGCCGCCTGCGCAAGGGCGGATGGAGTCTTAAATTTGTCGCGATGGACGGCGTGCGGCTGCGTCGGGCCTTGCAGGAGACGCGGCGGGTGCTGGCGGCGTGCTTTCCGCGGCTGGCCTGCGATCCGCGGAAACTCTGAGTTTTTAGCCGCCGATGGCCAGCATGGCCGCGCCGGCGACGGCGATGGCGGCGCCGGCGGTCTGCGCGACGAGATTCGATTTGCGCGCTGAAAAAAGCCCGAGGCCGACGCCGGCCAGATGCAGCGCCAGCGTCGCGAGCACGAAGCCAACGCCGTAGTCGAGGCCGGCGGCTCCGGCGGGCAGCTCCGCCCCGTGCGCCAGCCCATGGAAGAAAGCGAAAACCCCGGCGATGGTCATGCTGGCCGCGAGCGGCAGGCGCGCGGCGGCGGCCACGAGCAATCCGAGCGCCAGCACCGAGGCTGCGATGGCCTGTTCCGCTCCGGAAAAGCCCCAGCCATGATGACCGAGGCCGGCGCCGAGCACCATCACGCCGACAAAGGCGGCCGGCACGAGCCAGCGGGCGCGTCCGCCGAGCTGGGCGGCCCAGAGGCCGACCGCGATCATGGCGAGCAGGTGATCCCAGCCGCTGAAAGGATGGGTGAAGCCGGCATTGAAATCCCAGGTGAGATCATGGCCGTCGTGACCCGGGTGGGCGTGCGCGATCACCGGAAAAATCGCGAGCAGGGCGACGGCGCGCAGGACGAGGCGGAGGGTGGGCCGGGTTTGCATGATAAATGGGATGAGCAATTGGTGGGCCAATTTTCGCGGGTGGCAATGGCTTCAGGGCGCGGACACCCGCCAGATTTCGAAGGCCTCGTCGCCGAAGCCCTTGAGCGAAGTGGTTTCGGTGCAAACGTGCGCGGTTTCGGGCAGGCCGGCGAGGTGGGCGGCGACCTCGGGATCGGCTTGGAGCGCGGAGGACAGGATCAAATCGGTCCCCGTGCACAGGCCGCAAAGGCGGGCGGTGAAATTCACCGTGGTGCCGAAATAATCGAGGCGGTCGTTCTGGTTGATGACGAGGCAGGGGCCGCAATGCAGGCCGGCTTTCAGCGCGAGCGGCTTCGGCGTGGAGGTTTGCGGGGAAACTTCCGGCGGGAGTTCGAAATCCTGCGGTCGCGCCAGGTGTTGCTGCGCGCGCAGCATCGCGCGCAGCGCGGGGAGCGGACGCGGGAAAACCGCCATGATGGCGTCCCCCATGGTTTTCACGAGCGCGCCGCCCTCGGCGGCGACGGCCGCCTTGAGGATTTCAAAATGCGTCAGCACCCGGCCGAAGGCGGGCGCGTCGCCGATGTCTTTGTACAGCCGGGTCGAGTTTTTGAGATCGGTGAACACCACGGTGAGCGAACCCACCGATATCGATTCGCCGCGGCGCAACACTTCGCGCGAAAACAAATCGCGGAACGTCTGCAGCGAGGTGACCTCGGCGGCGGTCGTGGACTGGTCGCTCCAGGCGACGTGTTCGAGAATGACAGTTTGTTGCGCACCGGTGGTGTTCGCAACGGTGAGCCGGCCGGCGGGCGCGACTGAAGGCTCGCCGAGCGGGGAGGCGCCGAGGGCGATGTTCAATTCGGCCGGGGCGGACGGCTCGACGCGAAACGCCTGTTGTGCCGGTTCGCGCACCGCACGCACGCGGTAACGGCCGGGGTTGAGGGACAACGAGAGTGTGCGCGATTCGGCCGGGGCTAAAATTTGCTGCGCGACGATGTGCGGCGTCACCTGCGGTCCGCCGACGCAATACGCCACGGTCGGAACCGTCCGGATGGCGGGATTGGGTGTGAAGGTGACCTCGACCGACTGGTCGAAATTGGCGGTGAAATCGACCTGGCACGAATCGCAGTGTCCGGCGCCGGACAGGGTGGTGAGGGTGGATTGGCTGGCCTGCGCGCCGCGGCAATGCGGGCAGATCAGGGTCCAGCCGAAGTCGAGCAGTCCGGCGCGCGTGGCATGCAGGCAGAGTTGCAGAGTCTCGCGCCGGCTTGCACCCCACTGGTCGGCGAGGGCGTAGGGCCGCATGCGCATGACGGCGAGATCGTCGGCCGCGGCCACGAACGTCGTGAGTTTTTGGACGAGCGGTTCCGATTGGCTCGCTTGCGCAACGAGGACGCGTCCGGCGGCCTCAAGCCGTCCGCTGCCGCCGTCTGCGAGCCGGGGCGCTTGGGCGAGCTGGGACGCGCGCAGGCCTCGGGCGGCGAAGGCGTCGTAACGCCGGAGGACGCGTTCGATGATCGTGCGCGAGCGTCGTCCGATGGCGTAGGGAATCGCGAGCCGGCCCAGCAAGCCCGCGGGTTTTATCCAAAGCTGGTAGCAAAGCGCGGTGCCACCGCCGGGCGCGGGTGCGAGATCACATTGGGTTCGCAGCCGGGCAAACGGGCCGTTGCGATAAACGCGATCGACGGAAAACCGCACCGGCTCCAGCCATTCGAAGGCAAGCTCCTCCCATTCGAGAGCGACGCCGGCCACGATTGTTTGAAGCCGGCGGGCGTTGGTGAGCGGCGCCTGGCTGCCGGTGACGGGCGGGAGGACCGTGACGGACGGAAATCCGCAGTCGCGATTGAAACGATCGGTGTTGGAGACCAGCGGCCAGAGCGCCTCCGGCGGCGACGTGAATTTCCAATCCCAGCGGTAATGAAAATCGGTGCCGGCCATGCCGCGTCGGTTAAAATTTCAGCAGGTGTTTCGTGAGAAACGCGGTTTGCAGCGCGCTGATTTCCTTGAGCCCTTTTTGGGCGAGGGCGATCAGGCTTTGCAATTGATCATAGGAAAACGTCGCCTCTTCGCCGCAACCCTGCACTTCGACAAATTGTCCCTTGCCGGTCATGACGACGTTGAAATCCACCTCGGCGTCCTTGTCCTCCACATAGGGCAGATCGAGGAGTTCACGGCCTTCGAAAAGGCCCACGCTGACGGCGGCGACGGAGTCGGTCAGCGGATTTTCCGGGATGCGTTTGGCGTCCAGCAGCGTCTGGATGGCGAGGCGCGCGGCGAGGTAGGCGCCGGTGATCGAGGCGGTACGGGTGCCGCCGTCGGCCTGGAGCACGTCGCAGTCGATCCAGAGCGTGTTTTCGCCAAGCTTTTTGAGATCGAGCACGGCGCGCAGGGAGCGGCCGATGAGGCGCTGGATTTCCACGGTTCGGCCGTCGAGTTTCCCCCGCGAGATGTCGCGCTGTTTCCGCTCGTGCGTGCTGTAGGGGAGCAGGGAGTATTCGGCGGTGAGCCAGCCGCCCGGCACGCGCTGCTGCTTCATCCAGGCCGGCACCTTGGGCTCAATGGTGGCGGCGCAGATCACGCGCGTGGTTCCGAACGACACGAGGACCGAGCCGGTGGCGTGCGGGGCGATGCCGGCCTCGAAGGAAATGGGGCGGAGCTGGTCGGGCTTGCGGCCGTCGGAGCGAAGGACAGGGGACGTCATGGGGCGCACGGTAGCGGGCGGACGTACGACCGCCACAGCGAAATCACCGGACGTTCGGGAGATAGGTGGAGCGCCGCGAGATTGACCCGGCCGGCGTGCTCACGTTTAAACCGCCCATGGTCGAAAACCTTACGGTCAACCTTGGCGAGCGCAGTTACCCGATCCACTTCGGGCGCGATGTGACGTCCGCGGTGCGCGCGCAGGTCGACATCCTCACCGCCGAGGGGCGCAAGCTCGTGTTTGTGACCGACCAGAATTTCGCCCGTTGCCAGACCGAAGCCCTGCGCACGATGACCGGCGATCACCCCGTGCTCGTCTTGGAGCCGGGCGAGGAGACCAAATGTCTGGCCGAACTCGGCCGCGTGCTCGATTTCCTGGCGGAGCATCGCGTGGACCGCGGCGGCGCGCTCTTTGCGGTGGGCGGCGGCGTGATCGGCGACCTGGCCGGTTTCGCGGCGGCGTCCTACCTGCGGGGCATCGCTTTTTATCAGGTGCCCACGACGTTACTCGCGATGGTGGACAGCTCGGTCGGCGGCAAAACCGGCCTCAATCTCAAGGCGGGTAAAAATCTCGCGGGCGCCTTTCACCAGCCGCGCGGCGTGTTTATCGGCACGGACCTGCTGGGCACGCTGCCGCCGCGCGAATTCGCCGCCGGCATGGCCGAGGTCATCAAGACCGGCCTGCTGGGTGACGCGGATTTGTTCACGCAGCTCGAGCACGCGGCGCTGACCGTAAACCATCCGGCGCTGGCGCCGGTCATCAGGCGTTGTTGCGCGCTCAAGGCCCGTGTCGTTGAAGCCGACGAGCATGAAACCGCGAAGGAGGGTGGCCGTGCGCTGCTCAATCTCGGACACACCTTCGGTCATGCCATCGAGCAGGTGACCGGTTACGGCGTCTACTTGCACGGCGAGGCGGTGGCGATCGGCCTCGCGGCGGCGGCGCGACTTTCGCAAAAGCTCGGCCGCATCGACGCGGCGGCGGTGGCGCGGGTCGAGACGGTCGTGATCGCGCACGTCCTTCCGGTGCGGCTGCGGTCGCCCCTGCCGCTGGCGGCGCTCATGGCGGCGATGGCCCGCGACAAAAAAGTGCGCGCGGGCACGCTGCGCTTCGTCGTTCTCAACTCTCTTGGCGAAGCCATCACCCAGGGCGGGGTCGCACCGGCTCTGGTCGAGGAATCCTTCCGCGAAGTCGGGGCGGCGGACTGATTCTTTAGGGTTTAGATTTTTACGATTTAGAGTTTCCTTCAGTCATGTCCGCCATCGATGAAGGCATTGTCCGGGAGTATTTTGAGCAAAACGGCTTTCTCGTGCGCCAAGTCCGCAAGTATCAGGTCTCGGCCCGTCGCAAGACCGGGGATGAGGAGATCGACCTGCTGGTCTACAACCCCTCGTGGCAACGCGGTGCGCGGAAGCCCGACTTCTTTCTTTTTTCCAACGAACTGCCGCTGGTGCATCGCGCCATGATCGCGGTGAAGGGCTGGCACACCGGCGTGTTCACGCCGAACATGTTGAAGAGCTCGCCGGAGATTTTCCGCTTTCTGGAGGACAATGTCCTGAAAGAGGCCACGCGTTTTTTTCCGACCGACGCCGGTTCGAACGAGGGTGAGCTCACAAAGATCCTCGTGCTGCCGAGCCTGCCCACCCAGGAACCGTTTCGCACCCAAAGCGTGCAACTGCTCCAGGAGCGCGGGGTGGACGCGATCATCTCGTTTCGCTCGATGCTGCTCGACCTGATCGAGAAGATCGAAATCAACCGCAACTACGGCAAGAGCGACACTCTCCAGGTCATGCGTATTCTGAAAAATTACGACCTGCTGAAGGACGCGCAGCTCGATCTGTTGTCCGAACGCGCGGCCCCGGTGCGTCGCCCGAAATCCTGATTTTCATGAGCGTTTCCATTCATCCCACCGCGATCATCGAAGAAGGCGTCGTCCTTGGCGACGGCTGCGACATCCAGGCCGGCGCGATCATCCGCCGGCATTCGGTGCTCGGCGAACGCGTCATGG
>Ga0136846_1235972_pt1 | contig 11705 bp, 13 predicted proteins | sample HopSoiMetagenom2_FD_96841 | JGI IMG/M metagenome (GOLD analysis project Ga0136846, IMG submission 96841) | Grasslands soil microbial communities from Hopland, California, USA - 2 Assembly 2016 (version 4) | ecosystem: Environmental > Terrestrial > Soil > Grasslands | place: USA: Hopland... | reverse complement strand
CGAGCATGGTCAGGAGAGTCCGGAGGACATTCCGCCGCAGGGCTCGAAGAGAGATTTTGAGAATGGCGAGAAGCATCATGGCGCGAGCGCAACAGCGGATTGTTCCGCGTGCAATTTCCTAAGCTCTTCGGTGGAGGAGAGCGGCGTCTCAATCGGTTCGTCTTTAATTAAACGCCCATCGCGCATGATTAACATTCGCTTGGTGTAGTGGGCGATATCGAGTTCGTGCGTGACCATAACGATGCTCATTCCGCCGCGATTCAGTTGCTGGAACAAGCCCATGATTTCAATGCTGGTCTGCGTATCCAGGTTGCCTGTGGGCTCATCCGCGAGCAACAGCTTGGGTTTATTGACCAGAGCGCGGGCAATCGCCACGCGCTGTTGCTGACCGCCGGAAAGTTGATTGGGGTGATGCAGAGCGCGGTCTCCAAGCCCGACCATGTTGAGGGCTTCCATGGCGCGCTGGTACTGCTCCCGGCCACTGATCCCTCGCGCGTAGAGAAGAGGGAGTTCAACGTTTTCGACGGCGGTGGTCCGGGAGAGAAGGTTGAATCCCTGAAAGACGAATCCGATCTTGTCGTTTCGAATCTTCGCGAGCTCGGAACGATCCAGTTCGGTCACATCGATGCCATCGAGCCAATACTTGCCACCCGTAGGGCGATCCAGGCAACCGACTGTGTTCATCAAAGTCGATTTGCCCGACCCGCTTGCCCCCATCACGGCCACAAATTCACCGGGCATCACGGAAAGCGAAACGCCTCGAACGGCATGAACCTGCACTTCGCCGGTCTGGTACGTTTTGGAGAAATCCTCCAGCTTGATGACAGGGTTCATCGAAACTAACGGCCACGGCCACCGCCGAACCCGCCGCCACCAAAAGGACTGCGTTGCTGCTGCTGATTTGCGAGGAGCGGATTGACAGTCGGCGTGACAACGCCGCTAACGACCACATCTCCTTCTTTCAAACCGTCGAGGACTTCAGTAAAATTTCCGTCGGAGAGACCGGTTTTGATGGTAATCGGCTTAAGCTTCTCGCTGTCCGCGCTGGACTTATCGAAGACGTAAACCGTCCGAGTGACGGGCCCTTCCGGGCGCTGACGCCCGCCGCCGCCGCCCCCCTGACGCATCCTGGCTCGAGCCTGCTCCTGTTGTTCGGGAGTCATGCTTTCCCATCGTTTTCGCCTTTCTTCAGCGTTCATCCCGCCGCCTCCTCCGCCCCCGCTAGCACCGCCACATTGGGGACGAGGCGCCTGGTCGGCAGCGACCGCCTTGCCCTCGGCGCTTTCTTTCGGTTTGGCGGCGTTGTTGGTTCCTTTCCCGGCGATCAAATCTTCGGTCGGACGATATCGAAGGGCGGCATTTGGGATCTTCAGAACGTCCTTCCGCTCCCCGGTAACGATCGAGGCGGTGGCCGTCATGCCGGGCCGAAGCTTCAGATCCTCGTTGTTAACGACGACCACAGCAGTGTAATTGACCACGTTTTGATTCGTGATCGGCGCGAACCGGACTTGCGAAACCTTTCCGACGAACTGCCGATTGGGGAAAGCGTCCACATTAAATTTTACGTCCTGCCCTTCTTCGACTCCGCCCACGTCGGCTTCAGAAACCATCGCTTCAATCCGCATTTCCCGAAGATCATGGGCGATTTGAAAGAGCGTGGGAGTATTGAAACTGGCGGCGACGGTCTGGCCGACATCCACAGCGCGTGAAATAACAATTCCATCGTCAGGGGCGTAAATGGTGGTGCGTTCGAGGTCAACTTTAGCTTTGTTCAGCGCGGCTTCACGGGTGCGCACGACGGCCTGGGCCTGGTGAAGATCGACCACAGTCTTGTCGTAATCGGAAGCGGAAACGAGCTCCGCGGCGCGCAGTTCTTTGGCGCGATTGAAACTGAGCTGCGCATATTCGAGCGCGGCTTTGGCATTTTCCAATTCGGCGTCCGCCTGAGTGATGTTCTGCTGGTAGGTCGAAGGATCGATCTTGGCAATGACCTGCCCATTGGTGACGTGCGAGTTAAAATCGACGTTGATATCCGTAATGATGCCCGAAACCTGGCTCCCGACCTGGACATTTTTGACCGGAACGATCTGGCCGTTCGCCGTGACCGCTTGCACGATCTCACCGCGGCTGGCGGTCGCGGTTTTGAATTCGACCGGCTTCTCCTTGGCCTTGTAAGCACGCCAACCCCAGGTCGCTCCGCCGCCGACGGCGAGCAGCAGGATGAGCCAGATAAACCAATAACTTCGTTTCTGATGAGCGGGCATGTGTTTGCGAACTAATTGTTATTCTGCACTAATTTACAAGATTTAAAAGCAAACCCCTTTCAGCGTCCGCCTCGTTGTATAGAGACTCGACCGGGCAACTGATGGTTACATTCATTTTGGCAGGCAGATCTGTTTCATGGGCGAAATGCTGGTCTGCCTTTACAGCATTTACCTGATTGAAAGGGAGATATGCGGGATTATCGTGCCGTATGAAACGCTCAGATACATCGATGGATACCCAAACGGGCAAATTTATCGTCCGGGCGAGCGGCCTGGGCACCGTGACGGAAGAAATGCTAATCAAGCGGGCCAAGGAAATAGCGGTCACGAACGGCAGGAACGGGAATGATTACACCCAAGACGATTTCGACCAAGCGCGACGGGATCTCGTCGGCTTTCCCAATACTGAACCCACCGAAGAAGAGAATGAAGCTCCGGATACGGGCGACTGGCTCGCTGAAGGGGTTGATAAAGGACAACGGGCACCCGTTCGCCCGGCTCGCGATGAACAAACCTTTGCAGAGGATCTTGTGAAGGAAGGAGTGGAGGAAGCCACCCATCACCAGATGCTCGTCGGAAATCAGGAAACCAGAGGCGAAGAAGAATAGGCGGAGGCACCATGGCGACACAGGAAATTCAAAGCACTGATTGGGAAAGCTTTTGCGAGAAATTTCTTCGGCTTCACCAAGGTTCGACCATGAGCGTGGTGCAGATCCGGCCCAGCGGGGGCAAAGTGGAGGTAATCCACGAGATGCCCTTGACGAATATTTCGTTTAACCATGGGGGCTGCAACGACAGCATCCTTTTTAATTTTCAGGAAGAAGGGACGCGCGAGGTCACACACGAAGTTGTTGATCCCATTCATGTGAAAATTCGGGAAGAAGGCCAGGGAAAGAAGGGCTTACAAATTGATGGCGAAAACGGTTCCACGCTAATCTCTTTCAGTTCCGGAAAGATCGACGAGTTGCTTGACGGCATTCAGTTACAGTAGCTGGCGCGCGGAAGCTGCTGGTCCACAACAGAATACCCTCAAGGGGGCGAATTCCCATTCGTCAACGGTCCTTTTACGATAAGCATCGTCGTCAGACGATAAAGGATACTTATCGACGTTATGCGAGCGGGCGACATATTTATCGTTCGACGCTGTCCTCTATGAAATATATACGTTCGCTCTTATTGTCTGCCATTATCGTGAGCGGTTCGGTTATCGCTCAACCTGTTTCTGACCATTATATCCTCCATGTTAAAGCGGGATCGGATCCGGCGGTTGTTGCTGCCGGGCATGGCATCAAACCGACTTTTCTTTATTCTCACGCACTGAATGGGTTTGCCGCTCAGGTGCCTCCAGGTCTGCTCAAGAAACTCGCTGCCGATCCGGACATCCAGGGCATTTCACCGGACAATGTGGTTTTTGCCATCGCGAAACCGGGCAGCGGCGGGACAACAGGTGGAACGGGGCAAATCGTGCCCGAGGGCGTGAAACGAATTGGCGCCGCGCCGGGGAGCACAACCTTTACTGGCAGCCGCGTCGGCGTCGCCATTGTTGATACGGGCATTGACCTGGCCCACTCGGACTTGAACGCCTCGACCGTTTCATGGTCTGCCTATGGCGGCACAGGACAGGATGATGAGGGCCATGGCACGCATGTCGCCGGAATCATTGCCGCAAAAAACAATTCTGCGGATGTCGTCGGCGTCGCTCCCGATGCACGAGTTTTCGCGGTGAAGGTTCTCGACTCGACCGGCAGCGGAACCGATTCCGCGGTCATTGCCGGACTGGAATGGGTGCTCGCGAACAAGGATGCTGTCACTCCGGCCATCCGAGTGGTTAATATGAGCCTCGGCCGTTCTGCAAGCTCCGATGATTCCGCCTTCCATGCGGCAGTTCAAAATCTTTACAATGCGAACGTCACGGTTGTAGTGGCCGCCGGCAATGATTCATCGCTGGAAGCCAAAGACCAGGTTCCGGCGGGATTTCGCGAAGTCCTTGCGATCGCCAGCACCACCGCCACGGTGGGGACCAGCAGCAATAAACGAATTTCACCGGTGGCGGCGGATACTGCGTCCTATTTCACGAGCGATGGAAAACTCGATTCAATTTCCGGCGTGGGAGTGACCATTTCCGCTCCGGGCGAGGACCAGGAGAATGTCGGCGGCGCTTTTTTGAGTTCCGTCGGAATTCTTTCGCTCAAGCTGGGTGGCGGCACCACGCGAATGTCCGGGACGAGCATGGCGAGTCCGCATATCGCAGGACTGGCTGCCATCCTTTGGGACCAGGCCCTCGCCAATGGGACCACCGTTTCTCCTGAAGATATTCGGCGGAAGATCCGTTCCTCAGCAACTCTTCTCGGGTCAGCTCCTCTGAACAGTCCAACCAGCGGCTACAGTTTCGATGGCGAACGTGAAGGGGTGGCCAACGCTCCGGGCGCACTGAGCGCTCCTTAGTTCCTGTCTCGAAGAAGATGGCTAGTCGCCTCTGCGACTGGTCCATTGCCCGAGAGTCGAGTTCTTGATGAACTGCGCGTGGCCATCGCAGAAGCTGGCGTTAAAGCCGCGATCGTGACGTTTGGCTATGTGGCCAGTGTCTTTGTACTTTGTTGAAGGACTGTCGCTATCGTAGGCTGGGCCAAAACCCGCATTGTACCAGGCATCGACCTGCTCGAGCCGCCAAATTTCAAAATAGCGGGCGTCGCAAATAGCAATCGTACCGGTGTTATCCTCGACTTCAGAAAGCTTTCGGCTCGGATTTTGATAGTAATTAATGAAGGGGCCATTGGCGTTAATCCATTGGGCTTTCCCGCTTGAGCTATAAGCGCCCCCTTGCGCGTTCGGAATGTAATCGTTCACCAGCGGTTTCGGGGTGCCCGGCGGACGCAGATCGGTCCAGGTATTGTGGGGTCGGGCGCTGGGACAACTATAAACGGGCTCGCTCTTGATGTAAGGACGACAGAGGTCCTGCCACCAATATAATTCCTTTTGGCCAGGCCAGGTGTAGGCATAACCATAAGGGAGGTAATCATTGAAATCATGCGTGTAGATCATCGTCGCGAGGCCGATCTGACGCATGTTCGAGAGGCAGGCAGTTTGTTGGCCTTTTCGTTTTGCTTTAGAGAGCGCAGGCAAAAGCATCGACGCCAGAGTTGCGATGATGGCAATGACGACCAGCAGCTCGATCAAAGTGAAACCACGTATGCCGCTCTTTCCGAATTGCGAGCCGGAGCCAGAAGATCGCCTTCTATTTAGGGCCATGGCGGCCACCCTAGCAACTTTGGGATCAATAAGGAAGTCAAATTTTTAGAATTAACCCGGTTTTCCGGTTTTTCAGGTGAACCCGCAATACCCGGGACGTATCTGCTTGCAAAGAGAGGTCGCGCGTGCTTTTAGTTTTCAGAGATAGTTGCCACACTGGGAATCGTGATTTTCTGCCGTCATATCCCTTGCGCACTACTAGCGCAATTCATCGATTGGTTCTGGTTTTATGAAGACTGGCAACCCTCACATCGACGCGAGCACGTCCTGCCGGACGGGACGTTCGAGCTTGTGATCGATTTGCGGGAGAAGCCGCGCAAGCTCTTCGATCGGGGGGACGAAAACAAATATATTACTTATCGGCACGGATGGGTCTCCGGGACCCATTCGCAATACATTATTATCGACGCATTGCCTGCCTCTTCAATGATCGGAGCGCATTTTAAACCCGGAGGAGCGGCCGTTTTCCTCGATATGCCAGCCGACGAGATTCGGGATCGTGTTGTGGACCTGGAAAGCATTTGGGGCAGAGGCTCAAGAGATCTGCGGGAGCAGCTCCTGGCCGCGAAATCGCCAAGTGAAAAATTTCACGTGCTTGAACAGTTTTTCTGCGCTTTGCTCGCCCGGCGCAAATCGGAACTACAGCGCAGAGTCTCTTGGGCGCTTCATCGCTTTATCTCTGAGCCTCGCGTTGGGACGTTTGGCGATGTCGTGCAGGACCTGGGCATCAGCCATAAGCATTTTATCGAACAGTTTCGCCGGCAGGTCGGACTGACACCGAAATTATTCTGCCGCATTCAACGTTTTCAGGAAGTTCTTCGCAAGATCAACGCGAAGCAATTGGTTCAAGGGGCGCAGTTGGCAGTGGACTGCGGTTATTTTGATCAGGCGCATTTCGTCCACGATTTTCAAGCGTTCACCGGGTTGAACCCCAGCAACTATCTCGGTCGTCAACTTGAGGATCCGAAGTTCGTGACAGTTGAGCGAGCGAGGTAAAATTTTTCCAATACGGCTTTTTCTTAATCTGGTAAATCGGACGGCGTCTTAAAAAAAAGATCAACTCATCTATGAAAAAATCTGCTCGTCTTATCACGTTTCTTGGAATAGCGGGTGCGGCACTGGCGCTCGGGGCATCAGATTTGCCGACATTGGATTCTCATCTGGAACCGTTGCGGCCCTGGTTGGAAAAAACGTGGAAGGGTGAATTCAAAAACTCCAAACCAGAGAAGCCAACTATCGATATTGCGCGCTGGGAACGAGCATTAAACGGTCACGCCGTGCGTATTTCGCATTCGATTAATGATGGGCTTTATGGTGGTGAATCCATCGTTATGTGGGACGAAAAGGAGCAAAAAGTAATTTATCATTACTTCACCACCGCTGGCTTTATGACCAAGGGCACGATGACTGTTAAAGACGGGATCATTCATACCGAGGAGATCGTGAGCGGCAATGCCGGGGGCGTCACCGAGGTGCGAGGTGAGACAGAAATGCGTCCGGACGGCACATTCCACGTCAAAACCGAATACTTCAAAGAGGGTGTCTGGGTTCCCGGACGAGAAACGACGTATCGTGAAGACGCGACGGCAAAAGTCATCTTCAAATAGCCAGAAATACGGAGCTTATATTTCTGAAGCGACCTCGGGGGAGGGCACGCGCCGAACAGTTAAGCGTGCCACTCTGGGACCATCCATTTCATCCACGCGGAGTTCGTAACTTCCGAGAGTGAGCAGGTCGCCGACCTTGGGAAAACCGCCGAGGCGATGAGTAACGTAGCCGCTGGTCGTAGTTATTTCCTCTTCCTGAATTGTTTCGCCAGTAAATTCGGAAAGTTCATGGAGCGGCAAGGTTCCTTGGATGCTCCATTGCTCGCCCTGTTTTTCAATGAGCGGCTTTTCCTGATCAAACTCGTCCTGAATCTGGCCGACCAACTCTTCGAGAATGTTCTCGAGTGTGACAAGGCCAAGCGTGCCGCCATATTCGTCCACGACCAATGAAAGGTGAAGTTTGCGATCGAGTAAAAGCTGCAAAAGCCGCTCCAGGCGCGAAGTGGCAGGCACATACACGATTTTCCACGCCACCGGCAGCAGGTCGGCTCCTTTGCGCGCTTTCATCCGCATTGCATAAAGGTCCTTGATGTGAACGACACCTCGCGATTTGTCGATATCACCTCCTTCACAGAGGGGGAAACGTGAATATCGCGTCTTCTCCGCGATATCCAGGCATTCGGCGATGGTTGCCTGGGTATCGAGGACGACAATTTCCGCGCGCGGTTTCATCACATCGCGCGCTTCCCGGCGGCTAAGCTCCAGCGCATTCAGCACGACGTCCCGACCCAAAGTGGTGCCGGAGGTCTGATGATGACTGGCTGTGAAGAGGAGGCGTAACTCTTCGGGCGTATGAACAACTTCGGCCTCGCGGGCCGACTCAATCCCAATGCGGCGGAGAAGCCACTCGGAACTGTGCTTCAAGATCCAGATGAATGGAGAAGATATTCTATAAAACCATTCAAGCGGTTGCGCGATCCAGAGGGTGACCGGCAGTGCCCTTTTTATGGCAAGGAATTTAGGCGCTTGCTCGCCGACGGTAATGTGAAGGAAGGTGATGGCTGTAAATCCCACTCCAAATGCTATCCGGTGCTGGGCTTCGGGCGATTTGATCTGAAGCCATTCCATGACGGGATGAAGCAGCAGCGCGAAAACCGGTTCGCCGACCCAGCCCAGGCCGAGACTGGCCAGGGTGATGCCGAGTTGGCAGCCGCTTAACGCCGCATCCAGATTCATGACCACGCGCCGGGCAATTTTGGCGCGCTTATGCCCTTTGATCACCAACGGCTCAAGCTGCGTGTCGCGTATTTTGACGATAGCAAACTCGGCGGCCACAAAAAAGCCGTTGAAAAAAACAAGAAAGGCCACCAGCAAGAGATTCAGAACAATCTGGAGAGTGTGATCCATATTATAGTTTCACCTCGCCAAAAATGACTTTCAAAATCTCCTCCAGCCGAATCAACCCAAGTTCGCGCCGATCGCGCGAGACGACAATGGCCATGCGGTTTCCACTACGTTGCATCCGCCGCAGCGCCTCCTGGACTCTCACATCCTCGTCTAAATAAAGGGGTGGGGAGAGATGCTTTTCGACATGATCATTCAACGCAAACTCTTGCTCGAAAATAATACTTTTTAAATTCAGAAATCCAGCCACGCGGTTCTCGCGCAGATTCGCTGTCCAGACCGGAAGAATGTTAATCGGCGTCTCGCGAAACCGGGCGATGGCATCCGCAACCAATTCGTTGTGCTTCAAGATGGGAAAGCGGTTAAAGGGCAGCGCAATCTGGCGCACGTTGATATTCTGCAAATCGAAGACGCGAGTGATCATGCCGCGTTCTTCCGAAGTGAGCGCTTGAGAGCTGTCTTCCATGAGCAGGCGAAGCTCGTTCCGGTTGCTGAAAACGTGGCCTTTAAAAATCCGCCCGCCAGTCCAGCGGAGGAGCACGTTGGCCAGCGTTTCAATAATTCCTACAACTGGCGCGAGCAGCAGATGAAGAATCCGAAACGGCGCCGACATCAGCAGGCAAAGCCGATTCGGAAAGGTCCGGAAAAGCATTTTTGGGAGCAGATCGCAAAAGGCATAAAACAGAAAAACCACAATTAAGTATGCGGGCCAGAATTCGAGCGCGCGGGGAATTTTGTTGATCAGGGCCACGCCGATAATCCAAAGCGCTCCGAAGGCGGCGAGGGTGTTTCCAACCAGAATTGTCCAAAGGAAATTCTCCGTATCCTGCAGATAAGCGTAAAGTCGAGCAGCGCGTTGCTTGCCTTCGCGCATCTGCTGGGCTATCCGCCAGCGGCCCAGCGTAAAAATTCCGGCTTCCATCCCGGCGCAAAGGAAGGAGGTGGCCAGGCAGATCGGCAAAACAAAGATGAGCAGGTGCACCATCATTTTCGCTGCGCCTCTACCAGCAATTCGCGAACGCGACGGTCATCGGCTGCATGGGCCATGAGCCGCAAGCCTCGGAAACTCGTCGATTCCCCGCTAGCTGGAACGTACTCCATCAGTTTGACCAGCAGTCCGCCCATTGTGTCGATATCATCCATTTCGTTGAGCGCGGGATATTCGCGTCGAAACTCGGTGATGGTGCAGAGCCCGTTCACACGCCATCGGCCGGGATCAAGTTTCTCGTAACGGAAGGTGCGATCATCCCGATGAAACGTTCCAAGGGTGTCTTCGAGAATGTCTTCCATCGTCACCAGGCCGGCCGTGCCGCCGAATTCATCCAGGACAATCGCAATGCCGCGCTGTTGTCGTTGCAGACTGCGCAGCAGATGCAAAAGGTTCATTGTTTCCGGAACAAAGGAAGGAAATTCAATCACCTCTTCCAGATCCGCGGGGGGATTCAGCAGCAGAGCGCGGGCATTCAACACGCCGACAATCGTATCGGGCGTCTCGTCAAAGATCGGGATACGGGTGTGGCGAATTTTTTTTGCCTGCTCAATCATTTCCTCTTTGCTCAGGTCATCTGAGATGCAGGAGATCTGCGACCGCGCTTTCATCACTTCACGCGCGGTGCGCTTGTCCAAACTGAGTATTTGCAGGATCATTTCCTTTTCGGATTTCATCAAAGCACCCTGCTGTTGAGCGATGCTGAGAAGTTCCTGATATTCCTCGTCCGAAATGGGAGGTTGCTGGGGCACCTTCGGAACGATCAAACGCAAAAGCCCTTCGTTGATCGCCTGGGCAATTCTTCTAAAAGTTCGCGTTACAGCGATGCTGGCCTGCATGAGTCTCGTAATTCTGAGGGTCCAGTATTCTGGAGCGCGGACGCCCAATGCCTTCGGAATGACCTCGCAACCGATCAGGACGAAAATGAAAATAATGATCCCGAAGAGCGCCTGCGACAGGTCGCTCCGCCCAAGTGTTGAATGGGTGATTATCCAAACGGTGAGGCCGATGATAACGCCATTGGCGAAAGTATTTCCGAGGGCGAGCGTGGCAAGAAGGTCCTGCGGGTTGGAGAAAAAACCAGCCAGACGCGAGCCTTTGTCCGGATTATCCTCGATCAACTGTCGGGCGCGCCACTTGCCGAGCGCATAGAGCGCCGATTCTGCCAAAGCAAAAAAGAAGCTGCAGGCAGCGGCCACAAGCAGCGCGGCCCCAATAACGTACCAGCTCCAATCCATCGCGCGCCTAGTCTAGGGAAAGGAGGCTAAAAGGCAAACAACCGCGGTAAACTTCAAATCGCGTTTGGCCTGTGCGAAATCGAACCCAGCCACTTACATAAGTGGTTAATGTCACGTTGTTTGATGGTATGCGCAGACCGTCAAATTCTCTCTTGCGTATCCCTTCTTTTGTGCGACACTTTTTGCAGTTTTAGATTCCAATCTTTGGTTTCCAAGGCGTGGTGAATCCTCCGTTGAATGTATTCAGCGATGATTTGAAACCCGATGGTCGGGAACAGTCTGGGAGCAAGCAACAGGGTCTAAATTTTATCGTAAATGAATAGTAAATTGTTTGTAGGAAATCTTTCCTTCAACACCACCGAAAATGATCTGCAGGACCTTTTTCAGAGCTGCGGGTCGGTCACAGAAGTTAACTTGATCACGGACCGCATGAGCGGTCGTTCCAAAGGATTCGCGTTTGTCACCATGGGCACGCCGGAAGAGGCCCAGAACGCGATTACCACCTTGAGCGGCAAAAACGTCGATGGCCGCGAGATGAATGTGAGTGAAGCTCGTCCCCGCGAAGAACGTCCTGAGCGTTCTGGAGGCGGCGGCGGCGGCGGTTACCGCGGTGGTGGCGGAGGAGGAGGGGGAGGACGCGGCGGTCGTCGCGAGTATTCCCGCTAAGAATGGCTTTCGAAATAGAAGGGGTGCGCCCCTTCTATTTTTTTGCTGAATGAGCGCTGAAGAAGCTATTGAAGTTGAAGGAACCATCTCGGCCGTTTTGCCGGGCACTATGTTTCGGGTGAAGCTGGATAACAAACATGAAGTTCTCGCCCATATTTCAGGAAAGATGCGCAAACACTTTGTTCGTTTAACCGCCGGTGATCGCGTCCGGTTGGAGATGTCTCCGTACGATTTAACAAAAGCACGTATAACCTATCGCCTCCGCTAAATAACCAAGCCATGCTGCATTTTATTTTTTGGACGAACCTTGGGTTCGTTATCGGAACAGTCTTTGCCTCGTTTTTCGAGT
>Ga0136846_1232764_pt1 | contig 11707 bp, 9 predicted proteins | sample HopSoiMetagenom2_FD_96841 | JGI IMG/M metagenome (GOLD analysis project Ga0136846, IMG submission 96841) | Grasslands soil microbial communities from Hopland, California, USA - 2 Assembly 2016 (version 4) | ecosystem: Environmental > Terrestrial > Soil > Grasslands | place: USA: Hopland... | reverse complement strand
AGTGCGCGGGGATGGCGGAAGAGTGGCCAGTGGCTAGTGACTAGTGACCAGTTCAAGTCGTTGTTAACGAAAGACGTTGCGCCCCACCACTCGCCACCAACCGCTAGCCACTGTTTTTTTCAAACTCCAACTGGCTGTTTGCTTCCCACATTAACCGGAGTGAGCCAATTGAAGCGATCGGGTCTTTCGCCGCGTACGATTCCGAAGAATTCGCGCTGCAATGCACGGGTGATCGGGCCTACACTTCCGTCGCCGACTTGAATGCGATCAACCGAGCGGATTGGCGTAACTTCCGCGGCGGTTCCGGTGAAGAAAACTTCGTCGGAAATGTAAAGCATTTCGCGCGGTATGCCTGCTTCGGCCACTGGAATTCCCAGTTCCCGCGCCAGCTTCAGAATCGAGTCGCGTGTAATCCCCGGCAGGACCGAATTTCCCAAAGGCGCAGTTTGCAGCACACCGTTGCGCACAACGAAGACGTTTTCACCGGAGCCTTCGCTGACGTAGCCGTTAGTATCGAGGGCAATGCCTTCGGCATAGCCGTTGACCGTGGCTTCCATACGAATCAGTTGCGAGTTCATATAATTGGCGCCCGCTTTGGCCAATGCCGGCAGGGTGTTCGGAGCGATGCGGGTCCATGACGAAACGCAGACGTCCACGCCGGCATCGTCCTGCGTCAGATATTTTCCCCAGGGATAATTCGCCATGTACACCTCGACCGGGCAATTCATCGGCGTCACGCCCGCGTCACCGTATCCGCGCAGCACAATCGGGCGCACATAGCACGGCCACACTCCGTTTGCCTTGACCAGTTCGAGCATTGCCGAGACCAACTCCGCCTTCGCGAACGGTACGTCCATGCGATAGACCTTCGCGGAATCGAGCAGTCGCTGCATGTGCTCGTCGGCGCGGAAAATCGCCGGGCCCGAGGGCGGCGCGTAACAGCGGATCCCCTCAAATACCGAGGAGCCGTAGTGGATCACGTGGGCCATCACGTGCAAGGTCGCGTCTTCCCAGCGGATCAGCTTGCCGTTATGCCAGATTTTTTCGGTCTTTTGCAGGGCCATGGGCGGAAAACTCCTCGTGAAACTTGCTATTTGGATTATAGCTTGGCGGGGAAACTCCTGACTGATGGGTGGAATCACGAAGGTTCCGGGCCGTTAGCGGCTGGTTTCCTGCAATCGGGCTTTCGCCCAAGTGGCGGCGTCTGCCACGATCTCGTCTTCATCCTTTAATGCGCGTTCAACGACTGGCAGCAAACTTCTATCTCCGGAATTTCCGATTGCAATCAGCGCATTTCTGCGCAACCCGGAGCGTTTGGCGCGCTTGATCGCTGACCCGCGGAATTTTTCGCGAAATTCTGCTTCAGTGATTTCCGCCAGCCAGCTTAAGGCTGGATTCACCATGCCCTCGCGGGGCTGGAATTCGGGTTTATCGGCGGCCGGAGATTTTCGATTCCACGGGCAAACATCCTGGCAGATATCGCAGCCGAAAACCTGATGGCCGATTCCTGGGCGCAAGTGCTCCGCGATAGGCCCGCGCTTTTCGATGGTCAGATATGAAATACATTTGTTCGAGTCGAGTTCGTAAGGCGCAATCAGAGCTTGAGTCGGGCAAGCCTCAATACATCGCGTGCAGGTTCCGCAGCGATCTGGCGACGGGAGGTCAGTGGAAAGTTCCAGCGATGTGATGATCACCGCCAGAAAAAGCCACGAGCCGATCTCCTGATTGATGAGGCAGGTATTTTTGCCCAGCCATCCGACGCCAGCGTATTTTGCATATACCCGCTCGACGATCGGCCCGGTGTCAACATAGCTGCGGGTTTCGATGGGAACGTCACCGGCGCAACGCTCTCTGATGTTTGCTTCTACCTCGCGCGCCCGCCGCAGAACGGCATCGTGATAGTCCTCCTGGCCCCAGGCGTAGCGAGCAATCCATCCCCGTGCGGGATGGTTAACATCGGTTGAATAAGGACGCGCGGTGTTGTAATTGATTGCGCAAACCACAACGCTGCGCGCCCAGGGGAATGCCGATTTCAACGACGCACGCCGCAACTGGCCGCTCTCATCCCTCGACTCGAGATACTTCATCTCACCGGCGTGTCCGGCGGCGATCCACTCGGGAAAACGCGCCAGCTCAGGAAATTCCGCTACGGAAGCAATTCCCGAAAGATCAAATCCGGCATCGGAGGCGGCCCGTTTGATCAAGGCGGCGAGTTGAGTAGACGAATGCATGGAAATTGCGCGCTCTTTAATCCTCAATTCAATCCTCAATTTTAAGCGCTCTGGAACGCGTTTCCCGAATCGGGAAATTGTTGTAAATTTCATGGCCGATCGCTTGCAATTCCGCTTGCCGGGGAATAGATTTTGCAGCACGAAGTCACGCACCTTCCCCTGCGCGTTCTCCGAATCTGTTCTCCAGGAGAATCTCAATGCCGCAAGTCAGCCCAATTCAAATCTCCGTAATCAACGCCAGCACAGTCTTGTCAGACGCCGACATTTTGCCGGTGGTTGACGCCCTGCAACACCAGGTCACCGACGATTTCCGTCCCGCATGGGGAGTCGATGCCGAACTTACATTTATCCCGCGAGGCGAGGAACCTCCGGCGGGAACCTGGTGGCTCAGCATACTCGATGACTCCGATCAGGCGGGCGCGCTTGGTTATCACGACCTCACGCCCGATGGTCTTCCCATGGGAAAAGTGTTCGCCGGCACCGACTTGAAATATGGATACACCTGGTCAATCACCGCGAGCCATGAGTTGCTCGAAATGCTGGCAGACCCGAATATCAATCTGACGGTTCTGGTGCAGACCAGCAACACCGCCGGAACTCTGTATGCCTATGAAATCTGCGATGCGTGCGAAGCCGACGAGAACGGTTACAACATCGGCTCGGTCGCGGTGTCGGATTTCGTTTTCCCCTCATGGTTCGAGAGTTTTCGAGCTGAGGGCTCAACCCAGTTCGATCAGACCAGTAAAATCGGCGCTCCACTTGCACTACTGCGCGGAGGCTACATTGGAGCATTCGACGTGAACTCCGGCAGCGGCTGGCACCAGGTAACGCCGGAAAGACGTCCCGCAAGCATGGCTTTACGTGGAAATGTCGGGAGCCGTCGAGAGCGCCGTGGAGTTCCACGGTATCAGTGGCTGCCCAGCCTCTCGCATCGCAAGATCATCGGCAACGCCGAGAAGTACCTGATGCGCGTCCGCGACATTCAGAAACACCGGGCGGCTGCGTAAGTGTGCGCGAAGTGAGACGTTCGGCCCCGCGAAAGCGGGGCCTTTTTCATTCAGAGGGCGGATGTTGCATGGATTATGGCTGGCGAGCTAGTCGCAGACGGACTGAAAGGCGAGCTTGGGAAAGTGTCGGAGAATTAAGATGAATTGAGCGGTCCGATCGCGTACCCATCCTTGAAAGCACAAAGATGGAGAAGCCTGTATCGGTTAATCGAAACAGTGGCAGACGCGTCACCTATGAGCTTGACTCGTTTCGGCGAAATAACCCAATAGGGATGCAAATGAACAGAGGCGGATTCTCGTGGCGAAGATTGCTCGGCATTGCTGGGTTCAAGGCGCGTGTTTCACGCCGAATCGGAATCCCGCTTACCAGAAGCGGTCGTCGACAAAAGCTCGGTTCGCTGATTTTGCGACTATTACGATTAGACAAATGGTTGTAGCTTCTGACGTTTCTCAAGATTGTTGCCCGACAGCCAATGTCTTAGGACTGGTGAGAGCGTTCAAGAAATCTGGACAAGCACCCTTGAATTCCGCCGAATCTCGTCCAATACGCGTGGGTTTCAAAGGCGAGGCCAACATGATAAACACTAGCCCTGTCACAAACATTGCTGCCCCAAGAAAGAGCGCTGATGCGAGTCCGGTCTCGGCATCGTTGATGAGGTGACCAATCACCCACGGCACCGGTATGCAGCTGAACAGGAGCGCAGCGCCAATCCGAAGTCGGATCCTTCGACGCGCTTTGCAGGAATCACACAGCGGGACAGCGAGCCTCATCTTCTTTTGAACGATCGCCACAAGGATCAAATACGGCCAGAGTCCGAGCAACAGCAGCCAACCAAGTTGTGGGGAATGCCATGAAAATGTTTTTGTCAACCATGGCTCACTCGGCGTATTGGCGCACTTTACGCAACGACTAGGTAAGATGGCGCCTCGTGGAACCACAAATCTGGAGCTATAATTCGATGAAACGTACGGGTGTTCCACGCTGACTACTCCGGATATCTTTGGCCGTCTGAGCAAAACATAGACAGGAACAACGATCACCACCAGAACCACAACCAAACCCGAAATGACGCGAATCAATGTGACATTATCCATGTTGCATCCTCAATGTCGAAAAAGATCAGGTTCTTACGATTACGCGATGTGAGTTCTCAACCGTACCCCTCGATTACTTGGGAAAATGACTCGGCTACTGCATAGCTTTTTCACTCTACACTGCAAGGATGGGGGAGGAAGAACCGGTTCCGCGTACGACGGACGGCTTACGACCAATTGATCCGAAAATCAAATGCCGCGGGCGAGGGTGCCCGCGCCACACGGGCTACATGCCCAACTTCTTTACTTCCTCGTTGTAGTACTTGCGGTAGAGGATGTCCCACTCCTGGCTGCCTTCGAGGATCGTCCGCTTCTGGCTTTCGATCTTCAGGCGCGCTGACTGATCGATGCGCGCTTCCTGATTGAGCAAGTCTTCGAGAATCTTGCGCACTTCCAGCCGGATGGTATTGCGGTCTTCGATGAAGTCCACTTCATCCACCGTCGCCAGCGCGTCGGTGGCCACATGCGCAACTTTGTTGACCTTGTCGCGGCTGAGCCTCATAGCACCGCCTTGTACTTGCGCACCAGTTCGTTCTTCACCTTACGGAACATCTCCTGGTAGTTGGCGCCGCTGTTGCGCATTTCGTCGGAGTAGGCCTCCAGAATCACGCGCACCTCGTCATTGATGCGGTCTTCGAGGGCCAATTCCTCGAGCATGGCGGCATGCACCTTCTCCGTAACTGAAGGCAGGGCATCGGTTTCTATAAACTTGGAGGCAGCCAGCCGTTTAACAGTTTCGCGGGCCAGGTAGCCCACATATTCTTTGGAAAGCAGCATGTGTGATTGGGAGTTGGAGTGAAAAAATATTTTAGCACGGAAAATAGGGAGTAGCCGCCAGCCATCAGCCGTCAGGTGACAGCAGTCCCGAAGTTCCAGTCGCGCACGCTTTGGCAACTCGTGGATTTCCGCTCCCCCGCCTCACGGCCCGCCCGTCGGCTTTACCTAATGGCAGACGGCTGATGGCTGATGGCTCCCCGGGCTGACGGCTGATGGCTCCGTGGCATACAATGCTGGTTTGGCTATGCCCAACCTGCCTGACGATCTCGGAACCCTGAAAGACGACATGGTGGCTTTCACCGAAGGCCACGGCATGCGCCGCTTCCCCGGATATGTGGACCACGAGGAAGTGCAGAGCGTCATGTGGAAGCCGGGTGGCGACATCGAGGGTTGGAAGGATTTCGTGGAACTCGCCAAGGCTGCGGGCTCGCCGTTCCTGACCATGGATTCATGGACGCTGGAAAAAGAAGAGCTGGAAGGAATGATCCAGCGCCTGACGAACGCCGAGTTTACCAGCGACGAAGACCTCGAAGACGCGCGCTGGCTGCGAACTTACCTGGGCAAAACCGGCTTCGTGCAGCTGGGCTTCGCCTTCCAGGGCGTGATGATGATCTATGAGGCCTCCACCGAGTGGTACGACCACTATCAGCGGCTGGTGGAAGTCTCCGAAGACTTTGGCGGCATCGCCATTGACGGCTCCGGCGCGGACGACGAAATTTAGGCCGTGCGCTGGAACCTGAAAAAGGCCCACCCGGAAAAAACCCAGAGCCTTGCCGGCGCGCTTGCATCCTTCCCGGAATTTCAGAAAAGTGAACTGCAAAAGAATTCCGCGCTCCGCGAAATTCTGGCAAAGCTTCTCGTCCTGCGTGGAATCGATACGCCGGAAGCCGCCGCGCTTTACCTCTCGCCGTCGCTGGAACATTTGCATTCGCCATATCTGATGACCGGAATGAAGGCCGCCATTGACCGCCTCGATGCCGCGATCGAACGCAAAGAAGGCATTCTGGTTTATGGCGATTACGACGTCGATGGCACCACCGCCGTCGTGATCCTGAAAACCGCAATTGAACTGTGCGGAGGCGCGGCCGACTTCCACGTGCCGCATCGCATTCGTGAAGGCTACGATCTTCGCGGTGACGTGATCGAACGTGCAGCCGCGGCCGGGATCCGGCTGGTGATCAGCGTGGACGCTGGTACTCGCGCCTTCGCTGCCGCCGAAAGTGCTCGCCGCGCCGGCGTCGATCTCATCATTACCGATCATCACTTGCCCGGCCCCGACGGACTGCCGCCGGCTTTCGCAGTTGTGAACCCCAACCAGCCCGGATGCGAGTATCCCTGCAAGTCGCTTTGCGGGGCGGGGATTGCATTCAAACTGGCGCAGGCTCTGCTGGAACGGCGGCTCTCCCGTCGCGACCAGTCGTCGCTGTTGCTGTCATTCATGAAAGTAGCGGCCATTGCGACCATCGCCGATTCGGTGCCGCTGGCCGGAGAAAATCGTGTAATAGCCAGGCTCGGCCTCAACGCTTTGCGCTCGGCCGTTAATCCCGGGTTGAAGGCGTTGCTGGAAGTCTCGCAGCTTGGCGGCAAGCCGCTCAGTTCCAGCGAAGTTGCTTTTCGCATCGCGCCCCGCATCAACGCCGCCGGGCGCATGGACATTGCTGCCGACGTCATCGAATTGTTCAGCGTGAAGGATGTGGCCCGCGCCCGCGAGATCGCAGCGCGCCTCGACAAACTGAACGGCGAGCGCCAGGAGGAAGAGCGGCGCATCGTGGCCTCAATCGAGGAGCGGATTGCCGGCGACGATATCCTGCGCAATTCGTATTGCATGGTGATCGACGGCGACGGATGGCATCGCGGCGTGATCGGAATCACTGCCACTCGAGTTGTGGAACGCTATGGCAGGCCGGCACTCGTCGTATCGAAAGATGGCGACGAAGCTCATGGTTCAGGCCGTTCGATCGCCGCATTTCATCTGCTCGACGCGCTCGAGTCCTGCGGAACTTTGTTTACCCGCTTCGGCGGACATGCGCATGCGGTCGGCTTTTCTCTGCCCTCGGCGCGCATGCGCGAATTACAGGCTCAATTGGATCTCTATGCGCGCGCTCGCCTCACGCTTGCCGATTTTGAGCCGGTGCTGAACCTTGACGCTGAGTTGCCCATGGAAGAAATCACGCCGGATCTGGTCAGCACATTGCGGCAACTCCAGCCTTTTGGAGCCGGCAATTCCGAGCCAGTGTTTTGCGCAAGCGCTGCGCGACTCGCTGCGCCTGCGAAAATTTTGAAAGAAAAACATGTGCGCCTGAAATTGGGTGCAAGCGCCTCCACCGGATGGCGTCAGGCCATAACTCACAATGCCGTCGGGTGGCGCCTCGCCGAGCGGGTGACCGAAGAGAAGCTGTTACCCGGAGACCTGCTCGACGTTGCATTCACGCTCGATCACAATGAGCATCCCGAGTTTGGCGGGATTGAAATTTCGTTGCGGGATTTCAGGCGTGTGAGAGCCTCTGTCAGCAGCGCAGGGGGTTAGAAAGATTTAGGTTTAGGAATCAGTAGAAGGAACTCGCTGCGAAAAACGTAGAAGTCACTTCTTACGTTCGCTGCGGGACTTAAGCTCGGCGCGAATTTCGTCAGTAAACGGGCCGTTGCTGTCGGCCAGATTCTGCAAAAGTTTCACCGCCACCGAAGAAGCGTTTCGAGTAATTGCCCCCAGTGCAATTCGGCGGACGCGGCTGTCCAGTTCTTCAGTGCGCGCCAGCCGGTCGAGCGCTTCCAGCGACTCGTCTTCGTCAATCGCCGCCAGCACCTGCACGGCTTTTTTCGTGGCCGGTAGTGTCCCGCCACCATGAATGACGAATTCTTCGAGTCCATGGATCGTCTTTACGTGGCGCAAGAACGTCAGTTCGTCAAGGGCTTCGTCCTGCACTTTCGGGGCAAGCTTTGAAAGCGCATCGGCAAGCACCGGCGCGGCGCGCACGGTCCGGCTGTTGACCAGCGCCTTGAGCGCAGCCTGCTGCACACGCTCATCGCTATGCGTCAGCGCGGGAACAATGTGGTCCGCAAGATCGTGGTCTTTGAGTTCGGCGAGCACGCCGCAGATATTTCTCACGACGTACCAGCGCTCGTCTTTCAGATACTTATACGCAACTTCGATGGCTCCGCGACCCAGTTGTCCCACGAGCCGCAGCAGCGCCATGCGATTGCGCGCGTCCTGCTCGTCGATCAGGTGAGCGAAGACGCTTTCAATGCTCGCGGGAGCCGCATAGCGAAGCAGCGTGGCTGACGTCTTGCTCCACGCCGAGTCATTGCGCTGATGCAGGAACATTTCGATAATTCGTTCGGTGGCGGAAGCCGGCAGCAACCGGCTCAATCCGATGCCGCAACACTTTTTGTGTTTTTCCCGGTCGCGTTTCAGCGATGTTTCGAGCGATACTCCGATGGCAAGCACAGTCTCGAAATCCTCGAATGCGGCGATCGACTGCGCGAGCACCGTCAGTGCGCTCGCCACCTGCGTATGTACGAAGTCTGAAACGTCGCTGCGCTGCAGCGTTCGCCCAAGCCGTTCGGCAGTCTTGGACGCGAATCTGATCTGGGCAAGCGGGATGCTGCGAATTAATTCCGGCGCCCGGCTCAATTCCATGACGTCAATCTGAGCGCCTTCCTCATCGAGGAAGTCGAAGTAGTGACCGGCCAGTGCGGTGGCGCGGTCGATTTCGCGATGGGTCACCAGTTCTTTCAACAGTTCCATCAGGCGGCGGAACTCGACCACCGAGTAGTGCTTGAGCTCCATCAGCCGGGCAAAACGCTTGCTGCCGTTCAACGCGTTCCAGGTCAGCTCCTCGCGGATTTTTTCCTGCACATGGGCGGGGACAGCAAAATCCTCGATGAACTTGGCAAGTTTTTGTACCAGGCGATCGGCCATCTGCGTGGCTTGCAGACTGCGCGCCAGTACGCGCACCACGTCTTCTTCAATCAGAATTTTTTGCGAATTGCCGCTCGCCGATTTCAGCTTCTCGCCGGCAAGTTGCAGCGCAGTATCTTCGATGTACTCGGCGGCCAATTGCTCGGGAGGCAGGCTGACTAGTTCATCGCGCCGCTCGGCCGGAAACTGGGCCAGAATTTTGTCCACACCCATGTTGCGCAAAATACGCGCCAGGGATGTGTAAGACCGGTGGGGATCGCCTTTTTCTTCCAGCAACGAGCGCTGCACCGAAGCTTCCACCAGCTCCATGAAGCTTCCGCCGGGAGCTCCTGCCAGATTACGCGGCAGTCCCGGCAACACCGCTGGAGCTGCGGCCGCACCCGATCCCACACCAACTCCGATGCCTATGCCCGTAGGCGCTGGACCCGAATAGCCGCCATGACCCGAGTGGCCTCCTCTACCAGTGGATGCCCCGGGATGGCCCGAATACGGATGTCCATTTGCTCCTTCAATATTATTGGGACCCGGATGCGCGCCCTGACTGCCGGCGTACGATTCGCCACTCCCGGTGAATCCAGACTGGCCCGCTGTTCCAGCAGTTCCCGATCCTCCGCCACCCGGACTCGCCTGCACCGGCACTCCGGGATCGGAAGCCGACACTACTTTCTCGCCTTCGTTAACTACAACCAGATTCGATACGCCCACCGGAACGCCGTAGCCGGAGCCATCCATGCCGCGGGCTGCAAAATCTGAGAGTACGTCAGCCCGCGTGGAAGGATCGAAACACCCGGACTCCAGCAGCGCGTCAATCGAATCCAGAAAATCGCGCGGCGCCTGATCGGCCGACATCTGCTTGGAAAGGATGTACGCCTCGGAGTCGGTCTCGATGATAGTGTCCCCGTGCTCGTCCTTTTTCTGGTTCCGCGCCGCGGGAAGAATGCGCGCTCCTTCCACTTCGTTTGCATCCAGGAATGGCAACAGTCCGCCCACCCCGTCCATCACTTTCGTGGAGACGGACAAAACGTAAATGACTTTTTTATAGCGGCCGAGGGTCAGGCCCGGTTCAAACGTAACCGCAGCCACGCCGCGCTTCAGGAATTCCGTTTCCAGATTTTGCAGGGAGGCGTCAGTGGTCAACAGGTTATTGAGCATGACCTGGTTGTCCACAAAACCAAAAGTAAATTGCCCGACTTCCTTGAGCAGAGTGTTGAGGTGCTGGAAGGACTGTTGAATGGGCCGTTCGACGCTCTGATGCTCTACGGTGAACATCCCCGCAGTCTTGATCGTCATTTGCAGTGCGCGTGCGAAGCGCAACCCCAGACCCTTGATCTGCTTGCTATCCAGCATCTGAAAACAGTCCTTTGGTGAGCTCAAGTTTGGAGTCTGAGCCGGCAGAATCTGCCTTTTTGAGTATCCAAGCGTGACTCAATTAACGCAATGTGACTACGGTATTACCTTCGAGATGGGCCTTGTACTAACTCGTGCGTCTGCAACATTGTCCGAAACTAAGGTAATGACGCGAAGAATAGATGTAGCTGCACAGGTGTGAAACCGCCGATCTTTTCGAACTTCAGGCGATGACTATCTATCACCCCGATCCTTCTGATAGAGTGCATCCCCAACGGGAGGTTCGAATGCACCGCACACCTGCAATTGTTTTCTTCTGCCTATACTGCGTGGTTTTCGTAAGTGCTCAGAAGAAAGTTGAGCCTGCGAAAGTCTCCGGCGCCGAGCCGCGGGCCGCGGCAACTGTGGAATCGTCACGGCTGCCAGTGAAGCGTGTGGTGCTCTACAAAAACGGTGTGGGATATTTCGAACACTCCGCCCGCGTTCACGGCAACCAAGAACTCGCCATCGATTTCACCACTGCACAGTTGAATGACGTGCTGAAATCCTTGACTGCCGTTGATCTTGGTGATGGGCGTATCAGCAGTGTTCGCTATAACTCGATCGCGCCGCTGGAGCAACGGCTCAAGACTCTGCGCCTCCCTTTTGGCGAGCAGATTACACGCTCCGATTTTCTTTCCGCGATGCGGGGCTCGCGGGTCGAAGTCCGCAGCGGCGCTTCTACAGCGGCAGGCCGGTTGCTTAGCGTGGAACAGGAGCAAAGAACCGCCGGCAAAGACAGCACCTACCAGGTAACCGTGTTTTCGGTGATGACTGATGCCGGGGAGATGCGCAATTATGACCTGGGCCCAACCGTCTCGGTGCGTCTTGCCGATCAGGACCTCAACCAGGAAGTCGGACGGTATCTGAATCTTGTGGGTTCGTCGCGTGCACGCGACCTGCGCCGGATGTCGCTTTCCGCAACTGGTAGCGGCGACCGCGAAATTTTCGTCAGCTACATCAGCGAAGTGCCGGTATGGAAGAGCACGTACCGCATCATCCTGCCGGAGAAAGCGAACGAGAAGCCGTTGTTGCAAGGCTGGGCGATTGTGGACAACACCATTGGCGAAGACTGGAAGGATGTGCAACTGTCGCTGATTGCCGGTTCGCCGCAATCGTTCATTCAGGATATCTCCCAGCCGCTGTATGCGCGCCGGCCAGTGATTGCGCTGCCACAATCCGCAATGCTCACACCGCAAACGCACGAGGCAACGATGAAAGACGAATCTGGGGAGGCGGCTGCGTCTGTCACGGTGAATGCAGTCGGCGGACCCGTGCACGGCAACGTCATT
>Ga0136846_1215929_pt1 | contig 11707 bp, 14 predicted proteins | sample HopSoiMetagenom2_FD_96841 | JGI IMG/M metagenome (GOLD analysis project Ga0136846, IMG submission 96841) | Grasslands soil microbial communities from Hopland, California, USA - 2 Assembly 2016 (version 4) | ecosystem: Environmental > Terrestrial > Soil > Grasslands | place: USA: Hopland... | reverse complement strand
CGCCCCTCGGGGCCGAACCCTCGGTCGAGCAGGACGCCGATGGCGGCCTCGTCGTCATCCGCGGCGAATGCGGCGAGTCCCTCCGTCAGACGCTCGTCCAGTGCTGCGTCGATGATCGCGGCGAAGACACGGGCATCGCCTGCGACCTCGCCCGTCCACACGTGGATCTCGAGCTCCGGTGGCTCGTGCCACGACCAGCCGACAGGTTCCGCGTCATCGAACCAGAGCCGGAGGTGGCGACTCAGCGGTTCAGGCTCGGTAAGGGCGTACCACCACTCGATCGCCGCAGGGGTCGCCGCGACGTGCGGCGCCTCTGCGCGCCAGGCCGCGGACATCGACGCGACTGCGATCCGGAGGTCGTCCACGTCGGACGCGCGGCGCTCGGTGAGCATCCGCCCGAGGATAGCTGGGCTAGCATCCGACCCGATGCCGACGATCGAGGCGAACGGGCGAACGACGGCGTACGCGGTCGATGGTGCCGGACCGCCGCTTGTGCTCCTCCACGGCGCGACCGGCAGCGGTCCCGCACACTTCGCGTCGCTCCTCCCGGCGTTGCGGGACGGCTTCCTCTGCTACCTGCCCGATGCCCGCGGGCACGGCGGTACCGCCTGGGAAGCTGGGGAGAGTTGGACGACGCCGGATCTCGTGGCAGACCTCGACGCGTTCGTCGACGCGATCGGGCTCTCGACGTTCCATCTGCTGGGCTACTCACTCGGCGGGATGACGGCATTGCATTACGCGGCGCGGTTCCCGGATCGGATCCGGACGCTCGCCGCGATCAGCATCGCGCCCGAACGGGAACCGCGGCTGTCGGTCGGCCGCGCGCTGATGGACCCCGACCGGATCGAGCGCGACGACCCCGAGTGGGCAGCAGGACTGGCGGCGCGGCACGACCCGAACCACGGGCCGGGAAGCTGGCGACGACTCCTCGACGCCATCGTCGCCGATATCGCCGAGCAGCCGCTCCTGACCGCCGGCGAGCTTCGCGAGATCGACGCACCGACGCTGATCGTCGCCGGTGACCGCGACCCGTTCGTTCCGATCGCCCAGGCCTCGGGACTGGCCCGCCAGGTGCTCGATGGCCGATTGCTCGTCCTGCCCGACGTCGGCCATGACTCGCTGGTCGAGCACGTGTCCGTCCTCGCGGCGGCGTTGGCTGACTTCTATCGCTCCACCGAGACGCTCGCCCGCGCCCGGGCACGCGAACCATCGCCCACGGAGGTCCGCTCATGACCACGTTGCTCGCGCTCTACCGGCGGCCCGACGGCGGCGCCGAAGCCCTCGCCGAGTTCGAGCGGCGGTACGCCGCCGAACATCTGCCTCTCGTCGCGGAGACGCCAGGGCTCCGTTCGACCGATGTACGACGCGTGACGGACGCGCTCGGCGGCGAGACCGACCTCGTGCTGGTCACCGCGATGCGTTTCGACGACCGCGCGTCGCTCGATGCCGGGCTCGCGTCGGATGCGATGGGCGCCGCAGGCCGGATCCTGCGCGAGATCGCCCCGGGGCTCGCGACGCTGCTCGTCCTCGAGGATGCCGACGACCTCCTCGCCCTGATCGCCAAGCGCAGTCGGTGACGTTCCGGCAACACCCTTCCCACCTCGTCCATACTTTCCCGAACGAGCCGCGAGGAAGCCCGTGTGACCGACGCCATGCCGACCACTCGCCTCATCCGCGTCGACGCCCCGATCGAGGGGCACGAAGGCGTCGCGCTCGTCACCATCGACCGACCTGAGGCGCTCAACGCGCTTAGCTTCGCTCTCCTTGGCGAGCTGGCCGATGCCCTCGAGATGCTCGACGCGGACGGCCGGACCCGCGTCGTGATCATCACCGGCGAAGGTGAGCGCGCCTTCGCCGCCGGTGCCGACATCGTCGAGCTTGCCGATCAGACACCGGAACGGCTGCGATCCGAGGGTCAGTTCGGGTCGTGGGACCGCATCGGGGCGATCGGCATCCCGTTGATCGCGGCCGTCCGCGGGTTCGCGCTCGGCGGCGGCTGCGAGCTCGCGATGACCTGCGACCTCATCGTCGCCGGTGACGACGCCCGGTTCGGGCAGCCTGAGATCCGGATCGGCGTCATGCCCGGAGCCGGCGGGACGCAGCGGCTCACCCGCGCGATCGGTATCGCCCGGGCCATGGAGCTCGTTCTGACCGGCCGGACGATGGATGCATCCGAGGCGTTTGCCGCGGGCCTCGTGACCTCGGTCGTGCCGGCCGGTGACGTGATCAGCGCAGCGCTGACCCTGGCCGACACGGTCGCGTCGATGCCGCCGCTCGCCGTCCGGGCGGCCAAGCGTTCCGTGCTTGCGGCGGCCGAGCTGCCGCTGAGCGGCGGGTTGCGCGCCGAGCGTGACGCGTTCTTCGACCTGTTCGCCACCGAGGACCAGCGCGAGGGCATGCGCGCGTTCCGGGCGAAGCGGCCGCCCACATGGGTCGGCCGATGACCGGACCGATGCCGCACCATGACGAGGCTATGGACCGAGGGAGGATGACCGGCGATGGAGCGTGACCCGAACGAGGGCGGGATCGATGTCGGGCGCGACATCCAGCGCGACCTGTCCGACGAGCCACTGGCGGCGATCCGCGACGCGCCGCCTGACATCCTCTCGCCGATCGACCAATCGTCGCCGGTCAGCGGTCACGTCCCGGCTCCGGAACCGTCAGGTTCGCCGGCAGACGCGCCCGAGCACGACTGGGGCCTCGCCCAGTCCCTCGTCAGACCGGCGTTCCGTCCTGTCGGGACGACCGGTCTGCCGCTCGAGACCGTCGACAGGGAGACGCTTGCGCAGCATTCGATGCAAAGCCATTCCCAGCCGCTGCTCGACGAGGGACCGGCGGGGATCCCGGTGGTCTACGCGATGGCAGCCGGCGGGTTCGACATCCTCGTGAACGGTGACCACCTGCTGTCATGGGGGATCGAGCCAGCCGACTTGCAGTCGGCGGCGGTCGCGAACCTGCGAGCGTGGGCGGCGACAGCACCCTGGACCGACGAGACCGAGGGCGACCGGCGCCTCATCAGCTCGGATACGGGCGACGGCATGGACGCCGCTCGGATCATCCTGCCCGAGACGCTCGACTACCTGCAGCGTGAGCTTGGGCCGCACGGTCGCGTGCTCGTCGGCATCCCCGAGCGCCACCTTCTCGCCGCCTCGGCGCTCCGCCCCGACGATGCCGGTTTCACCGCGATGTTCAGCGAGTTCGTGATCGAGCAGTCAGGCGGGGCGGACGAGCCAGTCGATCGGCGCCTCTTCGAGATCGTCGACGGCCGGCTGGTCGAGTTCAGCTGACCAGCAGCGCCGCCGCCGTGACCGACGGGCTCCGCCTCGATATCGACGGCGCGGTCGCGACGCTGACGCTCGACCGTGCCGCTGCACTCAACGCGCTCACCGTACCGGTCAAGGTCGCGCTGCGAGAGGCCCTCGAGTCGCTGGCCTCGGACCGGGACGTCCGCGCGGTGATCCTCACCGGTGCCGGGCGCGCATTCTGCGCCGGCCAGGACCTCGCGGAGCGTGAGCAGCCCGACGCGCCGCCGCTCGACGTCGAGGTCCGTGAGCGCTACAACCCGATCATCCGCGCCATCCGGTCGATGGGTCAGCCGGTGATCGCCGCCGTCAACGGCGTCGCCGCCGGGGCGGGTGCATCACTGGCGCTCGCGTGCGACCTCCGGATCGCATCCGAGGACGCCCGCTTCGTGCTCGCGTTCGGGCGGATCGGGCTCGTCCCCGACAGTGGCGCCACGTGGTTCCTGCCCCGGATCATCGGTCTCGCCAGGGCCGCGGAGCTGGCACTCGTCGGAGATCAGGTGGACGCCGCGGAGGCCCTTCGGATCGGGCTCGTGTCGAAGGTCGTGCCCGGCGACCAGCTCATGCTGGATGCCCGGTCACTGGCGGTCCGGCTCGCCGCGGGGGCACCGCTGGCCATGGCACTCACGAAGGAGGCCCTCCAGCGCTCGCCGACGATCGACCTCGACGAGGCGCTCGAAGGCGAGGCCAAGCTCCAGGGCATCGCCGGCTTGTCGGCCGACCACGCCGAGGGCCTTTCCGCGTTCCGCGAGAAGCGTCCGCCGCGGTTCACCGGTTCCTGACGCCACCGCCTATGAGGCGTACGCTGGCGTCATGACCGATCCGCTCGCGCTCGATCCGGTCCTCTCGCCGACCGAACGGTCGACCGGTGCGGCGCCTGCTCGGAAGCACGACGAGGCGTACGAGGCGTGGTTCGCGCGGTTCGAGGCCCACGTCATGAACGGTGGCAAGGTCGAGGCCGTCGACCCGATGCCCGATGAGTACCGGACGGCGGTGCTGCGGTTCGTCGAGATGCACGCGAACTCCGAGCTGATGGGCGTGCTGCCCGAGCGCGAGTGGCTCATGCGCGCCCCCACGCTGCGACGCAAGCTCGCGCTCACCGCGAAGGTCCAGGAAGAGGTCGGCCACGCCCAGTTGCTCTACCGGGTGGCAGAGGACCTCGGCAAGCCGCGCGAGGCGATGTTCGACGACCTGCTCGCCGGCAAGACGAAATTCCACAACGTCTTCCACTACCCGACGGTCGGCTGGGCCGACGTCGGGATGATCGCGTGGCTGGTGGATGCCGCCGCGATCGTTGCGCAGCAGGCACTTCGTGACTCGAGCTACGCGCCGTACGCGCGGACGATGCGCAAGATCTGCTGGGAGGAGTCCGTCCACATCATGCACGGGCGAGACGTCGTCGTGACCATGGTCACGGGGACGGCTTCGCAGCGAGCGGCGATCCAGGACGCCCTCGATCGCTGGTGGGGACCGCTGATGCAGATGCACGGTCCACGCACCCCCGGCGACAAGGACATGGACCTGCGCTGGCGGATCAAGGCCAAGTCGTCCGAGGAGCTCCGCCAGGAGTTCCTGACGATCTACGTGCCCCGGATCCGCGAGCTCGGCCTCGTCATCCCGGACCCCGAGCTCCGGTACGACGACGATGCCGGCGAGTGGCGGTACACCGAGCCCGATTGGAACGAGCTCCGGACGGTCGTGACGAACCACGGCCCGATGTCGGAGCAGCGTCTCGAGTTCCGACGGCTCGCTCGCGACGAGACGCGCTGGGTACGCGACACGATCCTGGGCGTGCCCGCGGCCGCATGACTGACGGGGGGAGAAGGGACGCCCCGGCGCTCGAGCCCTGGGAAGTGTTCCGCCAGGAGAAGGACGGCGATCCGATGCGCCACGGCGGAAGCGTCATGGCACCCGACGCCGAGCTCGCGACCCACTACGCCCGCGAGCTGTACGGCCGCCGCCAGGAGAGCGTCCGGCTGTGGGTCGTCCGCCGCGCCGACATCGTCGACCTCGAGGACCCCGACCTGCTCCAGCCCCCGCTCGATCGGTCGTTCAAGAAGCCGGGCGGCTACGTGATGCGCGAGAAGCTCGCGGCGGCGCGTGAGGCCGCCGGTCAGGAGAAGCCGAAGGCGCGCGCCAAATGAACGCATGGCCTCGCATCGTGGATGGTGCGTGGGAGTCAGCACCAGCGGGTCGAACACCTCTCGATCCCCGTTCGACGTTCGCCTTGCGCCGGTCCGGTGACCCGAGGTCACCATGGCCCGCCGGATCCGTGGGCCCAGCGCACCTGACGGGCGTTCGACCCCGCTGTGCTGCCTCCGAGTCACCAACGTGACGACCGTCACCGCGCCGTCCGCGATCTCGGGGCTTGACGAGCTGCTCCTGACGATGGCCGACGACGAGTTCGTCATCGGCTTCAGCGACTCCGAGTGGACCGGTATCGCACCGATGCTCGAAGAGGACGTCGCGATGAGCTCGCTGTCACAGGACGAGCTCGGGCACGCCGCGGCGCTGTACGGGTTGCTCGGCGAAGCGACGGGACAGGATCCCGATGCGATCGCGTACGACCGTGAGCCCGACGCGTACCGTCACGCGCGGCTGCTCGATCACGGGCGTGGTGACTGGGCGATGACGATCGCCCGCCGCTATCTCTACGAGACCGCCGATTCGGTCCGGCTCGAAGCCCTTGCTCTTGCGTCCTGGAAGCCGCTCGCCGATCTGGTCGGCAAGCTCCGGCGCGAGGAGCGCTACCACTTGATGCACATCGGCTCGTGGCTCGAGCGGCTCGCATCCGACGACGGCGAGGGTCGAGACCGTCTCGTCACGGCCCTTGAGACGCTCGGGCCCCACGCGGGGACGGTGTTCACGCCGCTCGAGTCCGAGGGTTTCCTCGTCGAGGGTGGCGTGCTCGCGCGGCCGATGGCTGATCTCGAGCGAGACTGGCGGGCGCGCGTCGCCGACACCTTCGAACCGCTGGGGCTCCCGCTCACGCCGACGACGAGGGACCCCTTGCGAGGGCGGACCGACCACGGCGAAGCGTTCCGCTGGCTCTGGGGCGAGTTCACCTCGGTCCGCCGGAGCGATCCCGGCGCGACATGGTGATCGACACAGGGGCAGCGGAGGGCGACGTTCGTGGCGTGCTCGCGACGCTGCCCGACCCCGAGATCCCCGTGCTGTCGGTCGTCGATCTCGGGATCGTCCATCGCGTCGTCGTCCGAGAGGACCGGATCGACGTCGTCATCCTCCCGACATTCGTCGGATGCCCGGCCCTCGACGTCATCCGGGCGACCATCACGGAGCGGCTCGAGGTCCGGTTCGGGCGCGAGGTGCGCGTCGAGACGACGTTCGAGGTCCCGTGGACGTCGGACAGGATCACTCCTGCTGGTCGCACCGCGCTTCGCGACGCCGGTATCGCACCGCCCGCCGACCCGTCGGACATGCGCTGCCCGATGTGTGAAAGCCCGAACGTCGTGATGGACAGCGCATTCGGCCCCACCCAGTGCCGCTCGCTGTTCTACTGCCGCTCGTGCCGCCAGCCATTCGAGGCGCTGAAGTCGGTGTGACGAGCGTCGGGATCGTCGGCGCCGGCGTGATGGGAGCGGGCATCGCCCAGGTCGCGCTCGAGGCCGACTGGGAAGTCGTGCTCAACGACGTCGACCTGGACGCTCTCGATCGCGCGGCGGCCCGGGTCCGCGATGGGCTCGCCCGTCGCGCCGCCCGTCTCGATCTCGACGCCGACTCGATCGATGCCTGGGTCGACGGCCGGATGGCGGGCCTGCGTCACGCCCACCTGCTCGACGGGCTCGCGACCGAGGCGACACTGATCGTGGAGGCAGCGGCAGAGGACCTTGAGCTGAAACGAACGATCTTCCGCGCGCTCGACGCCGAGGCAGGGCCCGACATCGTGCTGGCGACGAACACGAGCGCGCTCTCGATCAGCGCGATCGCAGAAGCGGCAGCGCTCCATCCGGAACGCGTCCTCGGCATGCACTTCTTCAACCCTGTACCGCTCATGGCGCTGGTGGAGATCGTGCCGGGCGCAGCGACCACGAGCGGTGTGACGGGACGCGCCGAGGAGATCGTTCGCGAGTGGGGCAAGACCGCGGTCCGCAGCGCCGATCGGCCGGGCTTCATCGTCAACCGCGTGAATCGGCCGTACACGATCGAAGCGCTCCGGCTCCTCGAGGAGGGCGCCGCGAGCGTCGCGGCGATCGACGCCGCGATGCGTGAGGGCGGTTTCCCGATGGGCCCGTTCGAGTTGATGGACCTCGCCGGTCTGGACGTGAACCTTGCTGCGGCACGCGGCGTGTGGGAGGGGCTCGGCCGCCCGGATCGACTTCGACCTTCGCCCGTCCAGGAGCGACTCGTGGCCGCCGGTCGGCTCGGCCGAAAGAGCGGCGGCGGGTTCTATCGATACGACGAGGGTCGCCGTGGCCAGGTGGACCCCGAGTTCTCCGAGGGGCCATCCCGAGAGATGCGGCCGGATCGGATCCGCGAGCGGATCGAGGCGGCCGTCGCCGATGAGGCGCGGATCGCGATCGATGAGGGCGTGGCCGGTCGCGACGACATCGTCCTCGCACTGCGGCTCGGAGCCGCGCACCCGGATCGCTTCCTGGCGACGTTGTGAACGCCGCGGAGGCACGCTGACGGCCCGAGAGCCGCCAAGCCGCTACGATCGATGGCGATGACACGCGACCAGACCCGGTCCATCCGCGAGGCGTGGATCGTCGATGCGGTGCGGACGCCGATCGGCCGCTACGGCGGCGCACTCGCCTCGATCCGCCCCGACGACCTCGCAGCGCTCGTCGTCCGCTGTGTCGTCGAGCGTTCCGGTATCGACCCCGCGCTCATCGAGGATGTCATCCTCGGCTGCGCCAACCAGGCTGGTGAGGACAACCGGAACGTAGCCCGCATGGCCGCGCTCCTCGCCGGTCTTCCCGTCGAGGTGGCGGGACAGACGGTGAATCGGCTTTGCGGCTCGGGCTTGCAGGCGGTGAACACCGCCGCCCACGCGATCGCCGTCGGCGATGGCGACGTGTTCGTCGCCGGTGGCGTCGAATCGATGACGCGGGCGCCGTACGTGATGGCCAAACCCGAGACAGCCTGGGACCGCGGGTCGCGCGAGCTCCAGGACACGACGCTCGGGTGGCGGTTCATCAACCCCAAGCTCGCCGAGATTCACTACCCGTACTCGATGGGCGAGACCGCCGAGAACGTCGCCGAGCGTTGGGGCGTGAGTCGCGAACGCCAGGACGCCTTCGCGCTCGAGAGTCATCGTCGGTCGGTGGCGGCGATCGAGGCCGGTCGGTTCTCGGACCAGATCATCCCGGTCGAGGTGAAGGGACGGAAGGGCGAGGTGACCCTCGTCGAGCGGGACGAGCATCCGCGGGCGGACACATCGACCGAGGCGCTGGGAAGGCTCCGGCCGGCGTTCAAGCGTGAGGGCGGTTCGGTCACGGCCGGCAACAGCTCGGGGATCAACGACGGTGCGTCCGCTGTCCTGCTGGTGGAGTCGGCCCGGGCGCGCGAGCTCGGCCTCCAGCCGATGGCACGGATCGTCTCGACGGCCGTCGCGGGTGTCGACCCAGCGGTGATGGGGGTCGGTCCGGTGCCGGCCACCCGGAAAGCGCTCGAGCGCGCTGGGATCGGCGTCGACGATCTCGACCTCATCGAGCTCAACGAGGCCTTCGCGTCGCAGTCGCTGGTCTGCATCGACGGGCTCGGTCTCGATCCGGCCAAGGTCAACGTGAACGGCGGTGCGATCGCGCTCGGTCACCCGCTCGGGATGAGCGGCGGACGCCTGATCACGATGCTGACCCACGAGCTGCGACGGACGGGCGGTCGATATGGGCTCGCGACGATGTGCATCGGCGTGGGGCAGGGGATCGCGACGGTCATCGAACGCATCGACGGGTAGAGCGGTCTCGTAACGTAGCTGTCGTCCGCAGGACCATCGGATTTCGGCGGGTACGCTTGTCGAAACCCGTTGCCCTGCGTACGATGTGGTCACGCGCCGCCTCGGCGGCAACACGAACGCGTATCCCCGTCCAAGGAGGACGAACCGACCGATGATCGACCAGCAGCCACAGGTCGTCTCCCTGACCGATGCAGCGGTCACGAAGCTGCAGGAGCTGACGAAGGAAGAGGCCAACCCGGATATCGGGCTGCGGGTGTACGTCTATTCCGGCGGGTGCTCGGGCTTCCGGTACGGGATGATGCTCGAAGACGCACCCACGCCCGAGGACAATGTCCTCGACGCCAGCGGCATCAAGGTCTACGTCGACGGCCAGAGCGTGTCGCTCCTGCAGGGCGCCCAGATCGATTACGTGGACACCCTGATGGGCGCCGGCTTTACGGTGAACAACCCCAACGCCGTCGCCGCGTGCGGTTGCGGTTCAAGCTTCCGGACAGCCGATGACGGGGGCGCGCCGCGCGGTTGCGCGCACTGACGAACCCCTGACCACCTCAAGGCGGAGCCGCCGGGCGACCGGCGGCTTTGCGATTCTCGGGGCCCGCGTCGGCCCGGCCGCATGGGAGACGAACGGCGGAAGCATCGCCCCGCGGCCTTCGGCCGGGAACGGGCTAGACTCGGGCGGCGATGGAGATCCCGCTCTTCCCGCTGCATCAGGTCCTCTGCCCGGGCATCGTCCTGCCGCTCCACATCTTCGAGGACCGCTACCAGGCGATGACGCGGCATTGCCTGGACACCGGTCAGCCCTTCGGCGTCGTCCTGATCCGTGATGGGCGCGAGATCGGGACGAAGGGTGTCGCCACGTTGGCAGGGGTCGGTGCGTTCGCTGAGATCCGCGAGGCTGGCCGATATCCGGACGGTCGCTACGACCTGCTGGCCGCGGCGACGGGCCGATTCGCGATCGACTCCGTCGATGCGCAGAAGGAGCCATACCTCGTCGCCGACGTGACGCCGCTGGAGGACGAAGTCGGCGACGAGATGCGCGCGGAGCGACTGGCCGCGAAGGCGATCCGGCGGTTCGTCCGATACCTCGACCTCATGCGCGCCCGCGACGGTGAGTCTTCGGAAGTGCTCGACATCCGCGTCGAGATCGAGGCCACCGTCGGGGAACCCGATCCTGACGCCGACCCTATGGCGACCCCTGAGCCCGAGCTCACCCAGGACTCCGATCCTCCGACGCGGAGGGACCTCGACATACCCGACGACCCGACGGTCCTCTCGTACCTCCTGTCGGGCATCGTCCAGGTCGAGCTCCCGCGACGTCAGGCACTGCTGGAGGCAGAGACGACGGTCGAGCGTCTCGACGGCCTCATCGCGCTGCTCGAGCGGGAGTTACTGCTGCTCGGGCGGCGCCTTCGCTACTTCACGCCCGACCCGGCGACGATCGGCGGCGCGCGCCGCAGTTAGCGCCTGATCGTGCCCACGATTGAGCGCCTCCGCAGTGAGGAACGGCGACGAGCATTGACGGCGTAACTACAGGTCACGTAGATTATCAATGTGACCTTGAATGTACGCGCCCGATCGCGACGCAACGCGCGGACCACCCGCCGTGACACGCTCAAGGGCCTCCTCGACGAGCTGACGTCGTGGGGCGCGCGCGAGCGGGCGGGAGCATTCAAGCACTGGCTGCGAGGCTCGCTCAGCCTCGTCCATCTGCACGTGCTGACCGTCCTCCAGGTGCGCGGCCCGCTGCCCATGTCGAAGCTCGCCGATGAGCTCGACGTGTCGGTGGCGAGCCTGACCGGGATCATCGACCGGATGGAGGCGCGCGGGCTCGTCGAGCGTCGGCGCGAGCCAGACGACCGCCGCGTGATCCTCGTCCATCGCACCGATGCGGGCGACGCCGTCTTCGACGAGATGGCAGCCGAACGCCGGAAGCATCTCGAGGTGCTGCTCGACCGGATGTCCGACAAGGAGCTGGAGAGCTTCCTGGTCGGGCTCCGCGCCCTCCGCCGCGTGAGGGACGAGGCATCGGCCGAAGCTCGTGAAGGGGACGCGCCGGCATGATCGGCCTGCTGCGGACATACCTCGCGCCGTACCGGGCGCCGATCGCGCTCGCGCTCCTGCTCTTGCTCGTCGGCGCGATCGGGAACCTGTACCTGCCGGACCTGAACGCAGACATCATCGACAACGGCGTCGTCAAGGGCGACACGGACTACATCCTCCGGGTCGGGGCCCTGATGCTCGTCGTGACGGCGATCCTCGGCGTGGCGTCGGTCGCTGCGGTATTCATCGGGGCGCGCGTCGCGATGGGCTTCGGCCGGGATGTCCGTCGTGCGGTCTTCTCGACGGTCGAGACGTTCTCCCAGGTCGAGGTCAACCACTTCGGCGCACCGTCGCTGATCACCCGCAACACCAACGACGTCCAGCAGGTCCAGACGGTCGTCTTCATGGGTCTGACGGTCATCGTGTCTGCGCCGATCCTCATCGTCGG
>Ga0136846_1235295_pt1 | contig 11708 bp, 6 predicted proteins | sample HopSoiMetagenom2_FD_96841 | JGI IMG/M metagenome (GOLD analysis project Ga0136846, IMG submission 96841) | Grasslands soil microbial communities from Hopland, California, USA - 2 Assembly 2016 (version 4) | ecosystem: Environmental > Terrestrial > Soil > Grasslands | place: USA: Hopland... | reverse complement strand
TCCGTCTGTCCGGTGTTCGTCGGTCGCAGCGATGAGTTGGGGGTGTTGCACGACGCGCTCGCCCGCGCCGCCTCCGGAGAGCCGCAGGCGTTGCTGCTCGGCGGGGAGGCCGGAGTTGGCAAGACGCGGCTCGTCGAGGAGTTCGCCGACGCGGCGAACAGTCTGGGCGCCGTCGTCGCGCTCGGCGGCTGCGTCGAGATCGGTGCCGACGGACTGCCCTTCGCGCCCTTCTCCACCGCCCTGCGCGCCCTGCGCCGGGCGCTGCCCGCGGAGTTGGCCGCCGCCGCTGCCGGACAGGAGGAGGAACTGGCCCGGCTGCTGCCCGAGTTGGGCGAGACCGGCGCCGGACGGCACGACGAGGAGGGCCTCGCGCGCCTCTTCGAACTCACCGCCCGCCTCCTGGAACGCGTCGCCACGGACCGCACGGTCGTCGTCGCCCTCGAGGACCTCCACTGGGCCGACGCCTCCACCCGCCACCTCCTGGCCTACCTCTTCCGCACCCTGCGCACCGGCCGCCTCGTCGTCCTCGCCACCTACCGCGCCGACGACATCCACCGCCGCCACCCGTTGCGCCCCCTCCTCGCAGAACTGGACCGGCTGCGCACGGTCCGCCGGATCGAGCTGAGCCGCTTCAACCGTGCCGAAGTGGGCCGCCAGATCGCCGGCATCCTCGCCACGGAACCCGAACCGGCCCAGGTCGACGAGATCTTCGACCGCTCCGACGGCAACGCGTTCTTCGTCGAGGAACTCGCCGTCGCCGCCCACGAGGGGTGCCGCACCCGGCTCACGGACACCCTCCGCGACCTCCTCCTCGTCCGGGTCGAAAGCCTGCCCGAAAGCGCCCAGCGGGTCGCCCGGATCGTCGCCGAGGGCGGCTCCACCGTCGAGTACCGGCTGCTCGCCGCCGTCGCCGGACTCGCCGAGGACGACCTCATCGAGGCGCTGCGCGCGGCCGTCGGCGCCAACATCCTGCTCGCCACCCCGGACGGCGACGGCTACCGCTTCCGCCACTCCCTGGTCCGCGAGGCCGTCGGCGACGACCTGCTCCCCGGCGAACGCTCCCGCCTCAACCGCCGCTACGCCGAGGCCCTGGAGGCCGAGCCGACGCTCGTCCCCGCCGACGAACGCACCACCCGCCTGGCCAGCTACTGGTACCACGCCCACGACCCGGCCAAGGCACTCCCGGCCGTCCTGGACGCCTCGGTCACCGCCCGCCGCCGATACGCCTACTCGGAGCAACTACGGCTCCTGGAACGGGCGATGGAGCTCTGGGACACGGCCCCCGACGCCGTACGGACCACCCTGCGCCCCGTCGACTACACCGAGGTCTACCCTCCCTGCGGCTGCGACCCGGCCACCACTCCGCTGCACTACCTCGACCTGATGGCCGAGGCGGCCGTCGCGGGCCGGCTGTGCGGGGAGCGGGACCGCGCCCTGAAGATCATCAAACGCGCGCTGCACCTCCTGGAGGACGACGGCGACCCCCTGCGCGCCGCCTGGTTCTGGTGCCAGCGCTCCCGCCTGGTCCAGGCCCAGTCCCGAGGCGACGGCTGGAAGGAACTGGGCACCGCCCAGGAGCTCGTACGGGGCCTGCCGCCCTCGGAGGTCCACGCCGAGGTCCTCGCCAACGTCGCCGCCTGGTCGATGCTGCACTGCCCCGGCCCCGAGGCCCTCGCCGCCGCCGAACAGGCGGTCGAGTACGCCCGGATGGTGGGCGCCGCCGACATCGAACTGCACGCCCGGCTCACCCACGGCGGTCTCCTGGTCGACGCCGGGGCCGCGGAGACCGGGTTCGCGCAGATGCGCGAGGTCAAGGAACGGGCGGTCGCGGAGAACGTCCTCTTCGTCGCCGGACGCGCCTACGTCAACCTCCCCAACGGACTGGAAGCGGTCGGCCGTTCCCAGGAAGCCCTCCCCATTCTGGAGGAGGGGGTCGCCTACACCCGGCGGTTCGGGCTGCTGGACTCCGAGGCCTGGGTGTGGGGCAACCTCTCCGAAGCGCTGTACTCACTCGGCCGCTGGCAGGACGCCGCCGAGGCCGCGGCCCACGCCCTACGGCGCGGACAGAGCACCAAGCCGCAGGGCGCCGGCGCCATCTGCCTGGCCCGGCTCGCCCTGGGCCGGGGCGACCTGTCCGAGGCCGCGCGCCAACTCGCCACCGCGCACGAGCACTTCGGCACCCACGACCCCATGCCCCAGCACGACCTGCTGCTCGGCCTCGTCACCATCGGCGTCGCCGCCGCAGAGGGCCGCCTCCTCGACGTCCGCACCGAACTGGGCCACGCCCTGGACGCCGGCTTCCCGCCCGGCACCCATCGCTACGGCTGGCCGCTGCTCCTCGCCGCGACCATCGCGGAGGCCGACGCCCGCGCCCTGTCCACTGCCGCGCCGGGCCGCCCCGAAATGCTCGCCCGCATCCTCGACACCGCCAAGAAGCTCACCACGGACGCCCCCGTCTGGCTCGCCCACGAGCAGTGGGTCCGCGCCGAACTCCAGCGCGCCGACGGCACGGCCACCCCCGACACCTGGTCACGGCTCGTCACCGCGTTCGAGGCCCTGGACCGCCCCTACGACCTCGCCCGGATCCGCCACCGCCTCGCCGAGGCCCTGCTGACGGACGGCGCCGAGCCCGACGACCGCGACCGGGCGACCGAGCTCCTCCGCCTGTCCGCCACCGTCGCCGGCCACCTGGGCGCCCGTCCCCTCGCTGACGCCGTCACGCTCCTCGCCCAGCGCGCCCGCCTCACCCCGACCGGCACCCCGTCCCCTCGCGCGCCGGACCCGGCCGAGTCCCTGGGCCTCACCAGCCGCGAACGGGACGTCCTGCGCCTGGTCTCCGCGGGCCGCACCAACCGCCAGATCGCCGAGGAACTCTTCATCTCGCCGAAGACAGCGAGCGTCCACGTCTCGAACATCCTGGCCAAACTGGGCGTCTCGGGCCGGGGAGAGGCGGCGGCGACGGCGCATCGCCTGGCCTTGTTCCCGCCAGGGACCGAGGATCGCGTGGTGGCGGGATAATGGCAGGAGCCCCCCTACTGGCGGAGGCGCTGTGTTGTACCAGATCGAGTTCACCGAGCGCGCTGCCGCGCAGCGTGACGCACTTCCCGAGGACCGGCGCAAGCTTCTGGAGCGGGGCCTGAACAAGCTCGCCGAGGACCCCTTCACGCCGGTGTCGCAGGCAGTCAGCGGCGAGGACATCCGCGTGGTGTCCGTGGCCTCGGGCCTGATCGTCGACTACATGGTTCACCGGGCCTTCCTGATCCTGGTCTCCGTGGCGATCCTCGATCAGTCGCTCATCGAAGACGAGTAGCCGGGAGCCATGCCTTGTGTTCAACATGTTCGAGGAACTCTTCGCACCGGGACGCAAGCACACGCGTGACGAGCAGAACCGTCTGGAGCTGACCCGCGAGGATGTCGGCGACACCGACCCCGGACGCGGACCGATAGACCTCGCGTCCGGAAAGGTCGTCGTACGCCGCGCCGAGCCGCCGGAGGAACCCGGAAGCCCGGAGGAGCCCGGAAGCCCGGAGGAACCGGGAGGCGCCGAGGAGCCGGACTCGCCTCACATCACCTGAAGTCACGTCACCTGAAGCTCCAGAATCCGGTCGTCCCCGCTCTCCGGGGACCCCCTGCCGTCCGTCTCGCTCGTCACCAGCCACAGCTTGTCGCCGCCCGCCGACACGACCGTACGCAGCCTGCCGTACTCGCCCTTGAGGAAGCCCTGCGGGTCGGCCGCGGCCTCCGTGCCCTTCAGGGGGACGCGCCACAGGCGTTGGCCCTTCAGTCCCGCCATCCATATCGAGCCCTCGGCGTAGGCGATGCCGCTGGGTGACGCGTCGTCCGTGTGCCACTTCGCGACGGGGTTGTGGAACGCGGCGTCGTCGCTGTCGCCCTCCGCCTCGGGCCAGCCGTAGTTGTCGCCCGGCTTGATCTGGTTCAGCTCGTCCCAGGTGTCCTGGCCGAACTCCGAGGCGAACAGCCGCTGCTTGGAGTCCCAGGCGAGGCCCTGCACATTGCGGTGGCCGTACGAGTACACCGGGGAGTCGGGGAAGGGGTTGCCCGGGGCCGGTGCGCCCTCCGGGGTCAGCCGCAGGATCTTGCCGCCCAGCGACGCCTTGTCCTGCGCCAGGCCCTTCTCACCACTCTCGCCCGTGCCCGCGTACAGCATCCTGTCCGGGCCGAACGCGATCCGGCCGCCGTTGTGGATGTAGCCCTTGGGGATGCCACGCAGGACCGTGTTCGGGGCGCCCAGCTGCTCGCCCGCCGGCCTCTTCTCCTCGTACGGCATGCGGGCGATCCGGTTGTCCGAATCCGTCGTGAAGTACGCGTAGACCATGTGGTCCGACGCGAAGGAAGGAGACAGCGCGAGGCCCAGCAGACCACCCTCGCCGGCCGCCGAGACGCCCGGCACCTCGCCCAGCTCCGTCTTCTCGCCCGTCTTCGAGTCGACCCGGGTGATCGTGCCCTCGTCACGGGAGGAGACGAGCAGATCGCCGTCCGGCAGCGGGGCCAGGCCCCAGGGGGTCTTCAGGCCCTCGGTGACCGTGCGCAGCACCTTCAGCGAGCCCTTGGCCGGCGGGGCCGTCTCGGTCGCCCGGGCGGAGGGCGCGGCCTGCGGACCCGTACGGCTCGGCGACGCGGTCTCGCTGCCGCCCGGGCCCCCGCCTCCTCCTTCGTCGGAGGAGCAGCCGGCCGCGAGCAGGAGCGTGGCCGCGGCCAGCACGGCCGTCACAGCTCTACGTTGCACGATCATGGTCCCTTCGACGCGACGGGGTTCTCCTTGTCATACCTCGTCCGCGCCCCACGAGTTCCCGATCCGCCGAACCTGATTCCGGCCTAGGGGGTGTTTCGAAAGTCCCGTGCGGTGCCCGCGGTGTCCGGTGCGTACCCTCGGCGTGCCGGACGAAGGCCGTCGTACTGGACGTACTTGGGACTTCGGTCGGTGCGGCGAGGGTGCGTGCCGGGCGCCGTGGGTGCTGTGCGGGACTTTCGAAACACGCCCTAGTCCCACGACCCCTGCGCCCTGGGCAGTCCCGCCACCTCGGCCAGGTCCGCCGGCGACAGCCGCAGCCGTGCCGCCCGCGCGTTCTGCGCCACCCACCGTTCGTGCTTCGCTCCCGGTACGGGCACCACGTGCCGGCCCTGCGCGAGCACCCACGCCAGCGCCACCTCGGCCGGGGAGACGTCCGGGCCGATCCGTGCCGCGACCCGGCGCAGGCCGGCCACGATCGGCTGGTTCGCGGCCATCATCTCGGCCGTGAACCGGGGGTGGCGGGCGCGGAGGTCCTCCCGTTCGAAGCCCTCGCCCGGCGTCAGCGTCCCGGTGAGGAAGCCGTTGCCCAGCGGCATCGCCGCCAGGAAACCGATCCCGCGCGCCGCACACCACGGCAGCAGCGTCTCCAGCGCCTCCCTCGACCACACCGACAGCTCGGCCTGCACCACGCTGACCGGGAACACCTGCTGCACCCGCTCCAGTTGACGGACCGTCGCGTCGTGCAGCCCGCCCGCCGACCGGCGCCCGGCCCGCGCGCCCATCGCGGACAGCCCCAACGCCCGTACCTTTCCCGCCTGTACGAGTTCCGCCAGCGCGCCCCACGTCTCCTCGACGGGCACCTCCGGGTCCGCGCGATGCAGGTGGTAGAGGTCGATGACGTCCGTCTGGAGGCGGCGGAGCGAGGCGTCGCAGGCCCTTTTCACGTATCCCGGGCGGCCGTTGGCCACGATGTGCTGATCGCCGACCAGCAGACCGACCTTCGTCGACACGAAGGCGTCCGCACGCCGCTGCCTCAACACCCGCCCCACCAGCAGCTCGTTGGTGAACGGGCCGTACATGTCGGCCGTGTCCAGCAGCGACGAGCCCTCGTCCAGGGCCCGGTGCACGGCCCGCACCGACTCCTCGCCACGCTGCCGAGAAGCGCTGTAGGCACAGCTCATCGGCATGCACCCGAGGCCCACGGCCCCCACTTCGAGCGCCGTCGCGCCGATCGTCCTGCGCTCCACCTGGTCGTGAACCTCTCTCTCCTTGCACCCCAAACCTAACCTCTGTACGCACAGGGGTTCGCCTACGCTCGTGACCATGACTGCTGACGTATGGCTCCCCATCCCGCCGGAGGAGGTCAAGGGCCTGCCCGACGGGCCCCGCTACCTCTTCTGGAACGGCGATCACGACTACCCCGGGGACCCGGCCGACTGCGCCTTCTACGTCGTCCCGTACATGAGGCCCGTCGAGCTCTGCGTACGTCCCCTGCCGGACATGACCCGGGTCCAGGTGCTGCAGACGCTGTCCGCCGGCGTCGACAACGTCCTGCCAGGGCTCGGGCAGCTGCGCCCGGGCGTACGGCTGTGCAACGCGCGCGGGGTGCACGAGGCGAGCACCGGTGAGCTGGCCCTCACCCTGATCCTGGCCTCGCTGCGCGGCATCCCCGACTTCGTGCGGGCGCAGGACAAGGGGGAGTGGCTGGGCGGGTTCCGGCCGGCGCTCGCCGACAAGACCGCCCTCATCGTCGGCTACGGCTCCATCGGTGCCGCCATCGAGGACCGGCTCGCGCCCTTCGAGCTCACGCGGGTGGCGCGCGTCGCGCGCTCTGAGCGCACCACGGCGCGCGGACCGGTGCATCCGCTCACCGAACTGCCCGCCCTCCTGCCCGAGGCCGACATCGTGATCCTCGCGACGCCCCTCACCGATCAGACAAGAGGGCTGGTGGACGCCGAGTTCCTGGCGCGGATGAAGGACGGCGCGCTCCTCGTGAACGTGGCCAGGGGGCCCGTCGTCGACACCTCGGCGCTGCTGGCCGAACTGCAATCGGGGCGCCTCACGGCCGCCCTCGACGTCACCGATCCGGAGCCGCTGCCTCCGGCACACCCCTTGTGGCAGGCGCCCGGCGTGCTCATCAGCCCGCATGTCGGCGGCCCGACGTCCGCGTTCCGGCCGCGCGCCGAACGGCTGCTGGTGGACCAGCTCAGCCGCTTCCTGAACCAGGAACCGCTGCGGAACGTGATCCTTACGACGGGGGCGGGCGACGCCTGATCCACTTCGGACACACTCCGCATTCCCCCGGATGCGAGGTGTGTCGCTGCCGCCACTTGTCGTTACGGAGAGTAGAGGAACTATGTCCCTGAGTGACGAGACTGGTGTATCGTCCCGACAGGGGCTGCGCCGCGCACCGATCGGCGCCGGGGATGGACATTGCAGACTGTGAGGGGGGCGACGGGCGATGCACGGCCAATGGACGAACGATCCGACGCGGCGGGGCCGCCGACGGCAACCCTGGCGCACGGCCGCGCGCAGACGCGGTCACAGCAGCCATCACCAGCACCGCCGGCACAGCGTTCGCCGACGGCACGAACTCCCCACGCACCCCGCCCCCGCCACGCACCTGGCACACCGGGACGCGCGGGACACGGGCACGGCGCGGGCCCGGAGGGTCCGGTGAGTTCCCCCGGGACACTGTTGGCCCGCCGGCCGGTCTCCGGCGAAGGCGCGAGCCTGGTCACGCAGCTCGTATTCGCCCTGGTGTGCGCGGGATACGCCGTCGGCTCCGCGCTCGGCTGGGGTTCCCCCCGACTCGCCCTCATCATGGGCGACTTCGGGCTGAGCGCCGCGGCGGCCGCCGCGGCCGTCTCCTGTTTCCTCTACGCCCGGCGCCGGATCCGCTTTCGACCCGCCTGGCTGCTCTTCGCGCTGTCCTCCGCCATGGCCTCCCTGGGCAACCTCGTCTGGGGCTGGTACGAGGTCGTGCTCCAGCAGGACGTGCCGAGCCCGAGCTACGCCGACCTGTTCTTCCTGTGCTTCGCCCCGCCCGCCATCGTGGGACTCCTGGTCCTCGCCAAGCGGCCGGTGACCAAGGCCGGCTGGGTCTGCATGGTCCTCGACGCCTGGCTGATCGGCGGTTCGCTGCTCACCCTGTCCTGGAGTCTCGCCCTGGCCCAGGCAGCGAGGTTCGACGGGCCGAGCGTCGCGCACGCCGCGCTGTCGCTGGCCTACCCCCTGCTCGACATCGCCCTCGTCAGCATGGTCCTGGCGCTGCACTTCCGGCGCTCCACGGCGAGCCGCTCCGCCGCCAATACCGCGATCGGCGCGCTCGCCCTGACCGTGGGCTGCGACGCCCTGTTCACCTCGCCCCTCATGCACAGCAGCTACCACTCGGGCCAGTTGCTCGACGCGGGCTGGTTCGCAGGCTCGCTGCTGCTGGCGTACGCGCCATGGGTCGACTCCGGCCGGGGCGGCCCGGGCGCATCCGAGGGGCACACGCGCGTGGTGCACGAACACCGCCCCGGGCGACAGCACCCGGGCAGGCCCGGCGGGCCCCGGCCCGTACCCCGCCAGGGCCACGCGCCGGCCCCCGGGCAAGGGCCCGCGCCCGCACCCGGAGGCGATCACGGCCGGTATCCGGTCAACCGGCCCATCACCGGCTCGCTGGCCGCGCTCACGCCGTATCTGGCCGCCGCCGTGTGCACGCTGGGCATCCTCTACAACGTGCTCAACGGCCGCAGCCCCGACCGCGTGGTGCTCATCACCGCGGGCGCCGTCGTCCTCGCGCTCGTCGTGCGCCAGGGCATCATGCTGCTCGACAACATCACCCTCACCCAGGAACTGGCCCAGAAGGAGAACCACTTCCGCTCCCTGGTGCAGGGCTCGAGCGACGTCATCATGATCGCCGCCCCGAGCGGGATGCTGCGGTACGTCAGCCCGGCCGCCGCCGGGGTCTACGGACGGTCCGCGGAGGAACTCGTCGGCACCGAACTGGCCCATCTCATCCACCCGGAGGACCTGGGCTGCGTGGTGCACGAAGTGCGCCGTTTCCTCGCCGCCATCCCCGGCGAGGAACCCACCACCCGCATCGAGTGCCGCTTCAAGTCCGGCGACGGGGGCTGGCTGAACGTGGAGTCCACGGTCAACCGGCACCACGGCGGCCTCATCTTCAACAGCCGGGACGTCACCGAACGAGTGCGGCTCCAGGCACAGTTGCAGCACAACGCCGAGCACGACCCGCTCACCGACCTGCCCAACCGCGCGCTGTTCACCCAGCGCGTGCAGCAGGCCCTGTCCGGCCGCCGTTCCACCGACCGAGGCACGGCCGTCCTCTTCATCGATCTCGACGGCTTCAAGGCCGTCAACGACACCATCGGGCACCAGGCCGGGGACGAGCTCCTCGTCCAGGCCGCCCGCAGGCTCCACGACGCCGTCCGGTACGGGGACACCGCCTCCCGGCTCGGCGGTGACGAGTTCGCCGCCCTGATCGTCGGCGACGGCACCCGGGACCGCGCCGCGCGTGAACGCCACATAATGGAACTGGCCAACAGGCTGCGGCTCACCCTCTCGCAGCCCTACGACATCAACGGCAACGATGTCCGGGTCAACGCCTCCATCGGCGTCGCCTTCGCGGAGCCCGGCCTCGGCGCGGGCGAGCTGCTGCGCAACGCCGACCTGGCGATGTACCGCGCCAAGGCCTCCGGCAAGGGCCGCGTCGAGCTCTACGCGCCCCAGATGCAGCAGGACGTCGCACGGAAGGCGGAACTGGCCACGCGCCTGCGTGCCGCTCTGCACGACGGCGAGTTCGCGCTGCTGCACCAGCCGGTGGTGGCGCTGGACAGCGGCCGGATCACCTCGGTCTCCGCCCAGGCGCGCTGGCGCTCTTCCCAGGGTGTCCTCTTCACGCCCGCCGAGTTCCTGCGCGTCACCGAGGACGGCGACAAGACCGCCGACCTGGACCGCTGGATGCTGGAGGAGGCCGTCGAACTGGCCGCCGAACGCGCCGCGACCGGCCTCGCCGTCCCCGTCGCCGTCCGGATAAGCGCCCACCGGCTTCTCGACCGTTCCCTGCCCCTCGGGTCGATCGAGACGCTGCTGACCCGCCACGGGCTCCCCACGGGCGCCCTGGAGATCGAGCTCGCCGGCACCGACCCCCGGGTCTCCCTGGACGAGCTGGAGCGCCGCCTGAACGCCTTCCGGCTGCTCGGCGTACGCATCGCGCTGGACGGCTTCGGCAGCGGCTACGCGGCGATCACGGCGCTGCGGCGGCTTCCCGTCGACGTACTGAAACTTGACCGCGGTCTGGTCGAGGGCGTCGTCGAGTCGCCGCGCCTGCACAAGATCACCGGCGGGCTGCTCAGAATCGCCAACGACCTGGGGCTCCAGTCCGTCGCCGACGGGGTGGACCTGCCGGAGCAGGTGGTCGCCCTGCGCGCGATGGGCTGCACGCACGGCCAGGGCATGGCCTTCTCCGGGCCGCTGGACGAGTACCGGCTGCGCCGGGCCCTGTCCACCGGCCGCTATCCGGTACCCAACGGTCCGGCCGAGCCCGCGTTCGCGGGGGGCGGCTCCGGGGTGTACACAAGTACAGGTGTGCCCGCTGTTTTCGGGGGCGGAACGGCCCTCCGCTCACATAATGAGACTCCCGTCCCACCCACTTGACAGTCGGTGTGCGCCGGAGGGAGGGTCGACCCCATGCGCACCCGAATTCTCGTACTTGGAAAGCGCGTCGGCTGACGCTGGTGAACGTTTCGGACGGACCCGGAACCTCCAGCGACCGCACCCGGCGCGCTCCCCTCGCTTGCCTCACGGCACGAGGGGTTTTTTGTTGCACCGGCACCGGTCGAACAGCGACGCAACCGCAACGCACACCGCACAAACCTCGCAAAAACCCTCAGCATCGAGAAGAGAATGCCGATGACCGAGCAGGCCACCGGGGCCCATCACCCGCAGCCGCGGCCCCGTTCCGGAGGACAGCAGTCCGCCCCCGAGCACGTCACGGGAGCGAAGTCCCTCATCCGCTCGCTTGAGGAGGTCGGGGCCGAGACGGTATTCGGCATTCCCGGCGGCACGATCCTTCCCGCGTACGACCCGCTGATGGACTCCACGCGTGTGCGGCACGTGCTCGTCCGGCACGAGCAGGGCGCCGGCCACGCGGCCACCGGCTACGCGCAGGCCACCGGCAAGGTCGGCGTGTGCATGGCCACCTCGGGCCCGGGTGCCACCAACCTGGTCACACCGATCGCGGACGCGATGATGGACTCGGTGCCGCTGGTCGCGATCACCGGCCAGGTCGTCTCCAAGGCGATCGGCACGGACGCCTTCCAGGAGGCGGACATCGTCGGCATCACCATGCCGATCACCAAGCACAGCTTCCTGGTCACCAGGGCCGAGGACATCCCGAAGGCGATCGCCGAGGCGTTCCACATCGCCTCCACCGGCCGGCCGGGACCGGTCCTCGTGGACATCCCCAAGGACATCCTGCAGGCGCAGACGACGTTCTCCTGGCCGCCGCAGCAGGACCTGCCCGGCTACCGCCCGGTGACCAAGCCGCACGCCAAGCAGATCCGCGAGGCCGCGAAGCTGATCACCAGCGCCAAGCGGCCCGTCCTGTACGTGGGTGGCGGCGTCATGAAGGCGCAGGCCACCGCCGAGCTCAAGGTTCTCGCCGAGCTCACCGGAGCGCCCGTCACCACCACACTGATGGCGCTCGGCGCATTCCCCGACAGCCACCCGCTGCACGTGGGAATGCCGGGCATGCACGGTGCGGTCACCGCCGTCACCGCGTTGCAGAAGGCCGACCTGATCGTCGCACTCGGAGCCCGCTTCGACGACCGCGTCACCGGCAAGCTGGACAGCTTCGCCCCGTACGCCAAGATCGTCCACGCCGACATCGACCCGGCGGAGATCGGCAAGAACCGTGCCGTCGACGTCCCGATCGTCGGAGACGCCCGCG
>Ga0136846_1224139_pt1 | contig 11708 bp, 12 predicted proteins | sample HopSoiMetagenom2_FD_96841 | JGI IMG/M metagenome (GOLD analysis project Ga0136846, IMG submission 96841) | Grasslands soil microbial communities from Hopland, California, USA - 2 Assembly 2016 (version 4) | ecosystem: Environmental > Terrestrial > Soil > Grasslands | place: USA: Hopland... | reverse complement strand
CTCGTCCTTGCACATCAGGTCGACGGGTCCGATGTCCGTCGGCCACTCGCGGCGGACGAGCCGGAGCGACTCGCCGAGGGCGGTTGGCTGCGCCGCGAGCTCCTCCTGCAGATGCCGCTCGACGCCGTCCTTCTCGAGGGGCGTCGCATCGAGTGGGTGCGTGACGTCGGAAAGAACCTCGAGCAATCGGACCTCGAGCCGATCCTCCGTCTTTCCCGCGCGCTTGCGGACGACGACGAGGCCGGCCTCCTCTTCGACGACCGTCGGCGGCGTCATCCAGTTCAGCGGCTTGTAACCGCCGGCGTCGTCATGGACGAGGAACGATCCGTCGTCCTTGAACATGAGCAGGCGTGTCGCCTCCGGCAGAACGGTCGACAGCCGACCTGTGTAGGTGACCTCGCAGCGTGCGACGAGCAGGCGCATGGCCCGCGAACCGTACTGTCCGTTTCGGACGTGTCATTTCCCCTCACGTAGCCTGGAGAGCGTCATACGACAACCGCCAGGGTGATGAGAACGACGATCGCTACTGCGAGGGCGTTTACGGCTAGCCCGACGGTCGCGGCGTGCCCCCAGCGATCGGCGCTGCCAGCACGCCGGCCGATCAGCCCACACCCGAAGCCGACTGCGGCAACTGCGACGGCAGTCGGAAAGAACGGGCCAATTGCGATGGCGAGCGCCCAAAGCCCGAAGACCAGAGAGATGACCGTTGATGCCTTAGCTGTCCGTCCAGTGCGTGCCACTCATCCGGAGAACGGCGTCTCCCCACCGGGCGTCACGCTGCCAGCGCGACCGCCGCCGCCAGGTGCTCGTGTCGCAACGCTGACGACGGTCAGGGCGTTATGGGTGTAGCTGTCGTCGCGATCGATATCACGATGGTGGGCTCACAGATCACTCCGGCCAACGACACCTCGCGTCCCGCCTCGCGGAAAAGTCGTGGGCGGCGCTCGTTTTCGCCGCTCTCCTAGGCGCGGCGTCCATCCCGACGTTCGGCCTCGGTGTCGTGCTCGCGCCAGTCGGAGTCGCGCTCAGTGCGTTCGCGTGGCGCCGCGCACCGCATGACGGCGTCTTCTGGGTCGGGACGACGCTGAACGGCCTCGCCGCCCTGGGTTTCCTCGCCGTGTTGCTCGGCTTACTCACCGGCGACGTCGGTATCGGATTGGACTAGTCACCGGCCGCGAATCGTCGGCCACTCTTGAGCTTGATCGACCATCCGCCGACAGGTTGTTCATGGAAATCGCCGACCTCCTGGGAGCCGTCGTCACTCTCCTTGGCGGGTTGATCTTGTTCAGGCGTGCCATCTACGGCGTCCGCCCGGAATTCGCGCCGCACACGCACTGGACGGAGGCGATGTCCGGTGGCCGTTGGTCCGCCGTTTCGGCGACCGGATTGGTCGTCTCCGTGGTTGCGGGGCTCGACGCCGTCTGGCTTCTCGCGGCCGCCGCTGGACTCGGCGGGGTCGTAGCGGCGTACGCCACGTTGGCTCAGGCGAAACGCCGACGCTTCTAATTTCGTTCGGGCAGGCGGGGACACCCGATAACGTCGTCCGAGCATGGCCGACGAGCGCGTTCTCACACTGCGTGAGCTCAATCGCGCCTTGCTTGCACGACAGCTGCTGCTCGAGCCGCGGAAGCTGAACGTGCAACAGGCGGTGGAACGGATCTGCGCGATCCAGGCGCAATGGCCGCAATCGCCGTACCTGGCGCTCTGGACAAGGCTCGTGGGCTTTCGCAAGGAGCAGCTCACGCGCGCGCTCGAGCAACGGAAGGTCGTGAAGTCGCAGCTGTTCCGGATCACGCTGCACATGACGAGCGCGCGCGACTACCCCTACTACGCGGCGGTCTGGCTGCCGGCGGCACGCGAGACGACTCCCGGCGTCGACCGGAAGACGCTCGAGCGACTTTCACGCGAGGTCAAGAAGCTCGCGACGAAGGCTCCGGTGACACACGAGCAGATCGCAGACGTGGCTGCGGACCGGATGGGCGGCTTCCGCTGGCGCACGCGGACGCTCACGCCTCTCGTCCATCTGCTGCCGAGCGGGACGTGGAGCCACTACGGGCGAGCAGAGCTCCAGGCGATGGAGACGGTGCTCGGTGTGGAGCTCCCGCCACGCGAGCAAGGAGCCGAGCGCCTCGTCGCCCGCTATCTCGCAGCGTTCGGTCCCGCGACGCAGGAGGACCTGCTCCGTTTCGCCGGCGTGCGAGTTGCGGATGTGCGCGCTGGGCTCGACAGCGTCGAATTACGTAAGTTCCGCGACGAGCGCGGCCGAGTGCTCCTTGATCTACCCCGCGCACCGCTTCCGGATGGCGAGAGTCCCGCACCGGTGCGCTTTCTCCCGAAGTGGGATTCCTCGATCCTTGCCTACGCGCCACCCGAACGCACGCGGATCCTGCCGGAGAAGTTCCGCAGCACGGTCATCCGCAAGAACGGCGACGTGCTGCCTACGGTGCTCGTCGACGGGTTCGTCGCGGCGACGTGGGACATGGGATCGAAGCGGGACTTGACGATCACGCCTTTGGTGAAGATCTCGAAGCAGCAGCGCGCGGAGATCGACGAGGAGGGCGAGCGTCTGGTGGAGTTCTTCCGCAGCTAGGAGCGCTCGACGCGCGAGCCGCCGACGATCGCGTCACGACCGTCGTCGAACCGGACCCAGGCCTTGCCGCCGCCGTCGTAATCCGGCGACCAGACGATCAGCGTGGCGTCGTCTCCCGCCACGCGCACGCGCTCGGTTCCCTCCGGCTCGGCTCCGCGCCACACACGCACGAACGGGTTCTCCTCCCACTCGCGCCCGATCGTCGTCTCGTCCGTGTGCCCGGGCAGTACGCGCGTCTCATGAGGAAGCTTCATCAAGACGTCCATGACCGAGGCGCGGACCTGCTCGAGGTCGCCCCCGCCGACGGCGTCCTTGAAGAGCGTGTCCCCGGTGAAAACGGCCTCGCCGTTGACGACGAAGGCGATCATGTCGTCGGAGTGGCCTGGCGTCGGCAGTGCCTCGATCCGAAGCCCGCCGACCTCGACCGCGTCGGTTCGCACGGGCAGCCCCAGCTCGTCTTCGTGCACCACGTGGTCGTGATGGGAATGCGTCCGCAGCACGTAGGCCGGCTCCACCCGCCAGCGCTCGGCCGCCGCGAGCAGTGGCGTCACGTCGGCGCCGGAATCGACGAAGACCGCCGTCCCGCCCTCCTCGTCGGCGACGAGATAGGCGTTCGAGAGCCATTCGGGGTGCATGCTCCGTTCGATCAGCACGGCGGTACGCTACCCGGACACCTGAGACGAGGAGGAACTTGACGATGGGCCTGTTGTCACGAGCCGGAGAGATCATCAGGGCAAAGTTCAGCTCGCTGCTGAACCGCGCCGAGAATCCGCAGGAAACGCTCGACTATTCGTACGAGCGCCAGCTTCAGTCCCTGCAGAACGTCAAGCGGGGCGTCGCGGACGTCGTGACGGCGAAGAAGCGCCTCGAGCTACAGACCCAGCAACTCGAGCAGAGCGTGGTCAAGCTCGACACGCAGGCGCGCCAGGCCCTCGCCGCCGGCCGTGAGGATCTCGCCCGCGCGGCGCTCGAGCGGAAGTCCGGGATGCAGCAGCAGCTCCAGGATCTCGACACGCAGGTGAAGGGGCTGCAGGACCAGCAGGAGAAGCTCGTCGCGAACGAGAAGCAGCTCGAGGCGCGCATCGAGCAGTTCCGCTCGCAGAAGGAAGTGATCAAGGCTCAGTACTCCGCCGCGGAGGCGCAGGTTCGGATCAACGAAGCGGCAACCGGCATCGGCCGCGAGATGGACAACACGGGCCTCGCGATCGAGCGCGCGAAGGACAAGACGGAGCAGATGCAGGCGCGCGCTTCGGCACTCGACGAGCTCGTTGCGTCAGGCGACCTCCAAGAGCTGGGGTCGGACAAGACTCAGCTCGACCGCGAGCTGCAGCAGCTCGCGTCTCAGCAGCAGGTCGACAGCGAGCTGGAAAAGCTCAAGGCTGAGGTTGGGTCAGGAGCTCAGGCGAAGGAGCTGGAGGGCTCTCAGCAGGAACAATCGCCGGGCGCGTAAGCAGATAGAGCCCGCAGACGGCGGTGGCAACAGACTCGACGACAACGAGGGCGCGGTAGTCGACGACGGCGATGAGCGCCGCGCCGACCGCGATCGAGATCGTCTGCGGCGTGCTGATGAAGACGTCGGCGGCAGAGGAGACGCGGCCCTGCAGGCGCAGCGGCGTGCGAACCTGGATCGCCGTCATGAGGCCGACGATCAACCAGGAAACGCCGAAGCCGGCCACGATCACGCCCACCGCCACCAGCGGCAGGCTCGAGCTGACGAAGCTGAGTTCCCCGAGCGCAAATCCGGCCATGCCAATGCCGGCCACGCGCACGTCGCCGAGAACGCGAAGGCCGCGCGCCGCCGTGATTCCCCCGGCGATCGCGCCGACTCCCTGCAGCGTGCTCAGGACGCCGAGGAAAGACGGCGGCCGGTGGAGGCCCTGGTCGACGACGGCGAAGATGATCGTTTCGGAAAAGCCGACGACGAAGAGCGCGGCGCCGGTCGAGAACACGATCTGACGCAGCGGGATGGTCGCGACGATGTGGCGCGCACCGGCCATCGCCTCATCGATGAAGTTGTGCTCGACCTTTTCGAAGCGAGGCTCGGGCGTCTTCATCAGCAGCAGGGCCGTCACGACGCCGGCGAAACTGAGCGAGTCGACGATCGCGACCACGCCGCCGCCCCATACCGCGTAGATGCCCGCGCCGACCAGCGGCGCAATCAGGCGCAGCCCTTCGCGTACCGACTGGAAGATCGCGTTCCCGTCACCGAGCAGCTCCTGCGGGATCGTCGTCGTCATCAAGGCCGACCGCGCGGAGGCGGCGAGCGTCCCGAAACAGCCGATGAAGACGGCCATCGCATAGAGCAGCCAGACGTCGCCGCGGTCGTGGACGAAGAGGAGCGACAGCGTCGCTACCGCCTCGATGCAATACACCACGATGAGCAAAGGGCGCCGACGTACACGGTCGACGACGACGCCGGCGAGCGGCGAAAAGATCGACGGGGCCGCGAGCGCGAAGAAGACGAGACCGGCCGACGCATTGCTTCCGGTCAACGACTTTGCCCAGATCGCGAGCACGATGATCATCGCCCAGTCGCCGAACTGCGACAGCGTCCAGCCGGCGAGGAAAATGCGCGCGTCGCGGACTTGCAGCAGGCGCTTCACGACTGCTCGCTCAGCTCCACACTCTGGCCTGGAGCCGGCGCGCGCTCCAGCCGGACGTCGCCGGAGACCGTCTTCGCAAAGACTTCGACGAGCGGCGCGTCCTCAGAGGGCGGCGCGGCCGGCGCGTCGGAAAGCTCGAACTCCGAGCTCGTCGAGCCGCTGACGGTATTCGCATCGATGAAGACGCGCGAGCCGCGACGGATCCCGACAGCGATGTCGCCCGAGACCGCACGCAGTTCGACTCTTCCGTTCATGACGGCGGGGTAGGACTGATCACCTGAGACCGTGTTCGCACTGATCGAACCGGCGGCGTCCCGGATGAAGACGTCACCGGAGACCGCCTGCACGTTCGAATGGCGTGCGACCGATTCCACGAACACGTCGCCAGAGACGGTCTTGACGTCGAGCGAGCCGGCCACCGAGTTCAAGTGCACGTCACCGCTTGCGGTCTTGACGCTCGTCTCCCCTGCGTTGTCGATGCTGACGTCACCCGAAGCGGTCTTGACGTCAACGGTGGCGTAGTCGCCACTCGCCCGGAGATCGGCCGACTTCGTCTTGACCTCGAGCTCTGTTTCGTTCGGGCAGCTGATGCGCAAGCGCATCTCGGGTGTGCCCAGGCGGATATCCGGGCCGGAGCTGAACGAGATCCAGACACCGTGGCGCGTCCGCACCTCGACGGTGACCTCGTAGCGGTCGCCGCGGCGTTGCGAGTCGATCCGGGCGGTCGCCACCATCTCCTGCACCTGCTCCTTGGTGGAGAGTGCCTCGAGCTCCACGGTCGTCTCGTCCGTATTGGCCGTCTCGATCTCGATCGCACCCGCTGGCAGCTCGAGATCGAGGCGGACCGGACCAGGTGTGGCGAAGGTCTCGCGACGCATCAGAAGTAGCGCACGCTGTGGAAATGGCGGATGTCGCCGACGATCGCGTCACGCGGGCGAATCGCGTTGCGGAGGTGCGGCCGCAGGACTTCCTTGCGGCGGATCGTGTCGGCCTCGCGGCGCGGCATGAGTGCCAGTGCGAGCCCAAACGGAAGAGGAAGGACGTGCATGGTGACTCCTTTCAGCTCTGGCCGTAGCCGGTCATGCGGCGACCGCCTGGGTGGGATCGCCGTTTCGTGGGATCAGCGCTGCGCGTGATCTGCTGAAGCAGCCACGTGTTCGCCGAGACGCCGGCCTCCTGCGCGGCTGCGTCGACGATCGCCTTGAGCGAGTCGGGCAGCCGCAACGTGATGCGGGCGCTGAGGTCTTCGAGCGAGGTGGGCGGAGGCGCCCCCGGCTCGGGAACGTAGACCAGCTCCGGCTCGCCCCCGGTCACGCGCACCTCCACGTGGCCGTCGGGAAGCTGGTTCGTGAGCTCCGCGGCGGCCTCGCCGAGAGCGTCCATCAGCCTGAGTCGGAGGGATGACTCGAGGGCTGCGGTGATCCGGCGCGCAGCTTCGGCAATTGCGTCGTCGCCGAGTCCGGCGACGTTCGCCAGATCCTGCTGGAGCGCCTCGACATAGGCCGCCACGTTCATGGACGGCACTATGACATCAGTCTGATGTCATGTCAAGGCACTTATGGCGTCATGGCGTGGTCACCATGGCTAAAACCTGCGATTTGCAGGCTAAAGCGGCGCATCGAAGACCCCGAACCAGCGGCTCAACTCGGGCTCGATCGGCAATTCCGGGTCCAATTTCGCCTTCAGTTCGAGCTCCTCGGCGTTGTCGCGCTCCTGCCCCTCCCCCGTCGGCACGAACGGCCAGAAGGCGCCGCGCTTGTAGCCGTAGATCCAGTAGACGGGGTGCTTCCCTCCGTCGAACTTGAAGACGGCCGCGAGGAGCTGGGGCCCGAAACCCTGCTCCTCGAGCCCCTGCGCGACCGCGTGAACACCGGTGACCTGATCCTGCAGGTCGGGGTCACGCACGACGATCCACGTGTACCCGAAGGAGTCGTCCCGGCGCTCGATCTTCGACCCGGAGTCGCCGGCCACGCCCTCGAGAAGCTGCTGGATGTCGCTCTCCGCGCGCACGAAATCGCCGGACGACAGCGGCTTGAAGACGATCGCCCCGGCGCCGGCCGGGCGCAGCCCCAGCTCGGTGTCGAGCGTCACAGCGGCCGTCGCAAGCGCGAAGAGGCGCTCGCGAGCCGGGCCCGCGAGCTTCTTGCGTCCGAGCAGGACGTCTCTGAGGCCCAATGCCGCCTAGAGCGCTACCGGCTTGCCCAGCTCGCGCGAGATCTCGGCGAGTGCGGCGAGCCGCTTCTCGAGCGGCGGGTGGGTCATGAAAAGTTGGCTCCCGACGCGCTTCACCGACGTCGGGATGATGAAGAAGGCGTTCATGCCCTCGACGTCGCGCAGGTCGCGCTGCGGAATGCGGAACATGTCGCTCGAGATCTTCTGCAGCGCGCTCATCAGATGCTCCGGCGCGCCGGTGATCAACGCGGAGCCGCGGTCGGCCGCGAACTCCCTGTACCGAGAGATCGCGAGGATCAGGATCTGGCTGAGGAAGTAGGTCACGACGGAGACCACCAGGACGATCAGCCACACCGGTACGGAGTTGTTGTCCCGGTCACGGCCGCCGCCGAACATCCCCGAATAGAGGCCGAACCGCGTGAGCAGGCCCGCGACCATGGCGAAGAAGCTCGCGACGGTCATGATCAGCACGTCGCGGTTCGCGATGTGCGAGAGCTCGTGAGCGATGACTCCCTCGACCTCCTGCGGCTCGAGACGCTGCCACAGGCCCCGCGTGACCGCAACGGCTGCATGCTTCGGGCTACGGCCGGTCGCGAAAGCGTTGGGGACGTCGGTGTCGATGATCGCGACCCGAGGCTTCGGCAGGTCGGCCATCGCGCACAGCCGCTCGACCATGTCGTGCAACTGAGGCGCCTCGTCGCGCTCGACGATCTTCGCGCCGGACGCCTTCAGCGCGAGCTTGTCGGACGTGAAGTACTGGAACAGCGCAATCGCGCCGACGATCACGAACATCGCGACGAGCCCGACGTTCAGGATCTGGAAGAGCACGACCGCGAAGACGACGTAGAGAAGCCCGAGCATGGCCGTCGTGAACAACATCCGTAGCGACAGACCGGCGTCGCGACCGTAAGACCGGCGTTTCATCGAGAATCGCTCTCCTTCGTGTCTACCAGGAGAATCGTAGCCACCGCGATCGTCGCGACGGCGTTCCTCACCTGGAGCGCCAGCGCCTGGGGCGCGCAGCCGGTGATCTACGTCGCGCCGGCGCCGCCGCAGGGCGGAGCCGTGGGGCTGTACGTGCCGGGCGCGGGCGGCAGGATCAGCCGCGAAGACGCGATCGAGTCGCTGCGGCGGGGGAAGGTCGAGAACTCCCTCCTCGGCGGCAGGCCGCACGGAAAGGTGCTCGCGGACATCAGGTTCGGGGCGCCGCCCACAGCGACTCGGCCGGTGGTCGTCGTCACCCTGCCGCCACCCGGGGAGCATCCGAACACGAAGCGCTACGCCGTCGCGATCGAGGGCGCGGGGTTTCACGGCATCCTCACCTCCGACTCCACGCGGATCGACGGGCTCGTCTCGATTCCCGACATCACGCAGGCGGCGGTCGCGCTCGCCCAACACGGCCGGCCGGATATCCGCGGCGTGCAGGGAACCGTCGGCGACCTCGTCAAGCTCGACCGTCGGCTGACGCGCGTGCACCGCGATCGTGGCTGGATCCTCGCCTCGGTCGCGCTGTTGCTCTTCGCGCTCGTCGTGGTGTTGCCGCGCGCCGCCGTCGTGGCCGGGGCCGCGGCCGTTGTCGTCGCGCTCTGGCTTGCATGGACGGAAACCACGCGCTTCTGGGAAGTGCTCGCGTGGATGATCCTCGGGACTCTTGCGATCGCATTCCTCGCGTCACTGCGACGGCGTGCCGTCCCGTACTTCGTCGCGGCGTTCTTCGCCGCGTTCCTGCTGGTGTTCACGCTGGCACCCGACACCAACGCGCTCGCTGTGCTCGGGCCGCGGCCGGACGGCGGCGGTCGCTTCTTCGGAGTGACCAACCAGGTCGAGACGCTCGTGCTAGCGCCGCTGATCGCCGCGATTGCGATCGGCGGCCTGCCGTGGTTCGTACCGCTCGGCGCGCTGGCGCTGGTGACGGTCGGCTGGAGCAAGGCCGGCGCGGACGGCGGGGGCCTGATCGTGTTCGCCGCCGCGCTCGCGGTCCTGCTGCTGCGACTGAGGCCGGCCCCGCTCACCTGGCGCCGCACCGCGGTGACAGCCGGGTGCGTCGTCGTTCTCGTGCTCGCGCTCGTCGGCCTCGATGCGTTGCTCGGGGGATCCGATCACGTGACTCGGGCGGTCGGCACCGGACCGGGCTCGCTGCTCGGCGATCTCGGCCACCGGATCCACCTCTCGTGGGCGCTCGCGACGAAGTCCAGTTACACGGTCGTGCTCTTTGTCGCCTCCCTGGCCGTGCTCGTCTGGATCGCCACGAGGACGCCGCGACGGCCGGCTGTCGACGCGATGCTCGTCGCGCTGACGGTGTCGCTGATCGTGAACGACACGCCCGTCGACGTGATCGGCCTCGGTGTCCTCGGCTGCTTGGCTCTCTGGCGGTACGAGTCAGTAGACTCGCGCCCGATGCGCTGGGGAGCACTGACCGCCGTCTGCGCCGCTGCCGCAACACTCGTACTGGCGGGCTGCGGCAAACAGGGCGTCACTCAACCGAAGCCCACCACCGTCGTCGGAACCGTCGCGCAGGCAGCGCCCGGAAAGGCGATCTTCAGTACCCAGGGCTGTGGCGCGTGCCACACGTACCAGCCGGCGGGGCAAGAGGCCAACGGAACGATCGGCCCCGACCTCGACAAGCTCGCGGACTACGCCAAGAAGGCGAACCAGCCGCTCGAGGCGTTCACTCATGAGTCGATCGTCGACCCGAACAAGTACGTGGAGAAGGGCTACCCGAAGAACGTCATGCCGAAGTCGTATGAGTCGCTGCCACCGAAGGATCTGAAGGACCTCGTCGACTTCCTGAGCAAGCCGCAGGGCTGAAGCTCCCGGCGGATTTTCCGCGCGACGTCGAGGCGGTTGCCTGCGACCTCGACCGCACGTTGATCGGCGAGGACGCGCGATTGCATGCGCGGACGCGAGAAGCGATCGCCGCAACGCGTGGCGCAGGCATTCACGTCTTTCTCGTGACCGGGCGCATGTTCCAGTCGGTCCGGCCCTACGCGCTCGAGGCCGGCCTCGACGATCCCGTCGTCTGCTACCAGGGCGCGGTCGTCGCCGAGCCGGCCAGCGGCCGCTGGTTGCGACACGTCCCGATCCCGCTCGACCTGGCACGCGAGACGATCGCGGCCGTGAACGAAGAGGGCTTTGGGCTCAACTGCTACGTGAACGACGAGCTCTACGTCGCCGAGATCACTCCCGAAGCGCGCCGCTACGCAGACTTTCAGCACCTGGAGCTCCACGAAGTGGGCGACCTGTCCGCATGGCTCGAGGCACCGCCGACGAAGCTGGTCGTGATCGACGATCCCGATGTCCTCGACGGGCTGAAAGAACGCATGATCGCGCGCTTCGACGGGCGTCTGTACATCTCGAAATCGTTGCCCTACTTCCTCGAATTCGCGTCGCCCGACGTCACGAAGGCGGCCGGGCTCGACTTCCTTGCTGCCCGGCTTGGCTTCACGCGCGAGCAAACCGTGGCGTTCGGCGACGGGGAGAACGACATCGAGCTCGTGGACTGGGCCGGCTACGGCGTCGCCGTCTCGAACGCACACGAGCGTGTCAAGGAAGTCGCTGACTTCATCTGCCCGTCGGTCGACGAGGAGGGCGTGGCGCAGGTGCTTGAGGCATTCTTGGCGCGATGATCGATCTCCGGGAGGCACGCGAGCGACCCGACGAGATGCGTGCTGCGCTTGCGCGCCGCGGTGCGGCCGACGCGTTCGACGACCTGCTCGCGGCTGACGCGCGCTGGCGTGCGCTCGTCCCGCAGGTCGACCAGCTGCGTGCGCAGCAGAAGCTCGACGGAAAGCCGACGCCCGAGCAGCTGGAACAGCTGAAGCAGCTCAAAGAACAGCTGCGCTCGCTCGAGGACGAGCTCGCCGCGGCGGAGTCGGCGCGCGAGGACGCGCTCGCCAAAGTCCCGAACCCGCCGCACGAGTCTGCTGCGGACGGATTCACCGACGACGACGCGGAGGAGATCAAACGTTGGGGCGATCCCCCGCAGCTCGAGCATCCGCGCGAGCACACCGAGATCGGTCGCTTCGAGCTCGAGCGCGCGGCCAAGATCTCCTGTGCGCGCTTCGGCTTCCTCGCCGGCGACACGGCCCTGCTCGCACTCTCTGTGTACCGCTTCGCGCTCGACCAGCTCGTCGCCGCGGGCTTCACGCCGATGCTCCCGCCCGTCCTCGTCCGCGAGGAGGCGATGTACGGAACCGGTTTCTTCCCTTCCGACAAGAGCGACTACTACTCCGTTCCTGAAGCCGGGCTGTACCTCGTGGGCACGTCAGAAGTTCCGCTGATCGGCATGCACCTCGAAGAGGTCGTTGAGGTGCCGTTGAAGTACTGCGCGTTCTCGTCGTGCT
>Ga0136846_1223530_pt1 | contig 11708 bp, 7 predicted proteins | sample HopSoiMetagenom2_FD_96841 | JGI IMG/M metagenome (GOLD analysis project Ga0136846, IMG submission 96841) | Grasslands soil microbial communities from Hopland, California, USA - 2 Assembly 2016 (version 4) | ecosystem: Environmental > Terrestrial > Soil > Grasslands | place: USA: Hopland... | reverse complement strand
GCCAAGGCGGACGGCGACGACGTGGTCGCGGAAACGTCGGAGTCGAACAACACCACGTCACGCGCGGTCACCATCGGTCCGGACCTCACGATCACGGCGCTCACCGCACCCTCGGCCGGCGCGGGACAGGCGATCACCGTGACCGACACCGTCCGCAACCTGGGCGGCGGGGCGGCCCCCGCGACCAGCACGCGCTTCTATCTTTCGACCAACACGACGCTGGATGCGGCCGACGTCCTGCTCGGCAGCCGCAGCGTCGCAGCACTGGCCCCGGGCGCCACGGACACGGGCTCCGTGACCGTCACCATCCCGGCGAGCACCGCCACCGGCTCCTACTACGTGATCGCGAAGGCCGACGGCGCCGACGCGCTCATCGAGACGAACGAGGCCAACAACGTCCTCGCACAATCGATCGTGGTGGGCGCCGACCTGGGCGTCGTGGACCTCACGTTCCCGTCGCTCGGTGGGGCGGGCCTGCCGATCAGCGTGACCGACACGACCAGGAACCTCGGCACCGGCTCCACGCCCCCGAGCAACACGCGCTTCTACCTCTCCACGAACGCGGTGCTCGACGCGGGCGACACGCTGCTCGGCAGCCGCGCCGTCGGGACTCTCGCCCCCAACGCGAGCAGCACGGGGACGGTGACCCTCACCATCCCGGCCGGCACCACCACGGGGTTCTACTACCTCATCGCGAAGGCCGACGGCGACGACGCGCTCGCCGAGACCAACGAATTCAACAACACGCTGGTGCGCGTGATCACCATCGGGCCGGATCTCGTCGTGACGGCGCTCACCGCGCCCAATACGGCGGGCGCGGGCCAGGCGATCGCCGTGAGCGACACGACGCGCAACCAGGGCGGCGGCGGGACGCCAGGCACCGTCATGCGCTTCTACCTCTCCAGCAATGCGACGCTCGATGCCGGCGACGTCCTGCTGGGCAGCCGCGCGGTCGCTGCGCTGGCACCGAACGTTTCCGACACGGGTGCCGCCACGCTCACGATTCCGGCGGGCACCGCGACCGGCCAGTATTTCGTCATCGCCAAGGCGGACGGTGACGACGCCCTGGCCGAGACGACGGAGACCAACAACACGCTCTACCGGGCGATCACCATCGGGCCGGACCTGGTCCTCACGACGTTCACCGCGCCCAACATCGCGGGCGCGGGATTGGCGCTCACGTTGAACGACACGACCAGCAACGCCGGCGGCGCGGCCGCGGCGAGCAACACCCGCTTCTATCTCTCCGCCAACTCCACGCTCGACGGTGGCGATGTGTTATTGGGCAGTCGAGCCGTCCCGCCGCTCGGCGCCGGCGCGTCCGATTCCGGTGCCACGACGGTCACGATTCCGGCCGGCACCGCGATGGGCACGTACTACCTCATCGCCAAGGCCGACGGCGACGACGCCATCACGGAGCTCTCGGAAGCCAACAACGTCGTGGCCCGCACGGTCACCATCGGTCCCGACCTCACGGTGATGTCCGTCACCGCGCCGGCCGGTGGGGCGGGAATGCCCATGACGGTGAGCGACACCACGAGGAACCAGGGTGGCGGCGCCACGCCGGTGACCAGCACGCGCTACTACTTGTCCGCGAACTCGACGCTCGACGCCGGCGACGTGCTGCTCGGCAGCCGCAGCGTCGCGGCGCTCTCGCCGGGCGCGTCGGACACGGGCTCGGTCACGCTCACGATCCCGGCCGGCACCACGGCGGGCAACTACTACCTCATCGCGAAAGCCGACGGTGACGACGCGCTCGTGGAGACGAGTGAAGCGAATAACGTGTTCGCGAAGTCGATCACCATCGGCCCGGATCTCGGCATCACCAACCTGGTCTATCCCAGCACCGCGGTTGCGGGCCAGGTGATCACGGTGAGCGATACGACGAAGAACCTCGGCGCGGGCAGCTCGCCGGGCACGAGCACGCGCCTCTACCTGTCCACGAATGCGGCGCTGGATGCCGGCGACACGCTGCTGGGAAGCCGCGCGGTGGCGGCGCTGGACCCGAACGCCTCGGAGACGGGCTCGCTCAGCGTCACGATCCCGCCGGGCCTCGCGCCGGGGTACTACTACCTCATCGCGAAGGCGGACGGCGACGACGCGCTGGTGGAGACGAACGAGTTCAACAACACGCTCGTGCGGATACTGCAGGTCACGCCGTAGCTTCGGCGAAGCCGCGCTTCTTCACCAGCGCGTCGATGTCCTTCAGCGTGGCGAGGAGCTCGCGCATCCGCCCGAGCGGCCACGCGTTGGGGCCGTCGGAGAGCGCCTTGGCGGGATCGGGGTGCGTCTCCATGAAGACGCCGGCCACGCCGGTGGCGATGGCGGCGCGGGCGAGCACCGGAACGAATTCGCGCTGGCCGCCCGACGAGGTGCCCTGGCCGCCGGGCAGCTGCACCGAGTGCGTGGCGTCGAACACCACCGGGCAGCCGGTGTCGCGCATGATCGCGAGCGAGCGCATGTCGGAGACGAGATTGTTGTAGCCGAACGACGCGCCGCGCTCGCACACCATGATGTTGTCGGCGCCGCTCGCTTCACGCGCCTTGTCGACGACGTTCTTCATGTCGGAGGGCGCGAGGAACTGGCCCTTCTTGATGTTCACGGGCTTGCCGGCGCTGGCAACGGCGTGGATGAAGTCGGTCTGGCGGCAAAGGAAGGCCGGCGTCTGCAAGACGTCCACGATCCTGGCGACCGTGGGCACCTCTTCCTCCGTGTGCACGTCGGTGAGGATCGGGACTCCCAGCTCCTTGCGCACCTTCGCGAGGATCTCCAGGCCCTTCTCCATGCCGGGGCCGCGGAAGCTCTTGCCCGAGCTGCGGTTCGCCTTGTCGTACGACGACTTGAAGATGAACGGGATGCCGAGCTCCGCCGTCATCTCCTTCAGCTTGCCGGCGACGTCCATCTGCAGCTGCTCGCTCTCGACCACGCAGGGACCGGCGATGAGGAAGAAGGGCTTGTCCAGCCCCACATCGAAACCACACAATTTCATGCTTCGCTTCCGCCTATGACCTTGAGCGCCGGCTCGGGCACGCGCAGCTTGTGCTGCTCGAGCGCCGCCTTGATGAACGACTTGAAGAGCGGGTGGCCTTCGCGCGGCGTGGAAGTGAATTCCGGGTGGAACTGCACGCCGATGAAGAACGGGTGGTCGGCGAGCTCCGCGATCTCGGTCAGGTCTTCGCTCTTGGTCTTGGCGCTCACCGTGAGGCCCGCGGCCTCGAGGCGCGCGACATAGTGGTTGTTGACCTCGTAGCGGTGGCGATGGCGCTCGGCCACCGTGTCGCTGCCATAGACCTTGTGCGCCAGCGTGCCGCGTTTGACGGACGCGGGCTGCGCGCCCAGCCGCATGGTGCCGCCCAGGTTCGACTGCGCATCGCGGCGCTCGACCTTGCCGTCGCGATCCTGCCACTCGGTGATGAGCGCGATGACGGGGTGGGGCGTGTCGGGGTCGAACTCCGTGGAATTCGCGCCTTCCAGGCCGCACTTGTCCCGCGCGATCTCGATGGCGGCGATCTGCATGCCGAGGCAGATGCCCAGGTACGGGACCCGGCCCTCGCGCGCGTAGCGCACCGCCGCGATCTTGCCCTCGACGCCGCGCTTGCCGAAGCCGCCGGGCACCAGCACCGCATCCATGTCCTTCAGCGTCTCGACGCCCTTCGCCTCGATCTGCTCGGAATCGACGTAGTGGATCTTGACCTTCGTGCGCGTATGGATGCCCGCGTGGATGAGCGCTTCCGACAGCGACTTGTACGAGTCCTGCAGGTCCACGTACTTGCCCACCATGGCGATGTCCACCTCGTGCTCCGGGTTCTCGAGCGCGAAGCCGATCTTCTCCCACATCGTGAGGTCCGCCGGATAGGCGGCGAGGTCCAGCTTGCGGCAGACGATCTCGTCCAGGCCCTGCTTGTGCAGCATCACCGGGATCTTGTAGATGGAGTCCGCGTCGTAGGCCGAGATCACCGAGCGCACGTCCACGTTGGTGAAGAGCGCGATCTTGCGGCGCTCCTCCTCGGGCAGCGGCACTTCGGAGCGGCACATCACGATGTCGGGCTGGATGCCGATGCCGCGCAGCTCCTTCACGCTGTGCTGCGTGGGCTTGGTCTTGATCTCGCCCACCGAGGCGAGGTGCGGCACCAGCGTGAGGTGGATGTAGCAGGTGTTGGTGCGCCCCTCCTCGATGCCCATCTGGCGTATCGCCTCGAGGAACGGCAGCGACTCGATGTCGCCCACCGTGCCGCCGATCTCGATGATGCCGACTTCGGCATCGCGGCACGCGGCCTTGATGCTCGCCTTGATCTCGTCGGTGATGTGCGGGATGACCTGCACCGTGCCGCCCAGGTAGTCGCCGCGGCGCTCCTTGTTGATGACGCGCTCGTAGATCTGGCCGGTGGTGAAGTTGTTGCGCTTCGACATCTTCGCCGACACGAAGCGCTCGTAGTGCCCGAGGTCCAGGTCGGTCTCGGCGCCGTCCTCGGTCACGAACACCTCGCCGTGCTGGAACGGGGACATCGTTCCCGGATCGACGTTGATGTAGGGATCGAGCTTTACGAGGGAGACCTTGATCTTGCGCGATTCGAGGATCGCGGCGAGGGAGGCGGCGGCGATGCCTTTTCCGAGGGAGGAGACCACGCCGCCGGTCACGAATACGTACTTGGTCACTCGCGTTCCCCCAGCAGGAAATGCGTATTTTACCGGAGATTGTCCTCCGCGAGGGCGCGGCGTTCGGCTTCGCAATCGAGCGGCGATTTCGCGCCGGCGGCGCGCGCCGCCTCGATTTCGGCGCGTGCGAGCGCCTGCTGGGCGCGGAACACCGGATCGTCCTGCAGGCGCGCGAGCGTGGCTGCGCCCACCAGCCGGCCCGCCTCCACGTCGCTCTTCCAATGCGCGCCGCAGATGTAGCGGCTGGTGCCGAAGCTCACGCCGCGGGCGAGGATCGCATCGGCCTTGTCGGGCACGACCTGCGCGAGCGTGAGCGCCCAGGCCCAGCCGATCGACGCATGCCCGGACGGATACGAATCCGAATGATCCTTCTCCCACGGCGTGCAGCTCGTCTCCGACTTCGCCTGGTACGGCCGCAGGCGCTTGTAGTGGTCCTTGGCCTTGTCGTTGGCGCGACTCGCGTCCATGCGGATCCGGCGCAGCAGCATGTTGAGGTGCGGCGTGTCGGCTTCGGAGATCGGAATGCCCAAGGTGCACGAGAACACGTTCGCCGCCTTCGGGAAGCGCAGCTCCGCATCGAGGGCCGCCTGCTTCCAGCGCGGCGTGTCTCGCAGCGCGCGCGTGGACTTGTACACGGCGTCGTCGGCGCCCAGCTCCCACGAGCCCGGCTTCGGCGGAACCGGGACGAGGGAAATGCTGTCGGGAAGTTGTCCGGGCTGCAGGTATCCCGCCACGTAGCCCGGGCGGACTTCCGGCAGGTGCGTGGGCGGAGCCTCCGGCGACCGGACCGCGGCGCAGCCGGCGAGCAGCGTCAGGAGCAGGAGGGAGCGGGCCATTGGCAGGCGATAATAGTGGATCCGCTTAATCGGAGTCTGGCCGCACACGATGAAGGTCGGGGAACGCCATTACCGCAGCATCTGGGCCGACGAGCGCCGCGACGCGGTGCACATCATCGACCAGTCGCGGCTGCCGCACGTCTTCGAGACGCTGAGGATTCCTTCCATGGAGGCGATGGCCGAGGCCATCCGGCAGATGCGGCTTCGCGGCGCGCCGCTGATCGGCGTGGCGGCCGCCTTCGGCATCGCCCTCGCCATGCTTCGCGATGCCTCCGATGCGTCCCTCTCGCAAGCCTGCAACGCGCTGCGCGCCACGCGACCGACGGCCGTGAACCTCGCATGGGCCCTCGCGCGCGTGCGCGAGCGGCTGGAGGACCTGAAGCCCGCCGATCGTGTCGAGGCGGCCTGGAAGGAAGCGCAGGCCATCGCCGACGAGGACGTCGCGCTCAACGCCGCCATCGGCAGGCACGGCGTCGTCCTGCTGCAGAAGGAGTACGAGCACCTGCAGCGGCCGGTGAACATCCTTACGCACTGCAACGCCGGGTGGGTCGCCACCGTGGACTGGGGCACGGTGACCGCGCCGATCTTCATGGCGCACGAGATGGGCATCCCGATCCATGTCTGGGTGGACGAGACCCGCCCACGCAACCAGGGCCTGCTCACCGCGTGGGAGCTTGCCGGCCACGGCGTTGCGCACACCCTCGTCGTGGACAATGCCGGCGGCCACCTCATGCAGCAGAAGAAGGTGGACCTGGTGATGGTGGGCGCCGATCGCGTGACGCGCCGGGGCGACGTCTGCAACAAGATCGGCACGTACCTCAAGGCGCTCGCGGCTCGCGACAACGGCATTCCGTTCTACGCCTGCGTCCCGTCGCCCACCATCGACTGGACGATCGAGGACGGCGTCGAGGAAATCCCCATCGAGGAGCGCGATCCCGACGAGGTCCGGCACGTCCGCGGCCTCGACAGCGACGGCAAGTACGCGTCGGTCGCGATCGCCACCGCGAAAACGCCCATCGCGAATCCGTCGTTCGACGTGACGCCCCACGATCTCGTGACCGGCATCATCACCGAGAAGGGCATCGCGCGCGCGTCCGAACGCGAGCTGCTCGCCTTCTGGCCGCGCGAGCAGCACAGCAAGGCGTACCTCACTTGACCCGCATTCGGCTGGCGCTCGCGGCGCTCCTCCTCGCGCCCGCGCTCGCGGGGGCGTTCGGCTTCGACGACGTCGACCGGCGCGCGGTGGAGCTGTCCAAGAAGTCCTTCGAGCCGGCAAAGTCGGACCTGCCCTCGGTGCTGAAGGACCTGGGCTACGACCAGTACCGCGACGTGCGCTTCCGGCCGGAGCGCGCGCTCTGGCGGGCGGAGAAGCTGCCGTTCGAGGCGGCGTTCTTCCATCGCGGCGGCATCTTCACCGAGGCGGTGCGCATCAACGAGGTCACCGAGAGCGGCGTGCGCGAGATCCCGTTCCGCGCGGAGAGCTTCGACTATGGAAAGAACACCTTCGACCGCAGCCGCATCGGCAACATCGGCTTCGCGGGCTTCCGCATCCACTTCCACCTGAACAACCCGCGCTACAAGGACGAGGTGGTGGCCTTCCTCGGCGCGAGCTACTTCCGTGCCCTGGGCAAGGAGCAGCGCTACGGGATGTCCGCGCGCGGCCTCGCCATCGACACGGGCCTCGCGTCCGGCGAGGAGTTTCCCCGCTTCACCGAGTTCTGGCTCGAGCGCCCGGCGCCCGAGGCGCGCGAGCTGCGCATCTACGCGCTCCTCGACTCCAAGAGCCTCACCGGCGCCTACCGCTTCATCCTGCGCCCCGGCGTGGATACCGCGGTCACGGTGAAGGCGCGGCTGCACGCGCGGCGAAATATCGCCAAGCTGGGCGTGGCGCCCATGACGAGCATGTTCCTCTTCGGCGAAAACCAGCGCGCGCCCACCGAGGACTATCGCCCCGAGGTTCACGATTCCGACGGGCTTTCGATCCAGGCCGGTACCGGCGAATGGATCTGGCGGCCGCTGGTGAACCCGAAGAAGCTGCTCGTCACGGCCTTCACCTTCAGCAACCCGCTGGGCTTCGGCCTGCAGCAGCGCGACCGGAATTTCGCGAGCTACGAGGACCTCGAGGCCCGTTACGAGCTGCGTCCCGGCGCGTGGGTGAAGCCCGTGAAGCCGTTCGGGCCGGGGCGCGTGGAGCTCGTGCAGATTCCGTCGCCGTACGAGACCAACGACAACGTCGTGGCGTACTGGATCCCGCGCGAGCCGCCGCAGACGGGGCAGGCGTTCGAGATGGAATACCAGGTTCTCTGGCAAAAGAACACGCCGACCCATCCGCCCACGTCGTGGGTGGCGCAGACGCGCCGCGGCCCCGGATACCGTGCGCAGCCCGATGAAGCTTTCTTCTTCCACATCGACTTCGAGGGCCCGGCGCTCAAGAAACTCACCGACACGAAGAAGCTGGAGGCCGTGTTCTCGACCGACACCAATGGCGAGATCGGCGAGAAGATCATGCAGCGCAACCCGGTCAACGACGGCGTGCGCGTGACCCTGAAGGTGCGGCGGGTGGACGCCTCGAAGCCCGTCGAGCTGCGCGGCTTCCTCCGCGACGAGAACGAGACGTTGTCGGAGACATGGGCCTACATCCTCCCGCCGGACTGAGCCCGGGCGACGCCGTGGCCGCGGTCGATCGCTACCTCGACCAGCTCGGCCCGGATCCTGAGCAGCGCGCCGCCCTGCGTGCCGCCGCCGAAGGCGCGCCCGATGCGCGTAGCGCGCTCGCCGCCATGCACGCGGCGCTCGCCGCCGGGGCTCCCGCCACGGGCTTCCCCGCCTACGACTCCGTCGCCACCCGGCTGCGCTTCGCGCTCGCCGGCGACGATCCTCCGCAGCCGCTGCCGGCGGGCACCGATGTGCAGGGACACCCGCGCCTCGTGACGACGCCCCGGTTCAATCGCTCCTCGATGGCGCCCGATCGCTGGCTGCGCAATCCGTTCCAGCGCTCCGCCAAGCGCGGGCCATGGGCGCGAAGCGCATCGGTGCGCCGCTTCCTGCTGCTTGCACTCATCCTCGTGCAGACGGTCGTCGCGTCGATGGCCATGGCCGAGATCCTGCCGTACAAGGCGCACCAGCCGATGGAGATGGCGAGCCTCGCCCTCTTCGCCATCCTGTTCGCGTGGATCTCGGCGGGCTTCTGGACGGCGATCGCCGGCTGGATCCTCCTCATGCGCGGCGAGGATCGGCACGCGGTCGGGCGTGGCGCGCTCCCCGAGCTCGATGCCTCCCTGCGCACGGCGATCGTCATGCCCATCTGCAACGAGGACGTGGGACGCGTCTTCTCGGGCCTGCGCGCGACGTGCGAGTCGGTCGAGCGCACCGGGCAGGCGCGCCATTTCGACTTCTTCATCCTGAGCGATACCGGCGACCCGGGCGCCCGCGTGGCCGAGACCGACGCGTGGCTCGAGCTGCGTCGCGAGATGCAAGGGCGCGTGAACGTCTATTACCGGTGGCGCCAGCACCACATCAAGCGCAAGAGCGGCAACGTGGCCGACTTCTGCCGCCGCTGGGGGCGCGACTACGAATACATGGTGGTGATGGACGCCGACAGCGTGATGAGCGGCGATTGCCTCGTGCGGCTCGCGCGGATGATGGAGGCGGACCCGGGCGCCGGCATCATCCAGACGGCGCCGCGGGCCTTCGGCCGCGATACGCTGTTCGCGCGCGTCCAGCAGTTCGCCACCGCGGCATATGGCCCGCTCTTCACGGCGGGCCTTCACTTCTGGCAGCTGGGAGAGGCCCATTACTGGGGCCACAACGCGATCATCCGTGTGGCGCCGTTCATGCGGCACTGCGCCCTGGGACGATTGCCCGGCGAGGGCGCGCTCTCGGGCGAGATCCTGTCGCACGACTTCGTGGAGGCGGCCCTCATGCGGCGCGCAGGCTGGGGCGTGTGGATCGCCTACGACCTGCCCGGATCGTATGAAGAGATGCCGCCGAACCTGATCGACGAGCTCGCGCGCGACCGCCGCTGGTGCCTGGGAAACCTCATGAACCTGCGCCTCTTCCGGCTGGAGGGCCTGCATCCGGCGCATCGCGCGGTGTTCATGATCGGCGTCATGGCCTATGTGTCCGCGCCACTGTGGTTCCTCACGCTGCTGCTCGGCACGGCGCTCCTCGCGCAATACACGCTCTGGATCCCGGCTTACTTCACGCAGCCCTACCAGCTCTATCCGCGCTGGCCCCAATGGCATCCGGAATGGGCGTTCGCGCTCTTCAGCAGCACGGCGCTGGTGCTCTTCCTGCCCAAGGTGCTCGCGACCGTATGGATCTGGACGCGCGCGGCCGGCGCATTCGGCCGCGGCAAGCGCGCGGCGATCAGCGTCGTGATCGAGACGCTCTTCTCCGCCCTCTTCGCCCCGATCCGCATGCTCTTCCACACGCAGTTCGTGGTGAGCGGCATCGCCGGCATCACGGTGCGGTGGAAATCGCCGGCGCGCGCCGACTCGCAGACCACGTGGCCGCAGGCCGTCGCGCGCCACGGCGTGCACACCGCGATTGGGGTCGCCTGGACGGCGTTCGTCTGGTACCTGAATCCGCGCGTCCTGCCCTGGGTGCTGCCGGTAGCGGGCGCGCTCGTGCTCTCCATCCCGCTCTCGGTCTATTCGAGCCGCGTGGGGCTCGGGCGCCGCGCGCGTTGGCTGGGGCTCTTCCTCACGCCGGAGGAAATCGACCCGCCCCCCGAAGTGCAGCGGACGATGGAGCTCGCGCGCACCGAACGCGACCGGCCGGGGCTGCTCGAAGCGATCATGGATCCCGCGGTGAACGCGCTCGCCTGCGCCAACGCCACGCCGAGATTCCACGCGTCGGATTCGGCGCGCGAGGAGCGAAATCGCCTGGTCGAAAAAGTCCGCAAAGGCGGCGTCGCATCGCTGGACAAGCGCGAGGCCGGTCGACTCCTGAACGACCCGTTGGCACTATCGACGCTTCACCTGGAAGCATGGGCGACATGATTGGCGAACGGGGATTGAGGCTGCGCGTGGTGCAGGCCGCGAGGCGCCTGTCGGAGCTGGGCCTCAACTCGGGGCGTTCGGGAAACCTGAGCGTGCGCGTGGAGGGCGGTTTCCTGGTCACGCCCTCGGGAGCAGCGTACGAAGCGATGCATCCCGATGACCTCGTGTACCTCACCTCGACCGGCGACTTCGGCGGCGGACAGCGCAAGCCCTCCACGGAGTGGCGCATCCACCGCGACGTCTACGATCGGCGACAGGACGCCCGCGCGGTCGTCCACACGCACTCCCCGTACGCGACGACGCTCGCCTGCCTCGGCCGCGGAATTCCGGCCTTCCACTACGAGGTCGCGTTCGCCGGCGGCGCGGACATCCGCTGCTCGCCCTATGCGACCTTCGGCACGCAGGAGCTTTCGGACCACGCCGTGAAGGCGCTCGACGGGCGCAAGGCGTGTCTTTTGGCCAACCACGGCGTGTTGGCGCTCGGCGACAGCCTCGAAGGGGCCCTTGGCCTTGCGGAAAAAGTCGAGAACCTCGCCCGCATCTACTGGCAGGCACTGCAAGTCGGCGAACCCGTGCTCCTCGACGAGGTCGAAATGTCGCGCGTGGTCGAGAAGTTCTTGACCTATGGCAAGTAGCCGAACTGTCCCCCCCAGGGGGGTTTTGAGATAATCGCGTTCCCAGGCATCCAAAGCCGGTTCCGCACAGAGGAAACCGGCGAATTCCCGGAGGAGTTTCGATGCACGCCCAAGCCGCCCCGGTCGCCGGGGGCACACCCACTCGCAACCGCAAGCTCCTCAAGTGGGTGGACGACGTCGCCAGCCTCACCCAACCCGATCGCGTTTACTGGTGCGACGGATCGGACGCGGAGTACGACCGGATGTGCGGCGAGCTCGTGGCCGCCGGCACTTTTCGCAAGCTGAACGAGAAGCTTCGCCCCAATTCCTATCTCGCCTGGTCCGATCCGTCGGACGTCGCGCGGGTCGAGGACCGTACGTTCATCTGCTCGAAGACCAGGGACGAGGCCGGCCCGACCAACAACTGGGTCGAGCCTACCCAGATGCGCGCCACGCTCGACGGCCTCTTCAAGGGCTGCATGCGGGGCCGCACGATGTACGTGGTGCCCTTCAGCATGGGGCCGCTCGGCTCGCCCATCGCGCACATCGGCGTGGAGATCTCCGATTCCGCGTACGTCGCCGTGAACATGAAGCTCATG
>Ga0136846_1235937_pt1 | contig 11711 bp, 13 predicted proteins | sample HopSoiMetagenom2_FD_96841 | JGI IMG/M metagenome (GOLD analysis project Ga0136846, IMG submission 96841) | Grasslands soil microbial communities from Hopland, California, USA - 2 Assembly 2016 (version 4) | ecosystem: Environmental > Terrestrial > Soil > Grasslands | place: USA: Hopland... | reverse complement strand
GCACTTTTCTGTTTTGCGCCTTTCAGTTCTCTCGCGCTCTCACGCTGGCGCGCGCTCGGCGCTTGTTTTTTGCCTCGATTGTTTATTTGCCGCTGCTGTTGGTTTTGATGGTCGTGGACAAGCTAAAACATTAAGTGCAAGGCCGGATTCTGCCGTTGACCCCGGTTTTGAGGATCGTTACGTTTTGCGGCCGGTTATTGAGTGGCCCGGCGTTGAGAACGCTCGATGGCGAATAGAGCAACAAGATCGTGATTTTTGAAGCAACACTAAAGATTTAGATAAAATGGAAGCATCTACTCACGCAGCCCATCTGCACGACGTGCATGAAGTTCATCATGAACACGAATTGAGCTTTTGGCAGAAATACATCTTTTCCACCGACCACAAGGTTATCGGCATCCAATACGGCATTACCGCTCTTTTGTTCCTCTTATTCGGCTTTTCTTTGATGATGATGATGCGCTGGCAGTTAGCCTATCCGGATCATGCCATTCCGGTCGTAGGCGGGTTGCTCCAGAAGGCTCTCGGCACAGAGATGGTGACCGACCAGATTCTCGAGAATGGCGCCAAAGTCCCCGGCGTGATGAGTGCCGACCTCTATAACGCGTTCGGCGCGATGCATGGCACGATCATGGTCTTTCTGGCCATTGTCCCCCTGGCCTTTGCCGCGTTCGGGAATTTGGTTGTCCCACTCCAGATCGGGGCCGTCGATATGGCGTTCCCGCGCGTGAACATGGTCAGTTACCAATGTTATTTCATCGGAGGAGCGATCATGCTCGCGAGCTTTTTTATACCCGGAGGAGCAGCCAAATCCGGCTGGACCTCCTACTCACCCCTCGCGACCGTCGCCGACCTTGGACACACTTTTAACGGCCAGACCTTTTGGATCATCGGGATGGTCTTTCTGATTACCTCGTCGCTCCTCGGCGCCGTCAACTTTATTGCCACCATCATCCAACTGCGCGCGCCCGGAATGACCTGGATGCGTCTGCCATTCTTTGTTTGGGCGCAGTTTGTGACTGCCTTCCTGCTGCTGCTGGCCTTCCCGCCACTCGAAGCGGCCGCCGTTATGCAGTTGATGGATAATTTAGTCGGAACCAGCTTCTTCCTTCCCAGCGGTCTGATTGTTTCCGGTGCCCCAGCCAATATTTCCGGCGGCGGCAGCCCGCTCCTCTGGCAGCATCTTTTCTGGTTCCTCGGTCACCCCGAAGTTTACGTCCTGATCCTGCCTGGGATGGGAATGGTGGCCGAAATCATTGCCAACAATACCCGCAAGCCAATCTGGGGCTACAAATCGTTGGTCTACTCCGTCCTGGCTATCGGCTTTCTCTCCTTTATCGTCTGGGCGCATCACATGTATCTCACCGGGATGGGGACAAAGATTTCCACCTTCTTCCAGACGACCACGATGATCATATCGATCCCATCGGTCATCATTTTGACTTGTTTGTTCATCTGCCTATGGGGTGGGTGTATTCGCTTCGACAGCCCCGGGTTATTTGCGCGCGCATTCCTGCCGATGTTCGGCATCGGCGGGCTGACCGGTCTACCTCTTGGCTTCAATTTCAGCGACCTGCATTTGCACGACACTTATTACGTCATCGCGCACTTCCATTACGTGGTTGCGCCTGGAACCATCTTTGCGCTCTTCGCCGGAATTTATTACTGGTATCCCAAGATAACGGGCACGTTCATGAGCGAATACTGGGGGAAGGTCCACTTTTGGCTTTCGCTTTTATTCCTGAACCTGGTTTTTCAGCCAATGTTTGCCCAGGGAATGGCTGGCCTGAACCGTCGTATGGCCGACGGCGGCGCGACTTACGCTGGCAGTGATACAGTTGTCGGTATCGCTCCCTCAGTTCTTCATGCCAACGTCCATATTTCCTGGGCCGCCTGGCTTCTTGGGATTTCGCAAATCCCGTTCATCCTGAACTTCTTCATCAGCATGACCAAAGGACGGCGAGTTGCTTCCGACAACCCGTGGGGCGCGACCACGCTCGAGTGGCAGACGCCCACCCCGCCGCCGCACGGAAATTTCACCAAGCCGATCGAAGTGTATCGTGGCCCCTATGAATATAGCGTTCCGGGCCACACCGCTGATTTCACTCCTCAAAACGAACCGGAAAAACTGAAGCACGCCTAAGCAGCCATGGAAATTCCTTATACAGTCCAGCCACGAGCCGACACCGGCCTTTTTAACGCCAAGGTCGGCATTTGGCTCTTTCTCGCTTCGGAGGTGATGCTCTTCGGCGCGCTTTTCTCGTCCTATATTCTGCTTCGCGTCGGGGCAAACTCCTGGCCGCACGGATTACTGAATGTGCCTATCGGTACCTTCAACACAGCCGTGCTGATCAGCTCCAGCATTACGATGGTCCTGGCTTGGGCCAACATGAAGATGGGAAACCCCGGACTTTCTCGAATCTATCTTGGTATCACAGTCCTTTGTGGATTTGCATTCCTCGGCGTCAAAACCAAGGAATACTACGACAAATTCGTCCATTACGAGGTTCGCCTCGTCGATGGCACCGTCACCGATGGCCACATTAAGGAGCGCAGTGGGGATTTCGCCATCCGAGGTTTTAAAGCAGAGAAAGGCTCTCTCGTGTTGGAGCCGCTGAACGTGCTCCACGCCAATCCTGGAGAGAGCATGGCGGATGCAATGGCGCGTTTGCCCGCGAAGGAGCGTTATGCCCACCACCACGAAAAGGAGATGACGATCGAGGCGTCGCAAATTCGGTGGATCAGCAACTATACGCCGAAGCATAGCCCTTATTTTGCGATTTATTTTACCCTCACCGGCTTGCATGCCTTGCACGTCTTTGGTGGCATGATCGTGCTTAGTTACCTCTTTTTCCAAAATCGTTTGGCCTTCGCTCGCACCCAGACGGAGCGCTACACCAATCGCCTCGAGGTCGGCGGTCTCTTCTGGCACTTTGTCGACCTGGTCTGGATCTTTCTTTTCCCTGTGCTGTATTTGCTTTGATCATTTTATGAGCGCCCACACTCACGACGACGTTCGCAAACATCTAAAGTTGTATATTGGCGTGTTCCTTGCCTTGCTGGTCGGAACCGCCATCACGGTCTATGCCTGGACATGGCATTTCGAAAGCGTTGCTGTGACGATCACCGTGGCGCTGTTTATCGCATGCATTAAAGCGTTCCTGGTCGCCGGCTATTTCATGCACCTGATGTCCGAGCGCAAAACCATTTATGCCATCCTGTTGACCACCGTTTTCTTCTTCGCCGGACTCATGTATCTTACGGTGTGGTCGCGGGACCAGATGCCGCGCGGCACCACTTACAGTGTCGGTCCGAATCCTCCGGTTCCGTCGGTTGGCACGCGGTAATTATGTCGTTGAAAGCATTTCATATTTTCTTTGTCGCGGTCTCCGTTTTGCTGGCTTTTGGCTTTGCCGCCTGGGCATTCGTCAATTTCGCCCAGCAGGGGCAGTGGCTCGATTTGGTCTGGGGGGGCCTTGGAATCGTCTCGGGCCTCGCCTTGATCTGGTACGGAAAATTCGTATTAAAGAAGCTCAAAGGGATGTCCTATCTATGAGTCGCGCCTTCTCCTCAATATTGGTTGCGGTCGTTGGGGTCGCCCTGCTGAGTTGCGCACAATCGGCCCAGGCCTGCGCCGCATGCTTTGGCGCTTCAGATTCGGAGCTGGCCAAGGGCATGAACATTGGGATTTTCGCTCTGCTCGGCGTCATCGTGTTTGTGCTCGGCGCCATTGCCAGTTTCTTTATCTACCTGGCCCGCCGCGCCAGTGTTCATTCCGCCGCGGCCATGCCTGTTTCAGAACTCACCAAGCAAATCAGTTAAATGAAAATCCTCGGATTACCTCTTCTAGCTTCCAAACACGGTCAGGACGTTGACTTGTTCATCTGGTACGTGCACCTGCTGATGATCGCGCTCTTTATTGGCTGGACGGCCTATTTCCTTTACACCATTTGGCGCTTTCGCCAGAGCCGCAATCCAAAGGCTGATTATGTTGGCACCACCACTCACGCCTCCAGTTACATCGAAGGAGCCGTGGCCGTCGTTGAAGGCGTTCTGCTGATCGGTTTTGCCATTCCCCTGTGGGCTCATTCCGTGGAAAAGTTCCCGGACGCGGACAAATCGACTGTCATCCGCGTTATCGGCAAACAATTCGAATGGATGGCCCGTTACCCTGGCGCCGATGGAAAGTTCGGCTCCAATCGCATTGATTTGGTCACCACCGAAAATCCGATGGGCCTCGATAAGAGTGACCCTGCAGCCAAGGATGACATCATCGCAACCGGCAACGAAATGGCTGTGCCGGTTGACAAGGCCGTAATTGCTCACATCACCTCGCTGGATGTGATCCACTCTTTTAAGGTGGTGCCGCTGAGAATGACGCAGGATGCCAATCCCGGAATGAGCATCCCTGTTCACTTTGTGCCTACGCTGACGAACACTTACCAGATCCAATGCTCGCAGCTCTGCGGCAACGGCCATTCCAGGATGCGAGGCATTTTCAAGGTGCTTTCGACAAACGATTTCAATGCGTGGCTTACCAAGAAGGCAGGGGGCGTCACCAGCTACGAATAATTCGCCGGTTACCTTAGGAGCATCCGAGTCGGAGTTCTGCAGGCGAACGTCCAGAAATGGCGTATAATTCGCCGCAGTCTATATGGACCCGTCACGCAGACCTCTTCAATCGCTCGTGTGGGGTGCGTTGCTCGCAACCATCTTTGGTGTCACGGCGGCCTTCGTTTGGTCCCAGTTAAATGCCACTCCTGAACTGCCGGTGATTAGCCAGGTGCCTGATTTCACGCTCACAAACCAGTTTTCTCAGCCGGTTACGAAATCTCTGCTCGAGGGGCACGTTACCCTTGCCGATATCATCTTCACTCAATGTGCCGGACCCTGTCCTGAAATGACACGGCAGATGAGCAAGCTGCAGCGGATTCTTCCTCCTGATCCTGCGATCCGCCTCGTGACACTCACGACTGATCCGGGATTCGATAAACCGGAGGTGCTCAAGCAATACGGCTCACGGTTCGACGCGAACTTCAACCGTTGGTCATTCCTCACCGGCCCCAAGCGCGAGATCGCTCGGGTGGCGGTCGACGGCCTCAAGTTGATCGCCGAAGAAAAGGCGCCCAATGAACGGATTGCGCCTGAAGACCTTTTCATCCACAGCACCATTTTCGTGATCGTCGATAAACAGGCCCGCGTCCGCGGGTCTTTCGACAGCAGCGAACCTGATTTCGATAAACGCGTCCGCGCCGCCGTAAAGAAACTGCTGAAAGAAAAAGGTCCATGACTCCGCTGGACCTTCCTGCCGTCAACGCCTTCCTCAATGGCCTGAGTGCCATTTTCCTCACCGCCGGTTACATGTTCATTCGCAAGAAACGGCAGGACGCGCATCGCAATTGCATGATCGCGGCGTTCGCGACCTCGACCTTATTTCTGGTTTGCTACATCACCTACCACTGGTATGTGGCCTATTACCTGCATCGCGGTCCCACGCGCTTTGTTGACCCCTCATGGTTTCGACCGATTTATATTGTGATCCTGGTTTCTCACACAATTCTCGCGATCACCATTGTCCCGATGGTAATCATGAGCCTGAGCCGCGGACTACGCGGCCAGTTCGAGCGCCACAAGCGAATCTCCCGTTGGACATTCCCTCTCTGGATGTACGTTTCTGTCACCGGTGTCGTGATCTATCTCCTGCTCTACCAGATTTTCCCGCAGCACGCTTGAATCGTTTTCCAGACTCCGTCGTAAGAGTGGCACCTATACTCTCGCCAAACCCTTGGGTCGCATTGTGACCACAAACCATCTGAGGTTTCTGGAAAGAAATCGCGTCAACCAAGCCTCGATTTCCAGCAACGCTCATGAACCCCTTTAGGGGTGACAATGTCTATAGGACCGCACAACCCCAAACCACCCAGCCCCATTCCCGGCGCAATTTCCCGCCGGGAAATTGCGCCGGGAATGGGGCCTTTGATATCGGTGCGTGATCGAAGTCTACAGGCATGGCCACCCCTAACGGGGTTCAGGACCGTGGACAAACTATCACTTATTGCCTGCCGGCGCGGCTTGCTCTTCCGCCAATTTACGAATCCGTTTCATCAACTCGCCTGCTCGTCGTGTCGCTTCATCCATCGGCATCCCCCGCGACATTCCCGGACGCGCATGTCCGATTTCGTTGAGCCATGCATCGGTCAATAGGCTTTGGCGCTCCCGGATTCGCGACAGCAATGCTTTGTTCTGTTGAAGCGCCGTAAGGCCGCCCTCGATCTTCCAGGCACGCAGGATTTGTTCGGCCATGATCGTATGCCCAGTGGCGTTGGCATGGACACCATCGCCAGCCAAAACAAATTTGGGGTCCTTCTCACGCTGTTTGGCAATGAATTGCTTCATCGGCCCGTGGATGTCGATCACCTTCCATCCGTTCGTTCGTTGATCAAGCAGCCATCTTGAATAGCGCGTCAGCACCTCGTCATAGCCCTCGTAAGGCTGACGGTATTCCCGCAAGCCGTCCGGCAGCGTCTTGCCTTGGAGGGGCAGCGGATCGAAAACAGGCGGCGTTAAATGGATGATCTGCCCTCCAGATTCCAGCACTTTCTTTCGGAGCAGGACGATTCCGTTCGTAAACGCCGCAAAACGCTACTGGCTGAATGGATAATAGATACCATCGTTCATCCCGTAACAGGCCATAATGAGGTCTGGTTTCAGCTTCATGAGCACCCGATCCAGTCGTTCGTGCAGGTTCGGCCGCGGAAATTTCCCTCCGGCATGGCCCGGCTCAGAAAGACCACAGACAGTTTCGCTCGGCAGTCCGATATTGATAAGCTCGAACTCACTTTTCGGGAACTGGCTCAGGAGAACGGCTTCAACATAGTCGATGTAATGGCCGCTATAGGTGATGCTGTCGCCAAGAAAAACAATTCGCTTGGCATCAGGAACTGCATTCGTGCTCGCGGCTGCGCTTGGCGCCTGTTGCAGCAGGACCAAACAAGCCGTCAGCGTTAAGATCTCGCGGGGTTTCATCTCCAAATTGTTGACTGGCCCCGGTCAACTATCAAGCTTCACAACTCCGAGTGCACCCGTCCCGGGCGCAGCCGCCACGAAATTTAGAAGCCCGCGCGACCACACCTTATCTCACGCCGTTCCAGCCTGCTGCGCCCGCGGGCAGGCGCACTCCGCGAGGTTTTGCATTTTAGCCCCGCAGCTTCTATCTTCCCCCTTTGTGCCGTTTGCAACTGCCATAACTGAATTGCTCCAGCGCCCGGAGCCGGTGCTCGCATTGGCGCCGATGCAGGATGTCACCGACCTGCCGTTCTGGGAGCTCATGAGCCGCTATGGTGGGCCGGATATCTACTACACGGAATATTTTCGCGTTCATGCCACGTCGAATTTAGAAAAGCCGATTCTAAAATCGATCACGGCCAATCCGACTGGCCGTCCCGCGTTCGCCCAGATGATCGGCAACGACATCCCCTCACTTGTTCGGACCGCCAAAGAGCTGCAGCAATACCCAATCGCGGCCGTGGACCTGAATCTCGGCTGCCCTGCGCCTGTGGTCTATCGAAAGTGCGCCGGCGGAGGCCTCCTTCGCCAGCCGCAGCTCGTTGATTCCATTCTCGGTGCATTGCGCGACGCCATCAGCATCGGCTTTACGGTCAAGACCCGCCTCGGGTTCGATTCTCCGAAGGTTTTTGATGAACTGTTGCCCATTTTCGCCAGGCACTCACTCGACCTGCTGACGGTCCATGGCCGAACAGTGCACGAAATGTATCGCAGCGAAGTCCATTACGACTACATCGCGCAGGCCGTGGCCGCCGTCCCGTGCCCTGTGCTGGCGAATGGAAACGTCTATTCTGCCGGGAAGGCCTTCGATGTTCTCAAAGCTACCGGCGCTCGGGGCCTGATGATCGGGCGTGGCGCTATTCGGAATCCGTGGCTATTTCACCAAATCCGCCAAATGCACCGTAGTCTCCCGCTGTTCATGCCGCGCGGATGCGATCTGCTCAATTACGTGCGCGAACTTTATCTGGCCGTGCAGCCACCGCAGGTCCGCGAAGAGGCCCAGGTGCAGAAGATGAAGAAATACCTGAACTTTATCGGGCTCGGCGTCGAACCGACCGGCCAATTCCTTCACCAAATCAGGCGCGCCACGACCGAGGCGGAATTCTTCAGCATATGCGAAAAATTTCTGAATCACGACGAGCCGATGGCGTTGGAGCCGCTTCCGATCGCATTCAAAGACGCCGATATCCTTGCGGGCCAGCATCTGTAAGCCTCAAGCGGCCGTTGCATTCATTGCAGGGGGAAGGTCGAAACCGGCGCATTCAGGCATGGCGTTTGCTCACTATTTTGGCATAGTTGCAATCACGTGCTTACCCTTAATACTTTGCGTCACGACCGATGCGCAGCCCCGATGCGGCTTTGCGTGAATCCAGGGCTTTTCCTCGCTCTACTGCTCCTCGGGCTAATGGTCCCATCAATGAAGGCAGCGGGATATCTCCACGCCAGCGGCACGCGAATCGTGGACGGCAATAACCAGGTGATCCTGCTCCGTGGAGTCAATTTGGGAAACTGGCTTTTCAATGAAGCTTACATGACCGGCGCGCCATTTGAACAAGATACATGGCCCGGCGGCCTCAAGGATGTTCTTGGCACTGATACGAACGTGGCGGCCTTCTATGCAGCGTGGCGCTCCAATTACATTAACCAGGCAGACATCGTTCGCATCAAGTCCGTTGGTTTTAACTCGGTGCGGGTCCCTTTTGATTTCCGGGTGTTCTATGATGAGTCCACTGGACAGGCCCGAGATGACGGCTTTGTCTACTTCGATAATCTTTTCAGTTGGTGTGCCGCAGCTGGACTCTACGCCATTCCAGACATGCATGGCGCCCCGGGGGGGCAAAGAGATCCGGGCACCTTCTTCTTCAATTCCACGAACCAGGCTATCGTGAGCGATATCTGGCGACGGATTGCTGCGCGCTATGCCACGAACCAATGGATAGGCGGGTGGGATCTGATCAACGAACCTGTGGTGGGTGCGCAGGCAGAGAAGTGGCGAGTCCGCGATGCCTATGTTCACCTTACGGCTGCTATACGCGAAGTAGACCCCAATCATCTTATCTTTGCCGAGGGCAATGCTTACGGCGCCGATCTCTACGACCTGGATCCGCGCTGGGACGTGAACATGTCGTTCTCCATCCATAACTATTGGACCCCGGTTCCAACCACGGGCATTTTCTCCATCGATAGCCAGGTCGGTTTAGCCAATGCCGCCAACGTTCCTCTTTGGGTCGCCGAATTCGGTGAGAACTCCAATCCCTGAACAATGCCGAGAAACGAAGCGTCGAAGGTTATTCAGTCGGTTGGGCGGTGTGGCCCTACAAAATTTGCGGTGAATCGATGAAGTGCGTCCAGTCCACTGCGTTTACCGCCGGTTATCAAGCCGTTCTCGATTATTGGCACGGAACCGGCCCCAAGCCCACGCAAACTGCCGCGTATACTGCTCTCCTCGACATGGCCCAACGGACTGCTTTGGCTTATTGCGTCGAGAACAAGGATTTTGTGGATGCACTCCTTCGGCCCGATTTTGCCACGGGCAACATTCCCTTTGCCCTGAACACGATGCCCGGCCGCATCTACGGCGCCGATTACGATATGGGCAACCAGGGCGTCGCCTACAGCGACACTGTCTATCAAACTACCAACCAAAACACCACTGCCTGGAACAACGGATGGATCGATCGAAACGACGGGGTCGATCTCGGCTCCATCATCGACAATGGAACCCGTTATTACGTCGGTTGGATTGATACCAACGAGTGGCTTTCGTTCACGGTCGTCGCTTCCGGCGGCCGACCGGGAATCAACATCCGTTACGCATCTCCGAACGGCGCGCGCATTCACATCGATGTCGACGGGCATGATATTACCGGTTCACTGACTTTGGCAGCGACCGGCGGATTCTTCAACTGGGTCACCACGAACGTGCTCGCCACCACCAACATCGCTACCGGCCTGCATGCGATGAAGGTCTTTTTCGAAACGGATAGCCTCAACTTTTACTGGGTTGAGTTCAACGGACTGCCCCCGCTCAGGCCTGCCGAGTGGCTCGATTCGGACCTTGGCGCCCCCTGGCGCTTCGGATACAGCCTCTGGAACGCCAGCACCGCCATTTGGACTGTTGCCGGCGGCGGCACGGACATCTTCGGCACCTCCGACCAGGGGCATTTTGTTTCTCGACCGTTTTCAGGCGATGGAAGCATCGTCGCGCGCGTGGCCACGTTGCAGAACACCGATACACAGGCCAAAGGCGGAGTGATGTTCCGCGATTCCTTCGCCACAAATGGGATGTATGCTTTTGTTTGCGTTACTCCAACCGGCCTCCGTTTTGATTGCCGCACCAATCTCAATACGGCAGCAATTACGATTGCTTCAAACACCGTCCGGACGGCGAAATGGGTCAAACTTCTGCGCAGCGGCAACAGCTTCCGCGGCTATTTCAGCACGAACGCCATCAACTGGCAGGAACTCGGTTCCGGAGCAACGATTCCCCTGGCCGCGACAACCAGGGCTGGCCTCGCGGTTACCTCCCGCAACGGTTCCGGCCTTTCGACGGCCACGTTTGACAACGTGAGTCTGACGCCGGCAATGACTACGCTGCTGGTCCAGGAAGGCAGCGCATGGAAATACAACGATTCAGGCGCGAATCTCGGCACGGCGTGGCGCCCTGTTACTTACGATCATACCTCCTGGCCTGCCGGCCCGGCTCAGCTCGGTTTCGGCGACGGCGACGAGTTCACGTTGATCGCGAGCAATCGTCAAATCACAACCTACTTTCGCCGGACCTTCAACGTAAGTGACCCATCAGTTTTCACCAATGGCATCGTGCGCTTGTTGCGTGACGACGGCGCTATTGTCTATCTGAACGATGTCGAAATCTTCCGAAGCAACATGGGAGTTGGTGCCGTCAATTACCAGACGGCCGCCCTGACGAGCGTCCCTCCGCGTGACGAGGCGACCAATTTTTACTCAACCAACTTCACGGCCACTCTGCTGGTTCCTGGTGTAAACGTAGTCGCAGTGGAAGTTCACCAGAACCCACTCAGCAGCGGGGATCTGAGTTTCGACTTGTCACTGGAGGGCAAGTTCGCACCGCCCCGGCTTTCTATTGCGGTTGAAGCTGCGAATATCACTCTGCGTTGGCCCAATGTGGGAGCGTTCAGTCCCTACACTACCCCAAATCTGTCGCCACCGATTATTTGGTCCGCACTTCCGTCAGGAGGGACGGTCTCAAACGACACTTGGAGCGTCACCCTTCCTCTGCCTGCTGCAACGCAGTTTTATCGACTGGAATCTCCGTAGTCTCGCGCTGACCACGTCGCACAAAGGCGCACCAAAAACCGCGCTCCGCAATCGACGCCATCCCGCATTGCCTTGTTTACGTCCTGTGCGTCATTTGTTAAACTGACGGACGCTTTGTAGTCTATATGCGGATCAATTCGCTAATTTGGTTAATCGTTCTTTGCCTGGTGGCCGGTTTGCCGCCATTGGAGACGCTTGCCGCGGCCAGAAAACCTGCCAAAGACCAAATCGATTTTAATCGCGATATCCGGCCAATCTTTTCCGAAAACTGCTACGCCTGCCACGGGCCCGATAAAAACAAACGCAAAGCTGGCCTTCGCTTTGATGTAAAAGAGGATGCCTTCAAG
>Ga0136846_1226824_pt1 | contig 11712 bp, 7 predicted proteins | sample HopSoiMetagenom2_FD_96841 | JGI IMG/M metagenome (GOLD analysis project Ga0136846, IMG submission 96841) | Grasslands soil microbial communities from Hopland, California, USA - 2 Assembly 2016 (version 4) | ecosystem: Environmental > Terrestrial > Soil > Grasslands | place: USA: Hopland... | reverse complement strand
TTGAGATCATCCGTACCATTGATTTTAAAAAGGAAACGATTGTCAGTGAATTTTACAACAACCTGAAACAACGGATCGATAATACGATTGCAAGCGAGCAGGCCATTCCATTACCACCAAAGCGATTGACAGGCAGCTGGCTAAAAGCGGCGGCGGTAATAGGCGCCTTACTTATCAGTGGGCTGGTGTTGTATTATTTCAGAAAACCGACCTACACATATATCTCAACACCATATGCAGCTACTAAAACCATATGGTTGCCTGATAGTTCAGAAGTGGTGCTGAATGCCAATTCTTCTATCCGGTTCGGCAGGAACCGTACAGCCGGCAAACGGGAAGTGTGGATAACAGGAGAAGCCTTTTTTAAAGTGCGCCATATTGATAGGGCCGGAGCCGCGCAACCTTTTGCCGTTTATGCCGGCGATGCGGTAATAGAAGTGCTGGGAACCGAGTTCAACGTAAAGACCATCAACAATACAACCGGTGTGCTGCTGCAAAAGGGGAAAGTGCGGTTCAGTGTTCCAGGCAAAAAAGCCGCCGCCATCATGCAGCCCAACGAGTATTGCCAGTATTCAGCAGCGCAGGGAAAAATAACCACCCGTGTTGCGAATCCGGTGCTGTTCACTTCGTGGCTGGAAAAGAAATACCGGTTTGAAAAGGCGACAGTACAGGATGTTTGTGAAACTTTAAGCGAATATTTTGGGTTCGAATTTATTATACATAATAATAAACTGGATACACTGACCATTTCGGGTACGTTGGAATTGCAAAATGAACAGGTGCTGTTGCAGGTGTTGGGTGAATTACTCCATACAACGGTTACCAGGGAGGGAAACCAGGTTATTATTGAATAAGCGGAACGTAAACCAAAACTAAACGCAGTGCGCAAACGCAGAGCCTGATAAAAAAGCGTTAAGCGTTTATTGATTATGAGAAAAAGCCTTTTTAAAAAATGGCTTATTGCATGTAATTTATCCCTGTGTATGGTATTTACCGTGCAAGGACAGCGAATTGCCCCTAATCCCCAACCCTTAAAAGACGTAATTGACGCGCTCGAAAAGAAATTCAGCGTAAGCATCCTGTACCGCGAGCAACTGGTTCAAAACAGGAAAGTAACGCCCGATACTGCTGGTTGTAACAATGCCGATAAAGCCTTGCGCACCCTGTTAACCCCATTGGGGCTGACCTATAAAAAAGTATCGCCTACTCAGATCATCATTTCAGAAGTACCTGTTAATACAGATAAGAAGGAAAACACAACGGCTGAAACACAAAGCCTGTTGCGCGGAACCGTTCGCAATGAAAAGAACGAACCGGTACCGGGCGTTTCTATTATTGTGATCGGCGTAGACAAAGGAACCGTGACCGATACACAGGGAAATTATTCGCTGCCATTGGAAGAAGGCGCCCAAAAGATCTATTTCAGCAGCGTTGGATATAGCAGTTATGTGACCTCGGTTAAAATGCCACATACCGAAACTGTGAGGAATGTAACCCTGAACAGTACTATGACCGATCTTAGTGGGGTAGTGGTTGCCGTGGGCAGTCGTGCCGGCCAACGCACTTTTACCAACACTTCCCTGCCCGTAGATAATATCAATGGCGCCGATCTCATCAGTACCGGTCAGTTAACGCTCGACAAAGCATTACAATACCGCGCACCTTCTTTCAATACCGTGAACATGCCCGTGCATGATGCCACTTCTTTGTCTGATCCCTACGAGATCAGGAATATGGGCCCATGCCGCACCCTGATATTAATAAACGGAAAAAGAAAGAACCCCGGTTCGCTTGTATATATACAAACATCGCCAGGGCGGGGAGAAACAGAAACGGATCTCTCTGCCATCCCCATTGAATCCATAAAACGGGTGGAGATCTTACGCGATGGCGCTTCTGCCCAATATGGGTCGGATGCCATTGCCGGTGTTATGAACATCATTTTGAAAGATCGTTTTGAGTATACCAGTTTTAAGGCAAATACCGGCATTACCAGTAAAGGCGATGGTTTCTCTATTGGCAACAGTATTAACAGTGGCGTAAATATCGGCCAGAAAGGATTTGCCAACTATACCATCAGTTTTCAGAAGGAAAGCCGCACCAACCGGCCGGGTAAAGTAGATGCCGAACAGGATAACATCGACCTGGGTGATGGTACAGCTGCCGGGTTGGAAAAAGTAAAAGCCTATCTGGCTCAGTTTCCCGATGCCCGCAATGTGAATGGTACGCCGGCGATTACGGCCGCGCGCTTCCTGGTAAATACCGGCATACCGGTGAATGATAACGCTACCTTCTATGCGAATGCTGCCTATGTGTACAAGAACATTCAGAGTTATGCCAACTATCGCACCGCATACTGGAAACAGGACCCATATTATTTGTTGCATGATACAGCTACTACCTACCTGGGGTTTGGTCCTACCTTTGCCGGCGACCTCAACGACTATAACGCCACCCTCGGTTTTAAACAGGAGAAGGAACTATGGACAACAGATGTAAGCGCTACCATTGGCGGCAATAAGCAATTGTATTCGGTTAACAATACCTGGAACCCCGCGTTGGGCGCTCAAAGCCCCACCACCTTCAGGCCCGGTGGTTATGGCTTTCATCACGTAGTGGGAAATATTGATATTACCCATACGATAAATGAACACCTGGCCATTGCCTTTGGCTCCGAGTTCCGGAATGAAACTTTTACCATCATGGCCGGCGACAGGGCATCCAGTGTAGGTGTGGGACCAGTTTCATTTTCAGGCATTGCTAACATCAACGCCAGTACGTCGAACCGGTTTAATATGGGCGGCTATGTAGATGTTAGTTACGATGTATCTAAATCCATGCTGTTGAACGCTACTGCCCGGCAGGAATATTACAATGATTTCGGGGGCGCCTTTGTATGGAAGGTCAGCGGCAGAAAAAAGTTCCTGGGCGATAAACTGTCTGTTCGCTCCTCTTTGTCAACCGGGTTTCGCGCACCGGGTTTGCAACAGGTAAACCTGCAGATAGTACAACAGATCTTTACCCCCGGCATGGGTGTGCAAACAAAAGGCGTGGTCAGTAACAAAAGCAGGCAGGCCCAGGTGCTGGGTGTGCCTGCGCTGAAACCCGAGCGATCACAAAATTTCACCGCTGGTATTGGGTTACGCCCGACCCGCAATTTCAGTCTAACCCTCGATTATTATAATATCAATATTAAAGACCGGATCATTTTAAGCTCCGACATTGCACATACTGCCGATAATAATACACCGCTCGACACCGTATTAAGCGCCAATGGCATCATTGGCGTTAGTTTTTTTACCAATGGTATCAGCACCAATACGCAGGGGCTCGACCTGGTGGCTACACTTAAAAATCTCCGCGTATTTAATGCCGGTCGCGTAACCATTAACCTCGCCGGTAATTATACCATGGCCAATAAGTTGCTGGGCATGGTAGCCAATCCCAAATTAATTTCAGCCGCAGGGCAGGAGATCTTTGATTATATGCAGGAGGCGTTGTTATTAACGAGCAGGCCAAAATTCAAAGCCATCCTGGGTAGTGAACTTTCGATAGGTAAATTGAGTGTTAATATAAACAACACGTTGTTTGGTCCGGCCACCTTCCGCAGTGCAGGTCTTGACAGGAATTTAAAAATGGTGTTTAAAACCAAACTCGTTACAGACGGGCATTTGGGATATCAATGTACGCCCTGGCTGGGCGTTTCCTTCGCCGTAAATAATATCTTCAATGTATTGCCTGAATATGTGTTGAAAACCCTGAACGAGGATGGCCGTGTCTTGTTAAATGATCCGGTTGCCGTTAAAAAGAATATCAATGCCGTTACTTTTAACGGCCGTTATGGTATTGCTACGTATGACGGTTCGCACTTTAGTCAGTCGGGTACTACATTTTTACTGTCTATTAATTGTAAGTTATAATCCTGTCACATCAACATTTCTCCTGTACATTTGTTTGTAGAAATCTAGCAAATGAACGCAGAACAACAACGGCTACAGGACCCCAGCTGGAAAAGATGGGGCTCGTATGTTTCAGACAGGCAATGGGGCACTGTTCGGGAAGATTACAGCGGCAATGGCGACGCCTGGAACAATACCACCCACGATATGGCCCGCAGCAAAGCCTGGCGCTGGGGTGAAGAAGGCATTGCCGGCATTTGCGATGATAAACAGTTGTTGTGTTTTTCGCTGGCATTATGGAATAAAAGAGATACCATTCTGAAAGAACGTTTGTTTGGGTTGAACAATCAACAGGGCAATCATGGTGAAGATGTAAAAGAGATCTATTATTACCTCGATGCCACACCCACCCATTCGTACATGAAAATGTTGTACAAGTATCCGCAACAGGAATTTCCTTACGAATGGCTGATCCAGGAGAATGGCCGCCGCAGCCGGCAGGAGCCGGAGTTTGAATTGATAGAAACCGGTCTCTTCGATGAAGATAAATACTTCGATGTGTTCGTTGAGTATGCCAAGGCCGGTACCGATGACATCCTTATAAAAATAACCGTTCATAACCGCGGTAAGGACGCAGCCAGTTTGCATGTATTGCCTACCGTTTGGTTTCGCAATACCTGGGCCTGGGGCCGCCATGATTATAAACCCACTTTATACAAGAACGGCGATCATGCCATCCGCATCGAGCATGATCGGCTGGACGTATCATCCCTGTACTTTCAGGGAGCCGGCACCATGTTGTTTTGCGAGAACGAGACCAACAACCCCCGGTTATATAACTATGACGATAATCAAAAATATCCAAAAGATGGTATTGGCGATTTTTTGATCCATGGTAAAAAAACAGTGAACCCCGCCATGATGGGTACCAAGGCAGCCATTAATTATGAGCTCACCATTCCCGGCGGTTCCTCCCAAACCATTCGATTGCGGTTAAGCGATCAACATGCACCCAATGCATTTGAAGATTTTGATGCCATCTTTGAAGCCATGTTTGCCCAACGCATGGCAGAGGCCGATGCTTTTTATGGAGAGCTGCAACAAAATGTTCCCTCCGATGATGAAAAGCTCATTTTCCGGCAGGCCATAGCCGGCATGTTGTGGAATAAACAATTCTATTCGTATAAAGTGCAGCAGTGGCTGGATGGAGATCCTGCTTTGCCCACGCCGCCGCCTGAACGCTGGCGGGGCCGCAATAATGACTGGAAGCAAGTCAATAACGAGGATATTATCTCCGTGCCCGACAAATGGGAATTTCCCTGGTACGCGGCCTGGGACCTCGGGTTTCATTGTGTTACGCTTGGGTTGGTTGATCCGGATTTTGCCAAACAACAATTGCAACTGCTGACCGAAGAATGGTATATGCATCCTTCGGGCATGTTGCCTGCGTATGAGTGGTCGTTGGGTGATGCCAATCCGCCCATCCATGCAGGAGCGGTGTTCAGGATCTTCCGGATGGATGCCAAAGCCAAAGGGGTGAAGGATTATGTATTCCTGGAATCACTCTTTCACAAGCTGCTTATCAATTTCACCTGGTGGGTGAACCGGAAAGACAAGGAAGGCAACAACATTTTTGAAGGCGGCTTCCTGGGGCTGGATAATATCGGGGTGTTTGACAGAAGCGCGCCATTGCCCGAAGGCGTGCATGCAGAGCAAGCCGACGCTACCAGCTGGATGGCTGTGTATGCATTGAACATGCTACACATTTCCCTGGAACTGGCTACTTACAATAAGGCCTATACTGGCATGGCTATCAAATTTTTTGAGCATTTCCTGTACATCGCCGGCGCTATGGCCAGCATGGGTAAGAACAATACCGGTTTGTGGGATGAAGAAGATGAATTCTTTTACGACCAGGTGCGCGTGAAAAATAACCAGATCGTAAAACTGAAAGTAAAAAGCATGGTGGGATTGATCCCCCTGTTTGCTGTAGAAGTGATCACCCGGGAATCGCTGGACAATAACCCGGTTTTTGCAGAACGCATGAACTGGTTCCTGCGGCACCGGCCCGACCTGGCCTTACTGGTTTCGCGTTGGTACGAAGAAGGTAAACAGGACACCCATCTGTTGGGATTACTGGGTGGGCATCGGATGAAAAGACTGTTGAGTCATATGCTTGATGAAACAGCTTTTTTAAGTGATTATGGCGTAAGGTCATTATCGAAAGAATATGCCAAACACCCTTATAGTATTAATATAAATGGGGTGCCTATGAGCGTGCCTTATGTGCCGGGAGAAAGTGATAGCGCGATGTTTGGTGGTAATTCCAACTGGCGCGGACCGGTTTGGATGCCCATGAATTTCCTGCTTATTGAAAGTCTGCGTAAATATCATTTCTATTACAGCGATGATTTTAAAATAGAATATCCAACCGCCTCGGGCAATTATCTTACATTGAAACAGGTGGGCAATGAGATTGCCTGCCGGTTGTTAAGCATCTTCAAGCGTAATGAAGCTGGCAAACGTCCCGTATTGGGTTCGCATCCCAAATTCCAGAACGATCCGCACTTCAGGGATTACATTTTATTCCACGAATATTTTCATGGCGATAATGGCCGCGGCCTCGGCGCCTCGCACCAAACCGGCTGGACGGGACTTATTGCTAATCTTATTATTATGAAGAATCAGCAATGAGAAGTGTATGCCTGTAGATGAGTTATACGGTAGGTACAACCTTTGCATAATTTATCTGATTTACCAAACCACTCCCCACTAATAAATAACTCCATGTAGCTGTGTTCAGGCTTTCTGTGGCCTGACAAACCTTTTTTTGAAACCATTAAAAAATTAAACTACCATGAGAGTTAATTTCTCCATTGGATGCCGGTTTTTCGCGGCATCAACGTTGTTTGTATTGATGTTGACGGGTTGTAAAAAAAATGATGGTCCTAAAAACAACAACAAAGAAGTGGATATGCAATTGATTGCCGATGGTTTTGTTTCCCCCATTGGCCTGGTTACAGCGCCTGATGATAATAGTCGGTTGTTTGTAATTGACCAGGCTGGAAAGATCTGGATCATTAAAGACGGTCAAAAACTGGCTACACCTTTTATGGATGTAACCAGTAAAATGGTGGCGCTTACACCTGGTTACGATGAAAGAGGATTATTAGGACTTGCCTTTCACCCGGATTATAAAACCAATGGCCGGTTCTTTGTTTATTATCAGCTGCCGCCCCGTGCCGGTGGGCCGCAGGCAGGTGTTAACTGGAATAATTTGAGCCGCATTTCAGAATTTAAAGTATCCGCCAATATGGATGTAGCCGATATGAATTCTGAAAAAGTATTGTTGGAAATGGATGATCCGCAATCGAATCACAATGGCGGTACATTGGCATTTGGTCCCGATGGCTATTTGTACATTTCCATTGGTGATGGCGGCGCCGCCGATGATGTGGCACCGGGGCATGTTACCGACTGGTACACACCCAATGCAGGTGGTAATGGGCAGGACCTTGATTCCAATTTATTTGGCAACTTTCTGCGCATTGATGTAAATAGTGGAAGTCCCTATGGAATACCTGCTGATAATCCGTTTGTAGGCAAGCCTGGTAAAGATGAGATCTATGCCTATGGTTTTCGCAATCCTTTCCGTTTTTCATTCGATATGGGGGGCGATCATAAATTGATCTCCATGGATGCCGGCCAGGTATTATGGGAAGAGATCGATGTAGTGACGAAAGGTGGGAATTATGGCTGGAATGTAAAAGAAGGAAGGCATTGCTTTAATGCAGCCGCAGACTCGCTGCCGACGGCTTCCTGTCCTTCGGTAGATAATCTCGGTAATCCGTTGATCGATCCGGTGATAGAAGTAAATAACTGGAAGAATCCGGCAGGAGGGAAAGCCACCACTATTATTGGCGGTAATGTATACCGGGGAAAAGATATAAAGGGCTGGGATGGAAAATACATTTTCGGCACCTTCTCGCAATCACCCACCACTGCAAATGGTGAGTTGTTTATGTCGCAACCTTCCGGTGCAGGCATCTGGACGTATGATGAGATAAACCTGAAAAGCCATCCCGATGATGTGGGCTATTACCTGAAGGGGTTTGGACAGGATAATGAGGGGGAAATTTACCTGACGGTTTCCTCCATACTGGGACCCAGTGGCAATACCGGAAAAGTGTTTAAGCTGGTGACTGTAAAGAATGAAGATGACCATTAGTAACATGGCTTGTTTTTCAGTTTGTAGAGGTATATACACAAAAGGTGCTCTATACGAGAGCTAAAAAGGCTTCCCGATTAAATCGGGAGGCCTTTTTGCTATATTTGACATACAAAAACTACCGGTTATGGAAACATATATGTTTGTAAAGAATGGCGGGGATTGGTTCATCGATCTGCCGGAATATATTGAGCAGGGCGGTAATGCCGGCGATCTGCAAATGGTTGATGGCGCCGATATCATGCTCGACATCATGGCCGAACGCGGTACATCAGTAGTGTTAAATATTTCAGAAGAACCGTTTGAAGGGGCGGATATGCTTGTTCTAACCGAGAAATGCGACCCAGGTATTGGCGGCGGTTATTACCTGATGGAAAAATACAACGGCAAGGCGGTTAATCAGCGCATGTGGCTGTGCCAGGTAACAGAATTTGTTTTTGGCAAACTTCCTGAACGTATCTTTGTTAAACAAGAGGATGTCGATGCTTCAGAATAAACAAATACCTATGTGGCGTAAAATATGGGCCATAGTGCGGAAGATCTTATTTCCGAAAAAGAGTTGTTGCAGATAGACAACTATTATTCATGTCTGTATCACTTCAACTACAACACCTGGTACGGCCAGGTTACTCAATAGACTTATTTATACCTGATCCGCAGGAAGTACAGGATCATTACTTGCAGCAAAAGCAGGTGCACGCCGGGGTGCCATTTCCACACTGGACAAAACTGTGGCCTGCAGGCCTGGCGATGGCCGACTTTATTCATCAGCATCCTGAATTAGTTCAGGACAAAAACGTGCTGGAACTGGCGGCCGGACTGGGGCTGCCAGGCTTTGTGGCTGCTCGTTATGCAAAAGCCATTTGCTGCAGCGACTATCTGCAGGAGGCTGTTGACGCTATGACCAGGACTGTACAGCATGTACAGCTCTCTAATGTTACCTGTCAGGTGTTGGATTGGAACTTCCTGCCCGAAGATCTTACTGCAGATATATTACTATTAAGTGATATTAATTACGATCCCGACCAGTTCGATCAGCTTTACCAGGTATTACAACGCTTTCTTCAACAGGGCGCCACTATTCTGCTAACCACTCCACAACGGCTCATGGCCAAACCATTTATTGAAAAGCTGCTGCCCTTTTGTAAACAGCAATATGAAATGACTGTATTTTACCAGCAGCAATACACGTCCATCAGTTTACTGTTGCTATAGCAAAGCCCACGGCCTCGCCGGGCAGTGAAAGCCTTTTATATAAGTGTTGATCTGGATTAATGACCAATGTCATTTGTCTGGATAATGATATTACACTATTTTAGATATTCAAATTTATAGGCATATACTATCGTTAATGAATATCCCCTGAACTTCCTGCCATCGATCCCTTCTGACTAACAAACAACTTACTGCCTTTGCTAACCAAAACCTGCATGAGTATTTCAAATACTCATGGCGCAATACTATTTTCAAACTTTAAAAAAATCATTGTTTATGAGCCGCCCTTTTACCCACTTAATCAGTAAATACCTGCCCGTTCTTCTTCTTGCAGTTTGTTTATTTTCTTCACAAGCCTTCTCCCAAACAACCACTACGTTTCCGGCTGCATCTTCCTGTACTTCAAAAGACCTTACGCTTACAAGCGCTACCTTACCGGGTTCAGATATCTGCAACACCTGTACACCAGGTTCATCTACAACCAGAACATTGCATTTGTCTATCTACAACAAAACAGGTTCAACAAGAACTTCTTTTGCATTCTGGGGCACGCTGGTTATACGCAACAGTAACGGCACCATTTCTTCCAGTACGCCCATTCAGGGCTGTGGAGGTCCTGTAGTTTCAAGTGATACAACCACGTTAACGTTCAACCAAATTACTTATACATGTGGTCAGTCGTTAACTATAAAAGACCTGTTTTTGGCATGGACAGATGCTTCTCCCAAAAGCACCTGCGCCTCGCTCAATTCAGCCACCATTAATCCCAAATGTGGCACTCTCGATTCAATACAAATTAATACCGGCCTTAATGCCGGCTTTAATGTTTCCAGTGCTACCTGCAACGCAGGCGGATCTATTGATATGACGCCAACCGGTGGAAAACCTCCGTACACATACTCCTGGACTGCCAGTAATGGCGGCGTTATTCCTTCAGGCCAGTCAACCCACCAGGACCTTAGCGGTTGTGTGGCAGGAACGTATACCGTGCTCATTACTGATGCTTTAAATTGTACGGCCTCAAGGAACACGACAGTAGGAGCTCCGGTAACCGTTACAGCCAACGCAGGAACGGGCTTTACCAAGACCTGTAATTCCAATACAAGCGGCAAGCAAATTGGAGTAGCGTCAGAATCCGGGTTTACGTATTCATGGTCTCCAACCACAGGGTTAGATAATGCCAATATCAGTAATCCCACCGCCAATCCAGCGGTAACTACCATCTATACTGTAACAAAGACCAGTACAGCCTCTGGTTGCAGCGGCACTGCCGATGTGACTATAACGGTAAATTCTACGCCTCCTGTTGTCAGTGCAGGAGATGCCTTTACCAAAAACTGCACTTCGAATACAAACGGCAAACAAATTGGAGAAACAGCCGTTTCAGGGTTTACGTATTCCTGGTCACCAACCACAGATTTGAGCAGTGCAAGCGCCAGCAATCCTACCGCTAATCCATCAACAACTACGACCTACACGTTAACCAAGACCAATACAACTACAGGTTGCAGTAACACAGCTGCTGTAATTGTTACAGTAACTACGACGACGCCAGCGGCGCCGGCTATTTGCGTGGTGCAACCTTCGCTGTGCGGACCAACAACTGGAAGTGTAACTATAAACAGTCCGCTCGGATCAGATTATCAGTATAGCATTGATAATGGTACAACCTGGCAGGCGGGTACCTTGTTCAATAACCTGGTTGCAGGGTCGGTAACCGGGATAAAAGTTAAACAACTGAGTACGGGTTGTTTTTCATCTGCCGTCAATTGTGATGCATCCAATTGTTCACAATCCGGTGCGAGATTAATAACAGACGCTTCAGCACCTGAGCCAACTCAGCCCTCAGGTCAAATTACCCTCAAAGCGTTTCCCAATCCTTTTAGTAGCATGGTGAAATTTGAGGTAACCACTCCCGAAGGGGGAAAGGGAAGCCTGGAAGTGTTCAATTTGCTCGGACAAAAGGTGAAAAATGTTTTCCAGGGAAGCATGCTGCGGGGCGTTAATACATTTCAGATAAATCTGCCATTGATGAGATCTGCCCAACTGGTTTATGTGCTGAGAGTAGGCGATAAAATAGTAACCGGTAAGTTATTGCAGTTAAATCAATAAGAGTTATGGGAAACTACTAAATAGAAGAGGCCGTCTCAAATAAAGAGGCGGCCTTTTTGATCTTTTAAACCGCTGTATCAGCGTAAAGTTGGCAATTAAGTAACATCTTTAATAATTCGGAATGGATTTGACTAACTATATCACATTGCTAATTTAAGATGCCGCATTTAGAACTTACTATGCCGCATCAAGAACTAACAATAGAGCAACCTGATCCAACAATAGAGCAAACTGACTTCACTATAGAGCAACCTGATT
>Ga0136846_1216639_pt1 | contig 11715 bp, 10 predicted proteins | sample HopSoiMetagenom2_FD_96841 | JGI IMG/M metagenome (GOLD analysis project Ga0136846, IMG submission 96841) | Grasslands soil microbial communities from Hopland, California, USA - 2 Assembly 2016 (version 4) | ecosystem: Environmental > Terrestrial > Soil > Grasslands | place: USA: Hopland... | reverse complement strand
TCAGCGCGGACGGGATGAACGGCCGCGGGATGGCGAGGGCAGGCCGCCTCATCGCGGCGGCCATCGCCCCTATAAAGGTAGGCGAGACCGCTGATGCGCATCGTCGGCGGCCGGCTCGGCGGGCGCACGCTCTTGGTGCCCAAGTCGCAGGCGATCCGGCCGACCGCCGACCGGCTCCGTGAGGCGCTGTTCAACATCCTGAGGCATTCCTACGGCGACCCGGTCGAAGGCGCCCGCGTGCTCGACCTGTTCGCCGGCACCGGAGCGCTCGGACTTGAGGCGCACTCGCGCGGCGCTGCCTTCGTGCTGTTCGTCGACGACGGCGCCGAGGCGCGCGCGCTCCTTCGGGGCAATGTCGATGCGCTCGGTGCCGGTGGTGCCACCAAGGTCTATCGCCGCGATGCGACGCGGCTCGGGCCGGCGCATCCGATGGAGCCGTACTCGCTGGTCTTCCTCGATCCGCCCTACAGCAAGGGGCTCGCCGAACGGGCGCTGACTTCCGCGCGCGAGGGCGGCTGGCTCACGCCCGATGCGCTGATCGTGGTTGAAGAGGCGGCGGATGCCGACTTCACGGCGCCGGACGGCTTCGAAGAGATCGAGCGGCGCGAGTACGGCGACACGCAGGTTATTTTCCTGAAGCTCGTCACTCCATACTGATGCCGGCGTCCTTGATTACCTTGCCCCAGCGCTCGACGTCCTCCTTGAGGAATTTCGCCAGATATTCCGGCGTGCGCTGCTCCGGCGGCAGGATTTCGAGACCGAGCGCCTCCATCTTCTGACGGATCTCGGGCTTGGCGATCATCGTCTCGATTGCCTTGTGCATTTTGTCGACGATCGGCTTCGGCGTGCCCTTCGGAAAGAAGAAGCCGTTCCAGACGGTGGCTTCGACGCCTGGAACGCCCTGCTCGCCAGTGGTGGGCAGGTCGGGGCTGATCGCCGCGCGCCGCGGCGACATCACGGCGATGCCCTTCACCGCGCCGCTGCGGGCTTGCGCTGCGCCGCTCTGGATCGTGGTGCACATGTAATCGATACGATCGGCGATGACGTCCTGGAGCGCCGGGCCTTCGCCGCGATACGGCACATGGGTGACGTTCACCCCGATCGCGAAGTTGAACAGCGCGCAGGGCAGATGCGTGCCCGATCCGACACCGGCGGACGAGTACTGCATCTTGTCTTGGTTGGCCTTGGTGTAGGCCACCAGCTCTTGCAGGTTCTTCACCGGGAGCCCATTGCGGGCCACCAGGATGCGGGGCGATTCGGTCACCAGGGCAACCGGCTCGAAATCGGTGACGGCGTCGTAGGGCCGCCTCTTGTAGAGTCCCTGGCTATAAACCTGGGTGCCACTGTTGCCGATCAGCAGGGTGTAACCGTCCGGCGCGGCCTTGGCGACGCGGCCGCTGCCGACGGTGCCGGCCGCGGCTCCAACGTTTTCGATCACGATGGTCTGACCCAGCGTCTCGCCGATTGCCAGAGCTTGCAGGCGGGCGCTTGCGTCGACGCCGCCCCCCGCCGCAAACGGCACGATGAGCGTGATCGGCCGCGTCGGCCAGTCCTGCGCCGATACTATTGCAGTTAGGGCGCCGAGCGTTGCCGCGGCGGCGAGCGCCATTCGCATTGTTGTCATTGATGATTCCATTTCAGTCTAGAGTGACGCCGCTTGCCTTGATCGGTTCGGCCCAGCGCGCGAGCTCCGACTTGACGAAGCTCGTCAGATATTCCGGCGAGCGCCGGTCCTTGGCGGTGACGACGACGCCGATCGTCTTGAATCGCTCGATCACTGCCGGCGTATCGATGGCGTCGCTCGATGCTTTGGCCAGACGCTGGATGATCTCCTTCGGCGTGTCCTTGGGGAACGAGAACGAACCCCAGGCGCCGCAGTCGAGGCCCTTCACGCCAAGCTCTAGCGCGGTCGGGATGTTCTCGAGCCCGGGCCCGCGTTCAAGGCCGAGCGTCGCATAGGCTTTCACGGCCCCTGCTTTGATCTGCGGCGTGGCGGTCGAAATCTGCTCCAGCATATAGTCGATGCGGCCGCCGATCAGGTCCTGCATGGCGGGGCCGGCGCCGCGGTAGGGCACATGGGTGATCTTGGCGCCCATCGCTCCGTCGAGCAGGACCGCGCAGGTGTGCCCGCCCGAGCCCGCGCCTGGCGAGCCGTATTGCAGCGTGGTCTGGTGCTCCTTGGTGTAGGTCATGAACGTCTTGAAGTCGTCGGCCGGGAAGTCCTTGCGGGCGATCAGGACACGCGCCGAATCCGAGAACAGCCCGACATGCGCGAAGTCGGCAATCGGATCGTAGGGCGGTTGCTTGCGAAAGGTTGGATTCTGCGACAGCACCGCGCTGCCCGACAGCAACACGGTGTAGCCGTCGGGCGCAGCCTTGGCGACGCGGACCGTGCCGGTCAGGCCGCCGGCGCCGCCGACGTTCTCGATCACCATCTGCTGGCCGAGAATTTCGCTCAACCGTGCCGCCATGATGCGGGCTATGGTGTCGACCGGCCCGCCGGCGGCATAGGGCACTACCAGCGTCACCGGCCGGTTCGGCCAGTCCTGTGCGGCGGCTGGGCTGGCGAACGCGGCAAATGCGGCTAGCGCCGCACCGGCGATGATCCTGAGCATGGGTCTCTCCCTGGCGGGAGACTTGCCGCAGCAGCGCCGCAGGTCAAGCGGCGCTATGCCGCGCCGGGCGGCGATTCAGCGCCGGCCGAACAACCGCTCGATGTCGGTGAGCTTTAGTTCCACATAGGTTGGGCGGCCGTGGTTGCACTGGCCAGAGTTGGGCGTCGTCTCCATCTCGCGAAGCAGCGCGTTCATTTCCTCGGGTTTCAGCCGCCGGCCGGCACGCACCGAACCGTAGCAGGCCATGGTGGCGGCAACGTGCATCAGCCGTCGCTCCAGCGGAAGCGCCTCGTCCCATTCGGCCATGTGCTCGGCAAGGTCGCGGGCGAGGGCAGCGGCGTCGATCTCGCCCAGCATCGACGGCGTCTCGCGGACCGCGATGGCGCCGGGCCCGAACGGCTCGATAGCGAGGCCGAAGCGCTTGAGCTCCTGGGCGCGGGACAGCAGGCGCTCGATATCAGCGGCATCGAGCTCGACGATTTCCGGGATCAGCAGGATCTGCCGGGCGATGCCCTTCTGGTCGATGGCGGCCTTCATGCGCTCGTAAACCAGCCGCTCATGCGCCGCGTGCTGATCGACGATGACCAAGCCGTCGCGGGTCTGGGCCACGATATAGGTGTCATGCACCTGGGCGCGGGCGGCGCCGAGCGGACGGTCGAGCAGGTCGGGCGTCGGCTCGAGCACTTCAATGCGGGCGGTTGCCGCGGCGCCACCGACATCGAACACGGCCTGGGCGGTTTCGGCAAAACCGGGATCGGGCGCACTCCACGCCGCCACCGCGCCGCGCGGTGGCAGCGGCCGCGACGGTGAGCGCCGCCAGTCGAAGGCGCCGCGCCGGGGCAGGGTCGCCGGGCGGAACGCCGCGATGGTCGCGCTGCCGCCGGTGGTCGCGGCGCGCTGTCCGTCGCGGGCGAGGCCTTCCTTCAGCGCGTGCATGAGCAACGCGCGAACGAGGCCATTGTCGCGGAAGCGCACTTCGGACTTGGCCGGGTGCACGTTGACGTCCACCTCACGCGGCGGCAGCGTCACAAACAGCGCCACCACCGGATGGCGGTCGCGCGGCAGGTAGTCGGCATAGGCGCCGCGGATGACGCCGATCAGGAGCTTGTCGCGGACCGGGCGACCGTTGACGAACAGATACTGCCCGAGCGAGTTGGCGCGGCTGTGGGTCGGCAATCCGGCGTAGCCCTCGACCACGACACCGTCGCGCGCTGCACTGACTTCGACTGCATTCAATCGAAATTCCGCGCCGAGCACGTCGGCCAGGCGAGCGAGCCGCCCCGCCGCGCCCGGCAACGCCGCCGGCCAAGTCACGGGCGCGCGCTCGTCACTGCCAAGCGTGAAGGCGACGTCGGGCCGGCTCATCGCCAGCCGCCGCACCACCTCGCGCACCGCCTCGGCCTCGCTGCGGTCGGACTTGAGAAACTTCAGCCGCGCCGGCGTGGCGTAGAACAGGTCTTTGACTTCGACGCGGGTGCCTTCGGACAGTGCCGCGGGCTTGATCTCGGACTTCACGCCGCCGTCCACCGTGATGGACCAGGCGTTCGGCTCGCCGGCGTGGCGGGTGGTGATGGTGAGGCGCGCCACCGACCCGATCGAGGGCAGCGCCTCGCCGCGAAACCCTAGTGTGCTGATCCGCAACAGATCGTCGCCGTCGAGCTTGGAGGTGGCGTGGCGCTCGACCGCGAGATTGAGATCGGCGCGCGTCATCCCGGTGCCGTCGTCGGCGACGCGAATGAGCCGCCGCCCGCCGCCGTCGGTCGCAATCTCGATCCGGGTGGCGCCGGCATCGAGCGCATTTTCGATCAGTTCCTTGACCACGCTTGCCGGGCGCTCGACCACTTCGCCGGCGGCGATGCGGTTGACCGTGGTTTCGGAAAGCTGGCGGACCGGCATTTTTGCCACCTGATTCGGTTGTGGCGCCGAATCTATCGGCGCAACAAGGGCGCCGCGAGGGCGGCGGCCGAAATGCCCCCGCTATTTCGCGGTTTGGCTGAACCTTTGGGCCTGCCGCGCGACCAACGGGGCATGAGCGCCCTTGCCGTCACCGACCACCTGTTCCTGCAATTTGCCGTGGGATTTGCGCTGTGCGCGCTGGCCTCCGGGCTGATCCTGGCCGGGCGGCTGTCGATCCGGCGCGCCGCCGAGAGCGAAGCCTGGCCGGCAGTGGAGGGCGTTGTCATCGAAAGCACTGTCGCCGCGCGGCGCGAGGGCCGGCAGCTTTACCGCCCCATGGTACGCTATCGCTACGAGGTTGGCGGCGAGTGCTACGAGGGCAGCCGCATCCAATGGGCGGCTTCGGCCGGCTATCGAAAATACACCCGCGCCCGCAGAGTTCTGGACGGCTATCGATCAGGCCACGCCATCAAGGTCCACTATGATCCGAAGCGCCCCGGCGTGGCGGTACTCAAACCTGGGCACGCCATGAGCTTCCGGCCGATGCTGGTGCTGGCGCCGACCGCCGCGATGTATACGCTTTTCATCGTCGGTGCTGTGTTCGTTGGTCACTGACGCTGTGCGAACGACATTCGCACAGCAGAAAATTACCGCTTTGTTCGATCACCTCGTCGACCGGCGCCATATCGACTAGCACTACGGATGGACATCCTGGGTAAACCAATCGGTCGGCAGGTCACGGCCGACGCCCGCCTCCTTCGCCTTGCGGTACACCACGGCTCCGGCTGCGGCGAACTGGTACCCGAGTCCCAGATTGTTGATGAAGCTGGTCACGTCGCTTTCTGTTCGACGCATCGATGTTTGGCCTGCGATCACCTCGGCGAGGGTCGGCGTACGCGCAAAATCGATCCCCGCGCCAAGCGCCCAGCCCTTCTTCTTATTCCTCTCTGCTACATCGAGCCCGGCCGTGGTGATATGCAGCGGCTTGTCGTCGTGAGTGTGCAGCACGAGCCGGTCGACGCGCCGGATCGCGGCAAGCTCGATCTCGGTGATCTTGATTGAGCTTATGTGCATGCCTGGCTCGATCCAGCGTTCGAAGAAGACATTGTCGATCGAATTGGTGGCGCACAGAGCGATGTCGGCGCCGCCAAGCGCGTCTTCGGGTTGTGGCACCGGTAAGACCTCGACTCCGAGCGTGCCGCTCATTTGTCGGGCAAATGCCTCACGGCGGTCGCAGTTAGGGCTGAAGCAGCGGATGGTTTTGATATCCCGCACCGCGCAGACCGCCATCAGCTGCGCGCCGGCCTGCCAGCCCGATCCGAGGATGCCGACCGAGCTGGAGTTTTGCCGGGCCAGATATTTGATGCCAAGACCGTTGGCGGCGCCGACTCGGATCCTTTGCATGACGCCGTCAGGCATGATCGCCAGCGGTTCGCCGGTCTGCGACGAGAACAACAACACCAGGCCGACGTAACGAGCGCCGGGCGCGGCCGGCACCTTAACGCGACGCATGTTGTTGCCTTGTTTAGGCCAAGTGACGATGTCGGAATCGATACGGACCGCGCCGATGCCGAGCTTCGGGATAACGCCATCCATCGATTTGAGGCTGTAGAGCGCGTCGCCTTGGCCGGACGGCACCAGGCAGTCCGAGCGCACACGGTTCACGCCGCGGCCATTGGCCAATTCGACGTAGACGTCTTCGAGTACATCGATGCATTCGCGCATCGTCAAAAGCCTCGCGACGTCATCGTTGGAAAGAATCAAGGTCATGAAGGTGATTGCTGCCCATCTAGGCTGGCCAGCGGGATGAATTCCCGCTGCCTCATTCGATTACCTCGTCCGCGCGCGCGAGCAGTGTTGGCGGCACTGTGATGGCGAGCGCCTTCGCGGTCTTGAGGTTGATCACAAGCTCGTATTTCGTCGGCGCCTGCACGGGCAGGTCGCCGGCCTTCTCGCCCTTGAGGATACGGCTCACATAACCGGCGGCGCGGCGGTATTGGTCGATGGTATCAGGCCCATAACAAACGAGGCCTCCAGCCGCGACGAAGTAACGGTAGGGGTACACCGTCGGCAACCGGTGCTGGGCCGCCAGTCTGACAATCAGATTGCGATGGACGTTCGCTGGCGCGGATGCCGTTACGAGAAGGCCGGTGTTCGGAGCACTCGCGATTTTTGCAATGCCGCTTTCGATCGCTTCGGCGTCGCGAACATTGATCACGCTCAACTCGAGTGCAAATACGGGCGCCACCGATTGCATGGCGGCCCATTGTCCTAGCCCGGCAGGATCGAATGGATCGCGCAGGACGGCCGCCCGCGTGGCTGCAGGAGCAATCTGCTTGAACAGCTCGAGCCATTTCGACACGATGCCGTATTCGAACTGTGTGAAGCCGGTGATATTGCCCCCCGGCCGGGACAGACTTTCCACGACTCCAAGCCCGACCGGATCGATAGTCTGTGCAAACACAATTGGTACGCTGCGGCTTGCTTGTTGCAACGGCAATATCGAGACACCAGACGTGGCTAAGGTTACGTCTGGTCCGAGTGCGACCAGTTCTGTCGCATCGGTGCGGAGGCGATCGGCATTACCCTCGCTCCAGCGGTAATCGATCTGCAGGTTGCGTCCGACGATCCAACCCAGTTGTTCCAGTCCCTTTGCAAATACCGCCAAGCGGCTCTGTATCTCGGCGTCATCGGGGCGAAGGTTCGTAAGCACGCCGACGCGCCGCACGCGTTCCTGGGCGTACGAGTCGAACGGCCATGCAGCCGCCATGCCGCCGACCAGCCCCAGAAATTCGCGCCGCCTCATGTTGGTCTTCATGCCAGAAACCACCATCGTAGCCACTCAAACGCGTACTTTGATAGGGGTTGAAACCGGCTTTGCTACTGCAACATGAGGTGTCGCCCGCGCTCTAATCCCAATTCGGCTTGCCGGTTCGCATCCCCTTGATGCCGGAGCGGTGCTTCTTGCTTTCGATACGCCGCTGCTTGGACGCTCGGGTCGGCTTGGTGGCGCGACGCGGGACAGGCTTCACCGCGGCCTCCTGAATCAATGCCACGAGGCGCGCCTGCGCGTCGGCGCGGTTGCGCTCCTGGGTGCGGTGGCTCTGCGCGATGATCACCAGCACGCCGTCCTTGGTAACGCGCCGGCCGCCGAGTCTCATCAACCGCAATGCCACGTCGTTCGGCAGCGACGGCGATTGCCGCACATCGAACCGCAGCTGTACCGCGGTCGAGAGCTTGTTGACGTTCTGCCCGCCGGGGCCCGACGAACGCACGAAGCTCTCCTCAAGCTCGGATTCGTCAATGCTGATCTGGTCGGTGATGCGGATCATGACTTGTACTTAGTGGAGCATGACCTTGTCCGAAAACCAGTTCCCACTTTTCAGGATCATGCTCATCGGGCCGTCAGATACTTCTTCGCCAGCACCTTGCCTTCTTCCACCGCCGGCTGGTCGAACGGATCGACGCCGAGGAGGTGCGCGGTGATGATCGTCTCCAGCATGAAGTGCATAAGGAGTTCGCCGAGGTGGCGCTCGTCCACGCGTTCGAGATGGATGGTGCGCACCGGGCAGCCGTTCTTGGCAAGCGTCTCGGCGGTGGCGCGGCCCTGCGCCGCGACGAGGTCGCCGATCGTCTTGCCGGAGAAGTCCGGCTCGCCGGCAAGCTTGGCGGGGTCGGCCGACATGCGTGGGCCGCGGCCGGCCGGCGACGCGGTGACGATGGTGAACAGCTTGTCGCGCGGGCCGGCAATGTAGAGCTGAAGCTGGCTGTGCTGGTCGACCGGGCCGAGCGCGCCGATCGGCGTGGTGCCCTGGCCGTTCTTGCCGAGGCTCTCGGCCCAGAGCTGCACGTACCATCGGGTGAACATGAGCAGCCGGTCGGCGTACGCCATCATGACCGCGATGGTCTTGCTGGCGACAAGCGAAGCGGCCAGCGCGGCGCCGACGGCTGCCGGCACGTCGTTCGGCTGTTTGTTCGCAAGAACCGGCGCCAGCGCGTCGGCAGCGCCGGCTCGAATCGCGCCGATGTCGAGGCCGCAGACGGCAGCAGGTAGGAGGCCAACGTTGGTCAGCACGGAGAAGCGGCCGCCGACGCCGGGATCGTGATCCATCATGCGGATCTGGTGATGCGACAGCAGATCGCGTAGGCCGTTGGCTTTGCCCGGCTTGGCGGGCTCGGTGATGCCGAGGAAATGTTCGTGCGGATCGAGGTGGATCGCTTTCACCGCGTCGAGCGCCGCGATGGTTTGCATCAGCGTCTCGCCGGTGCCGCCGGATTTCGACACTGCAACGAAGCGGCTGGTCTTAAGCGGCAGCCGCTCCAGCAGCGCGGCATAGCTGTCCGGGTCGAGATTGTCCATGAAATGGATGCGCGGCGGATCGCGCAAGGTGCCGACGCCCGGCACCGCGTGGCCCGCAAGCTGCGCCAGGGTCTGGCCACCGAGGCTGGAGCCGCCGGTGCCGAGGAACACCACGTCGCTGGTGCCGTCGCGCAACAGCGTCGCATAGCCGAGGATCGCGGCGACGTCGTCGCGCTTTTCCGGCAGCCGTAACAGCGGCAACGTGCCGTCGGCGTAGCGCGCCCGCAGCGAGGCCAGCGCCGCGCCGGTGCGCGCCAGAACCGCAGCGAAGTTGTCCGGCCGCGCCTGATCGATCGATTGCTTGAGAGCCATCGGAAGCCTCGGCAGCTCACTGTCCGCTCAAATGCGGCCAGTCCGCAATTGCTTAGCCGCCCGGTTCCTTCGAGGTCAAATCCTTCGGCTGCCCGACCACCGTGACCAGCATGCCGCCCTGACCGAGGCGCTTCGCGGCGCGGCGGGCGTCCTCGATCGTGACCGCATCCATCAGGCCGTTGCGCTTGTCGATGTAGTCGATGCCGAGTTCGTCGAGCTGGTTCTGCAGCAGGATGCTGGCGATCTTGGTCGAGGTGTCGAAGTTCAGCGCATAGGAGCCCTTGAGATAGGCCTTGGCCTTGGCGAGTTCGTCCTCGCTGGGTCCGTCTTTCACCATGCGCTGAACCTGCGCCTCGATCAGTTGCAACGCCTCGCGGGTGCTGTCGGCCTGGGTCTGCGTGTTCGCCATGAACAGGGCGGCGTGGCGCATCGTCATCAGGTAGGAATAGACGCCGTAGGCGAGGCCGCGCTTCTCACGCACCTCGTCATAGAGCCGCGAGGTGAACGTGCCGCCGCCGAGAATGTGGTTCACCATGTAGGCCGGAATGAAATCCGGATCGTTTCGCATGACGCCCCCGCCGCCGAGGCGCACCACCGCCTGCGGCACGGCGAGCTGGGTCACGATGCGGCGGCCGCCGTCGCGCGGTGCGGCGTCCGGCACCGCGACCAGCGTGCCGGACGCGGGCAATGCGCCGAACACGCGGTCGAGGGTCTGGCCGAGAGTCGCTGCGTCGATGTCGCCGACCGCAGCGATCTTGAGGGTGTCGCGGGTCAGCACTTGGCGGGCAAATGTCCGCAGGTCGTCGACGGTGATGGTCGGAACCGATGTCAGCGAGCCGCTGGTCGGACGCCCATAAGGATGATTCGGAAACGCAGTGGCCCACCACGCCCGGTTGGCAATACTGCTTGGGTCGGTGGTCTCGCGCCGCAGTCCGGAGAGGATCTGCTCGCGCACCCGACCGACCGCGTCGGCATCGAAGCGCGGCTGACTGAGCGCAAGCCGTAGCAGGTCGAAACTCTGCTCCTGGCGGTCCTTCAACAGGCGGATCGAGCCGAAGAAATAGTCCTGCGTCACCGAAAAGCGCAGTTCGACCGCATTCTCTTCGAGCCGCTGCTGGAACGCCCTGGCGTCGAGTTCTCCGGCGCCGTCGTCGAGCAGCGACGAGACCATGTAGCCAACACCCGGCTTGTCGGCCGGGTCCTGGGTGGCGCCGCCGACGAAGGCGAAATTCAGCGCAACCAGCGGCAGCGACGGCTCATGGACCAGCCAGGCAACGATGCCACCGGGTGAAACCACCCGCTGCACCGTGGTGGCGCCTGCAGGCTGTGCCGCGACTGCGGCGATGGACGCCGCCGCGGCAGCGATAAGGCAACGCCAACGACGGATCACGTTCTGTCCTCTCGTTGCGCGTCCCTGATGAGATAGCCGGTCACCGACCGCCGCTTGTCGAGCCATGCTTTCGCCGCCGCGTTCACGGCGTCGGCGGTGACCGCGCGGAGGCGATCGGGCCAGGTCTGCACCGCTTCGACCGTCGATCCCGTGGTCAGCGCCGCGCCATACCATCGCGCCATGGTGGCCTGGCTGTCCTGCGCATAGACAGTGTCGGCGATCAGCCGATTCTTGGCGCGCTCGACCTCGTCCGGGCTGACGCCGTTGGCGACGATGTCGTCGATCACGGCATCGACCGCATCTTCGAGCTTCGGCAGGGTGACGCCGGGCTTGGGCGAGCCGTAGACGGTGAACTGGGAGGCGTCGAGTGAAGTGCCGTTGTAATAGCCGCCAGCGCCGATCGCGAGTTCGCGCTCGACCACGAGCGTGCGGTAAAGCCGGCTGGTGGTGCCGTGCCCGAGGATAAACGAGAGCACTTCGAGCGCTTCGGATTCGCCAGCCTTGGCTGTCGTCGACGAGGGGACCAGATAGGCGCGGTGCAGGCTCGGCTGCTGGACCCGCGCGTCGGCCAGCGTGACGTGACGGGGGGCGACCTGGGCCGGCTCCTGCGGCCGATGCCGCGGGCCGATCTCGGCGACCTTGGGGACCTTGCCATAGGTTGCTGCGGTGAGGGTCTTTATTTCGTCGGTGGTGACGTCACCGGCAACCACCAGCACCGCGTTGTTCGGCGTGTAGAACCGCCGGTAGAATGCCAGCGCTTCCTCGCGATTGAGCTTTTCGATCTCGTGCCGCCAGCCGATCACCGGCTTGCCGTAGGGATGATTGAGGTAGAGCGCGGCGTCGATCTGCTCGGAGAGCCGGGCGCGCGGGTTGTTGGCGACGCGCTGATTTTGCTCTTCAAGGACGACCTTGAGCTCGGGCGCGACCGCCTCATCTGTCAGCACCAGTCCGGTCATGCGATCGGACTCGAACTCCATCAGGGTCTTGAGGTTCTCTTTCGACACGCGCTGGAAGTAGCCGGTATAGTCCTGGGTGGTGAACGCGTTTTCCTGGCCGCCGACGAAGGCCACCGTTTGCGAGAACTTGCCGATCGGGTTCTTCGCCGTCCCCTTGAACATCAGATGCTCGAGGAAATGGGCGAG
>Ga0136846_1235110_pt1 | contig 11716 bp, 10 predicted proteins | sample HopSoiMetagenom2_FD_96841 | JGI IMG/M metagenome (GOLD analysis project Ga0136846, IMG submission 96841) | Grasslands soil microbial communities from Hopland, California, USA - 2 Assembly 2016 (version 4) | ecosystem: Environmental > Terrestrial > Soil > Grasslands | place: USA: Hopland... | reverse complement strand
GCACGCCCTCCCCACCCCCCAGCCAACCCCCCGAGACCTTCCCTGGGGCATCGCCGTACTCGCGGCCGGCCTAGCCGTGGAGGCCTACGCCACCCGCGCCCCGCACACCCGCCTCGCCATGCCCGGCGGAGCCACCGGCGGCTCCGCCGCCGTACTCGTCGGCTGGACCCTCACCGCCCTGGGCCTCGCCCTCGCCGGCCCCGGCCTCGCACATCTCTGCGGACGCCTGCTGCAAGCCGTCCGCCCCGGCGCCCTCCGCCTCCTCGCCGGCCGCGTCCTCATGGAGGAGGCGACCCGCATCGGCCGCCCCCTGGGCGTCGTCTGCGCGGTGGCGTCGGGCGCCTACGCCATGATCGTGCTGTACGCCGACACCACCGACGCCCCCTCTCTCGGCCCCCTCACCACCCTGGGCGCCCTGGTCGTGGCGGGCTGCGCCGTCGCCACGCTCCTCACGGCCGCCGCCGAGGCCAGGCACGCCCGCGCGGACACCACGGCGGCCCTGCTCCGCCTGGGCGCACCGGCCACGACCCTGCGCACCGCCGCCGGTCTGCGCGCGGCCGCCCTGCTCGCCCTGTTCGCCCCGCTGACCCTCCTGATCGCGGAGCTGGCGGCGCTGCCACTGACCGCCTGACCCCCGTACGGAATCCGCACAAAGAACCCGCTGGAAAACTCGTACGAAAAAAAACGCACTCGCCGATGAGTTTCGCCCGCACCCCGGGTCTACTCCATCGAACGGCAACACACCGAACGGGAGAGACCCTCATGAGCGAGTACCAGCAGATGATCTTCGTGAACCTGGCCGTCAGCGACGTCGCCGCCTCGAAGAAGTTCTTCACCGAGCTCGGGTACACGATCAACCCGCAGTTCACGAACGACGACTGCGCCTGTGTCGTGATCAGCGACACCATCGTCGCCATGCTGCTGAGCAAGACGCGCTACGCCGACTTCACGAAGAAGGAGATCGCGGACTCGACGAAGACCAGCGAGGTCCTCATCTGTCTGAGCGCCGAGAGCCGCGCGAAGGTCGACGAGCTGGTCGACGGGGCGCTCGCGGCGGGCGGCACCGAGCCGCGCGAGGCGCAGGACTACGGCCAGATGTACGGCCGCGCCTTCGACGACCTCGACGGCCACACCTGGGAGGTCATGTGGATGGACCCGGCGGCCGTCCAGGGCTGACACGGCCCGTGCTTACATGGGCGGGTGCAGACGAGCCCCGCCCATGTGGCCCACCACGACGACCGTGAGATAGAGACGCTCGACGAGTTCGACGCGGTCGTCTCGGCGCGCGGCACCCTCGCCGGATTCCGCGTCCAGGGCGTCGATCTGACGGACCGTACGAAGGAACTGCTGACCAGCGGTACCGCGGGCGCCGTCTTCCTCGGCTGCCCGATGCGCCCGGAGGCGACGTCGAAGGTCCGCGCGGACGGCGCCCTGGTCTTCCCGCCGGTCCCGGACCTGCCCTTCGACCCGTACCGCGGCCATCTCTACTCGCCGGACGAGTTGTTCGCCGGGCTCGACAACGGTTACGAACGGACCCCCGACGCCCTCGGGTACGCCTGGTTCCAGCGTACGAAGGCCGACGGCGACATCTTCGCCTCGATGCTGCGCTCCGTCCACGACGACGCGGTCTCCGACGCCCTCGACGAACTCCTGCGCGGGACACAGGTGGTGGGGGTGATGGGGGGTCACGCGATGGCACGCGGGACGCGGGAGTACGCCGGTGCCGCGCGCCTGGGGCGCGAGCTGACGCGCGCGGGGTTCACGGTGGCCACGGGCGGCGGCCCGGGTGCGATGGAGGCGGCGAACCTCGGCGCGTACGCGGCGCCCTTCGACGACACCATGCTCGACGAGGCGTGCGAACTCCTCGGCGGGGCGCCGTCGTTCACGCCCTCGATCACCGACTGGGCGCGCGCCGCCTTCGAGGTCCGCGACCGCTGGCCCAAAGGGGCCGGCTCGGTGGGCATCCCGACCTGGTTCTACGGGCACGAACCGCCGAACGCCTTCGCCTCGCACATCGCCAAGTACTTCGCCAACGCCACCCGCGAGGACGGGTTGTTGGCCCGCTCGACCGCGGGGATAGTTTTCCTGCCGGGTGCCGCCGGGACCGTGCAGGAGATCTTCGACAACGCGACCCCGAACTACTACGAGTCGCGCGGCGGGCCCACACCCATGGTGCTGGTGGACCAAGTCCACTGGACCGAACGGCTGCCCGCCTGGCCGCTGCTCCAATCGCTGGCGCGGGGGCGGGAGATGGAGGACCGTATCGCCCTGGTCGACCGGATCGAGGACGCTCCGGAAGCGTTGAAACGCCTTGGCGGTTAACGGGTAGGCAAAACCGATACCGGGAACCGGCATACCGATTGACAGGCCTTATGCCACGCTTATAGACCTGTGAGACTCGTGGGGGTGACGAGGTGATGAGGTCTCTTCGCCCCTCCCTCCTCAGCTGTGCATCCCGTGAAGGGCAACCGTGTCCATAACTTCCCGTACCGCACGTTCCGTGCGCATTCTCGGTGTTGCCTCCGCGTCGGCCGCGCTCGCGCTGGGTGTCGCCGGCACCGCGTTCGCCTGCAACATCAGTGAGTTCTCCGCAGACGCCAAGTGCGACGGCGAAAAGGGTGTCATCAGCGTCACCGACAAGGACCCGTCGGGCACTTTGGCCACGGTCACCGTGTACCTCGGTGACAAGGTCATCGGTACCCAGGACGTGGTGGGCAGCCGCGAGGGCGTCACCGTCGACTTCCCGGAGGACTGGGCGCCGAACACGACGTACCGCGTTCACGTCAAGGCCGGCAACCAGGTCGACAAGGACATCAACCCGGATGTGACCACCTCGGGCGAGGCCTGCAAGGCGAAGCCGACCCCGACTCCGCCGGCTTCGGAAACCCCGACGCCCTCGGAGCCCGCCGCCACGCCGACCCCGTCGGCGTCGGAGCCCGAGGACTCCGCCACCCCGACCCCGTCGGCCTCCGAGAGCACGCCGGGTGCCCCGGCGGACAGCGTTCCGACTCCCGCGGGCGGCACCTCCAACCTCGCCGAGACCGGCGCCAGCTCGAACACCGGTGTGATCGCCGGTATCGCCGCTGCTCTGGTCGCCGTCGGCGGCGGCGCCGTCTTCTTCGGCATGCGTCGTCGTGGCGCGTCCAGCAAGAACTGACGTTCCGCTCGCCGTATCCGCAGTACCTGGCTGTACGTGGTGGCCCGTCCCGCGCATGAGGGGGCGGGCCATCGCGCTGCCGTCAGCCGAACGTCGCCCTCCGCAGCCAGAACTCCAGCAGTTCACGCTCCCCGAGGATCTCCAACCGCAGGCTGTCCAGCGGGAGTCGGCGGTAGAAGGCGAGCATGACGTCGGTGAGCGGGCCGCGCAGGGCGACCGTCGCCTTCTCATGGCCGCGCCGCCAGACGACGCCCTGCTCGGTGAGCTCGACGACCCACTCGGCGTTCGTCTCCGGCGCGGTGTCCGTGGCGTGGAGATGGATGCTGCCGCCCGTCCCGCGCAGCTCCTTCGCCGCGTCGTGCGGCTGCGTCCGCTGCGCGAACTCGACGATCTGCAGCCACTCGTCGATCGCGTCGGCGGCGATGTCGGCCGCGACCTCGTACGGCAGCCCGGCGGCGAGGGTCGCGTCCGCGCGGTGGACGGTGATCTCGTGGGCCATGCGGCGCGCCCAGAACCCCGACGTGTGGATCCCGGCCCACGACCACACCTTGGCGTCGGGCCCGGCCTCGCGCAGCGCGGCGACGACCAGCTCACCGGTCTCGGCCAGCCAGGCGTCCAGCGCGCCGGCATCTCCCTGAGTCTCTGGGCCGCCACCGAGGGGTACCCGGTCCTCGCCGATCTCCTCCTCGGCCCGCGTACGCACCAGCGTGTCCACCCAGCGCAAGGCACCGCCCGTGTGCCGCACCAGCTGCTCCAGCGACCAGTCGGGACAGGTCGGCACGGTCGCCGACAGATCGGCGCCGGAGGTCACCACCGCTCTCAACTGCCCGACCTGATGGGCGATTTCATCGCAGTAGCGGTCATGCGCGAGTGTCGTCATACCCGGAACCCTATGAGGGGCCCCGCCGGCCGAGCACGACAATTTCGGCCGCGTCGAAGGCCACCCCGACCTCGTCCCCGGGCTCCGGCGCCTCGCGCAACGCGCACGCGGCCTCCAGTCGGGGCGCGTCCTCGGGCTGGAGCCGGACGGCGACATGCGTACCCCGGAAGGTGCGCGCGGCCACCATGCAGCGCAGGCCCTCGTCGGCGGACACCAGGCGTACCCCGGCGGGCCGTACGAGCAGCGTGCGCTCCCCCTGGAGGGTGCCCTCGGGGACCGGAACCTTGCCCCAGGGGGTGTCCGCGACCTGTCCGCTCACCGTCGCCTCGACGACGTTGTCGAAGCCGAGGAAGCGCGCCACGAACTCGTCGGCGGGCCGCTGCCAGACCTCAAGTGGCGTACCGGACTGGGCGATCCGCCCGTCGCGCATCACGATCACCCGGTCCGCGAGGGCGAAGGCCTCGCCCTGGTCGTGGGTGACGGCGAGCACGGTGGTGCCCAACCGGCTGAAGAGTTCCCTCAGTTCGACGACGAGCCGCTCGCGCAGCGAGCGGTCCAGCTGGCCGAGCGGTTCGTCGAGCATCAGCAGCCGGGGGCGCGGCGCGAGGGCGCGGGCGAGAGCGACGCGCTGCTGTTCCCCTCCGGAGAGCGCGGCGACGGCACGTCCGGCGGCGCCCGGTAGCCCGACCAGCTCCAGCAACTCCCGTACGCGTACGTCTTGTCGATCCTTCGGTACGTGGTGCATGCGCAGCCCGAAGGCGACGTTGCCGCCGACGTCCCGCTGGGGGAACAGCTGGTGGTCCTGGAACATCAGGCCGACCTCGCGCTTGTGCGCGGGCACTCCGGCGAGGTCCCGGCCGTCGAGCAACACGCGCCCCGCGTCCAGGGGTTGGAGTCCCGCGACCGCACGCAGCAGCGTCGATTTCCCGCTGCCGCTGGGGCCGAGCACGCACACGATCTCGTGCTCGGCGACATCGAGGCCGACGCCGTCGAGCACGGGCCGCGCCCCGAACCGTACGGTCGCTTGGTCGAGACTGAGCATGGTCAGAACTCCCCCGTCCGGTCGGTCCGCAGCCGCTCCAGCACGAGCAGGGCCACCGCGCACACCACCATCAAGATCGTCGAAAGGGCCATCGCCTGGCCGTAGTTGAGGTCACCGGGGTGACCCAGCAGCCGGGCCACGGCGACCGGCAGGGTGGGGTTGTCGGGCCGGGCGATGAACACGGTCGCCCCGAACTCGCCCAGCGACACGGCGAACGCGAACCCCGCCGCGATCAGCAGCGCCCGCCGCACGATCGGCAGATCGACCTCGCGCCAGACCCGCCAGGGCGAGGCTCCGAGCACGGCCGCCGCCTCCCTGAGCCGCCCGTCCACGGCCCGCAGCACCGGCAGCATGGTCCGCACCACGAACGGCACCCCGACCAGCGCCTGCGCCAGCGGTACGAGGATCCAGCTGGCGCGCAGATCGAGCGGCGGCTCATCGAGCGCGATGAGGAATCCGAACCCGACGGTCACCGCCGACACCCCGAGGGGCAGCATCAACAGCGCGTCGAACCCTCGCACGAGCCGCCCGGCATCGCGCCGGGTGAGCGCCGCGGCGGCCAGCGAGCCGATGACGACGGCGATGCCGGTGGCGGCGACGGCGTACTGGAGCGAGTTGCCGATGGCGGCGATCGGCGCCACCAGGAAGATGCCGGAGTCGTCACGGGTGAGCGCCCTGTAGTAGCCGAGGCCAGCGCCGCCGGGTGTGGCGAACGACCGCTGCACGAGCACGGCGAGCGGCAGCACCAGCAGCACGGCGATGCTGGTCAGCACCCCGCCGAGCAGCGCCCACTGGCCCCGGCCGCGCGGCCGGCGGGCGGTCGTCTCCGGCGCCACGAGCCGCAGCACGCTCTCCCGCCGCCGTACCGTCCCGGCGTGCACGGCGAGGATCGCGCCCACCGCGACGAACTGGACGAGGGTCAGCACGGCGGCCGTACCGAGGTCGAAGATCTCCGAGGTCTGCCGGTAGATCTCCACTTCGAGGGTGGCGAAGGTCGGGCCGCCCAGGATCTGCACCACTCCGAAGGAGGTGAAGGTGAAGAGGAAGACCATCAGCGAGGCGGCGGCGACGGCGGGTGCGAGGGCGGGCAGCGTGACCTGCCGCCAGGCCGCGAACCGGGAGGCGCCGAGCACCCGCGCGGCCTCCTCCTGCCGTGGGTCGAGCTGCGCCCAGAGCCCGCCGACCGTCCGTACGACGACGGCGTAGTTGAAGAAGACGTGCGCGAGCAGGATCGCCCACACGGTCGTGTCCAGCCGTACGCCCCACAGCTCGTCGAGCAGCCCACCACGCCCGACCAGCGCCAGGAACGCCGTCCCGACGACGACGGTCGGCAGCACGAACGGCACGGTCACCACGGCCCGCAGAATCTGCTTGCCCCTGAAATCGAAGCGTGCGAAGACATACGCGCCGGGGAGCGCGATCAGCAGCGTGAGCGCGGTGGACGCGAGCGCCTGCCAGGCGGTGAACCAGAGGACGTGCCGGATTCCGGAGTCCCCCAGCACCTCCCCCACCTGCCCGAGCCGCCAGACCCCGTCGACGTGCAGGCCGCGCGCGACGATCGCGGCGACGGGGTAGGCGAAGAAGAGCGCGAAGAAGACGACGGGCAGCGCGAGCAGGGCACCGCTCACAGCGGCGCCCTTCCGGCGCGCGGCCACCACCGCCTCTTCGGATGTCTCCGCTACTTCAGTACGAGCGAGGTCCACGACTTGACCCACTGGTCACGGTGCTCGGCGATCTTCGCGGGGTCCATGGTCTCGGGGTCCTTGGCCTGCGGCCCGTACGCGGTGAACTCGGCGGGCACCTTGGCGCCCTCGCGTACGGGGTACACGAACATGTTCAGCGGCATGTCCTCCTGGAAGGTCCTGCCGACCAGGAAGTCGAGCAGGGCCTTGCCGCCCGCGCTGTTCCTGGCGTTGCTGAGCAGCCCCGCGTACTCGACCTGCCGGAAGCAGGTGCCGGCCGCGACCCCGGTCGGAGCGGCGGTCGGCTTCGGGTCGGCGAAGATCACCTCGGCGGGCGGCGAGGAGGCGTAGGAGACGACGAGCGGCCGGTCGGCCTTGGCCTTCTTGCCGCCGGCCGACCCGGAGAACTCCTCGTTGTACGCCTGCTCCCAGCCGTCGACGACCTTCACACCGTTGGCCTTGAGCTTCGTCCAGTAGCCGGCCCAGCCCTCGTCGCCGTACTTGGCGGCGCTGCCGAGCAGGAACCCGAGTCCGGGCGAGGAGGTGGAGGCGTTCTCCGTGACGAGGAGATTCTTGTAGGCGGGCTTGACCAGATCGTCGAAGGACGCGGGCGGAGTCAGCTTGTGCTCGCTGAACCAGGCCTTGTCGTAGTTGACGCAGATGTCGCCGGTGTCGATCGGAGTGACCCGGTGCTTGTCCGCGTCGGTCCGGTACGCGGGCAGGATCGCGTCGGCGTCCTTCACCTCGTACGACTGGAACAGGCCGTTGTCGAGCGCGCGGGAGAGCAGGGTGTTGTCGACGCCGAAGAAGACATCGCCCTGCGGGTTGTCCTTGGTCAGGATCGCCTTGTTGACGGCCTGCCCGGCGTCGCCGTCCTTGAGGACCCTCACCTTGTACCCGGACTGCTTCTCGAACGCGGCGAGGACGCCCTTCGAGACGGCCCACGAGTCATGGCTGACGAGGGTGACGGTCTTGGAGGCCGTTGGCGAAGCACTGCCACCGTCCTGGGACCCGCACGCGGACAGCGTGACGAGCCCGAGCCCGACGGCAAGGGCGGTGACCTGCTTGGTGATGCTCACTGGATTTCTTCCTCCTGGGATGACCAGGAAGAGACGCGGCCCTGCCCGGGACCCGTGGCGGGTTCCGGGCAGGGCGCAACAGCAAGAGTGATGACCGAACTTCCTACCCAGAATGACCTGGGCGAGGTTCAGAGGGTCTGCGGCCCACCAATGTGATCTGGCTGCCGCACTCTCAGCGCTGTGGCGCTCCCCTGTCGGAATATGAAGATATGTAGGTACGACGTAAGACTACCGCTCGGTGGCCGCGAGCTGACCGCACGCCCCGTCGATCTCCTGCCCACGGGTGTCCCGAACGGTGACGGGCACGCCGTGCGCGGCGATGGCCTCGACGAACGCCTTCTCGTCCTCGGGCCGCGAGGCGGTCCACTTGGACCCCGGAGTCGGGTTCAGCGGAATCAGGTTGACGTGCACAGGCTTGCCCCTGAGCAGCCGCCCGAGCCGGTCACCGCGCCAGGCCTGGTCGTTGATGTCCCTGATCAGCGCGTACTCGATGGACAGCCGGCGCCCCGACTTGGCCGCGTACTCCCACCCGGCGTCGAGGACCTCGCGCACCCTCCACCGCGTGTTGACGGGGACGAGGGTGTCGCGCAGCTCGTCGTCGGGCGCGTGCAGGGAGATGGCGAGCCGGCACTTGAAGCCCTCGTCGGCGAACCGGTGGATGGCCGGCACCAGCCCGACGGTCGACAGGGTGATCCCGCGCTGCGACAGCCCCATGCCGTCCGGCTCGGGGTCGGTCAGCGCGCGGATGGCGCCGACGACGCGCTTGTAGTTGGCGAGGGGCTCACCCATGCCCATGAAGACGATGTTGGAGAGCCGCGCGGGGCCACCGGGGATCTCCCCGTCCCGAAGCGCACGCATCCCGTCCACGATCTGGTGCACGATCTCGGCGGTGGACAGATTCCGGTCCAGCCCCGCCTGCCCGGTCGCGCAGAACGGGCAGTTCATACCGCACCCCGCCTGCGAACTGATACACATGGTCACCCGGTCCGGGTACCGCATGAGCACCGACTCGACGAGCGTCCCGTCGAACATCCGCCACAGTGTCTTGCTGGTGGTGTCCTGGTCGGTCGACAGATGACGGACGACCGTCATCAGCTCCGGAAGCAGCGCCTCCTGGAGCTTTCCGCGCGAGGCGGCCGGGATGTCCGTCCACTCGGCCGGGTCGTGCGCGAGCCGCGCGAAGTAGTGCTGCGAGAGCTGCTTGGCACGAAACGGCTTCTCACCGATCGCGGCAACGGCCTCTTTACGCTCGGCGGGCGTGAGATCGGCGAGATGCCGCGGCGGCTTCTGAGCTCCGCGCGGGGCGACGAATGTGAGTTCTCCTGGCTTAGGCATGGCCATACCAGTGTCGCAGACATCCGGACACCCCCTCACCGCCCTGTGGACAACCCCACACCAAGGCACAAAAGCCCAGGTCGGCAGCGCACCTACGTACTCACCGAGGCGCTGCGGCCATCACCCCCCGAAGCTGCGCCACCTCCCGCTCCAGCTCGCGGTAGTGGTCGCTGACCTTCTGCCGGGCCGTCGGCGTGACACGGCCCCCGTCCAGTTCGGTCAGTCGGTCACCCAGGGCGGTGAGGTCTGCCCGCCAGTCATGCCAGCCGTCCGCGCCCTGGGCCTCGGTCAGCTCGTCCTGGGCGGCGCGCAGAGCCGCGTGGGCCCCCTCGCGCAGCGGGAGGAGGTCGGCGCGCAGCCGTTCGGTGCGCTCGCGGAGATAGACGAAGGACTCGCCGTATCCGGCGAACGTCTCCCGCAGGTCGGTCATCGTCCTGACCTGCCCCCTGAGCGCCTCCAGCCAGGGCACGGCCACCTCGACGCCGTGTTCGGCCGCCTGGACGGTCGCGGTACGGACCTCCTGGTACTGCTGGGAGACGACGTCCAGGTCGGCGAAGACACCCATCGCGCCGAGCGTCTGCTCGCGGATGGTGTCCGAGGGAAGTCCGTCTCCCTGGTCGAGCAGCGCTTCGATCCGCGCCACCTCGCCCCGCACCGCCCGGCGCAGGTCCAGCAGCGCCTGGTGAGCGGCGTCGGCCGCCTCGACAGGGCCGGCGACAGCTGCCAGTCCCTCGGCCTGCCGCTGACGTCTGGTCCGGCTACGCCCCCACATGCATGCCACCCCTTCCGGACGGATCGACCGCACTGAAGTCGATCTTAGGTTCGAAAGGGGTGGATTCGGTCCGTCGTAGGTGTTTCACACGAAACCCGGACCGTACTGGAACATTCCGAGCACCCTCAGCCCACGAAGGCGACGAACAGCAGCCACACGACAGGAGCCGTGGGAAGCAGCGAGTCCAGCCGGTCCATGATGCCGCCGTGCCCGGGCAGCAGCGTGCCCATGTCCTTGATGCCCAGGTCCCGCTTGATCATGGACTCGCCGAGGTCGCCGAGCGTCGCGCTGACCGCGACCGCGAGGCCGAGCAGCAGTCCCTGCCACCAGGTGCCGTCGTCGATCACGTACTCCATCAGCAGCGCGCCCGCCACCATCGCGAACGTGACAGCGCCGAACAGGCCCTCGCGGGTCTTGCCGGGGCTGATGCGCGGGGCGAGCTTGTGCTTGCCGAAGCGCCAGCCGATCGCGTACGCGCCGGTGTCGCTGACGACAGTCAGCAGGAGGAACGTCATGACGCGCTGCGCACCGTCGTCGGCGGTGAGCATCATCGCGACGAACGTGGCCAGGAACGGGACGTAGAAGGCAGCGAAAACGCCTGCCGTGACGTCCTTGAGGTAGCCGGCCGGAGGTTCCGTCATACGCCAGACCAGGACCGCGAGCGCGGTGAGGGCCATCGCGACCCACGCGCCCTCGGGACCCCGGACGTATCCGGCGACGACCATCGCGGCCCCGCCGAGCGCGAGCGGCACCAGCGGCGCCTTGATGCCCTTGCGCTCCTGGAGCCGGGACGTCAGTTCCCACAGACCCACCACGACGGCGACCGCGATCACCCCGACGAAGGCGGCCTTGACGACGAACAACGACGCGATGATCACCGCGCCGAGACCCACGCCGACCCCTATGGCCGCACCGAGGTCCCGGCCCGCGCTCTTCTTCTGCGGGGCGGGGGCGGGCTGTGGGGCGTCGTCGGACATGTGCATGGAATCCGGCTTCTGCGGCACCGCCCCGTAGGGCTGCGCCTGCGGCATCTCGTCGTGGAACAAGGGGCCGCCCGGCCGAGCGGCCCCCCGGTCGTCATCCTGGTCTCCGCCATGTGCGGGTACGTCGGGCACGATGGGCATGGGGCGAGTCTGCTGCGCGTGGTGCGCATCATACGCGGGACCCGCCGGGGCAGCCCCCTGGACAGGCCCTCCGTCGGACGGCCCCCAGTACCCGGCGTGGGGCGGCGCCCCCCAGGAAGAGTCGTTCATCAGACTTCGAGAAGCTCCGCTTCCTTGTGCTTGAGGAGCTCGTCCACCTGCGCGACGTACTTCGCGGTGGTGTCGTCGAGCTCCTTCTCCGCGCGGCGGCCCTCGTCCTCGCCGACCTCGCCGTCCTTGACGAACTTGTCGATGGCGTCCTTGGCCTTGCGGCGGATGGACCGGATCGAGATCTTGGAGTCCTCGGCCTTGGTCCGGGCCACCTTGATGTAGTCCTTGCGGCGCTCCTGGGTGAGCTCGGGGAACACCACGCGGATGATGTTTCCGTCGTTGCTCGGGTTGACGCCGAGATCGGAGTCGCGGATCGCCTGCTCGATGTTGCGCAGCGCGCTCTTGTCGAACGGGGTCACCACGGCCATGCGCGGTTCGGGCACGGAGAACGAGGCCAGCTGGTTGATCGGCGTCAGCGCGCCGTAGTAGTCGGCCACGATCTTGTTGAACATCGCCGGGTGCGCACGACCGGTGCGGATCGCGGCGAAGTCCTCCTTGGCGACCACGACGGCCTTC
>Ga0136846_1223872_pt1 | contig 11716 bp, 10 predicted proteins | sample HopSoiMetagenom2_FD_96841 | JGI IMG/M metagenome (GOLD analysis project Ga0136846, IMG submission 96841) | Grasslands soil microbial communities from Hopland, California, USA - 2 Assembly 2016 (version 4) | ecosystem: Environmental > Terrestrial > Soil > Grasslands | place: USA: Hopland... | reverse complement strand
GTTCGCGGGCGCGCTCACATCGAGCAGCTGCGCGGCGGCAAGAGCGCGATCATCATCACGGAGCTCCCGTACGCGGTACGCAAGGCCGGCGAGGGCGGAGTGATCGAGAAGATCGCCGACCTCGTCAAGGCGGGAACGCTGACGGAAGTCCCGATGTCGGACGACGCGCTGCAGGACCATTCCGACAAGGACGGCATGCGCATCTACGTCGAGCTGAAGCGCGAGGCGGTGCCGCAGGTCGCGCTCAACAAGCTCTTCAAGCTGACGCCGCTGCAGACGACGTTCGGCTACAACGCTGTCGCCCTCGTCGACGGTGTCCCGAAGACGCTGTCGCTGCTCGAGCTGATCCGGCATTACCTCGAGTACCAGCGAGAGGTCGTCACCCGCCGCTCGAAGTACGAGCTGCGCCAGGCCGAGAAGCGCGCGCACGTCCTGGCGGGCTACCTGAAGGCGCTCGGCCGGCTCGACGAGGTGATTGCGCTTATCCGCGCTGCCGCGGACACGGATTCGGCGCGCGAAGGTCTCATGAGCACGTTCGACCTCTCCGAGATCCAGGCGCAGGCGATTCTTGACCTGCGGCTCTCCCGGCTGACGAAGCTTGCGGGCGACGAGATCCAGACGGAGTACGACGACTTGCAGGAGCGCATCACGGAGCTGCGCGCGATCCTCGGCGACCCGGCGCGCATCGACGGCGTGATCCAGGAGGAGCTGCTCGAGCTGAAGGCGATCTACGGCAAGTCCGACGAGCGCCGCACCGAGATCGTGCAGGCCGAGGACGAACTGGAGCTCGAGGATTTGATCGCGGAAGAGGACATGGTCATCGCGATCACGCGCTCGAACTACATCAAGCGACTACCGGTGACGACGTATCGCGAGCAGCGGCGCGGCGGCATCGGCGTGATGGGGATGGACCTCAAGGACGAGGACTACATCGAGCATCTCTTCGTCGCGTCCACGCACGACTACATCCTGTTCTTCACGAACGTCGGCAAGGTCTACCGCCTCAAGGTTCACGAGCTGCCGCTTGGCTCGCGCCAGTCGAAGGGACGCGCGATCCAGAACCTGCTGCCGTTCCGGCAGGACGAGCAGGTGCGCGCCGTCATCCAGACGCGCAACTTCGAGGAGGCCGAGTACCTCGTGTTCGCGACGAAGAACGGCGTGGTCAAGAAGACGAAGCTGTCGGCGTACAACACGCCGCTTCGCTCGGACGGGATCATCGCGATCAAGATGCGCGAGGGAGACGAGCTCGTCGGCGTCCGGCATTCGTCCGGAAACGACGACATCCTCATGGTGTCGCGTAAGGGGCAGGCGATCCGGTTCCACGAGACCGACGTGCGCGGGATGGGTCGCGACGCGTCGGGCGTGCAGGGGATGCGGCTTCGCACCGACGACGAGGTGATCGCCGTCAACGTCGCGCACGACGACGCCGACGTGCTCGTCGTGACGGAGAACGGTTACGGGAAGCGGACGCGTGTTTCCGAGTACCCGGTCAAGGGACGCGGCGGCATGGGCGTGAAGACGGTGCAGCTGACCGAGGCCAAGGGGCAGCTCGCCGGCGCGCGGGTCGTCCGCGACGGGTACCAGGTGATGCTCATCTCCGACGGCGGCACTGTCATCCGCATGGCTGCCGACGACATCAAGCGGTCGGGCCGCTCGACCCAGGGCGTGATCGTCATGCGGCTGCGCGAGGGCGAGCATGTCTCCACCCTCGCTCCGGTGGTCGAGTCGGCCGACGACAAGGCCGAAGCGGCCGCGGAGACGAACGGCGCAGGCCCCGCCGAGGGCTAGTCCGGCCACAAACCTCCGTAAACTCCTCGCTCAAAAGGGGGAGATTTTGAAGAAATCGCTTCCCTCTCCGCAATGAGAGCTGTATACCTTTGAAACAAGGGGTTCCCCAGCACAGAGAGATGGAGAGCACATGGCAGCCAGTCGACAGGTAGATCTACTCGAGCCAATCGACCTCGCCGAGCACCTCGGCAAGGTGGAGCTCTACCTCGGCCAGGTCTGTCAGATCGCCGGCATCTCGAAGATGCAGCTCGACTACTGGACGAACAAGGCTCAGATCCCCACGAAGGGCAAGAAGCAGCGGATCTACGACATCGACGCCCTCGAGACCGTGATGCTGATCAAGCAGGCCAAGGACAAGGGACTGAACCTCGGCGCTGCGATCGACGCCGCGCGGCGGTTCCGCGAGCAGCCTCCCGAGGAGTCACCGCAGAGCTAAGCGTGCCGCCGCCTCGTCGGGCGGCATCGTGTTCACGAAGATCCCGGCGCCGAGCTCCAGGCCGGCCAGGATCGTCAACCGCGGCAGCAGCACGAGCCGCCAATCCCGCTCGTCGTGCTCGAGCCAGGCGTTCAGCGGCACCGCGCCCTCGATCGCTTGTAGGCGTCGCACGACGGCGGCGAGCAAGCGGATCGCCGCGGGCAGGAGCTTGCTTTGGATGCCGGTGGTGTCCGGCTCGGACGGTGCGATCACCGTCTCGTACGGAAGCCGGCTCGCCCAGGGACATCCGGCCACGAGCCCGGCCTCGGCGTGGAACTCCTCCAACCGCGGGCGCTCGCGTGGCGGCGGCGGCTCCGGCAGCCACACGAGCTGCGAGTGCGAGTGCGGCAGGCTCGACCCGGCCTCCCGGCCCTCGTTGACGAGCGCGTGCACGTACCCCGGCACCGCGGCGACGCGCAGCTGCCACGCCTGCGCGACGAGCTCCGGCTCGTCGCCCGCGAGCTCCGCGAGCGAGCGGACGTGGCGGCGGCTGTGGACGACGACCTCCTGCCGTTCGAGCGCCGGGTACAGGTTCGGGACCACGCGGACGCGCCAGTCGCCGTCCTGGGGCAAGACGAGCGTCTCGGGCGGCGTCATCGCCTCGTGCCCGGCGCAGAACGGGCAGGTCTCGAGCTCCTGCGCCGTCGGCGGGTCGAGTGTCGGGCGCGCGGCGCCTGGACGCCTTGCGCGACCGGGCGCGATCACGGCGGATCGGCCCGACCCGGGCTCGCGGCGAAGCTCGCCGCTCAGGTGCCGTCGGCGCGCGTGCCGAACGCTCTGAGCAGATCGACCGGAAAGACGATCGTCGTGGCCGGCGACGAGCCGAGCTCGAGCAGCGTCTGCAGATAGCGGAGCTGGAGCGCGACCGGCTGCTCTGCGATGACCAGTGCTGCGTCCTTGAGCCGTTCGGCTGCCTGGAACTCGCCTTCCGAGTTGATGATCTTCGCGCGGCGCTCGCGTTCGGCCTCCGCCTGGCGGGCCATCGCGCGCTGCATGCCCGTCGGGATCTCGACGTCCTTCACCTCGACGATGGAGACCTTGATGCCCCACGGCGCGGTCGACTCGTCGATGATCGACTGCAGGATCGAGTTGATCTTCTCGCGCTCGGAGAGCAGCTCGTCGAGGACGTGCTGGCCGAGGACCGAGCGCAACGTCGTCTGCGCGATCTGCGACGTCGCGACCATGTAGTTCTCGATCTGCACGATCGCCGCCTTCGGATCGACGATCCGGAAGTACGCGACCGCGTTGACGCGCACCGGCACGTTGTCCTTCGTGATCACCTCTTGCGGCGGGACGGTCAGCGTGATCGTGCGCAGGTCGACCTTGACCATCCGGTCGACGACGGGAATCAGCAGGAAGAGTCCCGGCCCCTTCGGCGCCGGCAGCAGGCGCCCGAGCCTGAAGACGATTCCGCGCTCGTACTCGCGCGCCACCTTGATCGCCGCAAAGAGGAACAGGACGATCAGGAACAGCAGGATCGCGATGATGATGAGCGCCGCGTCGATAGCGAGATCCTACGCTTTGGCCTCGGGCCGGACGGTCAAGACGAGACCGTTCAGCGACTCCACGCGCACACGCTCGCCCGGCCGCAGCTGCTCGCCGCCGGCCGAACGCGCCTCCCACAGCTCACCGTTGACGAACACGAAGCCGTCGCCGCGCACCTCGCCCGTCGCGCCCGCGATCAGTTCCGGCGCAACCTCGACCGGCTTGTGCCGCACCTGCCACGCCTTGCCGACGGCGAATGCCCAGAGAGCGCCCAGCACTACGGCGATCGTGATCACCAGCGGCTTCGACGTGTGGTACGGCGCGGGCGCGTTCTGGAACAGCATGATCGCGCCCACGGCGAGCGCGACGAGCCCGGCGACGGTCAGCGCTCCGTGCGACGCGACGTGCACATCGGCTACGAGTAACGCCACGCCTGCGAGCAGCAGGATGACGCCGGCCCAGCTGACCGGCAGCACCGAGAAGCCGAACAGTGCGGTGATCAATGCGACGAGCCCGAGTGCACCCGGCAGGACGACGCCGGGGTGGAAGATCTCGAAGCCGATCCCGGCCAGGCCCGCGAGGAACAGCAGCGTCAGGATGTTCGGGTCGATCAGCGTGTTCAGCAGGCGCGTGAAGAAGCTGGGGTGAACGTCGTGGATGTCGGCGCCGCCGAGGTGCAGCACGAACCCACGCGGCTTCGTCTTCACGCCGTCCGCGTGCTGGAGCAGCGCCGGCAAGGTCGGCGCGATCGCGTCGATCACGTTGAGGTGCTTCGCCTCCTTCGCCGTCGCATTGGTGGCGAAGCGGACAGCGCGGTCCGCCCATCTCGGGTTACGGCCGTGGCTGTCGGCGAGCGCACGCAGCGATGCCGCCTCGTGGTTGATCAGCTTGCGGCGCAGGTCCGAGCCGATGTTGCCGCCGCTCGAGTCGATCGGCGTCGACGAGCCGATGTTCGTCTCCGGCGCCATCGCCAGGTAGTCCGCTGCCTGCGCGAGCCAGACGCCTGCCGACCCGGCGAACGATCCGTTCGGGCCGACCCACACGAGCACCGGTACCTTCGAGCTCAGCTCGCAGAGCACGATCTTGTCCTTCGACTGCAGCAGGCCGCCCGGCGTGTTCAGGACGATCACGGCCGCGTCGTAGTGCTTCGCAGCCTCCTTCAACTGATGGCAGACGTAGTCCTGCGTGACGGGGTTGACATCGGCGTCGAAATGAATCGCCAACACGCGTGGTGTCGCTGCACCGGCGGGGGAAGCGAACGCCAGAGCCGCTCCGAGGAGTAAAAGTCCCCGCAAAATGGCGCTCTTCAACTCGTAAGGATTCTATCAGCGGCCTTGAGGCCGACAGGTGGGGCAGGCACCCTTGAAGGGCGCGTGAAGATTGCTGTCGCCGTCGCCGTCGCGTTTCTCGCTGCGCCCGCCGCCGCATTCGGCGAGGCGTCGATCACGATGCGCGAGGTGCCGGTGAACGGCGGGCGCACGCTCGCGTCCGCACCGCCGGCGGAGTTCGACATGCTCGGGCTGCACTGGCGCGGGCCCGGCTCCGTCGATTTCCGCACCCGTTCGACGGCGGGACGCTGGAGCGCGTGGCGCCGCGCGGCGCCCGAGAGTGAAGACCTACCCGACGCGGCGACGCGTGAAGCGGGCGCATCCCGCGGCTGGAGGCTTGGAAATCCCTACTGGGTCGGAGCGTCGCGCCAGATCGGCTACCGCCTGCACGGCCGGGTCACGCGGCTACGTGCGTACTTCATCGACAGCACCGAGGAGCGCATTCCGCTGCGTCGCGTCGCGATGGCAGGATCGCCCGCGCTGATCTCGCGTTCGGCGTGGGGCGCGAACGAGGCGATCCGCCGCGCCGCGCCGACCTACGCACGCAACGTGCAGCTCGCTGTCGTGCACCACACGGCGGGCACGAATGCGTACACCGCGTCGCAATCCGCGGCGATCGTGCGCGGCATCGAGGTGTACCACGTGAAGGGAAACGGCTGGAACGACATCGGCTACAACTTTCTGATCGACAAGTACGGCCAGGTCTTCGAAGGCCGGTACGGCGGTGTCGACAAGAACGTGATCGGCGCGCACGCCGAGGGGTTCAACACTGGCTCGACGGGGGTTGCGCTGATCGGGTCGTACCAAACGTCGGCGCCTACTGCCGCCGAGCGGACGGCGCTCGTGAACCTGCTCGCCTGGCGCCTCGACATCGCGCACGTCGATCCGCTGTCGACGCTGACGTATGCCTCCGGCGGCAACGCGCGCTTCCCGGCAGGCACGCCCGTCGTCATGCGCGCCGTCTCCGGTCATCGCGACACGGGTTTCACGACGTGTCCGGGCGCCGTGCTGTACGCGCAGCTCGGAGCGCTCGCCCGGCAGGCCGCGACGACCGGCCTGCCGAAGCTGTACGCGCCGAGCGTCCAGGGCCAGCTCGGCGGCCTCGTGCGGTTCCAGGCGCGCCTGAGCACGGCGCTCCCCTGGACCGTGACGTTGACCGATTCCAGCGGCGCGACCGTCGCGACGGGGACCGGGACGAGTGACGTGGTCGACTGGACGTGGGACGCGTCAGCGGCAGCGCAGGCGTCGTACGCGTGGGCGATCTCCGCGGGGAGCGGCGTCAGGCCCGCGACCGGATCGATCGGCACCGCGCCTGTGCCGCTGGCGATCAAGTCGTTCGCGGCGAATCCGCGGACGATCTCGCAGACTACGCAGATCTCCTACACGCTGACCGCGGCTGCGACGGTCACCGCGACGTTGCGGGACTCCGCAGGCAAGACGGTCGCGACGCTGTTCACCCAGCAGCACCAGCCGGGGAAGCAGTCGTTCACGTTCACGGCGACGAACGTGCCGGAGGGCCACTTCCAGCTCGTACTGAGCGCGGCGAACGCGAAGACGACCGTTACGGCGAGCGTTCCCGTCGTGATCGACCGCACCGTCACGCGCTTCACCGTCGCACCAGCTGTGACGAACGGCGCCGTGACCTTCTCCTTCGACCTCGCGCGCGTGTCGTCGGTCAGGCTCGACGTCCAGCGCGCGGGCAAGACCGTCGCGCCGGTCTACTCTGCGACGCTCGCACCAGGGACGCAGAGCATCGCGTGGAACGCAGCCGGCACGAACGACGGGACGTACGCGGGAGCGCTCACGACGAGCGGCGAGATCGGAACGGCCACCAGGACGCAGCTCTTCCGGATCGACCGGACGCGGCCGACACTCCGAGCGCGCTCGTTCGGCGCCCTTCGCTTCTGGGTGAGCGAGCCCGCGAAGGTGACGCTGCTCGTCAACGGCTCGCGGGTCGTGCGCTCGGTTCGTGCAGGCACGTTCTCGTATCGCCACGGACGCGTGCGCAGCGTGCGCATCGTCGCCCGCGACGCGGCGGGCAACCTCAGCCGGACGTTGAAGTTCCCGTAGCTACCCACGCGTCGTAGGCGCGCTCGACGCGGAGCAGGATCGCGGCGAGCAGCGCGACGCGATCGACCGGGCCGCCGACCTCGAGGCGCAGCGACGTCGGCTCGGTCTGCGCGTCGCGTGGGAGGTCGGCCTCGGTCTGGTTCGCGTTGACGCCGATGCCCAGGACGACGCGGCCTTCGCTCGACTCCGCCAGGATCCCGGCCACCTTCTTGCCGCCGAGCAGCACGTCGTTCGGGAACTTGATCGCCGGATCGACGCCCGTGACCTCCGCGATCGCCTCCGCGACCGCGCCGCCTGCGACGAGTGAGAGCTCCGGCAGCCGGGGCGACTCGACAGCCGGACGCAGGAGGACGGAGACGAGCACGCTCGTCCGCGCGGGCGCGTGCCACCTACGGCCGAGCCGGCCCCGTCCTTCGGTCTGCTCCTCCGCGACGGCGACGGCGCCTTCGGGATCGTCGGGTTGCAGCAGGCGCTGCGTCGACGGCGTCACCTCTTCGTAGCGGTAGACGGTCCCGAAGCGTCCGGTGAGGCGCGGTTGGACCGCGTTGGGCGCGAGCGAATCCGCCACCCTCCTAGACTAGAGCGGCATGACCGTCGTGATCGAGGAAATCCTGCCGCACCGCGAGCCTTTCCTGCTCATCGACGAGGTCCTGGAGGTGACGCCGGGCGTCGGCGCCGTCGCACGCAAGACCGTCCGCGCGGACGAGTGGTACCTCAGCGGTCACTTTCCGGATCGCCCGATCATGCCGGGTGTGCTGATCGTCGAGGCGCTCGCCCAGACAGGTGCGATCGCCGTGCTCAGCGAGGAGGCCAACCGCGGCAAGCTGGCGTTCTTCGCCGGCATCGACGAGTGCCGGTTCAAGCGGATCGTGGAGCCGGGCGACGTGCTCGACCTGCGCTGCGACGTCGACCGTGTGCGCGGCCCGATCGGCCGCGGCAAAGCCGAGGCGCGGGTCGACGGCGAGCTCGCGTGCAAGGCGACGCTGACGTTCGCCGTGGAGCGCTAGAAGATGATCGGCAAGGCCCAGGGCGATCCCGTGTCGATCACGGGTCTCGCGGCGTATGCGCCGGACCGCGTGCTGACGAACGACGAGCTCGCGTCGATGGTCGACACGTCGGACGAGTGGATCGTCGAGCGCACGGGCATCAAGGAGCGGCGGATCGCGGCGCCCGAACAGGCGTTGACCGACCTTGCGCTGCCCGCGGCGCGCGAGGCGCTGCAGCAGGCGGGCGCGGACGCGAAGGACGTCGACCTGCTCGTCTGCGCGACCGTCACGCCGGACATGATGTTCCCGACCTCGAGCGCGCTGCTCGCAGACGCGCTCGGTGCGTCCCAGGCGGCGGCGTACGACCTGCTCGCCGGCTGCACCGGCTTCATGTACGCACTCGCCCAGGCCTACGGGATGGTCGCCGCCGGCCTCGCGCAGCGGGCGCTGGTCGTCGGCGGCGACGTGCTGTCGCGCATCCTCGACTGGACCGACCGCTCGACCGTCGTGCTCTTCGGCGACGGCGCCGGCGCGGTGGTCGTCGAGCGGACGCCGGAGCGGGGTTTCCTCGGGTTCGAGCTCGGGGCCGACGGCGGCGGAGGGATGCACCTCTCGCTTCCGGGCAGTGGCTCGCGCCGGATCGACGACGGCAGCGCCAACGGCTACGTCCAGATGAACGGCCGGGAGGTCTTCAGATTCGCCACGCGCGTGCTCGTCTCGTCCGCGGAGGCCGTACTGGAGCGCTGCGGGGTGTCGGTCGACGACGTAGACGTCTACGTGCCGCACCAGGCAAACGTCCGGATCATGGACCACGCTGCGCAGAAGCTCGGCATCCCACGGGAGCGCATGGTTGTAAATGTCGACCGTTATGGGAACACGTCCTCTGGTTCAATCCCGCTGGCGCTGGCAGAGGCGCAGCGGGAACGGCGCTTGAAGAAGGGAGACCTGGTGTTGATGACGGGCATGGGCGCGGGCTTGACCTGGGGGTCGGGGCTGCTGGAGTGGACGCTGTGAAGAGCGGCGTCGCGTTCTGCTTTCCGGGCCAGGGCTCGCTGGAGGCGGGCATGGGTCGCGCGATCGCCGAGGCCGTGCCGGAGGCGATGGAGGTCTTCGAGCGCGGCAGCGAGGCAGCCGGCCTCGACCTCGTGCACCTCTGCTTCGAGGCGCCCGAGGCCGAGCTGGTGCAGACGGAGGTTCAGCAGCCGGCGCTCGTCGCCACGAGCCTCGCCGTCCTCGCGGCGATCAAGGCCCGCGGGATCAAGCCGGACTTCGTCGTCGGGCACTCCGTCGGCGAGTTCGCCGCGCTCGCGGCGGCCGGTGCGCTGAAGGTCGAGGAGGCGATCGAGCTCGTCCGTGAGCGCGGGCTCGCGATGGCCGAGGCGGCGAAGACGAATCCCGGCTCGATGGCTGCGATCCTCGGGCTCGACGACGAGGTCGTCGAACGAATCTGCCGCCGCATCCTCAACGTGTGGCCGGCGAACTACAACTGCCCCGGGCAGATCGTCGTCTCGGGCGAGAACCCCGCCGTCGACGAAGCCTGCGAGGCGGCGGAGGAGGAAGGAGCGCGCCGCGCCGTGAAGCTGCGCGTCTCGGGAGCGTTCCACAGCCCGCTCGTCGCGCGCGCTGCAGACCGGCTGCGGCCCGCCCTCGACCGCGTCAAGTTCGTCGAGCCGACGGCGCCGTTCATGTCGACCGTCACGGCGCGGATCGAGGATGCGAAACGGATGGGCCCCCTGCTCGTCGACCAGCTCACCGCTCCGGTGCGGTTCACGCAGGCTGCGCAGGCGCTCGTCCGCGAAGGCGTGCACACGTTCGTCGAGGTCGGGCCCGGGACTGTCCTGTCGGGGCTGATCAAGCGGATCGACCGCAACGCCAAGACCATCTCCGTCTCGACGCCCGAGGGGCTCGAAAAGCTCGAGGAGACGCTCTCCTCTGCCTGACGCGTTTGCGTCGCTCGAGGGCAAGACAGCTCTCGTCACGGGAGGCTCGCGTGGGATTGGCCGCGCTATCGCGCTCGAGTTGGCACGCGCGGGCGCAAGCGTCACGCTGAGCTACAACTCGGGCCGGGAAGAGGCCGAGCAGGTGGCCGCCGAAGCCGGCGCGACGGCCGTGCAGGCGGACGTGGCGAGCGCGGACGACGCGAGGCGTCTTGTACGCGACGCCGGCGACCTCGACATCCTGGTGAACAACGCCGGCGTCACGCGCGACGGCCTGCTCGCGCGGATGCCCGACGACGACTGGAACGACGTCATCAACACGAACCTGGGCGGCGTCTTCCACACGTGCCGTGCGGTCGCGCGCGGGATGATGAAGCGACGGAGCGGCTCGATCGTGAACATCTCGAGCATCGTCGGGCTGCACGGCAATCCGGGCCAGACGAACTACTCGGCCTCGAAGGCCGGGATCATCGGGTTCACCAAGGCGCTCGCGCGCGAGCTCGGCAACCGCGGCGTGCGGGCCAACGTCGTTGCGCCGGGGTACGTGGACACGCGTTTGACCCAGGTGATCGCCGACGAGATGAAGCAGCTGATGCTCGCGAACACGCCGCTCGGGCGATTCGGGACGCCGGAGGACATCGCGGGGGCGGTACGTTTTCTGTCCTCCGACGAGGCCGCCTTCATCACGGGTGAGGTGCTGCTCGTCGACGGCGGACTGGGGATGTAGATGTCGCACAACGGCAGACGAAGAGTCGTGATCACGGGCCTGGGGGCGGTCACGCCGCTGGGCAACGACGTCGCGACGACCTGGCAGCGCCTCCTGGCGGGGGAGTCGGGGGCGGGCGCGATCACTCAGTTCGATTCGTCGGATTACTTCGTGCACTTCGCCTGCGAGGTCAAGGACTTCGACCCCTCGCAGTACATCGACCGCAAGCAGGCGCGGCGCATGGATCGCTTCGCGCAGCTGATCCTTGCCGCCGCCCGGCAGGCGGAGCAGGACTCGGGCCTCGAGATCGCCTCGGAGGCGGACCGCGTCGGCGCGTCGGTCGCGACCGGCATCGGCGGAATCAAGTCCTTCCAGGACTGCTACGACACGTTGATCACGCGCGGGCCCGACCGGGTGAACCCCTTCGCGATCCCTTGCATCATCCCGAACATGGGCGCGGGCTGGGTCTCGATGGAGCTCGGCACGCGCGGGCCGCTCTCGTCGGAGTGCACCGCGTGCGCGGCCTCGAACATGGCGATCGGCCAGGGGCTCGACGACATCCGCCTCGGCCGTGCCGACGTGATGCTCTGCGGCGGCACAGAGTCGGCGATCAACCAGGTCGGCATCGCGGGGTTCGGTGCGATGCGCGCTCTTTCGCGCCGGAACGACGACCCGAAGCGCGCGAGCCGGCCGTTCGACGCCGGTCGCGACGGCTTCGTGATGGGCGAGGCCGGCGCGCTCGTCGTCCTCGAGGAGCTCGAGCACGCGCGCGCGCGTGGAGCCAAGATCTACGCGGAGCTCGCCGGCTACGGCCTCTCGTCGGACGCGAAGCACGTGACCGAGCCCGATCCGACGGGGACGAATCCCGCGCGCGCGATGAAGATGGCGTTCGCCGACGCGGGGATCGAGCCCGAGCAGGTCGACTACATCAACGCGCACGG
>Ga0136846_1208804_pt1 | contig 11716 bp, 10 predicted proteins | sample HopSoiMetagenom2_FD_96841 | JGI IMG/M metagenome (GOLD analysis project Ga0136846, IMG submission 96841) | Grasslands soil microbial communities from Hopland, California, USA - 2 Assembly 2016 (version 4) | ecosystem: Environmental > Terrestrial > Soil > Grasslands | place: USA: Hopland... | reverse complement strand
GTCGTATCGTTGCTTTTGTAGCGGAACGAAGTATCCGGTCGAGCCGGGGCGAGGGTCGTATCGCGCGAGATCACAGAGTGTTGCCGCGCCTGGCCACTGGTGTTCATCGCAAGAGCCACCAGCGTGCAACCAATCAAACCAAATAGTACCTTCTTCATCGGATATTGAATTTTAAAAATCCATTTTCAGCGCCAGCTCGATGCCGTTCCGGGCGATACCGGATGCGCTGATGGTGGAGATGTTTACGTCGTATAGAATTCCAAGTGATAATTTTTGGTACCGTAATTCAATGTTGGGAACAAGGGCGTCATTGTACCGGTAGCCGAGGCCGAGACCGACGGCTGCGCCACCCGCTACGCCGGGGATGGCCTTCGTATAGATAAGGTTGTAATAGTGCCGGTACGCAGGACCCTCCCAGTTCATCGCCATATAAAAACCGACCTCATCCTCTTCTTTTGTAGTGAATCGATAACCACCCTGGATACCAAAGATCGGTTTCAGCCGGGTAGAATCGGATTTCACCTTATAGGCATAGGGTTGGTTCACCTGCATCATGGACGCGCCGGCATACCATTTATCGTTGCGGCCATTGCTGAACACGGAAACACCTGCGTTCAGATTGAAATGACCATAACTCCAGCCGTTGGCGAGGCGGTCCGCGCTGGGCGCTCCCTCGATCGGGCCATAGGAGTTAAACTGGTCGCCGAACACGCTGCTCATACCCGCGACGTTCAACTGGCTCTGGTAGTATTCTGCCTGGAAGCCGGCGGCAAGATAGGTCTCATGCCGGCCAATCGGCACGGCGTAGGAGATGCCCATCATGCCAAGCGTATTGTTCAGGATACCGTCATTTGTCTTGTCAGACGCGGCGCCCGCACTGAGGCTGAAATAACCGCTGGACGATTTATTCTTTGCTTCTTTGGAAAGAAGGGGCATAGAGAACAGGGCCGCTACGCTGTTATAGGCGATCTGGCCGCCGTACTGCACGCTGCGATAGTTGAGGTTAAGGGTATTTTGTTTATCTGTTTTCAGGGATTGGTTGTACCAGATTGTCATATCCTGGACCCTCGAGAAATTGATCTCCTGCCCGACGGCGGAGCCGGCGAGAGCAAGAAAGATCAATATGGTTAACGACTGCCTCATTTATCTGGGTTTAGGGTTTTCATGTTTTTTATCATCTTACAAGTGACACCATACCGCGCTGCACTATCTTTTTACCGTTGACATCGACGCCTTCGGCGATCCACAGATAGGTCTCTACCGGCTGGATGACGCCCTTGAAGCGGCCATCCCAGCCCTGGTTGGCATCCTGTGTGGTGAAGACGGTGTTACCCCAACGGTTATAGATGGTGAAGTAATGGAACTGCGCGATACCCACGAGAATCGGTTTCAGAATATCGTTGGTGCCATCATTGTTAGGCGTAAACACGCGCGGAACATAAATATTTATCGGAGCGAAACGCACCCGGGCCGGACTACCGAAGATTATCTTCTTATTGTCTACGGTCGCGGTGATAAGGACATCGCCGGGCGTTTTGCTGGTGATATAGATATAGGCATCCCCGTTCGCGTCCGTATAGACCGGTTGAGCAGTGATGATCGTACCCGAGCCGGAGTCGATCGCGAAATACACCGCCTGGTTGGGCATGCTGATCCCGTTGAGATCGACGATATGTGCCCTCACCTCGGTCTGCTGCACGTTATCGGCAAGCGCCTCGAAGATGATCGTCGTCAGGTTCGTCAACGGATTCGTAACGTCCGGCTCCGCAAGGAAAGTGACGGTGACAGTATTGTCCACGGTCTTGACCACACCGGTAGTAGGATCGATAAACGTCGCCGTTATCACCACCGTACCCGGCTGGCTGCTGGATATCGCGATATGTGCGTTGCCGCCTGCATCGGTTATCGAAGTGACATTACCGACAAACTGGGCCGCGCCCGCGGGTATCGTGCCCCCTGTGCCAATGGAGAAGGTGACGCTGATGCCGGCTATCTTGTTTGCCGTACCATCCGTAATATAGCAGTTGACACTATCCGTTTGCTTGCCGTCGGCGACCACGGAGTCATATCCCGCCGGGATCCAGAGACCAGTGTAAAGGGGCTGGTTGGAACCACCACCGCCGCTGCCACCGCCAGTGCCGCCACCGCCTCCACCACCGCCTCCACCACCCGATCCGCCACCGCCTCCGGAACCACCACCGCCTCCGGTGGGAGGACCAGTTACGGGCGGAGTAGTAACGAAATGGATCGTCGTACTAAGCGCAGGCGTCAGACCATTGATCGTAGCCGTCACCGGGAAGCCGCCCGCAAGCGTACTCGTAAAGGACACAGAACCGGTCGATGTAACATTGATAGTCGTCGTCGTAACCGGAGGTGTAGATCCGGCAACGATGGGACCACCGCTCACATCGAACCTGACAGGCCAGCTGCCATTGTCGACAGGATTGTCATTGACGTCGAACAATTGAACCTGTACGACGTCCGGACTACCGCCGTCATCGGCAGCATTATCGGTCGTTACAATGATCTTACTATGATTCGCATCCGGGGGACCCGATTTATACAGCACGGTGGTATAGGGAGTACCCGCCGTCTGGTCATTCAGATAAACAACCTGCCCGGCGACAAGCGCCTGAACATATCCGGTCGTCGTCTTCAGACTGGTATACCCCAATTGGACCACACCCGTTGTACAGGAGATGGTCGTAGTACCGGCAGCAATCGGCACTGCCGAACTGGTCGGGCTGCCGGGGATGGAAAAGGTAACATTGGTACCATCCGTAATTTTGTTGCCGTTGATATCAAAAAGATGGGCTTCTACAATGTCCTGGCTCGTGCCGTCGGCCGTAACGCCATTCGTGGAAACGGTGATATAGCTCCTGCTCAGGTCCAATGCCGCATTCACAAAATGCAGCGAACTGGTCGGCAGCGGAGACCCGGTCGTCATATCATTCAGCGGGAACGTGTTCCCACCAAACGTGTATGTCGTGGCTACGGTAGTCACCGGAGTCGTCAACGTACTGGTGTAAGTGGACGTCGCTACCCCATTGCTGACCGACTGGTGTTGATCCAAAGCGTTGACTATCGTCGCCGGACCAATAGGCGCACCGAAATCCACCTGTACCGCCTGCGTGACAGGATAACCCTGCGCATCTAGCAGGAACACCGTCATCATGTCTTGGGCCGTGCCATCCGCCTTGGAGTAGTCCGTGGTGACCTTGACATAGCTCTTCGACTGATCCGGCGGGCCTGATACAAAGCTTATCTGTGCCGGACTACCTACCGTAATAGGCGTCGGCACTCCACCGATATCCATCATCGCCGTTACCGACGCCAGGTTCGTACCCGGCATCGATGACACAAATGTAGCGTCTACCGTACCCGTCGTACAGGACAGCACACCACTGGTCATGGTCACAGGCGCGCCTGCCGGCGTTGTAGTAAAGCTAAAGGTCACATTAGTACCGTCGGTAACCGGATTGCCCAACTTATCAAAAAGATGAGCCGTTACTATATCGGGAGTAGTATTATCGTCGGGTGAGTTATTCGTCTTGATCGTCAGGAAGCAATTGGGCGCATAGGGCGCCAGCGCCGTAAAGTTGATGTTTACAAACGGATTGGTAAAAGTATAATCCAGTATTGGCGTACCGTTGTACGTACACGTGATCGGATAGGTCGCGACATTGGCGCTCGTAAAACTGGCCTGCGCCAGGTAACCCGTCGACAACGCCTGCCCCACCGGACCCGGCGGCGCATTATTCGTCGTCATGGTATAACCCGAAGGGGCCGGCCCAAACTGCACTACCGTACCGCTCGAACAGGGATTGCCATACTGATCGAACAGATAGGCCTGTACAGTACAATGACTACTGCCGTCGGCAGGAGCCGACGGTACCGTAGCAACAAAATAACTGGTGCTGGGATCCGGCGGGCCAGCCGCTACGATAAAGTCAAAACCCGCGGGACCAGCCAGGAGCGTCCCATTGAGTTGATCATACAATCTGCCCTCATAGTGCCCGGCCGGAAGGCTGAACGGGAAAGACGTAACACCGCCGGAAATTGGCAGTGTAACCGAGATGACGATATTGCCTGGCGCAGGGATCGAAGGGTTAGTGATGACCAGGACCACAGGGCCGGAATAAGTACCACCCGGATTCGAAGCAATGTCCGCTCTGTCGTTACCGACATTACCCACGGCATTGTTCCTGCCCACGGTAATGAACCAATTGAAGTTAAGCGGATCCATCTGTGCACGCACGGGCTGCAGAAAACTCAGCAAAAGCCCGACGCACAGCATCAGCAATCCTCTACTATATGTCATTTTTCGGGTCATAGAACACGGAAATTTCACCCGACACAATCTTTTACTGTATCATGACGTCAAGGCAACAAGCATTGAACTTTGGAGAAAACGGTGATAAGACACCTACATAAGTCGTTGCGGTGACAGCATGAAGAGAGAACTATGCGCTTGTCACTTAAAGGCAACGAGCCGAAGCTGTAAAATGGTTGTGTAAGGTTTGGGTTTCATACAAATTGGGTTTTTATCTTGATAGCTTTTCTAGGGGGTTATCGGATTTATACTATTATAAAAAGGAATAATACCCCTAATTATTGTCCGGCCGGGAGGATAATTTTGACCGCACCTGGCATTCCGGAATTATTTTTTTTGTAATGAAGTGATAATTAATAGATTTGTCCTTCCTCGCAAGTGGCAAAAGTTATGCACATTTTTCAGTTTTTTTTTGTTACCCATGATCTTTACCGACGCGACGATCGATAGATTGGCTGTACACTATATAGGCAATAAGCAGAATGGCGGAGCCCTCCTGACCTCAAAGGACGAACAGGTTGTAAAAGGCGAAATGAAGGCGATGCTGACCGAATCGCTGCTGTCACGATTTGTCAATTGCCATGAACGGTACACCTTCTACCACGACTCGTCCCTTGAATATAACGAGGTTTATTCCTTTACGAAGAACATCTTCGAAGACCAGTCGGTTTTATACGCCGAGTCCGTACGGATGGCCACCCAGATCTTCGGCGTGTCGCTGCATCCAAAGATCAAGCCGGGTGAGTTGTACGTGGCCTATTTCACCGGCATCGATGACGACGGAACCCTGCTGGATGCGGTAGGCATCTTCAAGGCCGAGACAAAAACCCTTTTTGCGGATATGGTCCCGCGGGAGGAAGACATTGACCTGCAGCTCCGGGAGGGCGTGGAGCTCTCCAAAGTGGACAAGGGCTGTCTCGTGCTGAGCCGGGGGGAGGACCAGGGTTACGAGCTGTTGATCTTCGACGCCAACGGCAAGGGCGAAGAAGCGCAATTCTGGAAGGATAAGTTCCTGGGAGTAATGATCCGGCAGAACGAGTTCGTCCAAACACAGGACTTCCTGACCCAAACAAAAAACTTCGTCACCAAACAGATGCCGGACGATTTCGAGGTCAGTAAAACGGAGCAGATCGGGATCCTCAGCCGGAGCATGGATTATTTCAAGACGCACGGGAGCTTCGACCGCGAAGAGTTCGAGACGGAAGTGCTGCACCACGAAAACCTGATCCAGTCCTTTAGAAATTACGTCGAACCGACCGAAGGCTTCGATATCTCGGCACAGGCGGTGAAGCGGCAGGCGCGCGTATTCAAAAGCGTTATAAAATTGGATAAGAACTTCCACATTTACGTCCACGGCGATCGTCAACTAATCGAAAAAGGCTACGACGAAGCCATAGGAAAACATTTTTATAAGATCTATTTTGATGTAGAAGTATGAAAGGAAAAGTTGCCATTGTTACAGGAGCCGCCACCGGCATCGGCTACGCCATCGCGCAGGAATTACTCGCCCGCGGCGCACGCGTATTGTTGAACGACAGCGACGCCAACCTCGCCGCAACCGCCGCCGCCGCCTTGAATGCCGGCACTTCGCCGGCGCCCCATCAGGCTCCGCAAAACCGCTGTATGGCATTCCCCGGCGATGCCGCCGACCTCCACTTCGTAAAAAAGATGGTAAACACCGCCGTAAAAGAATTCGGCCGCCTCGACATCACCATCGCCAACGCCGGCCTCACCGCCTTCGGCGACTTCCTCTCCTATACCCCCGAAATGCTGGAAAAAATACTGCGCCTGAACCTTACCGGTACCTTCTTCCTCGCCCAGGCCGCCGCACAACAAATGAAGCATCAGCGGGAAGGCGGCAGCATCCTCTTCACCTCCTCCGTAACCGGCCACCAGGCCCACAAAGGCCTCGTCGCCTACGGCATGACCAAAGCCGCACTGGAAATGCTGGCCAAAGGACTCGTTATCGAACTATCCCCCCATCGCATCACCGTCAACACCGTAGCCCCCGGCGCGACGATGACCGAGCGAACCGCCGAAGATCCCACCTACGAGAAAACCTGGTCACAACTCACCCCAATGGGCCGCCCGGCCAGCCCGGAAGATATCGCCAAAGCCGTCGCCTTCCTGGTCTCCCCCGAAGCCCGGCATATCACCGGCCAAACCCTCGTCGTCGACGGCGGCTGGATCGCAACAAGCCCGGGACCTCAATAACTCCGATACGTCCGTCTTACAAACTGATTAGCCTCATCAAAATTCGTGATCTTCATATTCGCCCCATCCCACAGCAGCTTCATATGCCGCCCGGGGTAATCCCATTCCCCACGATTCCGCGCTCCACCGGTCCCCGGCTTCCGGAAATCATAACTCCGGATCGCAAGATTCCCCATCAACACCGTCTCCGCCAGCGGACCAGCAACGCTAAAATTCGAACTCAACTCCTTCTCCTGCTGACTGCCATATCCCGCGATACAGGCATCCACCCAAGCCGTATAATGACCGGTAATATCCGCACCCGGCACCCGCTTCAACGTCTGCGGCACCACCGTCTCCTTCGATCGCGAAGTCGGCAACAAGTTCGGATCCCGCCCATACGTCCCGCACATCATCTTCCCCTTCGTCCCAATAAACAACGTCCCATTATCACCATCCCCGAAGATCTCGCTCGGCGCCAGTTCATCCGGCCGCTGCGGCTGAATACCCCCGTCCATCCAGTGCAGTTTTATATCCGGCTTGCCCGCCGCACCCTTAAATTTGAGCGTAATATGCGAAGAGGGCGGACAGCTGTCAGGAAAATAGCCCTGCTTGAACTCGCCGACATATACGCTGCCGACGCTGCATTCGGCCTCCGTGGGATAACCCAATTCAAGCACCTGGAAGGCCGGAGCGATGATATGACAGCCCATGTCGCCAAGTGCCCCCGTGCCATAGTCCCACCAACCCCGCCAATTAAATGGCACGAGATTGTCCACATAGTCCTTCTGGGGCGCTGTACCCAGCCAAAGGTTCCAGTCCAATTCAGGCGGAACCGTCGCCTTTGCCACAGGCCACTGGATACCCTGGGGCCATACAGGCCGGTTGGTAAAGCAATAGACCTCCGAGACGTCACCGATGACGCCGGCCCGGTACCAATCTACCAACTGGCGGACGCCGTCGCCGGAAGCGCCCTGATTGCCCATCTGTGTAACCACCTTGTACCGCGGCCCCGCTTCAGTCAGCATCCTGACTTCATAAATGTCATGGGCCATCGGTTTCTGGATATACACATGCTTACCCAACTGCATGGCGGCCATACCGATGACAGCATGCATATGGTCAGGAGTGGAAACCGAGACAGCGTCGATATGCTTGTGCTCCTTTTCTAGCAGCTCCCGGTAATCCTTGTAATATTTGGCCTTAGGGAATTCACCACGCTTCTTGGCCGAGCGGCGGTCGTCAACGTCACAGAGATAGGCAATCTCACATCTGCCACCCCCATAGAAATTGGTAATGTCAGAGTCGCCCTTGCCACCAGCCCCGATGCCGGCAATTTGCAGTTTGTCACTTGGCGCAATAAACCCGGGCCCTCCGAGCACGTGACGGGGGACAATATAGAAGCCGGCGGCGGCCATCAGGCCTTTTCTCAGGAAGTCACGACGAGAGTCGTTTGGCAAGGATGTCTTTCGTTTCATCCTTGAATGTACGAATTTAATGTCTTTGAATTGGCTACTAGCCAATTTGCATCAGTTATCTTTCGACTTGACGCTCAGGTTTTTCTTACCGGCGAGTATCTGCCCCACAGCCCAGATCAGCTCATCCGGCGCAGCATCTTTGCCAATATAACCCGCCGCCCCGGATTCCAGCGCCTCGTAATGATGTTGCTCCTTATACAGACTAAGGATTAACACAGGAAGGTCCGGATAATCCTGCCGTATTTGCTGCAGCGCTTCCCAGCCCCCCTTGTCGGGCTTGGGAAGATCGGAGATGATCATGTCCCAGGGGCTATCCTTCAATTTAACACCCCACTCTTCTCCCTCTTCGATCTCCTCGATTTCGAGGTTTGGGTAAGCCTGCGATAAAATCTGTCTGACTCCCTTTCTGATAATGGTATAGTCATCAGCGATTAGAATCCTGATCATAATGCTTGTGCGTTAAGTTAGTAATCGAGTAAGACAGGTCAGAATAAAGGTGCTACCAGATGTGTAACTAGTCAGTGCGAGAGCTTTAACCAACTGTTCAACTTAACGACAAGATAATGGGAATTAATTAGATCTGGTTCTCTTTCATATAAGTAAATACACTTATAAATAATAATTCTTGACGATTATCAAAGTAGAACCACCTACTCGCTATCGCCCTTCTTTAGTGCTAATTCGATTTTGTGTTTATCCTCTTCGCTGAAATGCCCGCGCAGGTGAAAGTACAGTCCACCGTCATCATCGCCGACGAGCAGACATACAAGATCGGTTAACCCCCCGGGTCCCTCAAGCGAATAGGCCGCTACCCTGCCCCTTCCCTTGCGGATCGAAAACCATTCTTCAAACTGGTCCTCCCGCACGGCACGGTCAACATTACGGCGCCTGCGGCCGGCATCGGGAGTCTTCTTGCCATCGACTATGAAGCAGTGCAGCACCGATATCTTTTTCGAGGAGAAACTGATGTTGAGCATTATGCCCGGATCAAAACTCATACTGGCATCGCCATTGAATTGTTGATAAGCTAGGTCCAGGTGCGACGGTTGGGCGCAGGCATTGATACCAATTAGAATCGCAACCAGCGGAAGAAGATAGGTTCTCATATTATTTTCGTTTTGCATTTTTCAAATTTTCCATTCCTTTTATGTTCAGCTCGGCCCCAAGCCGGGAGATCTTATCCAGATCGATATCGCCGACAAAACTCATCAGCGTGAATCCGTCCTTGTCCACCGCGACCAACAGCAATTCGTTTATTGTATTACCCGTAGTACGGATCATAAACCGGAAATCGTCCCTGCCCCCCCGGACCGTTATCAGCTCCTCATATTGCTTTCTATCAATCTGGCCCAGGGCTTCCTTATAAAAAGCATAGGGAGTGGCCTCGGTACTAAGAATGCGAAAGCTTCGCAATTTCGATACGGTCTGCTTGAGATCGGGAGAAACCGTATCCCAATTGACCTTTGACATGAGGCTAAACATCCGCGGGCTCACCGAAACTACAGTAAAGCGCGAGTCTTCGAGATATTTGCCGAAGAAGCGGCCGATGGCATCATCCTGGGCTTGCACCGCCATCGCCACCGTCACAAACAGGAAAGTATAGAGTAATCGTTTCATTTGTTGATTATTTGTTTTCCCTCATTCAGGTGATTGGACGCGACGAGCAAGGCATGCCGCACGGCCGCCAGCGCCTGCTCGGGGTCGTCATAGGTATCGGTCATTCCCCCTCTTTTAACAGGTGTCAGCAAAAACAAACTTCCCACGACCACGAAAATCGCCGCGGCAGCCGCCACCATGCTCCAACTAAAATGCCGCACCGGGGTGATAGTGCGCAGAATGCGCGCCTCCAGATCGGGGCTGGCTACGATATTATCCTCCTCTTCAAAATAGCCAAACAGCGCACTATAGGCAACCAGCTCCTCATCGCCGCCTGCCGTCTTAAAATACTCCGCCAGCTGTCGCTCCTCTTCCAACGTCGTTTCGGCAGCCCAGTATTTTTCAAGCAGCGCTTTTACAATTGCTTTTTCCATGTCGACTCTTGTTTTGAAATTAATTGCCGGATGGCGTTGCGGCCCCTAAAGAGATTTATCTTCACCTGGTCGAGGGTCATATTCAGCACCTCGGCAATCTCGTTATAACTAAATCCTTCCATTTCCCGCAACCGGATCACCTGTTGCTGGTTTTGGGGCAGCGCGTCCATGCACCGCCGGATGCGTTGTATCAATTCTTTGCTCGTCATTTGTTGATGCGGATCATGTTCGGGGCTGCTTAACTGATGAGCCGAGTCCTGCTGTACCGTCGTTACCCGGCGTCGCCGGAGCCGGTCCAGGCAACTGTTACGGGTGGCCGTCATACAGTAGGCCTCGAGGTTATTCCACTGCGCCCATTCGGCCCTTTTTGCCCAGATGCCCGCCATGACGTCCTGGACGGTGTCCTCGGCCTCGTGGATATCCTGCAGCAGGCGGAAAGCAAAGCGGAACAGCTTGTCTTTCATCGGTAAAATGCGCCCTTTGAAAACTTCTAATGACATTACTGTTGAGATGACGGCAGAAAAACAGTAATGTTACAGGAAATTTGACTTATGCCTTTTAAATATTGGCTCCCCACCCTATTTATAACCCTTTGCACCGCCAGCCTCACCGCCAAGGATTCCATCGGCATCGCAGAAGAGATCGCCGCCGAAAAGCTCTTTGACCTGAAGTTCAGCAGCGCGAAGCGCGACTCCATCATCAGCGGACTGGAGGATCATCTGCATCTCTACCAATACCTGCATACCCACAATCTGAATAACAACATCCCCCTTTCCCTCTCCTTCGACCCACTCCTGCCCGGCACACCTTACGACCGCCGTCAGAACCCCCTCCACTGGGACATCCCGGCCGAAGCAGCCATGCCCGCCAACCGCAACGACCTTGCCTTCTACTCCATCCCCGAACTGGCCAGCCTCCTCAAACGCCGCAAGATCACCAGCGTGGAGTTGACGAAGTTCTTTATCGACCGCCTAAAAAAATACAGCCCAACCCTGCATTGTGTCATCGAGTTGACCGAAGACAGCGCAATGGCCCAGGCCCGCTGGGCCGATTCCCTCTTTGCAAAGGGTATCGTACACAGCCCGCTCCAGGGCATCCCCTACGGCATCAAAGACCTGTTTGCCGTAAAAGGATCACACACCACCTGGGGAACCCCGCCGTATAAAGACCAGGTGATCAACACGACCTCCTACGTTGCGGAACGTCTCGATGATGCCGGCGCCGTCCTGGTCGCCAAACTCTCCCTGGGTGAACTCGCCATGGATGACGTTTGGTTTGGCGGCCTCACACGCAATCCCTGGAACCTCGCGGCAGGCAGCGGCGGCAGCAGCGCCGGTTCAGCCGCCGCAACCGCCGCCGGACTCGTTCCCTTCGCCATCGGCACCGAAACCTACGGCTCCATCGTCGATCCATCGATGCGCTGCGGCGCCACCGGCCTCCGGCCAACCTTCGGCAGCATCAGCCGCACCGGTTGCATGGCCCTCTGCTGGAGCTCGGATAAAGTAGGCCCCATCTGCCGCAGCGCCGAAGACGCAGCATACGTATTTGCGTATATCCATGGAGGTGATAGCATCGACGCCTCCTCCCGTCTCATGCCCTTCAACTACACCGGAAAAATCGACGCGACAAAATTACGCGTGGCCTATACCCGCAACTATATCGACTCCCTGCCCGAAAGCAGC
>Ga0136846_1235348_pt1 | contig 11717 bp, 8 predicted proteins | sample HopSoiMetagenom2_FD_96841 | JGI IMG/M metagenome (GOLD analysis project Ga0136846, IMG submission 96841) | Grasslands soil microbial communities from Hopland, California, USA - 2 Assembly 2016 (version 4) | ecosystem: Environmental > Terrestrial > Soil > Grasslands | place: USA: Hopland... | reverse complement strand
GGCCCGGCAGCCCTCGGCTCCGGAACCCCCGCCCATCGCCCCCGAGGACGACACCCCCGAGGACGACGACCCCGACCTCGACGAGTCCGCCCTCTCCGGCCACGAACTGATCGTGCGCGAGCTGGGGGCGACGGTGATGGAGGAGTTCACGAACGAGTAGGCGGGGTCGGCACCCTCCATACCCCGCTCGCACCCTCCATCCCCGGCCCGCACCCTCCATTCCCGGCTTTCACCCTCCGTCCCCGGCCCGCACCCTCAGCCCGTCCGGCGTTTGAGGACAAGGCCCCTTCAGGGCCGAAGCGGGGCCTGGGGGCGCCCGCACCCGGCGAGGCCGCACCCGGCGAGGCCGCACCCAGCGAGGTCGCACCAGCGAGGGCGCACCCCCACACCGGCAAGCACTCCCCACCCCGCCGACTAAGCTGACCCCCGTGAAGGTCCTCCTCATCGGTAACGGCGCCCGCGAACACGCCCTGTGCCGCTCCCTGTCCCTCGACTCCGACGTCACCGCGCTCTACTGCGCCCCCGGCAACGCCGGCATCGCCGAGGTCGCCGAGCTGCACCAGGTCGACCCCCTTGACGGCAAGGCCGTAGCGGCGCTGGCCCTGGAGCTGGGCGCCGACCTGGTCGTCGTAGGGCCGGAGGCGCCGCTCGTCGCCGGGGTCGCCGACGCCGTGCGTGAGGCGGGCATCCCGGTCTTCGGCCCCTCCGGGGAGGCCGCGCAGCTGGAGGGCTCCAAGGCCTTCGCGAAGGACGTCATGGCGGGAGCCGGCGTCCCCACGGCCCGCTCGTACGTCTGTGCGACGCCGGAGGAGGTCGACGAGGCCCTTGACGCGTTCGGTGCGCCGTACGTCGTGAAGGACGACGGACTCGCGGCCGGCAAGGGCGTAGTGGTCACCGCCGACCTCGCAGAGGCCGCCGCACACGCGAACTCCTGCGAGCGCGTGGTCATCGAGGAGTTCCTCGACGGCCCCGAGGTCTCCCTCTTCGCGATCACCGACGGCGTGACGGTCCTCCCGCTCCAGCCGGCCCAGGACTTCAAGCGCGCGCTGGACGGCGACGAGGGCCCGAACACGGGCGGCATGGGCGCCTACTCGCCGCTCCCCTGGGCCGACCCGAAGCTGGTCGAGGACGTCCTCCAGACGGTCCTGCAGCCGACGGTCGACGAACTGCGCCGCCGTGGCACCCCCTTCTCCGGCCTCCTCTACGCGGGCCTCGCGATCACCTCGCGCGGCACCCGCGTGATCGAGTTCAACGCCCGTTTCGGCGACCCGGAGACCCAGGTTGTCCTGGCCCGCCTGAAGACCCCGCTGGCCGGCATCCTGCTCGCGGCGGCGAACGGCACCCTCGCCGACCTGGAGCCGCTGCGCTGGAGCGACGACGCGGCGGTCACCGTGGTCATCGCCTCGCACAACTACCCCGGCACCCCGCGCACCGGCGACCCGATCACCGGCCTCGCCGACGTGGCCGCCGAGGACGCCCCGCACGCGTACGTCCTGCACGCCGGTACGAAGCGCGACGGCGACGCGGTAGTGAGCGCGGGCGGCAGGGTCCTCTCGGTGACAGCGACTGGCAAGGACCTGAGCCAGGCCCGCGACCGCGCGTACACCGCTCTGGGCCGCATCCATCTGGACGGTTCCCAGCACCGCACGGACATCGCGGCAAAGGCGGCGGCAGCGGAGTAGTACGGCACCACGAAGCCGTACCGCGCCACCCCAAGCCCTACCGCCGCCCAACGCCCTACCGCCGCCCAAAGCCGTACCGCACCCAAAGCAATAGCCCCTGCACGTCGATGAACCTTTCGGGCCCCGAATCCGTCTAAGGATGCGGGGCCCGAGTCTTTGTTTTGTGACGCGCCCGGAGGCCACCCGCCCCCCCTGCCGACCCTCTGTCGACTGCCTCCCGACCCTCCGTCGAGCCCCTCCCAACTGCTTCTTCGTCGTCGCCGTGTGTCATCCACCTCTCCCCAGAGCCATTCCATCGAGTGACCGATCCCCCATCCGGCTGACGAGGGCCGGACCCCCAACTATGGTGCGGCGCAAGCGTTCCGGCACTTGGCCCACCGGCATTGCGATGTCAGTCGCGGGTGCCACAGTGGGGGAGTGAGCAACGTCAGGTGTGTGCGGAAGAGGTAGGGGGTGGCATCCGGTCGTGACCGGTATGGGTGTGGAGGCGGGCGCGCAGGTCGCGCGTTCCCGGGCCCTCGCCGTGCTGCGCGTCCGCAGCAGGGCTCTGGCCATCGCTCTGCTGCCCGCGGCCGTCGCCGTCGTGCTGCTGGCAGGGGGCTCCACCGACCACCTCGTGGGCGGCGGCTGGCACCTCGCCCGCTGGATCACGTGCGTCGTCGCACTGGTCGTCCTCCTCGCCGCGACCGTCGTCGCCCTGGTCGTCGCCCGCGCCCGCCCGGCCATGAGCCCCACGGTCCCGATCGCCGAGGAATCGGCGCTGGACCTCTATCACCTGGTGCGCGACCTGGCCGAGCGCCTGGGCGTCCCCGCGCCCTCCGCGATAGCGCTCACCCCGGACTGCGACAGCTGGCTGGAGGACCGCACCCACCCTGCCAACGCTCCGCCCGCGCCGGTGGGCCGGGACGAGATATCGGGCGTACGAGGCATGCGCCCCGCCTATCAGGCGCAGCGCCGGCGGACGACGGCGCCCGCGTCGCCGGTCCTCGTGATCGGCTCGCCGTTCCTGTGGTGGATGCGCGTCGCGGAACTGCGCGCCGTCCTCGCCCCGGTCGTGGCGGGTACGGGACCTTCGGCGCACCCGGACATCGCGGCGGCGCGTCGCTTCGTACGGGGCCTGGACGCGGCGGTGGCCGTGGCCGCGGCGCACCGGCGTGACCCCGTGTCCCGGGCGGCGCTCGCGGGCGTCGGCTGGGTGGCGAGGGTGCTGCTGCGCAGCTGCCGGGTGCACGCGTCCGAGATGGAGCGCGGGGTCGCGGCGGCCGCCGCCGAGCGTGCACAGGCTGTGGATTACGGGCTGCGGATCGTGGCACAGGAGCAGGTCGGCCTGGCGTACGCGGGCTGGGACCGGCTGCTGACCCGGGTCGCGCTCCCCGCCTGGCGGATGGGCCGCTGGCCGGCCCGGCTGGACGCGGGTGTCGTCGCGGCGCTCACGGAGCTGTCCCGCCGCGACCGGCTGGCCGAGGGATTCACGTCCCGTCTGGGCGAACGCCCGGCCTGCGACCTCCTGGAGGAACCCGGCCTGATCGACGAGGCGGCCTCCCTGCTCGCCGCCCGCCTCTTCCACGGCGGCCCGGCGGAGCCCGGCCCCGACTGGGCGCCGGTCGACTGGCAGGAGTACCCGGACGAGGTGGTCGACCGCAAGTGGCGTACGGACGCGGCCCGCCTCCACCGGGTCCTGGACGCCCTGGACGCCAGGGGCGCCCTCGGCACGACGACACCCAACCCCCAGGACCCCGACGCCCCGACCCTGTCCCGGGTGATGAACCACCTGACGACACCCCAGACCGATGTCGACCCGACCCTGAACCCGGACCCGCCGCTGAACCCGGACCCGGACCCGACCCTGAACCCGGACCCGGACGAGGACCCCGACCTGGACGACGAGCGCGTAGGCAGCGAACGCGGCGTGACTCTCGCCGCCGGGCTCAGCGCGGAGGTCGCCCGAGAGGAAGCTGCGGCGCCGGCGGGCGGGCAAGGGACCCCGGCAGGTCTGACCGCGGGCCAGGGCCAGGGCCAGGGCCAGGGCCCGGACACGGCCCTCTGGGACGACGGCATACTGCCCCTGTTCCCGTTGCAGCCCCCGCGCACGGGCCGCGAACTGCTCGCCGATCACGTCACCGCGATGGTGTGCTGCGCGGCGATGGACACGGCGGGCGCGACCCCGGGCCTGGACTGGCTGGACGGCCCCTCCCTCCTCCTGAACGGCGAACGAGCGGCCGACCTGGGCCCCAAGGTCCTGACCCTCATAGAGACAGGCGACCCGGCCCCCCTGGAGGCCTGGCTCCGTACCACAGGAGTACGCCCGGAAAAACCCGTACGCCTGGTGTGATCCCGTTTGTCAGCCCCGGCCCGCACCGTCCAGCTCGTCCGGCGTTTGAGGACAAGGCCCCTTAAGGGCCGAAGCGGGCGCCTGGGGGCGGCAGCCCCCAGCCACCAACCGACCCGGCGTCGAAGAAACCGGTCGGACCCCTCTCTTCCGCTTAAGGCCAATTCACGACGAACGGTGACGGACCGCGTGCGAAATGTGATGTGCTGGGACCGAACACGCACATGGCAAGCGCTCGGGACATAGGACAGCTGATGGGGGAGCCAGGGAGGGACGCAGTCATGGGGTCGCAGCCGATCCGCCGCTGGGAGTCGGGAGCTCTCGCGCACGCCGTGACGGACCCCTTCGGCCTGGGCCCCGTCCCCTGGCTCCGAGGCAGCGAGACGTACTTCGACGACACCGGGCACGTGGTCCCCTGGTACGTCGACCCTTTAGACCCCACGCCGGCCGGCCCCCCGACCGGCACCGCAAGGATCCCCGCTCCCCGCACAGCGTCCTCCTCCACCGGAGGCCCCCGCGCCTCGGACGACGTACACTGCCAGATCAAGGGGTTCGCCTCCACCGGCGCGGCCGCCCCCGGCGAAGCGATCGACTTCCACATCACGGTCGACCCGCCGCAGGAATTCGCCGTGGACATCTACCGCATCGGCCACTACGGCGGCGACGGCGCAGCGAAGATCACGACGAGCCCCCGCCTCTCCGGCATCGTCCAGCCCCCGCCGCTCACCGCCGACCGCACCGTCTCCTGCCACCACTGGTGGCTGTCATGGCGCCTGCAGATCCCGTCGTACTGGAACATCGGGGCGTACGTCGCCGTGCTCACCACCGTCGACGGCTACCGCTCCCACATCACCTTCACGGTCCGCGACAACCACCCGGCGGACCTGCTGCTCCTCATGCCGGACATCACGTGGCAGGCGTACAACCTCTACCCGGAGGACGGCCACACCGGCGCGAGCCTCTACCACGCCTGGGACGAGCACGGCCGGCTCCTCGGCGAGGCCGACGCCGCGACGACCGTCTCCTTCGACCGTCCGTACGCCGGCGCGGGCCTCCCCCTCCACGTGGGCCACGCCTACGACTTCATCCGTTTCGCCGAGCGCTACGGCTACGACGTGGCGTACGCCGACGCCCGCGATCTGCACGCCGGCCGCGTCGACCCCACCCGCTACCGGGGCCTGGTCTTCCCGGGCCACGACGAGTACTGGTCCTCGGCGATGCGCCGCACCACCGAACTCGCCCGCGAGAACGGCACGTCCCTCGTCTTCCTCTCCGCCAACACCATGTACTGGCAGGTGGAGCTGAGCCCGTCCCCGTCAGGCGTCCCCGACCGCCTCCTCACCTGCCGCAAGCGCCGCGGCCCCGGGAAATCGGCCCTGTGGCGCGAAATCGACCGCCCCGAGCAGCAGCTGATCGGCATCCAGTACGCGGGCAGGGTCCCGGAACCCACCCCCCTGGTCGTCCGCAACGCCGACCACTGGATGTGGGAGGCGACCGGCGCGCACGACGGCGACGAGATCGCCGGCATGGTGGCCGGCGAGGCCGACCGCTACTTCCCGCGCACCCAGCTGCCCGAGCACGACGACCGCGTCCTCCTCGCGCACTCCCCGTACGCCGACAGCGAAGGCACCCTCCGCCACCAGGAGACCTCTCTCTACCGGGCCCCCTCCGGCGCCCTGGTCTTCGCGTCCGGAACGTTCGCGTGGTCGCCGTCCCTGGACCGCCCAGGCCATGTGGACCCGAGGGTCCAGCGGGCCACCGCGAACCTCCTGGACCGCATCTGCAAACGGGACTGAACCCGAGCCCGAGCCGCCCGAAACCGCGCCCGAAACCGCGCCCGACCCCGTCCCCGAACCCGCGACGGACTCACTCCGCAACCCACTCCGCAACCCACCCCGCAACTCCCTCCGCACCCCACTCCTCCCAGCCCCGTGGAAAAACGCACTCCCCGCATACGGGAGAATCGAGCCACTTGGTCATCACCACGGGGAGGAACCGTGTCCGGATTCGTAGAAAAGCCCGAGCCCCTCCAGGTTCCGGGTCTGGTGCATCTGCACACCGGCAAGGTGCGCGACCTGTACCAGAACGAGGCGGGCGACCTCGTGATGGTCGCCAGCGACCGCATCTCCGCCTTCGACTGGGTGCTGCGGACGGAGATCCCCGACAAGGGCCGCGTCCTCACCCAGCTCTCGCTCTGGTGGTTCGACCAGCTCGCCGACCTGGCCCCCAACCACGTCCTGAGCACCGAACTCCCGCCGGGCGCCCCCGCCGACTGGGCGGGCCGCACCCTGATCTGCAAGTCCCTGCGCATGATGCCGGTGGAGTGCGTGGCCCGCGGCTACCTCACCGGCTCCGGCCTGACCGAGTACAACGTCTCCCGTACGGTCTGCGGCCTGGCGCTCCCCGAGGGCCTCACCGACGGCTCCGAGCTGCCCGCCCCGATCTTCACCCCGGCCACGCAGGCGGCGGTCGGCGAGCACGACGAGAACGTGTCGTACGAGGAGGTCGCCCGCCAGGTCGGCGCGGAGACCGCCGCCGAGCTCCGCCAGGCGACCCTGGCCGTCTACTCCCGCGCCCGGGACATCGCCCGCGAGCGGGGCATCATCCTCGCGGACACGAAGTTCGAGTTCGGGTACGAGAGCACCGAGGACGGCGAGAAGCTGGTCCTCGCCGACGAGGTCCTCACCCCGGACTCGTCCCGCTTCTGGCCGGCCGACCAGTGGGAGCCGGGCCACGCGCAGCCCTCGTTCGACAAGCAGTTCGTACGGGACTGGCTGACGTCCTCGGAGTCCGGCTGGGTCCGCGCCAGCGAGCAGCCCCCGCCGCCGCTCCCGCAGCACGTCACCGACGCGACCCGCGCGAAGTACATCGAGGCGTACGAGCGCCTGACGGGCCTGAGCTGGACATAGCCGGCCCCGCCACAGGGCACCCGGCACCGGCACAGAGCATGAAAAAGACCCCGGTCCAGCGAACTGGACCGGGGTCTTGATCTGGAGCGGACGACCAGGTTCGAACTGGCGACCTCAACCTTGGCAAGGTTGCGCTCTACCAACTGAGCTACGTCCGCATCGCGTCCCGCACGAGTGTCAGGTTCCGTGGCGCGAGACCAACTATACCCAACCCCGAAGCCGTGCGAGCCGCACAGCCGCATGCCGGTTCTCCGCCCCGAGCTTCGACACGGCCGACGACAGATAGTTCCGTACGGTCCCCTGCGACAGCGCGGCCCGTTCCGCGATCTCCGCGACCGGCGCGCCGTCGGCGGCGAGTTCGAGCACCTCGGCCTCGCGCGCGGTGAGCGGCGAGTCCCCGGCGGAGATCGCGTCGGCGGCCAACTCCGGGTCGACGTAACGGTTTCCGGCGTGCACGGTACGGATGATCTCGGCGAGCCGCTGGGCGCTGACGGTCTTGGGGACGAACCCGCGCACACCCGCCGCAAGCGCCCGCTTCAGATGCCCGGGGCGGCCGTGACTGGTCACGATCAGCACCCGGCACTGAGGCAGTTCGGTGCGCAGCGATGTGGCGACCTTCACACCGTCCGCGCCCGGCATTTCGAGATCGAGCACCGCGACGTCGGGCCGGTGCGCCCGCGCCATGGCCAGCGCCTCGGGCCCGGTGGCGGCCTCGGCGACGACCACGAGATCGTCCTCGAGGCCGAGCAGCGCGGCCAGCGCACCCCGGATGAGGTGCTCGTCGTCGGCGAGCAGCAGCCGTACACCGCTCATGAGGTGACCCCGCTCACAACGCTCCCCGCATCGAACACCGCCCCTGCCCCGGCCCCTGAACCCGCAGGCAGCGGCACCGTGGCGACCACCCGGAACCGGTCCTCGCCGACGCCCACGACCCCCGCCTCGAGCCGCCCGTCAACGGCGGACAACCGCTCCCGCAGCCCGACAAGCCCGGACCCCGCCCCACCCCCTGCCACTGCCCGCGCCCCCGACCCGGAGCCCCCACCGGAACCCTCGCCACCCGCGCCCTCGCCACCCGCACGCCCGCCACCTGCGACCCCGTCGTTCTCCACAGTCAGCACCACGCGCCCCTCACCGACCCGAACCTCCACTCCGCACCACCCGGCATCCCCGTGCCGCAGCACGTTGGTCGTCGCCTCCCGCACCACCCACCCGAGCGCGGACTGCACCTCACCCGGCAGCCCGACCGCTTCCCCGGTCACCTCGCACGAGATCCCCGCGGCGGTCAACACGCTCCGCGCGCCCAGGAGTTCCGCACCGAGGTCGGCCTCGCGGTACCCCCGTACGACATCCCGTACCTCCCGCTGCGACTCGCGCGCGATCCGCTGCACCTCGATCATCTGGTCGACGGCCTCGGGCCGTTCACGCCGGGCGAGCTGTACCGCCAGCTCGCTCTTGAGGGCGATCACCGCCAGGTTCCGCCCCATCACGTCGTGCAGATCGCGCCCGAAGCGCAGCCGTTCCTCGGCGACGGCGAGCCGGGCCCGGGTCTCGCGGGCCTCGTCGAGTTCGTAGACGGCGGTGAGCAGCCAGACGGAGAAGGAGCAGGTGAGCGCGATGAACCCGGCGCCGAACAGTACGGCCAGCCCCGAGCCCAGGGCGGCGGTCACCGACAGGCCCAGGGGGAGGGCCACGGCGACCGCGCCCACAGCCAGCCCGGCCACCAGCGACAGCATCCGCAGTCTGCTGCGCAGGCCGAGGGTGAGGGTGCCCACCCCGAAGGAGACCACCCCGGCGAACAGGCTGCCGGCGACGGTCTCCGTGTCCTCGCCGCCCGGCCCGTGGGTGGCCAGGACGAGAGCCGCGACCCCGATCGCCGTGGTGACCGCGCCGAGTGCGGCCGACAGCCGCAGCGGCTGCTCCCGCGTCCTGCGGACCCAGTCCAGTGCCCGGGACGCGGTGACACCGCAGAGCACGGCGTGCACGCACACCAGCATGAACAGCCAGGGCGCGAGCCCGGCTCCCACCTGCCCGAGGACGGGCAGTCCGATCGCCGTGATCTCGACGACGGGGAACAGATGGAACGACCAGCGCGTGTACGTCTCCACCTTCGCCGGCGTGCTCTTGCGCCCCCACCAGTTCAGCGGCCTCGGCCTGTCCATGTCCCCGCGCCCCCCGCTGTCCACTATCGCCGCGGTTCCCAGCGGAACCACCGTCGTACAGCAAACACCGACAGGACGGTCCAGGCCAGGCCGGCCAGTACGGCGCCCAGGGCCTCGTACGCCGACAGGTCGCCGGTCCAGGCGCCGCGTACGAGGGTGATCGCGGGCGTCAGCGGAAGCAGCTCGCAGAACGAGGCGAGCCGGTCGGGCAGCATCTCCAGCGGGACGGTCATCCCGGAGCCGGCGAACGAGAGGAGCATCAGGGGCAGCGAGGTGACCTGCGCGCTCTCGGTGGTCCGGCTGAAAGTGGCGGTGAGAGCGGCCAGCGCCACAGCTGTCACCAGCCCCAACAGCAGCCCAATGATGGCGAGTTGGGGCGCCGGTGGAGCGTCGAGATCGAGTACGACGGTACAGCCGACGGCGAGCAGCAGGCACTGTACGAGGCCTGTCATGGCCGCCGGGAGCGCCGTCCCGGCGAGTATCTCGACGTCGCGCAGCTCACCGGTGCGCAGCCGCTTGAGCACGAGTTCCTCGCGCCGGGCGACGAAGGCGCCGATGAGGGCCGCGTACACGGCGAAGAGCAGCGAGAAGCCGACGGCGGCGGGCAGGACGAGCGTCCCGACGCTGAGCCCGGCCTCTTTCAGGTTCACCTCAGGGACGGCCGACCGCACACTGACTGGCAGCACCAGCGGCACGAACAGGGCGGCGACCAACGTCCCCTTGTTGCGCAGGAACAACGTCGCCTCGGCCCGAGCGAGGGCCCGCATCCGCCCGGCGGGAGTCGTGGTCGTACGACCGGTACCCACAACCGCACTCACGCGACACGCTCCTCAGAAACATCAGAAACATCAGAGACATCAGAGACATCAGGGAGATTGGTGGCAACGGAACTCTCCACGCCTGCCGGCGCCTCCCGGGCGATCCGCAGAAACGCCTCCTCCAGCGAGGCCGAACGCACGTCCAGCCCCCGCAGAGTGACCCCGGCCTGCTCCGCCCACACCAGCAACCGCGTTGTCGCGCGCTGGAGTTCATGGGTCCGCAGCCGTATGACGCGCCCCTCCTCCTCGTATCCGCTCACGCCGAGCGGGCCGAGCGGCGGCAGGTCGCCCACGAAGTACCCCGAGGGCAGTTCGAAGGAGATCCGGGACGGCTGCGAGGCGGTCACCTCGGCAGGCGTACCGGCGGCGGCGATGCGCCCCTCGTGGAGGATGGCGAGCCGGTCGGCGAGGTCCTCCGCCTCCTCCAGGTAGTGCGTGGTGAGCAGCACGGTCGTACCGCCGTCGCGCAGCTCCCGTACCAACTCCCAGGTGGCGCGGCGCCCTTCGGCGTCGAGGCCGGTCGTCGGTTCGTCGAGGAACAGCACCTCGGGGCTGCCGAGAAGCGCGAGCGCGAGGTCGAGGCGCCGCCGCTCACCCCCGGACAGCTGCTTCACCCGTACGTCGGTCCGCCGCTCCAGCCCGACGAGCGCGAGCGCCTCCGCCTCGGGCCGCGCCCCGCTCGTGCAGCCGGCCCACATCCGCGCGGTCTCGCCGACGGTCAGCTCGGACGGGAAGCCGCCCTCCTGGAGCATCACGCCGGTACGCGGCCGTACGACGGCCCGCTCGGTGTACGGATCATGGCCCAGCACCCGCACGCGCCCCCCGGCCGGCGGCGCCAGCCCCTCCAGCACCTCGACCGTCGATGTCTTGCCGGCGCCGTTCGTGCCCAGCAGGGCGAAGATCTCCCCGCGGCCCACGGAGAAGGACACCCCGCGCACCGCCTCGAACCCGCCCCCGTACACACGCCGCAGGTCAGTGACCTCAATCACGTGTTCGCGCTCGTTGGTTTCCATGTCCTCAGCATCTCGGCGGAGAGGAGGGGAAGGCAGTGCGCGGTGTCATCACCCCGCATGACAAATGTCAGATGCCGGATGCCGGATGCCAGGCGACCGGCGGAATCGCGGGGCATACACGAAGAAGACCCCGGTCCAGTGAACTGGACGGGGGTCTTGATCTGGAGCGGACGACCAGGTTCGAACTGGCGACCTCAACCTTGGCAAGGTTGCGCTCTAACAACTGAGCTACGTCCGCATTTGCCTCCAGTCGGCTTTCACCGACTGGCGCGGGCACCAGCCTACCTGATCCACAACAGTGGTCAGACCGGCAGTGCAGAGCGGGTGACAGGAATTGCACACTGCGCCTTCCCCCTGGAAGGGGGATGTTCTACTACTGAACTACACCCGCAAGCTCCGTGAGCCGGGCCTTTCGGCCTTGCCCCTCGGCGTGTTCCAGACTCTAGCTGATCAGCGGGGGGTCAACGCAAGTCGGTTGTGCCGAGGGGCTGCTGGGGCGTTGCCGGACGGCTACTGCGCGGCGGTGAAGGCCTCGTACACCTTCTTGGGGATGCGGCCGCGGGTCGGCACATCAAACTTGTTGGCGAGGGCCCAGGCCCGGACCGCCGAGGGGTCGGGGGCGACCTCCGTCTGCTTGTACGCCTTCCCGGAGCGCGACCGCTTGCGGCCGGCGTCCACGTACGGCTCCAGTGCCTTACGCAGTTTCTTGGCATTGGTTTGATTCAGGTCGATCTCGTACGACTTGCCGTCGAGTCCGAAGGCGATCGTTTCCGCCGCTTCCGAGCCGTCGATGTCGTCGGAGAGTGT
>Ga0136846_1207802_pt1 | contig 11717 bp, 8 predicted proteins | sample HopSoiMetagenom2_FD_96841 | JGI IMG/M metagenome (GOLD analysis project Ga0136846, IMG submission 96841) | Grasslands soil microbial communities from Hopland, California, USA - 2 Assembly 2016 (version 4) | ecosystem: Environmental > Terrestrial > Soil > Grasslands | place: USA: Hopland... | reverse complement strand
CGCCTGGAAAGCGCCGCCAAGGAGTTCAACCGCACCCTCGTCTTTTCCGAGCCCGTGGCGAGCCTTTCCGGTGTCGATGTCGCCGGCATCGAAAGCCGCGAGATTGCGGTTCGCGGCCGCGGCGAGCCTCTGCGCGTCTATATCGTTGCGAAGGAAGAGAGCACCCGCTTTGCATAGGTCCTTCAGGCGTGTAGGGATGGCGCCTGATGTTCGACCGTAAGATTCTGACCGCTAAATTCTGGAAGCGCACCCTTCGCAAGGCCAGGGATCGCATCGCCACGCGCCTGTTCGACACGCGCCTCGGCCGCGATATGCTGATTAGCGCCATCGGCCCACGCGTGCAGACCATGACGGTGGATTGCGGCGATCATGTCATGAGCTTTTCGCCGGCCGATTACATCGGGCGCAAAGTATTCCGCAAAGGGCATTTCGAGCGTGACCATGTCGATCGGTTGCTGACGGTGCTGCGCGAGCGTGACCTGCTGCGCAAGGATGCGGTGCTGCTCGAACTCGGCGGCAATATCGGCACACAGACCTGCTATTTCGCGCTCAGCGGTGCCTATCGCCGCATCGTCGCCGTAGAGCCCGATCCACGTAATTTCCGGCTCCTGACGGCCAATATTGCCGATAACGGGTTTCAAGATCTGGTGACGGCGGTCAACTGCGCCGCCGGCGACCGCCAGGGGCAGCTCGATTTCTACCTGAACCACAAGAACCACGGCAAAAGCAGCGCCATGCGCCAAAGCCCGAACGACGAGAAGATTTCCGTGCCTGTAAGACCGGTCACCGATATTCTCGGCGAAGCCGGCCTTGAGGCTGCCGACATCGGGCTGATCTGGATGGATATCGAGGGGTATGAGCCGGTCGCCGTCAGGTCGATGCGGGCGCTGATGGCCCTCAAGGTTCCGCTCCACATGGAATTCACGCCGGCCTTCTACGGCCGGGAACAGACGACCGCTTTTATCGCCGATCTCGCCGGCTTCTACACGGAATGCCTCGCCTTTTTCGAAGATCGCAGCGTGCCGATGAAAGTTGGCGACCTGCCGATCGAGGGCGAGCAGTTCGACGTCCTGTTCCTGCGCTAACCTCTATCGGCGTCGATAGATGAAATAGCGCCCTGGCTTCACGCCTGGCGGCAAGGGCAACGGTTCCAGATCGGGATGGTCGAGGGACAGACCGCTGACGGCGACTCCATGCGAGGCAAGCACACCCGCCATGATCCCGGGTAGCCATGTCAGGGTCTCCGCATCCTTCTCCTCATAGCCAGTGCCGATATCGGCATGGGCAAGCGAGGCGCCGATGCCGATGAAATCCCTGGCGGTATCCTTGATCTCGCCGAGCACGAGATTGCCGGCCTCCGGCATCGACGGACCATAGGCATTGGCGGCGCGGTCGAAGGCGATGATACGGCGGTCGGGGAAAAGCTCGCGCAGGTGATCGAATGTGCGGCCGTTGCCAAGCCCAAGTTCCAGCACGGGACCGTCGAGCGTTTTAACCTCGCATGCAATAGCGTTGAGAATATCGCGTTGCGCGGTCAGGCGGCGGATGAAACTATCCAGGCGGCTCATCGTATCTGTCTTGTCCTTGGCATCGTGGTGTCTATCCCGCAGCCGGAGTAGCATGGCGCATGTCGCCACGTCGACCACCCGCTGGTTTTTCGATGCGGTTGCTATAGGGATAGTTCGTCGCGGCGTTTATCTGTAAGGGGGACATCTCATGGCCGAGCCATCCAACGACGATTTCTTCCGCACTTTGCCAGTTTTCACCCGTTTCGAGGGCGTCACGGACAGCGACAATTATCGGCCGCTTCCCGATGACTGGCTCCTGGCGGTGGCCGATATTGTCAGCTCGACGAGCGCGATCGCCTCCGGCCAATACAAATCCGTCAACATGGCCGGCGCCAGCGTGATTTCCGCCGTGCTTAACGCGCTGGACAAGGGGGATTATCCCTTCGTCTTCGGCGGTGACGGCGCACTGGTGGCCATTCCTCCTTCCGGTGAAGCACGCGTGCGAGAGGCGCTCTCGGCGGTGCGAACCTGGGTGAGCGAGGAGTTGCAGCTCAGCCTGCGCACCGCACTGATACCCTTGGCGGATATCCGCGCCGAGGGACTGGATGTACGCGTCGCCCGCTTCAGCCCCAGCGATTTCGTCTCCTACGCCATGTTTGCCGGGGGCGGCGCGAGCTGGGCGGAAAAGCAGATGAAGGCGGGACGCTTCGCCGTCGAGGCGGCAGCACCGGAAACGCGGCCGGACCTCGCCGGCCTCTCCTGCCGATGGAACCCGATCAAGGCGCATAATGGCGAGATCGTCTCGATCATCGCCGTGCCGGACGCTGCGGGCAGCGGCCCGGAATTTCGGCATCTCGTCGCCGATATCATCGCCATTTCCATGGAGCAAAACCGCGATGGCCATCCCGTACCGGTGGAAGGCCCGACACCGGCACTTGCCTTCAAGGGCGCCGAGATCGAGGCCCGCGCCACCGCGCCGGCCCCCCATCGCCGGCTGCGCAAACTCGCGATCGCCGCCCAGATCGTTCTTGTCTACATTCTCGACAAGTTTGGTATCCGTGCGGCAAGTTTCGACGCCAAGATCTACCGGCGCGATCTCGCCGCCAATTCCGACTTCCGCAAATTCGATGACGGGTTGAAGATGACCGTCGATGTCGACGCAGCGCATTTCTCTCGTATCGAGGCGCGATTGCGCGCGGCCGAGGCCGAAGGTGTGTGCCGTTATGGCCTGCATCGGCAGGACAGCGCGCTGATGACCTGCTTTGTGCCGACGCCGCTGATGCGCGACCATATGCATTTCATAGACGGAGCCAGCGGCGGCTATGCAATGGCGGCGACGGCTTTGCGCGAAAAGCTGCATGCCGGTGAGACCGCGACCTTGCCGTCACCTAGCATGCCATGAGGATGCTCGCCTCATGCGGATTTTTCTTGAGGCCGGTCGTTTTCAACCATTGTTTCAGCCACATGAGGATCTTATTTAAAGGGGAACAAAACGAGAGTCGGCAGATTTGCCGGCCCTCTTTTCCAATGCGCCATATGCCCGCCTGGGTGCGTAAAAGGCGTTGGGAAGTCTTTTCAAGGCGTCGGCGCAATCCGGAATTTCGGGGGAAAAAATGTGCCGTCGCTTGTCGCATGATTCGTTGATCCGACTTCTGCCGCCAAGCTTGGGTGCGACAGTGCCGGTGCGCCTAAATTATATGGTCGGCAGCGCGTTGTCGGGTGAGCAGTTCTTTTGATCGCAAGGATAGGCCGTGGGGACGATGACAGTTCATTCGAGTGTTTCCGATATTTTTCTCGACAAGGTCGCTGAGTGGCTGACCCAGGCAGCCCTGACAGGCGAAAACCTGGAAACCATCGTTCGCGGTTTCTGTGAACGCATGGCGGCTTCCGGCCTGCCGATCGCCCGCGTGCATTTGACTTTTTCGATGCTGCATCCGCTGTATGACGCGCTTGGTTTCACCTGGCGGCGCGCCGGCGGGTTGACGATCGAGGGCTACCGGCATGCGGACGACAAGCCGGAACGCTTCGTGCAGAGCCCCTATTATTATCTGCTCTCCAACAATCTCCTGCATCTGCGCCGCCGGATCGATGTCGATGGGCCGCTGGAATTCCCCGTCTTCGCGGATCTGCGCGAGGAGAAGATCACCGATTATATCGCCTTCGTGCAGACCTTCGGCGCCGGTTCCGCCCAAGGGATGATGGGCTCCTGGTCGACCGACGGCATCAGCGGCTTCAGCGAGGAAATGATCGGCGCGCTGATGCGCATGCAGAATCATCTTGCCATGGCGGCAAAAATGGCTGTTCTCGGCAAACTCGCCAATAACATGCTGACCACCTATCTCGGCGGTGATGCCGGCAAGCGCGTGCTGAACGGTCAGGTCCGCCGTGGCGACGGCGAGACGATCCGCGCTGCCCTCGTCATGGGTGACATGCGGCAATCGACCGTTTACGCCGAGAAGGAAGGTCGCCAAGCCTATATCGATACGCTGAACGAGTTCTTCGACGCCATCGCCGCGCCGTTCAATCGCAATGGCGGCGAGATCTTGAGTTTCCTCGGCGATGGCTTTCTCGCCGTTTATCCCTGCGGGCGGCACAAGGACCCCTCCAAGGTCGCCTGCGAAGCGGCGCTGTCAGCCGTTTTCCAGGCACAGAGCCGGGTCACCGCATTGAACAAGGATCGCCAGACGCGTGGCCTGAGCGAGGTCCGCTACGGCATCGGCCTGCATGTCGGCAACGTCATGTTCGGCAATGTCGGGCTGAAGGATCGGTTGACCTTCTCGGCGTTTGGCGCAGCCGTCAACGAGGTGCAGCGGCTGCAATCACTCACCAAGAAATATTCGACGGAAGTGGTCGCGAGCCAGACTTTCTCCGGCTACACCGGTAGCGAATGGGTGACGCTCGGCGAGGAGCGGCTGCGCGGCGTGCGTCAGCGTTTCACGGTCGTGCATCCAAAGGCGAACGCCGTGCTGCACGGGACGACGGAAGTCTTTCACGATACAGCCACCGACGCACTGTCGGAGGCCGAGCAGGTCATTCTGCTGCATCGGGACGCCAAGAAGTTCGAGAACCGCCCGCAAGTCGAAAAATTCATTCAATGATAATAAGGTATACTTAGTTAAGCATTTCTCGGTAGATCGCTGGAAAAATAGCAGTTTTTTTACTGTTCAAGTCCTGCTTTGACCAACTGGACACCCGTTATGGCCTACGTTAGTGTGCCGAATGGGGCTGCTAAGGTTGTACAATCGGGAATACACAGGCATGACGTCAGGGACTGATTTATTGCGTATCGAGAACCTCGACGTCTCGTTCTCGATTTACGGGGACAAGTTGCGCGTAGTGAAAAACGCCAACTTGCGGGTCCTCCCCGGCAAGGTGACGGCGTTGGTCGGCGAGTCCGGCTCTGGCAAATCGATCATCAGCCAGTCGATCATGGGCATCCTGCCGTCGCCCGCGCAGGCGAGCGGCCGCATTCTGTTTACCGATCCGCTCGACGGTCGGACCACCGACATTCTGCAACTGCCACGCGACGGTAACGCGATCCGCCAGATGCGCGGCGCACGCGTGGCCAATATTTTTCAGGAGCCGATGACCTCGCTGTCGCCGCTGCATACGGTCGGCGACCAGGTCAGCGAGGCTCTTCGCATTCACAATCCAGCCCTCGACAAGGCCGAGCAACGGGAGAAGACCGAGGAGATGCTGAACCTTGTGGGTTTTCAGAACCCGCACCGTACCTTCGACATGTATCCGTTCGAGCTGTCGGGCGGCATGCGGCAGCGCGCGATGATCGCCATGGCGCTGATCTGCAATCCGGCACTGTTGATCGCCGACGAGCCGACGACGGCGCTCGACGTTACCATCCAGGCACAGATCCTCGGCCTGCTGCGCAGCCTGCAGCAGAAATTCAACATGGCCATGCTGCTGATCACCCATGATCTCGGCGTTGTCGCCAACATGGCCGATGAAGTCGTGGTTATCTATCATGGCGAGATCATGGAAGCCGGGCCGGTCGAGACCATCTTCCGCCAGCCGCGGCATCGTTATCTGAAGGCGCTGATGTCGGCCGTGCCGCATTTCGACATGAAACCCGGCGAGCGGCTGAAATCGCTGCGCGATGTGCCGGTCAATCTCGGCACTTTCTCGGGCAAGAAGAAACTCGCCAAAGCCAATGCCAGTGGAAGAGCCGCGCCAGACGTGCTGCTTTCGGTACGCAACCTCGTCAAGACCTATACCCCCAAGGGAAGCGGGCTGTTCGGCCACCGGGAAGGCACGAAGTTCCGCGCGGTCGATGATGTCAGCTTCGATATCCGTCGTGGCGAATGTCTGGGACTTGTCGGTGAAAGCGGCTGCGGCAAGACGACGGTCAGCAAGATCCTGATGCGCGCCGTCAGCGCCGATAGCGGTTCGGTCAGCTTCGACGATGGCGACGGCAAGATCGACGTGCTGGCCGTCAAGGGCGACGCACTCATGGAGCTGCGCACGAAGATCCAGATGGTGTTCCAGGACCCCGTTTCCTCCCTGTCGCCGCGTATGACGATCCGCAATATCCTGAGCGAGCCCCTGGAAATTCATCGGCATGGCGACAGCGCCGAGCGCAAGGAGAAGGTCAAGGGGCTGATGCAGGCGATCGGGCTCGATCAGCATTATCTGAGCCGCTATCCCCACAGCTTTTCCGGCGGCCAGCGCCAGCGCATCGGCATCGCGCGCGCCCTGGCGCTCGGCCCGAAGCTTCTGATCCTCGATGAACCGGTCTCGGCGCTGGATGTCTCGGTACAGGCGCAGATCCTCAATCTACTCAAGGATTTGCAGAGGGAACTTGGTCTCACCTATCTCTTCATCTCGCATAATCTCGCCGTCGTCGACTATATGGCGGACCGCATCGCCGTCATGGCGCGTGGCCGCATCGTCGAAATCGCGCCGCGCGAGATCATCCTTCGCGATCCGGTCCATCCCTATACACGCTCCCTGCTTGCCGCCGTCCCCTTCCCCGACCTCGACCGGCCGCTTGATTTCTCCGCGCTGAACAGCGAAGGTCCGGCCGCCAAACAAAGCTGGGGACCGCATTTTGCGGAAGAAGAAGACGGCGACCTCGCCTATGCCGATCTTGGCGGCGGTCATTTTGTGCGCGCTCGCCGCGGCGCCGATGTTCAGGAATTGCGCACGTGGTAACCCGTCGAACCTTCCTTGGCCTGATGGCCTCAAGCGTTCTGCCGCTGCCCGCCATGGCCGCGGAAGTCGACAACGAGCCGGATTATCTGGCCGACTGGCTCCGCTCGGGCCAGATGCCGCCGCTGGTCAAGCGCCTGCCGAAATTTCCGCGCGTCGTCAACGTCAAGGCGCTGGGTCGCGCGCCCGGCCACTATGGCGGCACGGTGCGGACCATCATCGGCAGCCAGAACGATATCCGCTTCATGACGATCTATGGCTATGCCCGCCTTGTCGGTTACGACCGGACGTTATCGCTGCAACCGGATATTCTCGAATCCTACTCCGCCCTCAACGACTGCGTGTTCACCTTCAAGCTGCGCAAGGGTCACAAGTGGTCGGATGGCCAGCCCTTCACCGCCGAGGATTTCCGCTATTGGTGGGAAGACGTCATCCTCAACAAGGAGCTGACGCCGGGCGGCGGGGCGCTGGAGCTGCGCCCGCATGGCAGCCTGCCGCGCTTCGAAGTGCTGGACGAGCTGACGGTGCGCTATTCCTGGGATCAGCCCAACCCGAATTTCCTGCCGAGCCTGGCCGCGCCCCAGCCGCTGGTCATCTCCGGCCCGGCGCATTACCTGAAGCAATTCCATAAGAAATATCAGGACAGCATTCGGCTTGCCTCGCTGATGCAGGAATCCCGTGCGCGCAAGTGGCAGGACATGCACATCAAGAAGGGCCGCGCCTATAGGCCGGAGAATCCCAAGCTGCCCGTGCTTGATCCCTGGCGCAACACGACCGCGCCGCCGGCGGAACAATTCGTCTTCGAGCGCAATCCCTATTTCCACCGCGTCGACGAGAATGGCCGACAGCTGCCCTATGTCGACCGTTTCGTTCTGAGCATCAGCTCGGCGGCGATCATCGCGGCCAAGGCAGGCGCCGGTGAAAGCGACCTGCAGGCGACGGGCATCGACTTCAATGACTATGCCTTCCTGAAGGATGCGGAGAAACGCTATCCGGTGAAGGTCAATCTCTGGAAGTCGACGCGTGGCTCGCGTGTCGCGCTGATGCCGAATCTCAACAGCGCCGACCCCGTCTGGCGCGCGATCATGCGTGATGTCCGCGTGCGTAGGGCGCTATCGCTGGCGATCGACCGGCACGAGATCAACATGGCCGTCTTCTACGGCCTCGGCACCGAAAGCGCCGATACCGTGTTGCCGGAGAGCCCACTCTACAAGCCCGAATATGCCGCGGCCTGGATCGCCCACGATACGGCTCAAGCCAACATGCTGCTGGATGCCGCCGGCCTCGACAAGCGCGATGACGACGGCATTCGCCTGCTGCCGGATGGCCGCCGGGCTGAAATCACGGTCGAAACGGCCGGCGAAAGCCCACTTGATACCGATGTGCTGGAATTGGTCACGGATCACTGGCGCAAGATCGGCATCGCGCTCTTCACTCGCGTATCGCAGCGCGACATCTTCCGCAGCCGCGCCATGGGCGGGCGTATCATGATGTCGATCTGGTATGGCCTCGACAATGGGGTGGCGACCGCAGACATGAACCCCGGCCAGCTCGCGCCGACGATGGATGACCAGATGCAATGGCCGCTCTGGGGCATGTATTATCTTTCCCGCGGCACGCAGGGAACAGCACCCGATCTGCCGGAGGTGGCGGAACTGGTCAAGCTTCTTGGCGAATGGGGAACGGCTGCCTCGTCGTTCGAACGTGCCGCCATATGGCATAAGATGCTGTCGATCTACTCCGACCAGGTCTTCTCCATCGGCCTGATCAACGGCACGATGCAACCGATCCTACATGCGTCGCGCCTGCAGAACGTGCCGGAGAAAGCACTCTACGGGTTTGATCCGACGTGCTATCTCGGGGTCTATATGCCCGATACCTTCTGGCTGAAGGAGGACCCGGCGCATGCTTAAGTATATCCTCTGGCGCATCGCCGTTATGGTTCCGACACTGATCGTCATTTCGATGCTGGTCTTCACCATCATCCAATTGCCACCAGGTGACTTCTTCGAAAGCCAGATCGCCGAACTTCGCGCGCAGGGCGAGACCGCCAACCTGCAGGAAATCACGGATCTTCGCCATGAATACGGGCTCGATAAGCCCATGGCGCTGCAATATGTCTATTGGGCCGCCGGCATGCTGCACGGCGATTTTGGCTATTCCTTCGAATATCAGTTGCCGGTCTCCGAAGTCGTCGGCGACAGACTATGGTTGACGATCCTCGTCTCGATGACAACGGTCCTGCTGACCTGGCTGATCGCCTTCCCCATCGGCATCTATTCCGCCACCCATCAGTATAGCTGGGGCGATTACGGCCTGACCTTTTTCGGCTTGCTCGGCATCGCCATTCCCAATTTCATGCTGGCGCTGATCCTGATGTATTTCGCCAATGTCTGGTTCGGCGTTTCGATCGGCCACCTGATGGATCAGAAATACCTGTCACAGCCGATGAGCTGGGAAAAGGCGCGCTCGATCCTGTCGCATCTATGGATTCCGGTCATCATCGTCGGCACGGCGGGCACGGCGGGCATGATCCGCCGGCTTCGCGCCAACCTGCTCGACGAGATGCAGAAGCAATATGTCATCACGGCCCGCGCCAAGGGGCTGCATCCCTTGAAGGCATTGGTGAAATATCCCCTGCGCATGGCGCTGAACTTTTTCGTCGCCGACATCGGCTCCATCCTGCCGTCGATCATTTCCGGCGCGGAGATCACCGCCATCGTGCTGTCGCTGGAAACGACCGGGCCGATGCTGATCAAGGCGTTGCAGAGCCAGGATATGTATCTCGCCGGTTCGTTCCTGATGTTCCTCGCCTTCCTGAACGTCATCGGTGTGCTGATCTCCGATATCGCGCTCGGCTTCCTCGATCCACGTATCCGCTTGCAAGGCAGGAGCACAAAGTGACCGCATCCCTGCCGCGCCCCGGCGCCCCATTGGAGCATTACGTTTCGACCGCCGCCTTCGATCCGGACCAGTTCGAAGCCATGTCGGCTGGTCAGGCGCGTTACTATCAGGCCTCGCAGAAGCGGCTGATGTGGTGGAAGTTCAAGCGACACAAACTTGCGCTTGCCTCCGGCATCTTCCTGATCCTGCTCTACGGCATGATCATGATCGTGGAATTCCTGGCGCCCTATGGGCTGCATACTCGCAACGTCGAATATATTCATTCGCCGCCGCAGGCGATCCACCTGTTCGACCAGGGCAAGTTCGTCGGCCCCTTCGTCTATGGCCGCAAAATGACGCTCGAGCTCGATACGTTGCGACGGGTCTATACCGAAAATTCCGCCGATGTTCAGCCGATCCGCTTCCTCTGTCGTGGTGATCCCTATCGCTTCTGGGGCCAGTTCGATTCGAATATTCATCTGGTCTGCCCTGCCGTTGGTGGCCAGATGTACCTGCTCGGCACCGACCGGCTGGGGCGAGACGTATTGTCCCGGATCATCTACGGCGCGCGCATCTCACTGACGATCGGATTGATCGGCATCGCCATCAGCTTCGTGCTCGGGATCGTCATCGGCGGCCTCGCCGGATATCATGGCGGTCTCTTCGATCTTCTGGTCCAGCGCGTCATCGAAGTGCTGCAATCGTTGCCGAGCCTGCCGCTTTGGATGGCGCTGGCGGCGATCATGCCCGTGAGCTGGAGCCCCATCCTTATCTACTTCGGCATTACCATCATTCTCGGCATTCTCGACTGGACCGGGCTCGCGCGCGCCGTTCGCTCCAAGCTCTTGTCTTTGCGTGAAGAAGACTATGTTCTTGCTGCACAGTTGATGGGTGCGAGTTCGCCTCGCGTCATCGGCCGGCATCTCGTACCCGGCTTCATGTCGCATCTGATCGCGACGGCGACGATTTCGATCCCCAGCATGATCCTCGGCGAAACCGCGCTGAGCTTCCTGGGCCTCGGCCTTCGCCCGCCGATCACAAGTTGGGGCATTCTACTGACAGAAGCTCGAAGCGTCAGCGTTATTGCATTTTATCCCTGGCTCCTTTTCCCGATGGTGCCGGTGATTTTAGTCATTCTGGCGTTCAACTTTTTAGGAGACGGCTTGCGCGATGCAGCCGATCCCTACAAATAGCGGAAAGCGTGGCCGGAAAATGGATTGCAATTCGAAAAGCGGCTACGGACGTCGTTTGCAGAGAAACCGCGAAAATGACTTTCAGTCCTGAGGTTTTGCCCATGAAGCGGCGCTTAGAAGATGCTCGAATCCTCATGTACAGTCACGACACGTTTGGTCTGGGTCATCTCAGACGGTGCCGGACCATCGCGCACGCACTTGTCGAGAATTACCGTGGACTGAAGGTCCTGATCATTTCCGGCGCCACAATCGCCGGCGCTTTCGATTATCGAGCGCGTGTCGATTTCGTGAAGGTGCCGAGCGTGATCAAGCTGCGCGACGGCGAATATACGTCGATGGCAAGCCATGTCGATCTTCAGGAAACGCTGAAGATGCGCCAGTCGATCATCCGCCATACGGCGGAAACCTTCCAGCCGGACATCTTCATCGTCGACAAGGAGCCGATGGGGCTGAAGGGCGAGGTCGAGGAGACCCTGCACTATCTGAAGGCGCGCGGCGCGACGCTGGTGCTCGGCATGCGCGACGTCATGGATGCCCCTTATCTTCTCGACGCGGAGTGGAAAAAGAGCAACGCGTTCCAGAAAATCGATCAGTTCTACGACCGTGTCTGGGTTTACGGCCCGCCGGATTTCTACGATCCGCTGGTCGGCCTCGACGTGCCGCCTGGTGTGCGCCGCAAGATGGAATTCGTTGGATTCCTGCAGCGCAGCGTCTCCACGCAAGGCGCGAAATCGGAACACGTACCGGATGAAGACTATCTTCTCGTCACCACCGGCGGCGGCGGCGACGGCGCCGATCTTGTCAACGATGTCGTCAGCGCCTTTGAGCAGGACGACACCCTGCAGCACAAGACGCTGATCGTGCTTGGTCCCTATATGCCGGCCAAGGAGCGCATTCAACTTCTGAAACGCGCGGAGAAGATCGCCTGTCTGCAGGTGATCGAGTTCGACAACAAGATGGAGGAACTGAT
>Ga0136846_1207516_pt1 | contig 11717 bp, 12 predicted proteins | sample HopSoiMetagenom2_FD_96841 | JGI IMG/M metagenome (GOLD analysis project Ga0136846, IMG submission 96841) | Grasslands soil microbial communities from Hopland, California, USA - 2 Assembly 2016 (version 4) | ecosystem: Environmental > Terrestrial > Soil > Grasslands | place: USA: Hopland... | reverse complement strand
TTCTGGCCCTTCTGCAGCCCGGCGATACCTTCATGGGTCTCGACCCCAATTCAGGCGGCCACCTGACGCATGGTTCGCCGGTCAACATGTCCGGCAAGTGGTTCAACGTCGTGTCCTACGGCGTGCGCGAAGGCGACAACCTGCTCGACATGGATCAGGTTCAGCGCAAGGCCGAAGAAACCAAGCCGAAGCTGATCATCGCCGGTGGCACCGCCTATTCCCGCATCTGGGACTGGAAGCGCTTCCGCGAGATCGCCGACAGCGTCGGCGCCTACCTGATGGTCGACATGGCCCACATTGCCGGTCTCGTCGCCGGTGGCCAGCATCCGTCACCGTTCCCGCATTGCCATGTCGCGACGACCACCACCCACAAATCGCTGCGCGGCCCGCGTGGCGGCATGATCCTCACCAATGACGAGGATCTGGCGAAGAAGTTCAATTCGGCCGTCTTCCCCGGCCTCCAGGGCGGTCCGCTGATGCACGTCATCGCCGCCAAGGCCGTGGCGCTCGGTGAGGCACTACAGCCGGAGTTCCAGGACTATGCCGCGCAGATCGTCAAGAATGCCAAGGCGCTTTCCGAAACGCTGATCTCCGGTGGCGTCGATGTCGTTTCCGGCGGCACCGACAACCATCTGATGCTCGTCGACCTGCGCAAGAAGAACGCCACCGGCAAGCGCGCCGAGGCCGCTCTTGGTCGCGCCTATGTTACCTGCAACAAGAACGGCATCCCGTTCGACCCGGAAAAGCCTTTCGTCACCTCCGGCGTCCGTCTCGGCACGCCGGCCGGCACGACGCGTGGCTTCAAGGAAGCCGAGTTCCGCGAGATCGGCAATCTCATCATCGAAGTGCTTGATGGCCTGAAGGTCGCCAACTCCGATGAAGGCAACGCCGCCGTCGAGGCTGCCGTGCGCGAGAAGGTGATCAAGCTGACCGATCGCTTCCCGATGTACGGCTACATGGGCTAAGGAGAGCGAATGCGCTGCCCCTATTGCGGTTCGGAAGATACCCAGGTCAAGGATTCGCGGCCGGCGGAGGATAACACCTCCATTCGCCGGCGGCGGATTTGTCCGGATTGCGGCGGCCGTTTCACCACCTTCGAGCGCGTGCAGTTGCGCGAGCTGATGGTCATCAAGAAGACCGGCCGCAAGGTGCTCTTCGATCGAGACAAGCTGGTGCGCTCCTTCGAGATCGCACTGCGCAAGCGTCCGGTCGACCGGGATCGTATCGAGCGCGCCGTCTCCGGCATCGTTCGCCGGCTGGAAAGCTCCGGCGAGACGGAAATCAGCTCGGAGCAGATCGGTCTGCAGGTGCTGGAAGCGCTGAAGAGCCTCGATGACGTCGCCTTCGTGCGCTATGCTTCCGTCTACCGCGATTTCTCGCATGCGGAGGATTTCGAGAACGTGATCACTGAAATCAACGCCAAGATCGCCCGCGATCCCCTGGACCCCTGACCATGACGCCGCGGCCTGACGACGAGCGCTTCATGGCCGCGGCGATCCGCCTGTCGCGCTGGCATCTGGGATTGACCTCCACCAATCCGTCCGTCGGTTGCGTGATCGTCAAGGACGGTACCGTCACTGGCAGCGCCGTGACCGCGATCGGAGGCCGGCCGCATGCCGAGCCGCAGGCTCTGGCCGAGGCCGGCGAGGCGGCGAGGGGCGCGACAGCCTACGTCACGCTCGAACCCTGTTCCCATTATGGCAAGACGCCGCCCTGCGCCGAGGCACTGATCGCCTACGGCGTCGCTCGCGTCGTCATCAGCGTCACCGATCCAGATCAGCGCGTTTCCGGACGTGGCGTCGCGATGCTGCGGGATGCGGGGATTGAGGTCGATATTGGCATTCTCGAGGAAGAAGGCCGGCGCGCGCTCGCCGGCTATCTCATGCGCCAGACGCGAAACCGGCCCTATGTGACTCTCAAGCTTGCCGTTTCGGCGGACGGTATGATCGGCAAGATGGGCGGCGAACAAGTGCGTATCACCGGCGATATCGCCCGCTCCCAGGTTCAGGTTCTGCGCGCCGAAAGCGACGCCATCCTGGTCGGCATCGGCACGGCGATCGCGGACGATCCGGAATTGACCTGTCGTCTGCCGGGCCTGGAAGAACGAACGCCGCTGCGTATCGTCATCGACGACCAGCTCCAGCTTCCGCTCGGTGGCAAGCTCGTAAAGACGGCGCGGCAATATCCGGTCATCGCCGTTGCCGGTCATCCGCCGCCCTTCGACGAAAATACCGACAAGGCCTTCATGGGCCGCCGCGCAGCGCTGGATGCGTCCGGCGTCGAGGTACTGCAATCCAATTCCGGCGAACCGGGCGAATTGCTGGAAGCGCTCGGCACGCGCGGCATCTCCTCCCTCCTGGTCGAGGGCGGCGCAAGGACGGCGCAACGCTTTCTCGACGCGGACCTGGTCGACCGCATCCTTCTGTTCCAGGGGCCGGATACGATCGGCGAGGGCGGTATTGAATCGCCAGTCACGAAGACCAATATCCCACCCAGTTTCAGGCATATCCGCGCGAGCCAGTTTGGCGACGATCGCTGCGACGAATTTGAAAGAGGTTTTTGATGTTTACCGGAATTGTCACCGATATCGGCACGGTCGAATCCGTCTCCCCGCTCAAGGAAGGCATCAAGCTGCGTGTCGCCACCAATTACGATCCGGCGACGATCGATATGGGCGCCTCGATCTCCCATTCCGGCATCTGCCTGACGGTGACCGGCCTACCGGAAGCGGGCAGCAACGGCCGCTGGTTCGAAGTGGAAGCTTGGGAAGAAGCCCTGCGGCTGACCACCATTGGCAAATGGCAGGCCGGCAGCACCATCAATCTCGAGCGCTCGCTGAAGATCGGTGATGAGCTTGGCGGTCATATCGTCTCCGGCCATGTCGACGGCAAGGCGGAAATCCTCACGGTGACGGAGGAGGGGGACGCCACCCGCTATCGCCTGCGCGCGCCGGAGCATCTCGCCAAGTTCGTCGCCCCCAAGGGCTCGATCGCGCTCGACGGCACCTCGCTGACGGTCAACGCCGTAGACGGCACCGATTTCGACGTGCTCCTGATCCGCCACACGCTGGAAGTCACCACCTGGGGCGAGCGCAAGGCCGGCGATTTCGTCAATTTCGAAGTCGACACCATGGCGCGCTACGCCGCGCGGCTGGCGGAATTCCCGGCTGTCCGCGAAGGCTGACGTTCGGCTATAGACCGTCTCAGACGAGCGACTTCTCCATGCGAAAGTTCGGGAGGGTTTGCCCGCGTTTTTCCACGATTTGAGCGGTCAGCACGATAAACCCCTTTCGTTGGAAAAAGGGTCTGGCGGTGAGGCTGGCCTCGGTGAAAATCCGCCGGTGTCCTTGAGCCCGGGCGGCGGTCTCCACGGTTTTCAAAAGCAGGCTGGCGACGCCCTTGCGCTGATGGTCGGGGTGAACGAACATCATGTCCAGGCAACCATTCGCCTTCAGATCGGAAAATCCAACGGGTTGCGCTTCGCAGATCGCCAGCCATGTCGGCCTGCTGGCGCGCCACTGCGCCCAGACTTCGGGATCGTCGACCTTTGCCCAGGCATCGATTTGCGCGGGGTTGTAATCCTTCGACGCGACCTCCCGAATTGCTCTCAGGAAAATGTCGAGGGTCGCGCCAGCGTCCGTGGGGTCATATTCTCTAATGCCGATGTCTGGCCATGAACTCACGGGCATCGATTCCTTCGACGGTCGCGGCCGCTCTATTTCCATCGCTCGAGCATGACATTCGTCCTGCCCTTGTAGAAGGTCTCACCGATCCGCTGAAAACCGACCTTTTCAGCGACCCGCAGCGATGGGGTGTTTTCAGGATCGATGATGCAGGTCATGCGTCGATCGGTGAAGGTCCCGTCGGCCCACGCGATTGTCGCCCGGATGGCTTCCGTTGCGTAGCCCTTGCCTTGCAATGGCGGCGAAATGGCCCAGCCTGTCTCCAGGGTCCCCTCCGTCGTCGGGTTCATGTCGCGGTGGGAATCCAGGAAGCCCGCCTCGCCGACAAAGCGGCCGCTGCCGCGCTCCTCAATAGCGAAGAAACCGAAGCCCAGATGATGCCACATGCCGGTATAGCGCAGGAAACGCGCCCATGTCTGCTCGCGTGACGGTGGTTCACCGCCGACGAAGCGCATCAGGTCGTTCTGTCTCCAGAAATCCGCATAATCCTCGAATTCCTCCAGCCGGTGGGCGCGCAGGATCAGCCGCTCTGTCGTCAAGGTAGGGACGGTGGTCATGGTGGGGCCGATTTCCTTCTCTTTGGACATTGCGGAATTCATGCTCATCTTCTCACGCTCCCGGTTCGCCATCCCAGTAATCCACAGACGTGCCGTCGCGACCGATGAAGCGGAAGCGTGTTTCATCGGCCCGGTTGGTCTTGGCCAGAAATTTGCCGGAGTCGGGATATTCGACGATCTCCGTTCGCGCCTTGGTCGATATGACAAGATAGGTCAGCACGCCCGGACCGGTGTTGATAAGCTGATGAGCGGTTTCATGGCCGCCGGCTGGAGCGCCCAGCACATCGCCTTTCGCCACCGCAAAGCGCTCGTTCCCAAAACGATATTCACCTTCGCCGTCGAGGATGACGAAAAGCTCTTCCTCGACATGATGATTATGAAACGGACAGCCGGATTTGCCGGGCGGCACTTCGTTGTAGCTGATGCCAAGATCCTTGAGGCCGAGCAGCGCGCCGAAAGAGGCATCACTGCCGGCAAAAAAATCTCCCTGCTGCCAGTGGTCGAGCTGAAGCTCGCCAATATTGACGGCGCGTCTGGTTTTCTTTGTCATGGGGCCTCCCTTGCCGGTCGCGAATTATTATCGAAGCGAGTGGGGCGGCGGAAGATGCAATTTCCGGCAAGATCAATTCTTCCCCAAATCGAGATCGGAATCGGCTCGCATAGCCGAAAAACACTTGCCAAGCGCGGCCCGCCGTGGTTTGACCCGCCGTTATCGGTGCTGCCCGCCCTCTCATTCCGCAGGTGACGTATGTCCAGCTCTACCAATGCCCACATCCTGATCGTGGAAGCCCGCTTCTACGATGATATGGCTGATGCGCTCCTCGATGGCGCGAAGACCGCGCTCGAAGAAGCTGGAGCGACCTATGATATCGTCACCGTACCCGGCGCGCTGGAGATTCCGGCCGCCATCGCCATGGCGCTCGATGGTGGCGACAATGGCGGCACGCAGTATGACGGTTATGTTGCTCTCGGCATGGTCATTCGCGGCGAGACCTATCATTTCGATATTGTTTCCAACGAATCCTCGCGCGCATTGATGGATCTGGCCGTCAGCGAATCCCTGGCGATCGGCAACGGCATCCTGACTGTCGAGAACGATGATCAGGCCTGGGCGCGTGCGCGCCGTTCAGATAAGGACAAGGGCGGCTTTGCCGCTCGCGCAGCGCTGACGATGATCGCGCTGAAACAGAAGTTGGGTGCATAAGTTCATGAGCAAACAGGATAACGAGCGACCGGCAAAGACCGCGAACCAGCGGGGGGCAGCCCGCCTTGCCGCCGTTCAGGCGCTCTATCAGATGGATGTCGGCGGAACCGGCGTGCTGGAGGTGGTGGCCGAATACGAGGCGCACCGTCTCGGCCAGGAGCTGGATGGCGACACCTATCTGAAGGCCGATGCGTCCTGGTTCCGCTCCATCGTTTCGGGCGTCGTGCGCGAGCAGACGCGTCTCGATCCGCTGATCGGGTCCGCGCTTCAGGACGACTGGGCGCTGTCGCGTCTCGACAGCACCGTGCGCGCCATCCTGCGCGCCGGCACGTTCGAGATTCTCGACCGCAAGGATGTCCCGGTCGCGGTCATCGTCACCGAATATGTCGAGATTGCACACGCCTTCTTCGAAGAGGATGAGCCGAAGCTCGTCAATGCGGTACTGGATCGAATCGCCAAGCAAGTTCGCGGCGAAGCCAAGAAATAAGCTGTGATGTCGGCGGCGTTGGTGACGTCGTCTATTTTCGTTTGCTTCGTTCGCGCCTGATTTCAGTCATGAATGTTCTTTTGAACCGCCATCGGGTGTTTTACCCGCGGGCGGTCTTGACGCGACGTTTTCCCAAACGCAATCTCTGCTATGCACATCGGTCAACCGCCTTGGAGGAGGGAGGTCCCTGGTGTCGCAAGCGGCCGGAGGAGGAGTGAACCGCCGGCTTTTTTGGAGGGAAAAAGCGAAATGTCGATTCTTCTAGGAGTTATCGCGTGCGGATTGCTCTCGGTGGTTTACGCCATCTGGACAACCCGGTCGGTACTGTCAGCCGATCAGGGCAATGCACGCATGCAGGAGATTGCGGGTTATATTCGAGAGGGCGCGCAAGCCTATCTGGCGCGGCAATATAGAACCATCGCCGTTGTCGGCGTCATCGTTTTCATTGCGGCCTGGCTTCTATTGTCGGCCGAAGCCGCTTTCGGTTTTCTGATTGGCGCGATCCTGTCGGGCGGCGCCGGTTTCATCGGCATGCATGTCTCCGTACGCGCCAATGTCCGCACCGCGCAGGCCTCGTCGCACAGCCTGTCGGCCGGCCTCGACATCGCCTTCAAGTCGGGCGCCATCACCGGCATGCTGGTCGCCGGCCTCGCACTGCTCGGCGTTTCCATCTATTTCTATGTGCTGACCGTTATTCTCGGCCATGAGCCTGGCTCGCGCGATGTCATCGATGCGCTGGTGTCGCTCGGTTTCGGTGCCTCGCTGATTTCGATCTTCGCCCGTCTTGGCGGCGGTATCTTCACCAAGGGCGCCGACGTCGGCGGCGACCTCGTCGGTAAGGTGGAAGCGGGTATCCCCGAGGACGATCCGCGCAATCCAGCGACCATTGCCGACAATGTCGGCGATAACGTCGGCGATTGCGCCGGCATGGCCGCCGACCTATTCGAGACCTATGCGGTCTCGGTCGTCGCCACCATGGTTCTCGCCTCGATTTTCTTCGCCGGTACGCCGGTGCTTGCCTCCGCCATGATCTATCCCCTGGCGATCTGCGGCGCCTGCGTCATCACCTCGATCATCGGCACGTTCTTCGTTAAGCTCGGCGCCAATGGTTCGATCATGGGCGCTCTCTACAAGGGACTGATCGTCACCGGTCTGCTGTCGATCATCGGTCTTGGTGCGGCCACATCGCTGACCATCGGCTGGGGTTCGATCGGCGCTGTCGCAGGTTTCGATATTACCGGAACGAACCTTTTTCTTTGCGGCATCGTCGGGCTGATCGTCACGGCGCTGATCGTCGTGATTACCGAATACTACACCGGCACCAACAAGCGGCCGGTCAACTCCATCGCCCAGGCATCCGTCACCGGTCACGGCACCAACGTCATCCAGGGCCTGGCCGTCTCGCTCGAATCGACGGCATTGCCGGCAATCGTCATCGTCGGCGGTATTCTCGCGACCTATCAGCTCGGCGGCCTATTCGGGACGGGCATCGCCGTCACCGCCATGCTCGGCCTTGCAGGCATGATCGTGGCACTCGATGCCTTCGGCCCCGTCACCGATAATGCAGGCGGTATTGCGGAGATGTCGCATCTACCGCCGGAAGTGCGCAAATCGACCGATGCGCTGGACGCCGTTGGCAACACCACCAAGGCGGTAACGAAAGGTTACGCCATCGGCTCGGCCGGTCTCGGCGCGCTGGTGCTGTTCGCCGCCTATTCGAACGACTTGAAATATTTCGCGGCCCATGGCGATCAGTTTCCTTATTTCGCCGATGTGGGGACGATCTCCTTCGATCTCTCCAACCCCTACGTTGTCGCGGGACTGCTGTTCGGTGGGCTCATCCCCTATCTCTTCGGCGGCATCGCCATGACGGCTGTCGGACGCGCGGCGGGCGCGATTGTCGAGGAGGTGCGCAAGCAGTTTCGTGAAAAGCCGGGCATCATGCTGGGCACGGAGCGTCCCGATTACGGCCGCGCCGTCGACCTTCTGACCAAGGCCGCCATTCGCGAGATGATCATCCCGTCGCTGCTGCCGGTGCTGGCGCCGTTGGTTGTCTATTTCGGCGTGCTGCTGATCTCCGGCTCCAAGGCCTCGGCCTTCGCGGCACTCGGCGCATCGTTGCTCGGCGTCATCATCAACGGCCTGTTCGTCGCTATTTCCATGACGTCGGGCGGCGGTGCCTGGGACAATGCCAAGAAGAGCTTCGAAGACGGCTTTGTCGACAAGGACGGCACGCGCCATATGAAGGGCTCGGAAGCGCACAAAGCATCCGTGACCGGCGATACAGTCGGCGACCCCTATAAGGATACGGCCGGCCCGGCGGTCAATCCGGCGATCAAGATCACCAATATCGTCGCGCTGCTGCTGCTTGCCGTTCTTGCCGGATAAGGCGAAAACATGAGCGAAGAAAAACCCGCGGGGCTCGCGCCTCGCGGGTTTTTTGATGCGGTCTATCCGGCTTATTGACCCGGATTGAGGTTGTTGAGGAAGTTCCTCGCGCCGTTGATGCCGCTGCCGCCGCCCTGCAGGATCTGTTGCAGGAAGGTGATGTCGCGGCCGCCGGTCGGTGTCGTGCGGCTGATCATGTCGAAGACCTTGCCGTCCTTCAGCGTATAGTTGGCTTCCTGCTTCACGATGCCGTCCTTGTCGAAGTAGATCGCCAGAATGTTCTGGTCGACCAGCTTCGGCTTCATGAAGGCCGCGGCGCGGGTGCGCTTCTGGGATATGTAATAGAAGACTTCGCCGTCGAAGGTCGCCGTCGTCGATGGCGTTCCGAGCGACAGCAACACTTGCTCGCGGCTCGAGCCGACAGGCACGAGATTGAGCGATTGCTGATCGAAGATGTAGCCGTTGTTCATGACCTCGCTGGTCTTGCAACTCGTAAGCCCCGCGGTCCCGATCACCAGGGCGATGGCGGCACTGCTGATGAAAGTTCTCTCAGACTTGAAATACCGTTTCGTCAACGACATCTCATCTCCCCTAATGAATCAAACCGATGGCCGAACGGCCACTAAGATCTTGCTGTGCACATCATTATGGCCTTTCCGCGATTGGGTAAGGCATAAGCGATGTTGTTCGGCACTCTTCATCACCAATCATGCACAGCGTGATGACGGGTCGGGGCGGGGCCTTGAAGCGGGCACAAACGGCATTGCAATTCGCGCCTGCTTCGGTAAACCAGCTTTCAAGTGGATGCAACAAGGCCGAGCGCGACGCGGCGCTCCGAATAGGCCAATTTCCGGGAATTTTCATGATTTTTGGGCTGTTCCGCAAAAGAAATCACAATCAGATCATCGTCGTCAGACAATATGACGTTCTGACATCGATGGCGCGCCAGCCGGTTTTCTATACCGACTACGACGTGCCGGACACGGTCATGGGGCGTTTCGAACTGCTGTCGGCGGTGATGATCCTGTTTTTTCGCCGGACGCGTTCGTCCGCGACCAGCGGCCAGGAGCTTGCGCAGGAAATTATCGATGCCTTTTTCGAGGATATCGATTATTCCATCCGCGAACTTGGTATAGGTGACAACAGCGTTCCGAAGCGGATGAAGAAACTGGCGGGCATGTTTTACGGGCGGCTCGAAAGCTATGCGGCCGCCATGGACGGCAATGATCGTGACGCGCTGGCCGCGGCGCTTCGGCGCAATATCCATCCCACGGCAGGTGAGGGCGCTCCCTCCATGCTTGGCCTGGCGGATTGGATGATGACGGCCGAGGCGCATCTGGCGGGCGTGGTGGAAGCTGAAATCGCCACGGGTTCGGCAACCCTGCCGCAGCCACGCGGGATCGGCAGAGACGTAGCTTGAGAGACAAGAAAATGAGAAAACCGAACTCCGACGAAACGCCCTTTTCCTATCCGGTAAAAGTCGGCCATATCTCCGCCAACCCGGTGGAAGTTCGTCTCAAAGCCGACGACCGGGAGCTTGCCGGCCTCGCCAAGCTTTGGAATGTGCTCTCCGTGCCGAAACTCGAGGCGGATCTGAAGATCGCCCGATGGAAGCGCGATGGGGTTCGCCTCAAGGGCAATGTGCGCGCAAAGATCGTCCAGGCCTGCGTTGTCACGCTCGAGCCGGTCGAATCGGAAGTCAACGAGGAATTTGAGCAGATCTTCGTCCCCGAGGGGTCGAAGCTGGCGCGAGTGCCGTCGGTGGATGCCGGGGAAATGGTGCTTGATCCGGATGGTGCTGACCTTCCGGAAACCTTCACCGGCGATACGATCGACGCCGGTGCAGCCGTTGCGGAATTTGCCGCCCTTGGCATCGATCCTTACCCGCGCAAGCCCGGTATCGCGTTCGAAGACCACATCGAAGATACGGGCGAAGATGACAAGAAACCCTCGCCATTCGCTGTCCTAAAAGACTGGAAAAAGGAATAGACACCCCTGGCAATTGAACACAATTCAGTTGTAACGCGGGGAGAAACCGGTATTTTGACGCCAATTTCGCCAGGCCCGGCGGACAAGAAGGACTAGGGACGCGTGATCAGAATTTCTCTTGACCTGATGGGTGGCGATTTCGGCCCAGAGGTTGTTATTCCTGGCGCGGCCAAGGCGCTGGAGAGGCATCCCGATATTACCTTCATCATGTACGGCATGAAGGATCGCTGCGAAGCGATCCTGGGAAAATATCCGAAGCTCCGCGACAAATCCGTCTTCCACGAGTGCGATGTCGCCATCAGCATGGATGAGAAGCCGAGCCAGGCACTGCGCCGCGGCCGCTACGTCTCCAGCATGTGGCGCTCGATCGAGGCGGTGAAGCTGAGCGAAGCCGATGTCGTCGTTTCCGCGGGGAACACCGGCGCGCTGATGGCGATGGCGAAGTTCTGCCTGCGCACCATGGCCAATATCGAACGCCCGGCGATCGCAGCAATCTGGCCGACGCTTCGGGGCGAAAGCATCGTTCTCGACGTCGGTGCTACGATTGGCGCCGATTCGCAGCAATTGCTCGATTTCGCACTGATGGGCGGGGCGATGGCCCGCGCCCTCTTCGAGATCGAACGTCCGACCATCGGTCTCCTGAATGTCGGCGTCGAGGAAATCAAGGGCCAGGAAGACGTCAAGGAAGCCGGTCGCCTGATCCGCGAGGCCAATCTTGAATCGCTCGAATATTCCGGCTTCGTCGAAGGCGACGATATCGGCAAGGGCACGGTCGACGTGGTGGTGACGGAAGGCTTTTCCGGCAATATCGCGCTGAAGGCGGCCGAGGGCACGGCAAAGCAGATCGGCGCTTATCTGCGCGCGGCGATGACGCGCACGCTGCTCGCCCGCATCGGTTATCTCTTCGCCAAGGGTGCTTTCGACCTGCTGCGCGAGAAACTCGATCCCAGCAAGGTCAATGGCGGCGTCTTCCTCGGCCTCAACGGCATCGTCATCAAGAGCCATGGCGGGGCCAATGCCGAGGCGTTTGCGGCCGCCATCGATGTCGGCTACGACATGGCCAAGAATGGCCTGACACAAAAAATCGAAAATGATCTGAAAAGATATCATGCCAGGCGGCAGCCGCCGATTGGACCTGAAGCGGCATGAGTGACGGGGTATGACAGGAATGATCCGTTCAGTTGTTCGCGGATATGGGTCGGCGCTGCCCAAGCGCGTCATGACCAATCGCGATATGGAGCAAGTGGTAGACACCAGTGATGACTGGATCGTCCAGCGCACCGGTATTCGTCAGCGCTATATCGCTGGTGAAGGCGAAACCACGGCCTCGCTCGGCGAGCAGGCGGCGCGGGCAGCACTCGCCAGTGCCGGGCTGACGGCTGACGATCTCGATCTGATCATCGTCGCCAC